>Ga0181519_10004610_pt1 | contig 11106 bp, 10 predicted proteins | sample PEATcosm2014_Bin_26_FD_121102 | JGI IMG/M metagenome (GOLD analysis project Ga0181519, IMG submission 121102) | Peatland microbial communities from MTU Mesocosm Facility, Houghton, MI, USA - PEATcosm2014_Bin02_10_metaG | ecosystem: Environmental > Terrestrial > Soil > Wetlands > Peat | place... | reverse complement strand
CTATGTCGTCGCCTACGAGACGCACATGAAGCTCGCCGGCAAGTTCGACCCGTCGAAGGTCGGCGCGACGATCGAAGTGCCGAAGGCCAACGCGACCTTCACCGCCGGCAAGGACGGCGAGGTCGTCTACGGCAAGCCGCTGATCTTCACCAAGGAGACGGTCGGAAAGTACAACTTCTGAGAAGCCGGGCTTGAGCCGGACGGCTCCGGCTCTCGAGGGGCGGCTTCGCAAGACGCCGCCCCCAGCGCGCAGTTCTTGCGATGTGGTTGAATCGTGTGCGGCCGGATAGGCTTTGACGAATAGCGGCGACTCGTCCTTGTGTCTCCGCACGTCCCAATTCGCCGATGCACGCCGTCACGGAAATGCAGGTCTTCATCGAGGTGGCGCGTCAGGGCGGGTTCTCCGCCGCGGCGCGGCGTCTCGGAATCGCGCCTTCCGTCGTCGCAGATCGGGTCAACGGCCTCGAGAAGCGCCTCGGCGTCCAGCTGTTGGCGCGCACAACCCGTCGCCATTCGCTGACCGAGGCGGGCGAGATCTATTACCAGGAGGCGCGCCGCATCGTCGCCAGCCTCGAGGCGCTCGAAAACCAGCTCGTCGACGACGCCGCTTCGCCGCGCGGCGCGCTCAGGGTCACCGCGCCGATGCCGATCGGCCGGCGCTGGGTCGCGCCGTTCGTCGCCGGCTTCGCCAAGCGCTACCCGGAGATTTCCGTCCATCTGACGCTTGACGACCGCTTTGTCGATATCGTCGGCGGCGGCTTCGACATCGCCATTCGCGGCGGGCCGGCGGTCGATTCGACCCTGATCGGCCGTCGCCTATTCGACAGCCGCCGAGTCGTCGTCGCCAGTCCCGACTACCTCGCGCGGCGCGGCGCGCCGTCCAGCCCGGACGATCTCGCCGTCCATCGCTGTCTCGTCTTCAACACCGACCCGCATTTTCAAGCGGAATGGCGTTTCGGCCGCAGCGAGGCCGCCCGCAGCGTGAAAGTGACCGGCGTTCTCGCCGCGACCAGTTCGGAGCTGCCGGTCGTCTGGGCGCTGGCCGGTCTCGGCCTCACTCAGAAATCGCGCTGGGAGGTGGCCGATCACCTCGCCGCCGGCGCCCTGGTCACCGTTCTCGACAATTTTGAGCCCGAGCCGGCCGGCTTCTTCGCCATTCATCCAGTCAGCCGCAGCCGCTCGCGCAAAGTGGCGCTATTTGTCGAAGAACTCGCCGGGACGGTCGGCGAAATCAGCGCCGGCGATTAGGCGGAGGCGCCGTCGGCCGCGGACGAAAGCGCGTCCGTCTTGCGCCGCTCGATCGCCACCGACACGGCGAAGACCGCCAGTCCCGCCAATGCGAGCAGCGCTCCCACCCAGCCGGTCGCCGCCCAGCCGTAGCCGGCGCTGATCGCCGCCCCGCCCAGCCAAGCGCCGAAGGCGTTGGCGATGTTGAGGGCCGAGTGGTTCAGCGCCGCCGCCAGCGTCTGCGCCTCGCGACCGACGTCCATCAGCCGCGTCTGCAGCGCCGGCACCGCCGCAAAGCCCGTGCCGATCAGCAGCACGAACGGAACCGCGCTCCACGCCCAATGGACGGCGACAGAGAACAACGCGAGAACCGCCGCGTTCCAGAAGATCGTTCCAAAAATCGTCGGCAGCAGACCCCGGTCGGCGAAGCGCGGGCCGACGACGTTGCCCAGGACCATGCCCGCTCCAAAGCAGGCCAGCACTGTGGGAACCCACGCCAGCGGGATGCCCGAAACCTGCACCAGAGTCGGCGTGATGTAGGTGAAGACAGCGAACAGGCCGCCGAAGCCGACGGCGCCGACGGCGAGAGTCAGCCAGACTTGGAGGTTGCGCAGGGCGCCGAGTTCGCGCAACGGACCGGCGCCGAGTTCCGGCTCGTCGTGGGGCGCAAAAACGGCGCAGAGCGCGACGCCCAGGAGGCCGATCGCGCCGACCAGCGCGAACGCGGCGCGCCAGCCGAGCAGCTGACCCGCCCAAGTGGCGAGCGGCGTGCCGACCAAGGTGGCGACGGTTAGGCCGAGCATGACGCGACCGACCGCCTTGGCGCGTCCGCCCGGCCCCGCCATGCCGGCGGCGACCAGCGACGCGACGCCGAAATAGGCGCCGTGCGGCAGGCCGCTGACGAAGCGAAGGCCGATCAGCATCGGGAAGCTCGCCGCCAGACCGCTGGCGATATTGCCGAGGCCGAAGATCGCCATCAGCAGCAGGAGGAAATGGCGGCGCGCGAGTTTGGCGCCGAGCACCGCGAAGACGGGCGCGCCGACCACGACTCCAAGCGCGTAGGCGCTGATGATGGCGCCTGCCTGCGGGACGGTGACGCCAAAGCCGTCGGCGACGCTCGGCAGAAAACCCATGGCGGCGAACTCGCCGGTGCCGATCGCGAAACTGCCGACGGCGAGCGCCGCCTCGGCCGCGCGGGCGCGGGCGAGCGAAACCGACGCCGATGGCTCGACGGACATGACGTGTTTCCCCGAATGTCGGAATGGCGAAGCGGCAGAGAACCTGCCGCCGATTGGCGCCAATATGCCCGCCGCCGGCCTCGCAATAAACGGCGATATTCGGAAGGTGCTCGCGGATAATCCGTGAGGCCGTCACGCCGGCGCGTCGGCCTGCCAGCAGGCATGGCGAAACCGACGCGAGGCGGCGCCCCCGCGCGTTCCCTTCCGCGGCGACGCGGCCTAGGATCGCGCCGCAGCGAGAGAGCGCAAAATGAGCGGTGAAATTGGCGTCTTCGGTTACGGCGCAGTCGGCGCCGCCACGACCGAGCGGCTCGCCGCGGCGGGGCGCACCGTCGTTGTCGCGCAGCGTCAGGCGCCCGCCAACCTGCCGCCGGGCGTCCAATTTCGCCGCTGCGACGCGCTCGACGCGGACTCGGTGCGCGCGGCGGTCGCGGGATTATCCCAGGTCGCGCTGGCGATCGGCTTTCCCTATGTCGGCGCGCTGTGGCGCGAGGCCTGGCCGCGCACGATGACGAATTTCGTCGAAGCTTGCGCGGCCGAGGGCGTGCGCCTGGTCTTCTTCGACAATCTCTACATGTACGGACCGCAGACGACGCCGCTCAGCGAGACGACGCCGTTGCAGCCTGTCGGCGTCAAACCGGCGGCGCGCGTCGCCGCGACGCACATCTGGATGGCGGCGAGCGAGGCCGGGCGACTGCGCGTCGCCGCTCTGCGCGCGCCCGACTTTTACGGCGCGGGCGCGGCGCAGGCCCACCTCGGCGACACCGCCTTCGGCGCGCTCGTGCGCGGCGGCCGCGCCTTGTTCATCGGCTCGCCCGACACGCCGCACGACTTCGCCTATGTGCCGGATTGCGCGCGCGCCGTCGTCAGCCTGCTCGACGCGCCTGACGACGCTTACGGCCAGGCCTGGCACGTCCCCTGCGCGCCGACCCGAACGCCCCGCCAGATCCTCGCCCTTGGCGCGGCGGCGATCGACTCCGCGTCGCGCGCGATCGGTCTGCCGACCGCGCTGCTTGGCCCGTTCGGCCTGTTCGTCCCGTCGCTGCGCGAACTCGCTGAGATGCGATTTCAGTGGGATCGCCCCTACCGAGTGGATTCGAGCCGCTTCGCCAAGCGCTTCTGGGCCGACGCGACGCCGTTCGAAGTCGGCGCGCCGGCGACCGCGCTGTGGTTCCGCGACCGCCGCCCCTGAGCGGGCCGTCGCTGTCGTCGCCGCGAGACGCCACTGGAGCGCCCGACTCAGCGCGACGTTCCGAGCGATTCAATCAGCGGGCGGAGCGCCGAAAGCAGCGCGTCGGGCCGATTTTCGCGCCCATCGGGCCAGCAATCCTCGTATTCGGCGATTTCCAGACCGAGCACGTCGCACTCGGCCAAAGCTGCGAACGCCGCGCGCAAGTCGTCGAAGGACAACCCGTCGCGACATTGATACTCCGTCGCGAGCAGGCCTGCGCTCAGGACGTCGCAATCGAGATGGACATAGACGCGACGTCGGCCGACCGCCGCTTTCAACCGCCCTGCGAGTTCCGGCCCGACCGCGACGAGGCGAATTTGTCCGCGATCGACGCGCGTCTGTTCGGCAAGGTCGAGTTCGCGCGCGCCGACCAGGATCACGTTTGCAAGGTCGAGGCCCTTGCCGAGGCCGGTGTCCCACTCGCCCGCCGCGCCGCTGATGACCATGCCGCCAAGATAGCGGACGGCGTCGGCGTCGCCCTCGGTCGGGACATTGCAGTCCCCATGTGCGTCAAACCACACGACCACCGCGTCGGGAAAGCGGCGAGCGATCACCGGCAGCGTCGCGACGCCCGCCGCACAGCGTCCCATCGTCACGATAAACCGGCCGCCGGCGCTCGATCGCTCGGCCAGACTGTCGCCGAGCAGCCGCAGGCTCGCGGACGCATGCCGCAGCTGCTCGCGCCAGCCGCCTTCGATAATCGCAGCGGGCGACGCCACGACTTGCGCACGAACGCCGAGCTCGCCCGCGATCCGGGCGCCGATGACGGCGGCGCCCTTCATCCCCCGGTCGTTTCGGTCGCCGGCGACGCCGGCGTAAATCATCACGTTCATGCGATCGTCGACGGCGCCCGGGGGTTTGCTCGGAAGCCAGCATAGCAAACGCCGCGCGTGGTCGGACAGCGTCGCCTTGATTGTGGCGGCGCTCGGCCTTGGCGCGGGGCTGCGGCGCGTTATGATGAGCGTGCGCCGCCCGCGCGCCCCCTTCCGCAAGACAGAGCGCATGCCCGCAGCTTTGACCGTCCGCACCGTCGCCAGCCTCGCCGAGATCGCGCCCGCGGCCTGGGACGCCTGCGCCAACCCGCCTGGTCTGACTGCGGAGCGGAGCGCCGGCGAGCGCTTCAATCCGTTTGTCGCCCACGCGTTCTTGCGCGCGCTCGAGGAATCCGGATCGGTCGGCGGCCGCTCGGGATGGACGCCGGCGCATGTGATTGTCGAGGACGCGGCCGGCCGGCTGGTCGCCGCCGCGCCGACCTACCTGAAGACGAACAGCCAGGGGGAATACGTCTTCGACCACGGCTGGGCCGACGCCTATCAGCGCGCCGGCGGCCGCTATTATCCCAAGCTGCAGATCGCCGCGCCATTCACGCCGGTGACGGGCCGCCGCCTGCTCGTCGCGGCCGATGCGCCTGAGGGCGCGGCGCAGGCGCTCGTCGCCGGCTGGCGCGCTTTGCGTGAGGCGGCTGACGCGTCGTCGATCCACGTCACCTTCTGCGACAAGCGCGACGCGGAGACGTTGCAGCGCGCCGGGTTCGTCTTGCGGACGGGCGAGCAGTTCCACTTCGTCAACGAAGGTTATCGCGACTTCGACGACTTCCTCGCCTCCCTCGCCTCGCGCAAGCGCAAGGCGATCAAGCGCGAGCGGCGCGAAGCTCTGGGCGACGACATCGCAGTCGACCTTCTCACTGGAGGCGACATCAAATCAGAGCATTGGGACGCGTTCTTTGCCTTCTACATGGATACCGGCTCGCGCAAATGGGGCCGCCCGTACCTGACGCGCGCGTTCTTCGACCGCATCGGCGCGAGCTTGGCCGAGCGGGTGCTGCTGGTGATGGCGCGCCAGGGTCGGCGCTATGTCGCCGGGGCGATCAATTTCCTTGGCGACGACGCGCTCTACGGCCGCAACTGGGGCGCGATCGTCGAGCGCCCGTTTCTCCATTTCGAGATTTGCTATTATCAAGCGATCGACTTCGCGATCCGGCGCGGCGTCGGCCGGGTCGAAGCGGGCGCGCAGGGGGAGCACAAGCTGTCGCGCGGCTACCGTCCTGTCACAACCTACTCGGCGCATGAATTCGCCGACATTCGCATGCAGCGGGCCGTCGCCGACTATCTCGCGCGCGAGCGGCCGGCGGTGGCCGAGGCGATCGAGGAATACGCCGAACGCCTGCCCTTCCGTCGCGACGAGGCGGACAGCAATTGACAGAGGAGACACGAGTGAGCGCGTCCTATGATCCGCAGAACATCTTCGCCAAGATCCTGCGCGGCGAGGCGCCGTGCGTGCGCGTCGCCGAGGACGAAGTCTCGCTCGCGTTCATGGACGTCATGCCGCGCGCCGAAGGCCACGTTCTCGTCATTCCCAAGACGCCGGCCCGCAACCTCCTCGACATCCCCGCCGCCGCGCTCGCGCGTTTCATCCCGTCGGTGCAGACGATCGCGCGCGCCGTCAAGGCGGGCATGGCGTCGGAAGGGATCTCCGTCCAGCAGTTCAACGAGCCTGCCGGCGGCCAGGCCGTCTTCCACCTCCACTTCCACGTCCTGCCGCGGTGGACCGGCGTCGCGCTGCGCCCGCCTGGCGGGCCGGTCGTCCCCGCCGACCAACTGGAGGCGCATGCCGCCAAGATCCGCGCCGCGCTGAAAGGCTAGGCGAGCGCATCCGATCCGGCGCTGGTTCCAGGCGCGGCCGTCGGCCGCGCGCGGTCGGTCGCGCCAAGAGATCGGCCGCTCGCGCGCGGGACGCGACTGCCGTTTGCGTCGACGGATAAAGCCGCGCTCCGATGACATTCTCTTCGTTCTAGACTAGGCAGAAACGGGACTGCGCTGAGGGCCCGGATCGCCGATGTATTCGAACCATCTGCATTATCTCCCCACGCAGATCCTGCTCTATCTGCTGGCCGGCGGGCTGCTCCTCGTCCTGGTGACGCTGCTTGAGATCGGCATCCTCAACAGCGCCTATCGCCGGCTCGGATTGCCGCCGCGCGTGGCGATGCTGGTCCTGCTCGCCTCGCTGGTCGGGTCTTATCTCAACATTCCGGTTGCGCGCCTGCCTGAGGCGCACGTCGTCGCCCGCGCCTTTGTCGACGCTTTCGGCATGCGCTATCTCGTCCCGCAGGTCGTCGACTGGCCCGGCACGATCGTCGCCGTCAATGTCGGCGGCGCCCTCATTCCGGCGCTGCTGTCGATCTATCTCGTCGTCGCCGACGGCCTCTATTTCGAGGCGGCGGTCGCGACCGCGATCGTGGCCTTCATCGTCCACCTGCTCGCCACGCCAATCCCGGGCGTCGGGATTTCCGTGCCGATCTTCTGGCCGCCGATCCTCGCGGCGGTCGCGGCGCTCATCCTGTCGCGGCGCTACGCCGCGCCGCTCGCCTATGTCGCCGGATCGATCGGCGTGCTGGTCGGCGCCGACCTCGCCAATCTCGACAAGCTGCAGGCCCTCGGCGCGCCGGTCGCCTCGATCGGCGGCGCGGGGACCTTCGACGGCGTGTTCCTCGCCGGCGTGGTCGCCGTGCTGCTGTCGGGAATCGGGCGGCGGCGCGCCGCTTCGGGCGCGCCGCTTTAGTCTCAACTCGCCTGCGGTTCGCTCGGCGATTCTTCGCTCGGTTCGCCTGGTTCGCTTTCCGCTCGCTTGCGCGCCCTGCCCTTGCGCGCCTCCGCGGCGCCTTCGGCCCGCTTGCGCCCGGCGACGATCAGGTCGCGCTCCAGCCGCGGCTGCGCCGGGCCGTCGGGATAGACGAAGCTGAGCTTCTTGACCCCGGCGTCGTCGGCGACGACGACGACTCTGACCACGCCGCCCGCTTTGAGCCGACCAAACAGCACTTCGTCGGCGAGCGGCGTCTTGATCTGGGTCTGGATGACGCGCGCCATCGGCCGCGCGCCCATCGCCTCGTCATAGCCGTTCTTGACCAGCCAGGCGCGCGCTTCGTCGGTGAGTTCGATCGTCACGTTGCGGTCGGCGAGCTGCGCCTCGAGCTGCAGGATGAACTTGTCGACCACCTGGGCGATGACTTCCTCCGGCAACCGCGAGAACGGCACGATGGCGTCGAGCCGGTTGCGGAACTCCGGCGAGAACAGCCGATTGATCGCCTCGGTGTCGTCGCCCTCGCGCTTCGACTTGTGGAAGCCGAACGACTCGCGGGCGAGATCCTGCGCGCCGGCGTTGGTGGTCATGATCAGTATCACGTTGCGGAAGTCGATCTGCTTGCCGGCATGGTCGGTCAGTTTGCCGTGATCCATGACCTGCAACAGGATGTTGAACAGGTCGGGATGCGCCTTCTCGATCTCGTCGAGCAGCAGCACCGAATGCGGGTGCTGGTCGATCGCGTCGGTCAGCAGGCCGCCCTGGTCGAAGCCGACATAGCCGGGCGGCGCGCCGATCAGCCGCGAAACGGTGTGGCGCTCCATATACTCGGACATGTCGAACCGGGTCAGCTCGAGGCCGAGGCTGGAGGCGAGTTGCCGCGCCGCTTCCGTCTTGCCGACTCCGGTCGGGCCGGAGAACAGATAGCAGCCGATCGGCTTCTCGGGATCGCGCAGGCCGGCGCGCGCGAGCTTGATCGCCGAAGCGAGCGCGCCGAGCGCCGCATCCTGGCCGTAGACGACGCGCTTCAGCGTCGCGTCGAGATGCTGCAGCACTTCGGCGTCGTCCTTGGACACGGACTTCGGCGGGATGCGCGCCATGGACGCGATCGTCGCCTCGATTTCCTTGATGCCGATGACTTTCTTGCGTTTGGCCTCGGCGACCAGCATCTGCGAGGCGCCAGTCTCGTCGATGACGTCGATCGCCTTGTCGGGCAGCTTGCGGTCATGGATGTAGCGCGCCGACAGTTCGACCGCCGCCTTCACCGCCTCCTGGGTATAGCGAACCTTGTGGAACTCCTCGAAATACGGCTTGAGGCCCTTGAGGATCTCCACCGTGTCGGGAACGCTCGGCTCGTGCACGTCGATCTTCTGGAAGCGGCGCACCAGCGCGCGGTCCTTCTCGAAATACTGGCGGTATTCCTTGTAGGTGGTCGAGCCGATGCAGCGCAGCGAGCCTTGCGCCAGCGCTGGCTTGAGCAGGTTGGAGGCGTCCATCGCCCCGCCCGAGGTCGCGCCGGCGCCGATGACGGTGTGGATCTCGTCGATGAACAGAATTGCGTCCTTGTGCTGCTCGATCTCCTTCATCACCTGCTTCAGGCGCTCTTCGAAGTCGCCGCGATAGCGCGTCCCGGCCAGCAGCGCGCCCATGTCGAGGGCGAAGACGGTCGCGCTGGCCAGCACTTCCGGCACCTCGCCGCCGACGATCTTGCGCGCCAGGCCCTCGGCGATCGCCGTCTTGCCGACGCCGGGATCGCCGACCAGCAGCGGGTTGTTCTTCTGCCGTCGGCACAGCACCTGGATGGTGCGCTGCACTTCGGCCTCGCGGCCGATCAGCGGGTCGATGCGCCCGTCGCGCGCCTTGCGATTGAGATTGACGCAATAGGCGTCGAGCGCGCCTTCCTTCTTCTTGCCTTCGCCGCCGTCCTTGGCCTCCTTCGACTCGCGCGGGTCGCCGTCCTCGTCGACGCCGCGCGGCGTGCGCGACGGGTCGGAGAGGCCGGCCCGCTTGGCGATGCCGTGGCTGATGTAGTTGACCGCGTCGTAGCGGGTCATGTCCTGCTCCTGCAGGAAATAGGCGGCGTGGCTCTCGCGCTCGGCGAAAATCGCCACCAACACGTTGGCGCCGGTCACCTCCTCGCGGCCCGACGACTGAACGTGGATCGCCGCGCGCTGCACGACCCGCTGGAAGCCCGCGGTCGCCTTGGCCTCGTCGCTCGTTTCGACAACCAAATTATCGAGATCGGTGTCGAGGTATTGAACGACGTTCTTGCGCAACTGGTCGAGATCGACGTTGCAGGCGCGCAGCACCGCCGCAGCGTCGGGATCGTCGATCAGCGCCAACAGCAGATGTTCGAGCGTCGCGTATTCGTGGCGACGTTCGTTGGCGAGCGCGAGCGCCTTGCGCAAGGTCTTTTCGAGCGCGCGGGAAAATACCGGCATCAGACGCCTTTCATTTCTTTTCCATGATGCATTGCAGAGGGTGCTGATTCTTGCGCGCGTGGTCCATCACTTGCGCGACTTTCGTTTCGGCTACCTCGTAGGTGTAGACGCCGCATTCGCCGACGCCGTTGTTGTGAACGTGCAGCATGATTTGGGTCGCCTCTTCCGGGCTCTTGTTGAAGAACGCCTGAAGGATGGCGATGACGAACTCCATCGGGGTGTAGTCGTCGTTGAGCAGCAGCACGCGGTACATATTCGGCCGGCGCGTCTGCGCACGGGTGCGCGTGATCACGGCGGCGCCGACGCCAGGCACTTCCGGGGCGCGGCGGGGTTCGCGCGCCGCTGCGATCGCCGGCCGAGCCGCCGTAGCGGCGCGCGAAGCCGAGAACATGCGCACCAGACGCGCAATTCCGGCCCGGAACCGACTGACGAACGGATGCGGATCGGCGATCAAGATCGACCTCGACAAACCTCACGGGCGGCGTTGCCGCGACATTTCGAGGGGGTCGCCGCGTTCCCCACGAGCCACATTTAGGCGCCCCGCGCTTCTGGCGCCAGAGCCGATGCGACGCAAACAAGGTTCGCCAATTTGCAATCGGCGCGCAAGTGCGAATTTCGATCAGAGACACAAACGGCGCGCAACAAAAAAGGGCCGGCGCGACGCCGACCCTGACCTGTGAGAATCGCGACGCGACCGCGCTCTACGCGCGGCCCGTCGCATGTGTCACTTGACGTGAAGCTTGGTGAACGCAGCCTCGACCGGCTTGAACGCTTCGGTCGCCAGCTTAATGTAAATCTCGTTGATCTTGTTCGCCTGCGCAACGAACCCTTCGTAGGTCGATTTCGCGAAGTCGGTCTGGATCTGCACCGCCGTCTCGACCGACTTTGCGCCGAGCAGCTTCTCGACCGTCGCCGAACTCGAGGCGAACGCCTTCTTCGAATAGTCGGACGACTCCGCCGCAATCTCCTGCAGCCCCTTGGCGACGCTCGCGGCCGCCGCATTGACCGCGTCGAGCTGCTGTTTGCTGAACTTCTGGAACTCTTCGAACGTCGGGGTGGTCATGGCGAAACCTCTTGCGCTTCGTTGCGGCGGCCTATGCGGACGCCGCGAAGCGACGACGTCGACGCTCGCCAATATGTGCACTGCACAATGCGCTGTCAAGAAAAATGTTGCGCTGCAGCAAAACGCCGCAGACCCGATTTTCTTCGTCCCAGACCGAATCTTATCGAATGCTTAAGCAAAATCGTCACGTCGCGAGGCGCGCCGCCCGCGCCTCGCTTCACTTGTCCGATCAAAGCCTTGTTGCGCAAAGTCGGCAAATCGGGGTCGGCGCGTTAACGCCGCCGTAACCGCGCCCGCATAGCCTTTCGAACTGTGCTCATCGCGCAACGG
>Ga0181519_10004608_pt1 | contig 11110 bp, 6 predicted proteins | sample PEATcosm2014_Bin_26_FD_121102 | JGI IMG/M metagenome (GOLD analysis project Ga0181519, IMG submission 121102) | Peatland microbial communities from MTU Mesocosm Facility, Houghton, MI, USA - PEATcosm2014_Bin02_10_metaG | ecosystem: Environmental > Terrestrial > Soil > Wetlands > Peat | place... | reverse complement strand
CTGCAGCGGCCTGCTGCGAGGCTGCAATGGCGATCTGGGCAATCATGCGGTCGACACGTTCTGCCATGCCGATGATGCGATCGAGTGCTTCTCCTGCCTGATGGGTGGTGGTTAGCCCTTGCTTGACGACGATGTCCCCAATGTCAAAGCCAGCGATGATGCTCCGGGTGCGTTGCTGAATTTCCTGGATCATGGCTGCGATTTCGCCGGTGGCCCGGGCAGTGCTCTCGGCGAGGCGGCGAACCTCTCCGGCAACGACGGCAAATCCGCGGCCTTGTTCGCCCGCGCGGGCCGCTTCGATGGAGGCATTGAGGGCAAGCAGGTTGGTCTTGCGGGCTATCTCGTCGATAACGATGACGATCTGGGAGATGCGGCGGGAGTCGTCTTCGAGCAGGCCGACAGTGACGGATGTATCGTTGCGTGCTTTTTCGATGGATTTCATACCGCTGAGCAACAACTGAACGATGGTGCCGCCTTGGCGGGCGGTCTCGGCGGCGGAGCGGGCGGCCTCCGCGGCGGACTGCGTATGGCGAGAGACTTCCGCGATGGAGGCGGACATCTGCTGCATGGCCGTGGCGGCCTGCTGGGTCTGCTGGGTCTGCTCGTCTACACGGCGGTGGATATGGTCGGTGGCTGTGCTCATGGAGGCGGCGCTTGATGTGAGTGAACCGACGGTATGGGCGACAGTTCGGATGATGCTTCCCAGACTTAATTGCATCTGCTGCATGGCGCGGGCGAGCGAGCCGATCTGATCGGAGGAATGGATGTCGAGTTCGCCGCCGGTGAGATCTCCGGAGGCAATGGCGATAGCCCGGCCAGCGACGAGAGCGATTGCGCGGGTCACTCGCCGGGCAAAGATGAACGAGACGATTCCGCCGACAAGCGCACCCAAAAGGGTGGCGGTCCAAAGGGTAAGGAGGACGGCGATGTTTAGCTGTTGCAGGGCGGCCATCTCGGCGTCGCATTGCTTCTCCTGGGACTGAACAAGGGCCCCCATGGAGGCGAACAAAGTAGAGTTCAGGGAGAGAATCTGAGTGTGCAGGAGATCGCGTGCCTGGCTTGAACCATGGGGTGTGTGCATCTGGTTGAGCCGCTCCACTTCTTCTTCCAGGGAGTGGAGCTGGAGCAGACCCGGCTGGATCTGCTGGATGATGGACGCGTCGCTGCCGAGATCGTAGTGACGACCCAGTTCGAGGAGTTGCGCGAGGGGTTTGTCTGCCGCATTCAGGTCGTCCAAGCGCTGCTTGCGAAGTTGCTCGGAGGATGCAGCGCCGGTGCCGAAGACCAGGTAAGTCTCCAAATCCTGCACGCTGGTCATCATGGCGGCGCGGACCTCGCGTGCCCTGCAGATGATGGGGATTCGCCCATCGGCTACGTTCGCGGCGAGCCGGTTGGCCTCTAGTTCGCGCATGTGCGCGAAGGACGCACTGACCAACATGGCGAGAATTAGGACGCCAGTGCTGATGCCAAGCTTGGATTCGATTTTCATGCGGTCCTCTGCGAGAGAGTGGCCCAGATAAGGCCATCAGAGGGTGTATCGGCTGGGCGGGAGCGATGCGTGAGAGGTGGAGACTAAAGCAGTGCGGGGGCTGGGATTTGGTCGAAGGTGAGATGCTCGGCGAGGCTGCCAGTGCGCTGCTTCCAGTCGAGGAAGAGGCTGCCATAGCTGTCGGTAAGGCAGGTAGCGGGATCGACGTTGAGCCGGGCCAGGGTGTCGTCGATCCAGGCGGCCGGACCTTCCAGCTCGGCGTAGTCGCCGATTGGTGTTTCGTCGAGAACGAGGTGAAAGCTGGGATTGACGGTCAAAATCTGTGTGGGATGCGCCGGGCCGGTAAAGAGCGGTCCGTCGATGGTGGGAGTGGTGTGGGACCACTGGGTGCGGAACTTTTCGTAGCGGAAGACCGGCTCATATCCCATCTGGTGGAAGATGGCGGTGAGCGCGGGACCGTCGTCGATGAGGGTCTCGGTCTCGATGCGGACTTTATAGCGGGATGGGTCTCCTTGCTCGGAGGGACCAGTGGGACGCTTGTGGGTGAGGGTCCAGAGGTCGCCATAACGACGGATGCGCAGGATCTGACGGGCTGCGCGAAGGGAGCGATCGGGCGTGTCGTAGAGGGTGTTCTGCTCGAAGGTGCGCGGCGTGTCGAGCTGGAAGCCGAGGCCTGGAAGTCGCGATTGCAGACGAGCTGGATCGTGGACAGGGAACTTGAGTTCGATCTCGGCGCTCTGCATTAAAAAAGTATACGGCGAGGGCGGTAGGATGAGGGAGTGAGGCGACACTAAGGATGCGGGATCAGCAGGGGCGCGAGCCTGGATTGGGCTTGAAGACGGAGCGGCTACAGATTAGCGACCTGGCGCGTGCGGCAGAGTTGCTGCGGGCGGGCGGTACGGTCGCATTTCCTACCGAGACGGTGTATGGGCTGGGTGCGAATGCGCTGGATTCTGAGGCGGTTGCGAAGATATTTTTGGCGAAGCAGAGGCCAGCGTGGGACCCGGTGATCGTGCATGTGGAGGGACACGCGATGCTGGAGCGCGTGGCTGAGGTTCCGCCGGGCGATGCAGGGCGCGTGGTTGCGAGGTTGATGGAGGCCTTCTGGCCGGGGCCGCTGACGTTGCTTCTGCCGAGGACGGCTGCGGTACCGGACTCTGTGACTGCGGGAAGGCCGCTGGTGGGCGTGCGCTCGCCTGCACATCCGGTGGCTCGGGAGCTGATCCGGCTGGCTGGCGTTCCGGTGGCTGCGCCCAGCGCCAACCGCTTTGGACATACCAGCCCGACTACGGCAGCGCATGTGCTGGTCGATCTGGATGGGAGGATCGATGCAGTGCTGGACGGAGGGCCGACGAACGTGGGTGTGGAGTCGACGGTGCTGGATGTGGCGGCGCGGACGATATACAGGCCGGGAGCAGTGACGGCGGCGATGCTTTCGCGGGTGATTGGAGAAGTGGTGCGGGTGGTATCGGGTGTAGTGGAAAAGGCAGAAGCAGATTCCTCCACTGCGCTACGGAATAACAAGGGTGCTGGTGCGGGGTTGGCATCGCCAGGAATGGGAATGAAGCACTACGCTCCGCAAGCGCGGCTGGTGCTGGTGGAAGGGCAGCAGGAGATGCTGCGCGAGGTTGCGAAGTATTCCGCCGCGGAGGTTGGAGTGATGCTGCCGGATGGGTGGAACGCGGGCGGCGCGGGGGTGGCGTGGCGCTGGGGGCCATGGAACGATGCGGAGACTCTGGCGCGGCTGCTCTTTGCCGGGTTGCGGGAACTGGATGAGCGCGGGGTGAAGACGATCATCTGCCCGGTGCCGACGATGAATGGGCTGGGCGATGCGCTGCGGGACCGACTGGGGAAGGCCGCACGGGCAACATAAATCAGTCAGCGAGTGACCTGGGTCTGGGCGATTGGCACGTCTTCCGCAACCTTGACGACGGTGACTGTCCCGATGCCGCGATCCTGATCCTGGCTGGAGCCGCCGAGTGGGTGCGCGATGAAGTGTGCTGTCTGGCCAACGGCAAATGCTCCGAGGAGGATGGTTCCTCCCACGGCTCCGCCTACTTTGTCGCCGGTTGTCGATGTCGATTTTGATGGTGCGGCGGATGCATGTCTCGGCGGTGGTGGAGGGGCGTCCTTACCATAGCCGAGGACCTCAAACGGATGGCCGGCAAACTTTACTGTACCGGCGGGAAGGTTGAGGGGATCGAGAGTGATCTGTACGGATGGTGTCAACGATGTTACCCGACCGACAACGGGATGGTTGGAGTGCCAGACGTGAGTTGGGCCGACATCCAGTGGCCAAACGGTTGTGAAGGCCACTTGATCTCCCAGCTTCGCGTGCTTGGCAGAGAATGGCGCCATCAATCTCAGGGTGACATCGGTGCCAGCCTTGAGTGTCGGTGGCTGCGGCGTCGCTTGGGTGGCGTCCTGCGCGCTGGCTGCGGAGGAGCTTGTCGAGATCAGAAGAAGCAGTAAGAGAGGGATTCGCTGGAACATTCAAACCTCCGTGCTTGAGCCCAGCATTGACGCAATCATACACGAGACTTGCTCTCCAGGGTGGGCCGGATGATGCGTTTAGGGGTTACGTTATGCGGGCGTGGTGAGTTGGGCGGCGAAGGCGTCGAGCGAGAGGGAGCGGAGGAGGTTGCGGCGCAGGCCGGAGTGGACCTGGTCGAGGGCGTGGCTGGCCGACTCGATCCAGGCAAAGGGGAGGGCTGCGGCCAGGCGGTCGAGTTCGGCGCAGATGTCGGTGTTGCGGACCAGGTCGGGCGTGCCGCTGTCGATGAGGAGAAGGTCTTCGAGCAGGAGCGCGAGGGCGCGCAGCAGGGCGGTAGTCTTGGTTTGGCCGTCGGCCCCGGCGCGGTAGGTCTCGGTCATCTTGAAGAGAGCTGTGTGGTCGGGATCGGACTGGGTCGAGATTGCCGCTGCGTTTCGTAAAAAAATGAGGGCGTCGGCGCGGGCGGCGGTGTAGGTTTCCAGGTCGAAGGCGATAGCCCGGCCGGCTGCTCCCTGCGCCAGCCGGGCGATGAGCGTGCGCTGCTTGGCGGGAACGTCGGGACGGCGCGTGGCGAGAAGGGCTTCGATCTCCTCCACTGGAAGCGCTCCAAGGCGGACGGTGGCGCAACGGGAGCGGATGGTGGGAAGCAGCTCGCCGGGGTTTTCCGCGAGGATGAGGATGAGGACGGTGTCTGGCGGCTCTTCGAGGACTTTGAGCAGGGAGTTGGCGGCCTCTTTCATCATGGCGGCAGATGTGAGGATGAATATCTTGCGCGGGGCCTCGCTGGGAAGGTAGTGCGCGCGCTGGATGAGGGTGCGCACCTGGCCGAGCTTGATGAGGAGTTGGGGCGGGTCGGGTGGCAGGATGAGGACGTCGGGGTGGGGCTGGATGAGGACGCGAGTCTCTTTTTTGTCGGTCTCGCGCAGCTCTTCGCGGGCGAGGACGGCGGCTTCTACCTGCTCTTCGAGGTTGGCGGCGGCGGCGATGCGGGTGCAGTTGGAACATTCACCGCAGAAGCCGGCCAGGGACTGGCCGCTGGGGGCGAACTCACGAGGCTGGCGCTCGCACTCAACGGCCATGGCAAGCATGAGGGCGAGGGTGTACTTTCCTGCTCCGGTGGGGCCGGAGAGGATGAGCGAGTGGGGAAGATGGCCTGCGGCGATGGCGGCACGCAACGATTCCACAGCGGCCTGGTTGCCGAGGAAGGCATGGAAGTCTGCGGGAAGTGTGGGAGCGGGATCCATGGCTCGCATCTACTCTCTTCGAGCATAAATGGCGATGGCTCGGTAGAGCGAAGGTTCTGGATATCAGTTTGCGGCAGGCTGGTAGAAATCCGGCGGTCCTGCCTGAACGGCCCACTATTTTTTGGAAGCGTTTATGATAATCGGTAGGAATCGCTAGGCCCGGGCGCAGCATCTCATGGAATCAGTGAGTTTCCGTTTGGCGACCGATGTGCTTATCCTTAATACTACGTTAAGTGGGGATGTTGGTCTGAGTTGTCGATCGTTATTCCAGAGCTTTCGTAGTTTTCTGCGAGCAAGATGAGAGACGCTTTTCAGACGCGAATTCTCGCCGTCGCCTTGGCACTTGCGACGCTGGGGGTGTGCATCCTGGCGGGATTCAACCTGTCGCAGGAGCTGGGCGTCGAGTTTCCCACGGATGGGGTGGTGTGGGTCGAGGTGCAGGGCGGGCTGCGCGCGGACCGGGTCCCGGCGGATTCACCGGCAGGCCGTGCGGGCATTCACACAGGGGACGTTCTACAGGCGATCAACGGCGAATCCACGCCTCGGCTGCCGTCGCAGGTGCGGGCGATGTACAGCAATGGGCTGTGGGACCACTCGGCCAGCTACTCGATCCTACGTCCGCTGCGGGACGCGTCGGTGGCGAGTGTTCTGTATCAGGTGTGGCTGGAGCCGGCGGACCGGAGCATGGCACAGGGATCGCGGCTGATCGCCCTGGTGTATCTGCTGATCGGGCTGTATGTGTTGTTCCGGCGCTGGACTGCGCCCAAGTCGCTGCATTTTTATGTTTTCTGCCTAGTATCGTTCGTGCTGTACGCGTTCCGGTCGACGGGCGAACCTGGGCTGTTCGACCGGGTGATCTACTGGGGCAACCTGATTGCGAATATGCTGCAGCCGGCCCTGTTTGTTCACTTTGCGGTGAGCTTTTCGGATACGGCGGAGGCCGGTGAGGGTGTGGCAGCGAAGGCGCGGAGCAGGTTTGGACGGCATCTGTTGCCAGCGCTGCTGTATGTGCCGGGAGCCTACCTGACCGGCCTTCAGGTGTGGGCGATCGAACGCTGGTCCGCGACCGAGGTGTTGAGTCACAGGCTGGACCAGATCGGTGTGGGCTACATGGCGATCTACTACACGGTTGCCGCGGTGGTGTTCTATTCACGCTACCGGCGCGCCGGATCGCCTCTGGAGCGGCAGCAGTTGAAGTGGCTGACGCGGGGAACCCTGCTGGCGGTGGGGCCATTCACGGTGATGTACGCGGTCCCCTATCTGCTGGGCTTCGCGGTGCCTACATTGCTGTCGAAGTTTGTGCTACTGTTCCTGGCGTTTCTTCCGTTGACCTTCAGTTGGGCGATTGTGCGTTACCGGCTGATGGATGTGGACCTGATCTTCAAGCGCGGCGTGACCTATACGCTGGCGACGGCGGCGCTGGCCGGGTTTTATTTCGGACTGGTGGCCATCGCGTCCGAGGTGGTGCATACGAGCTATCCCCGGTTCGGCGTATGGGGACCGATCATCGCGATCATGGTGGTGGGGCTGTCGTTCGATCCACTGAAGCGGATGTTCCAGGCGAGGGTGGACCGCGTCTTCGACCAGAAGAGCTTCGATTATCGCGAGACGCTGATCGACTTTGGCCGCAGCCTGAACTCGCAGACCGACCTCGGCGCGCTGGTGGACTCGATTGTGAAGCGCCTGCCGGAGACCCTGCTGGTAACGCGCGTTGCGGTGTTTCTGGCTAAAGAGGAGAGCGCGGAGTCTGCTGGGAACGGCGGAGGGAACGGCAAGGCACGGCAAAACGGCCTGGCCAATGGGAACGGCGCGGCGAAGCCTGACGGCCACTTTGAACTTGCTGCCTCGCACGGGCTTACCAATCTACAGGCAGAGGAGTTGCGCACGTTGGATGTGCGCTTTCTGGACTTTGACCGCAGGGGCTCTGGCGACCACATTTTTCTGGAGAATCCGCAGCAGGTGCTGCGTCTTCCGGATGCGCAGCAGAAGAGCGCGGGGCTGCTGGACCTGAACTACTATCTGCCCTGCCGAGTGGCCAACCGCGAGGGCGGGGGCACACGCACGGTGGCGATCCTGGGCCTGGGGCGCACCGACGCTGGGGACTTCCTATCCAGCGAGGACATGGAGGTCCTCGGGTCGCTGGCCGGATACATCGGGATCGCGATCCAGAACGCGCAACTGTACCGGCGGTTGGAACAGAAAATCGGTGAGTTCGAGCGGCTGAAGGAGTTCCACGAAAACATTGTGGAGTCGATCCACATTGGCGTCTTCGCGGTTGATCTGGAGGACCGGATCGAGAGCTGGAACGCGCAGATGGAGGCGATGTATGCGCGCTCGCGGGGCGAGGCGCTGGGCCAGAGGCTGACTGCGATCTTTCCGCCGGAGTTCATGGCACATTTCGACAGCGTGCGCGGCGAACAGGGGACGCACACGTTCTACAAGATCCGGCTGCTGCTGCCGACAGGGGAGACGCGGGTGGCGAACATTGCGATTGCGCCACTGCTGACGCGCGATTTCGCGGTGGTGGGGCGGATTGTGCTGGTGGACGACATCACCGATCGCATGGAGTTGGAGGCACAACTGACGCAGGCGGAGAAGCTGTCGTCGATCGGTCTGCTGGCGGCAGGCGTAGCGCATGAGGTGAATACACCGCTAGCAGTTATCAGCAGCTACACCCAGATGCTGGCCAAGCAGATGCGCCCGATGATGGAGCAGGACAAGCGGCTGGCGCCGGTGCTGGATAAGATCACACAGCAGACCTTCCGTGCATCGGAGATTGTGAACGGGCTGCTGAATTTTTCGCGCACGGGCGGCAGTGAGTTCAGTTCCATCGACATGAACCGGCTGTTGCTGGATACGCTAACGCTGGTGGACCATCAGTTCAAGACGGCACAGATACGTGTGCAGACGGAGCTAGAGCAGGATCTGCCGCGAATACAGGGCAACGAGGGCAAGCTACAGCAGGTGGTGTTGAACCTGCTGTTGAACGCTCGGGATGCGATGCATGGTTCCACCGAGGGACGGATGCGGATTGCCACACAGCAAAGAAGTGGCCGAGTGACGGTGTTTGTGCAGGACTTCGGCAACGGGATCGAGCCGGAGCATCTGCATCGCATCTTCGACCCGTTCTTTACCACCAAGTCCAAGCCAGGCAATGGGCAGCACAAGGGAACCGGGTTGGGACTGGCGGTGAGCTACGGCATTATGCAGGAGCACGGCGGCAAGATGCAGGTAGAAAGCGAATTGGGAGTGGGAACGACCTTCCGGCTGGAGTTTCCGGCAGAAACGAGCAGGATGGTTGAGGGTCCAGCGGCGGAGGTTGCAGAGAGTACGAATGAGGTCGCCGGTGAGCCAACGAGTACGGTATCTGTGTAGATGGATGAATTGAGATGAGCCTTGATCCTGGAATGGAATCGGATGTACGCGTAGAGGAAAGAGTGGCGATGCCTGAAGCGACTGTTGCAATGCACGAGGAGGCAATTGAGCCCCGTCTGGTAGGAGCCGATGCGCGTGTAGTCGGTCCGGCACGCATCCTCATTGTGGATGACGAGCTGGCGATCCGCGAATCGCTCGATGCTCTACTGAGCATGGAGGGCTTCGAGGTGACTCTGGCGGTGGACGGGCCGACGGGCCTGGAACAACTGTCGTCCAGCGAATTCGACCTGCTGCTGCTGGATCTGGCCTTGCCGGGGGAGAGCGGTATCGATCTACTGCCGCGCATTCTGGAGATGCAGCCACGGTTGCCGGTGATCATGATTACAGCCTATGGCAAAGTCTCCAACGTGGTGGACGCGATCCGCGCGGGAGCGGAAAACTTTGTTCAGAAGCCGTGGGACAACGAGAAGCTGCTGGCTGACATTCGCGCCGCCATCGGACGGCATCGCGCCGAAGAAGAGCTGGTACAACTGAAGCGCGCGCTGAAGCAGCGCTACAACTTCGAAAACATTGTGGGCAAAAGCGAGCCGATGCTGCGACTGTTCGACCTGGTGGCGCAGGTGGCTCCCAGCCGCTCCACCGTTCTGGTGCAGGGCGAGAGCGGCACTGGCAAGGAGCTGATTGCCAAGGCTCTGCACGCCAACTCGCCTCGCCGCAACAAGCCGTTTGTTCCGGTGAACACTGGATCTGTGCCGTCGGAGCTGCTGGAATCGACGCTCTTCGGCCATGTGCGGGGCGCGTTCACATCGGCGGTAGCAGCCAAGAAAGGCCTGTTCGAGGTGGCCAACGGGGGCACGCTTTTTCTGGACGAGATAGGCACCATGGGCATGGACATGCAAGCCAAGATTCTGCGTGTGCTACAGGACCGGCGCTTCATGCATTTGGGTGGCACCGAGGAGATTCAAGTGGACGTGCGCATTATCGCGGCCACCAACGTCGACCTGAAGCTGGCGGTGCAGGAGGGCCGGTTCCGCGAAGACCTTTACTACCGGCTGAACGTGATCTGCCTGGAGCTGCCGCCGCTGCGCTCGCGCAGGCAGGACATTCCCCTGCTGGCCGCGCACTTTCTGAAATTCTATGCGGACGAAAACGATGTGCCGGCGCCAACACTTGCGCCCGAGGCGATGCGCATCCTGATGGACTATGAGTGGCCGGGCAACGTGCGCGAACTGGAGAATGCTATGGAGCGCGGCGTGGTGCTGGCAACCACACGAACGATCACAAGCGACTTGTTGCCTGCTTCGTTGACCGGCAACACCTACTCAGCGAGCCTGTTGGACCATAGGCCGGACGCCAGCCTGTTCGACCTGATGGAGGAGATTGAACGGCGCATCATAGCGGACCGCTTGGAGCGCTGCCACTGGAACCAGACCGAGGCGGCGGAGTACTTCAGAATTCCTCTGAGTACGCTGAACCAGAAGATCAAGCGGCTGAGCGTGGAGATCAAGAAGCGCGCGCGAGAGTAACGAACGTCCCCTAATACCAAAGTATTCGATTCGGAGCTAGCTCCCCGCTGAGGTCCGCGAGAAGGCGATACGCCGCTCGCACGCTGCTACAATCGTACTGCGCCGGGATGGCGGAACTGGCAGACGCAGCGGACTCAAAATCCGCCGATCGCAAGGTCGTGGGGGTTCGACCCCCCCTCCCGGCACCAACAAAATAAACAACTTATACGAAATTTGGTCGTGACAGGAAAACAAAGAAAGCCTCTGGTGCATGTTCTGGTGCATGTTGGTTTCCCACTCTCATGCAATCTTGGCGGGTGCCTGTTTCGTGCCTCTTCTGACGATGCGTTCCACCACCGTCAGCTTGTGGGCTGGTGAGAGGTGGGAATAGCGGGCGGCCATCGTGACGGTCTTATGGCCCGCGGCTTCCTGGATTTCTTTGATTGTCGCGCCTTCCATCGCTAGCCAGCTGCAGAAGGTATGCCTGTTGGAATGCCAGACAGCGCCGGTGATCTTCGCTTCCTCCAGGCAGGGCAGAAACCACGAACGGTTGTCGAATCGAGATTGTGTTCGTTCCCTGGGAAATACACGGTCGGATGGACGCGCCTTGGAGGGCCGGATTGACTTGATAGCATTGACCGCCTCCTCGTTCAGATGCACGGTGCGCGCATATCCATTCTTAGTCTTGGTCAGTTCAATAGTTCGCCGATCCAGATGTACCTGGGACCACTCGGTGGTGTACTGCTCGGTGAGCCTCATCCCGGTGTAAACGGATGCGATGAACTCCTCGAGGTGCTCAGGGAAACGCTCAGAAATCACCTTGAACAATTGGTCATATTCGTCGTAGCTCAGGAATCGGAGGCGACCGACACTCTCCTTCCGTTGCCGCACCAACCGGGCAGGATTTACGTTCACCTTCCCATTTCGCATCCCCTCCCGATAGCACAGACTCACGAAAGCCTTGTATCGGTTTGATGTCGCGGCCGACTTGCAGTGTGCCCGG
>Ga0181519_10004607_pt1 | contig 11111 bp, 10 predicted proteins | sample PEATcosm2014_Bin_26_FD_121102 | JGI IMG/M metagenome (GOLD analysis project Ga0181519, IMG submission 121102) | Peatland microbial communities from MTU Mesocosm Facility, Houghton, MI, USA - PEATcosm2014_Bin02_10_metaG | ecosystem: Environmental > Terrestrial > Soil > Wetlands > Peat | place... | reverse complement strand
TACCTAGAGGAACACCATGTCCACCCGTTTGCTTCATCTCGATTCGAGCATCCTCGGCGACCAGTCCGTCAGCCGCTCGCTTTCGGCCTCCATCGTTGCGAAGCTCAAGGAATCGATCCCGGATCTGCGGATCACCTACCGCGACCTCGCGGCCAACCCCGTGCCGCACCTGACGGGCCCCACCTTCGCGGCCGGCCGCGGCGCGGATGTGCCGCGCGACGCGGCATTGCAGGCCGACCTCGCCCTGGGGGCCGAGGTGCTGGACGAATTCATCACCGCCGATATCGTCGTGCTGGGCTTGGGCCTGTACAACTTCGGCATCCCGAGCCAGCTCAAGGCCTGGGTCGACCGGCTTGCGGTGCCGGGCAAGACCTTCCGCTACACCGAGAAAGGCCCGGAGGGCCTGCTGGGAGGCAAGCGTGTCATCGTGGCCATCGCGCGTGGCGGATACTACGGCCCGAGCTCGCCGGCGCACGCCTTCGAGCACGCCGAGACCTATCTCCGCGGCCTGTTCACCTTCTTCGGCATTCCCCAGATCGAGGTGGTGGCCGCCGAGGGCCTGGCCGTGGGTCCGGAGGCGCGGCAGGCCGGCCTTGCGCAGGCACACGCCAGCATCGAGGCGCTCGCAGCCTGAGGGCGCCCGTGCCAGCGGACGCAATCCAATTTCACCCCGGCAAGGAGTCAAAAATGCACGTGTCTGAAGCCACCCGGCCGGCGCTGGAGGCGCAAACGACGGCGCCGCGCCGCATCGATCTGCGCACGCGGGGCCGCCCGCACGGCCCTATCGTGCGCCTGGTTAGTCCGTCCGACGTAGGCGAGCGCATCAAGCCCTTCGTGTTTCTCGACTACATCGATGTCGATGCCGCATCGGCGCCACGCTTCGGCTTTCATCCGCACTCGGGCATCGCCACCCTCTCCCTGCTCTTCGAGGGCGGCTTCGCCTTCGAGGACAGCACCGGCGCCGCGGGCGTCATGGAGGACGGCGCCGTCGAATGGATGCAGGCCGGTGGCGGGGTCTGGCACACCAGCACCGGCACCGGCAAGCGCGGGCGTGGCTACCAGCTCTGGGTGGCGCTGCCCCCGGCATTGGAGAACAGTCCGGCGCGCAGCCAATACCTGGACAAGGCCTGTTTCGAGTCCCGCGGGCCGGCGCGCGTCATCCTGGGCGAGCACCTGGGCGCGCGCAGTCCGATTGCCTCGCCCGGCGCGCTCAATTTGCTCGACGTGCGGCTGCGGGCCGGCCAGCGCTGGCGCTACGAGCCGCCGGCCGGCCACGATGTGGAATGGCTCGCGGTGCACCAGGGCCGCGCGCAGGTTCCCGAGCTTGTCGCGGCGGGCGAGCTGGTCGTGTTCGAGGACGGCGATGCGCCGATCAGCGTCGTGGCCGAAGGCGACACGAGTTTCATACTGGGCTCGGCCGTCAAGCACCCGCACGACCTCGTGCTAGGTTATTACTCGGTGCATACCAGCGCCCAGGCGCTGGAAAAAGGCGAGGAGGGCATCCGCCGCATCGGCGAAGACCTGCGCCGCGGCGGTCGCCTCTAAGCGGCGCCACGATGCGCGCACGCGCGCGGCCCTTGGCGCCGCGCGCGCCGCGCCGCGTTGCCGCGCCCAAGGCGCAAGCGCGCTGGCGGCAATCCGTCGTGTTGCAATGCAATGCATCTGCTCGCGCCCACCCAATAAAAACCCCGACGAATAATGCAATTGCGTATATATTTATCGTTGGTTTTAGTGGATTCCGTTCTCTCCAATGCGCGATGTCCAGTACCGGACCGCGTGCGGCGGCCGGCGAATCGGGGGCAGCATCATGAAAATGATTTCCGCGATCATCAAGCCCTTCAAGGTAGAAGAAGTGCGTGAAGCATTGGCGCAAGTGGGGGTCACGGGCATCACGATTTGCGAGGCCCGCGGCTACGGACATCAGCGGCTGCGTGCCGATGCGAGGCCGGACCGCAACTTCACCGTCGAATTCGTGCCCAAGGTGAAGGTCGATGTGATCCTCGACGCCGGCCTGCTGCCCCATGCCATCGAGGCGATCATGAAGGCCGGGCGAACCGGCAAGCGGGGCGATGGCATGATCCTCGTGATCGATCTCGAGGACACGGTGCGCATCCGTACCGGCGAAACCGGCGCACTGGCCGTTGCATGAGCCGCGCATCCGCGCAATCCCCCCAAGCCTTGTCCGCATCGCGCGCCGCGCTGTCATAAACTCCCGCACGCAGTAGGCACCGGTCCAGCCGGACCGTCGAGCGGGAGATTGGCGTGGCCTTTTTCGGAATGTCCATGGGCGCGCGACAGTTGCGGGATACCGCATGGCGCATCCTCGTCTTCGTCGTGGCCGCGCTCGTATTGGTCGTCGTGCTCACGCGCTGGAGCGCCTGGCAGGGCGAGCCCGGCTGGCAAAGCACCGACGATGCCTATCTGCAATCTGACATCACGCCCATCGCCACCAAGGTGGCGGGCTATGTGCGCAACGTCCCCGTGCAGGATTACCAGCGCGTCCAGGCCGGCCAGGTCGTGGCCGAGCTGGTCGATGACGATTACCGTGCCGCCGTCGCGCAGGCCCAGGCAAATCTGGCCGCGGCCGGCGCGCAGGGGCGCACCCTGGTGTCGCAGGCGGCCCTGCAGCAAGCCAATGTGGCTGCGGCCGAAGCGGTGGTGGCGGCCACCTCGGCGCTGCTGGAACAAAACGGCCGTGACCTCGCGCGCGAGCGCCGGCTGCTCGAAACCGGCTCCTCGTCGGCCGAAGCGATCGAAAAGCTCGAAACCGCGCGCGCCCAGCTCACGGCCCAGCTCCAGCAGAACCGCGCGCAGGCGCAGGCGGCAGCGCGCCAGATCGCCGTGCTCGAGGCGCAGCAGGCGCAGGCGCAGGCCGCCGTGGCGGCGCAACAGGCCAACCTCGAGGTCGCGCGGCTCAACCTCGCGTACACGCGCGTGCTGGCGCCCCAGGATGGCGTCATTGCGCAGCGCCAGGTCAAGCCCGGCCAGTACGTGGGCGTGGGCGCCCAGATCACGAGCCTCACGCCCCTGCCGCATCTTTGGGTGCTGGCCAACTACAAGGAAACGCAGCTCACCCACATGGCGGTGGGAAACGCCGCGGAGATCCGCGTCGATACCTTTCCCACGCATGTCCTGCACGGCCACGTGCTGGCCTTCGCCCCGGCCTCGGGCTCGCAGTTCGCGTTGCTGCCGCCGGACAATGCCACCGGCAATTTCACCAAGGTCGTCCAGCGCATTCCCGTGAAGATCGCGGTCGACGACCCGGACGGGCTCGCCGACCGGCTGGTACCGGGAATGTCGGTGGTCGCGAAGATCGATGCCCGCGACGACCGCCGCTAGCGCGGCCGGGCCCGGCGCCCCCGCCGTGGCCACGCAGATTCCCTGGCTGGGCCTCGCGGCCGTGCTGATGGGCACCTTCATCTCGACGCTCAACGGCCGCCTCTCCACCTTCGGCCTTGCCGATATCCGCGGCGCGGTGCACGCGGGCTTCGACGAAGGCGCCTGGATCACGACGGCGCAGACCACGGCGCAGATGCTCACCGCGCCCCTGGCGATCTGGATGGGCAAGGCCCATGGTCCACGCCGCGTGCTGCTGGCGGCGGCCCTGGCCTTTGCCGCCATTTCGTTCATCACGCCGCTGGCCACCAGCCTGCCGGAGCTGCTCGCCTGCCAGTTTGCCGGCGGCCTGGCCTCGGGCTTCTTCGTGCCGCTCACCCTGAGCTATGTCCTGCTCAACACGCCGCCGCGCTACTGGGCCTTCGGCGTCGCCATCTATGCGCTCAACCTGGAACTGTCGCTGAACATCTCGGCCTCGCTCGAGGGCTGGTATGTCGACACCCTTTCCTGGCGCTGGATCTTCTGGCAGAACGTACCCCTGGCGCTGGCGATGGCCCTGTGCCTGCACTACGGCGTGCGCACGCCACCGGCGGGCGGCGCGCGGCCGCGCGCCGACATCTACGGACTCGTCACCGGTGGCCTCGGCTTTGCGCTCATCTATGCCGCGCTCGACCAGGGCAACCGCCTCGACTGGAGCAACTCGGCCCTGGTCTGCGCACTGGTGGGCGCCGGCGGCGTATTGCTGGCGGGATTCTTCTTTCACGAGGCCCGCGCGCCATTTCCCCTCGTGAACCTCAAGGTGGCCTTTGCCCGGCCCCTGCCGGCGCTCCTGCTCATGGTGGCCTTCGTGCGGTTGACGGTGCTCTCCACGGCCTATCTCATTCCGCTCTACCTGGGAACCGTGCGCGGCTTTCGCGCCCTCGAGGTCGGCCAGACGCTGTTCTGGATTGCCGCGCCGCAACTGGTGCTGTGCCCGCTCGCGGCCCTGATGATGCGGCGAAACGATCCGCGCCTCATCGCCGCGATCGGCTTCGTCTTCGTGTCGCTCGCCTGCCTGCTGGTGGCCCACGGCCTCACCCCGGTGTGGGGTTCCGAGCAGTTCCTGCCCTCGCAACTCCTGCAGGCCGTGGGCCAGAGCTTCGCCCTTTCGGGCGTGCTGTTCTTCATCGTCCTGCACCTGCGGCCCGAGGACGCGATCACCTTCGGCGCCGCCCTGCAGGTCGCGCGGCTGCTGGGCGGGGAGATCGGCACGGCCTTCGTCACCACGCTGGCGCGCGTGCGCGAGCAGGTCGCCTCCAACCTCCTGGGCCTGCATATCCAGTGGGGCGACGGCCAGACCCTGCAGCGGCTCCAGGCCTATGCCGCGGCGACGGCGCGCGCCGGCGACCCGGCCTCGGGTCCGGCCCGCGCGGCCAGCGTGCTGGGCGCCCTGGTGCGCCGCATGGCCACGACCCAGGCGGTGATCGATTCCTTCGTGGTCATCGGCGGCCTGACGTCCCTGGTGCTGCTCCTGCTCGCGATGCACCGGCCCGCGCCCGAGGGGCCGGCCTCGCCCATGCCCGCGCGACCGCTGCGGCCGGAGGCGGCCACATGATCCGCGTTCGCGCCTGGGGCCTGCTCGCGGGGGCGGCGATGTCGGCGGCTGCGTGCACCGTGGGCCCGGCCTATCACGCGCCCGAGGCGCCGGCCGGCGCCGCGGCGCCGCTCGCGACAGGAGATCCGGCCGCGGCAAGCGCCGAGGCGCCGCCCGACGATTGGTGGCGGCTCTACGAGGATCCGCGGCTCGACCATCTCCTGGCCGCGGCGTTTGCCGCCAATGCCGACCTGGCCGCGGCCCAGGCCAATTTGACGGCGGCCGGCGCGTTCCTGCGCGCCTCGCGCGCGGCGCGATATCCGGATACCGCCCTGCTTGCCGGCGGCAGCTACGGCCGGGATCCGGCAACCGACGAAATCCTCGAGCTCGGCGGCCACCGGCCGACCGATACCTGGGTCCTGGAGGATTTCCTGCAGGTGTCCTATGAGGTGGATCTTTTCGGCCACGTCCGCCGCACCGTCGAGGCGGCAGGCGCCAGCGCCGGCGCGGCCGTCGCGGCGCGCGACGCGGTGAAGGTCACGGTTGCCGCCGAGACCGCGCGCGCCTACGCGCAAGTCTGCTCCCTGGGCCAGCAGATCGCCGTGGCACGCCATTCGCTGGCCGTCGTCGACCACGAGCGCGAGATCACCGCCCAACGCGAGCAGGCCGGTGCGGGTTCGCGCTTCGATCTGGCGCGAGCCCAGGGCCTCGCGGCCCAGGCGCGCTCCGCGATCGCGCCCCTGGAAGGGCAGCGGCGCGCGGCGCTGTACCAGCTGACGGCCTTGCTGGGACGCACGCCGGCCTTTGCGCCGGCCGAGGTCGACGACTGCGTTGCGCCGTTGCGGCTCTCCCGCCCCATCCCGGTGGGCGACGGTGCGCTGCTCCTGCGGCGCAGGCCCGACATCCGCCAGGCCGAGCGCAACCTGGCCTCCGCCACCGCGCGCATCGGCGTGGCCACGGCCGATCTGTACCCGCGCATCAGGCTCGACGGTTTCTACGGCGGTGCGGCCGCAAACCTCAAGGACCTTACGTCGGAACCGGGGCTCGCGTGGGGAATCGGCCCGGCCGTGAGCTGGAACTTTCCCAACCAGGCCGGCGCGCGCGCCCGCGTGCGCCAGGCGCAGGCCAATGCGGCGGCCGCCCTGGCCGCCTTCGATTCGGTGGTACTCACCGCGTTGAAGGAAACGCAACAGGCGCTCGCCGCCTACAACGCGGAACTGGAACACCACCGTTGGCTGCGCGACGCGCAGAAAAACGCGCAGAGCGCATTTGCCATGGCGCACGAGCGCTTCCTGGCCGGCTCGATCAGCAACCTGGATCTGCTGACGAGCGAACAGGCCCTGGTCACCGCCGACGCGGCGGTCGCTGCCGCCGAGACCGCGCTGGTGCAGGACCAGATCGCCGTGTTCAAGGCACTGGGAGGGGGCTGGCAGGCGGATCCGCAGGAGGCGCCGCGTAGCGGTCCCGCGCGTATTGAACCGCTTTCTCGAAATTCTGGGCCAGCAGGTCCAGGCCCATGAGCACGGCCTTGCGCTCCGCCTCGGTGAGCGCCCGGGAGGGCACCAGGCCGATGAGCGGCGCTGCCGGGAATTGCCGCCGCAGGCGCTGGGCAAGGTCGATGCGCCGCTCGCGATCGGCCTCGCCGCGCAGGTCGCTCACGAGGTAGATCATCGCCACGCTATCGCCCCGCGCGTCTTCGGGCGGTGGTGCGTCCAGATCCGTGATCGACATGTGCCGGGCGTCGATGTCGAGGTCGCGCAGGATCCGCACCAGGATCTCGGTCACCAGTTCCTCGCGTTCGGAGCCCAGACCCAGGCACAGCGCGATCGACCCGGGCGGCACGGCCAGGGGGCCCTGCCAGCGTCCCAGTGCGTCCTCGCGCCGGTGGCGCAGGTGCAGGCCCAGGCTGTGCTCGTCCAGGACCGTGGTGCGCCGGTGCCAGCGGGCACGCTTGCGGGTATCGGGCCCGAGCGCCTCGATGACCCGCGCGATGGCGCCGCGCACGGTGCGCTGCTGTTCCGGGCTGATGCCGCCGGCGTCGCGATCGTTGATCGCCAGCTGCAAGGCCGGCATGAGGATCTCGTCGCAATAGCGCGCGAACGACTTGCGCTTGAGATAATCGCGCGCCGTGGCGATGATTTCCTCGGCGTCGCCCGAAAGCGCCCGCTGGTAGAAGCGCTGCGAGAGCGTCAGCGCGGGCGTGTCGCCCAGCAGCACGTCGACGAAGGCCAGTGCCTGGGTATGGCGGCCGGCAACGACCAGGCACAGGGTCAGCGGAGTCGATACGAGCAGGCCGATCGGGCCCCAGATCCAGCTCCAGAAGATCGCGGCGATCACGACCGACAAGGGCGACAGTCCGGTGCTGTGTCCGTACAGGAAGGGCTCCACGGCCTGGCCCGCGATGAGTTCGACGGTGGCGTAGAGGCCCATCGTGGCCAGCAGCAGCGTCCACCCCGGATCGATGGCCGCTGCGAGCAGGCCGGCGCACAGCGCGGCCAGCCACACGCCGACATAGGGAATGAAGCGCAATATGGCGGTGAGCACGGCCCAGAGAACGCCGTTGGGCATGCCGAGCAGGGACAATCCCAGTCCGATGGCCGCGCCCACGCCGGCATTGACCGCAAATTGCGAGACGAAGTACCGCGACAGCCGCTCGCTCGCATCGTTGATCGCGCCGGTGGTCGCGCGCAGGTCGGTGCCGCCGGTGAGGCGGATGAAGCGGTCGCGCAACGATTCACGCTCGAGCAGCACGAAGACCAGCACGACAAGCACGATGGCACTGGTGCCCAGCGGGCCCCACACGGCCGCGAAGAGCTGGGACACCACCTGCAGGGGCGTGGCCGACGGTTCGTGGATCTCGACCGGCACGACGCTGCTTGCCGACGATGGCCCGGAAAGGTTGTCGATCATGCGGCTGGCCTGGCCCTGCATGAGTTCCATGGGGCTCAAGGTGAGGGATCGCAGCAGTTGCAGCTTGGCGCCGATCGTTTCCGCATACTGGGGCAGGCGCGCGGCGATTGCCGCCACCTGGGACCCCAGGATGGCAGCGAGCCCCAGAAACAGCGCCGTGAGCGCGGCAACCGCGGCCAGCACCGAACTGACCTGGCCGAGTCCGAGGCGGCGCAACTGGCGCACCAGGGGGGCAACCAGCAAACCCAGCAGCACGGCAAGGGTGATCGGGATGAGCACCTCGCGGGCGAAATAGAGCAGGGCGACGACGGCAAGGCCGTTGACGAGGCGGCCGGCCTGGGCGGACGCCGCGGCCACGACCGGCGGGGGTGCATCCAAGCGTGACGACACGGGGTGCGGCGCCGGCAAGGGCTTCAGCGCCGGTCCCGCGTGCTGCCGGGCGCGCCCGCCTCACGGGGCTCGGCACCGCGAGGCTCCGGGGCGTGCACATGCGTCTCCGTGGCACCATGGTCCGCCGGCGGCAGTGCGGGGTGCGCGGGCGGTGGTGGTGGTGACGATGCGCCATGTGCCGGCGAGGGGGACGCCGCCAGGTTGACGACTGCGGCGCCGCGGTTGGCCGCGGCCGCGCCTTCGCCACGCGCGGCGGCCTTGTCCGGTGCGGCGGGCCGCTGCGGCGCCAGCGACGCCTCGGCCGGCGCGGGCACGCGCACGGCGGCCGGACGGCCCGCCGGCGCGGCGCCGGTTTGCCCACGGCCGTAGCGCGCCTGCAGCGCGGCATTGGCATAGCGCACGCCGTCGCGATGCGCCGGATCGTGGCGCCAGGGAACATGGCGCACCGGCTGCCGTGAGCCGGCTTGCGTACCTGTTGCGCCATTGACGTAGAGCGTGTGGTCGCGCCAGTCCCACTGGTTCCAGCCCCAGAGGGGGGCAAGGATGACGAAGGCCACGAAGGTTCCGGGGAAATACCCGCCCATGTCGAATTGGTAGGGCGGCGCGTCCCCATAGGGCCAGCTGCCATAGACGAGGCCCGGATCGTAGACGGGCACATACAGATTGCTGACGTCCGGCGGCGCGATCTCGACGAAGGGGCCGTCGTCGCTGACGACCTGTTGCGGTGTCGATATCAAGGTGCGGGCGTTTTCGGCGCGCTTGCGCAACTGCTGCACGCGGTCCATGACATCGCGCTGCTGGGCAATGAAGGCCTCGCCGATCTGCTCCGTCCAGTCCAGGTTGCTGTCGAGCACCTCGAGTACCTGCGGATATGCCACCAGGGACTTGACGCTCGGATCCCAGGGCTGCTGCTGCAGGGCCTGCACGAGGCCGGCGCCGCGCAGCGCGGCGTTGTCCGGATCCTGCAGCCAGCGGTCCGCCTCGACGATCTCCAGGGGGTAGGTCGCCGCCATCAGGACCTGTCCCAGCAGGGCGTCCGGATACAGGGCGATGGGGGCGAGCATCTGGTCGAGCTGCGCTACCGTGTAGCCGCTGGAACTGCGGGGCGGGGGTTCCTGCGCAGCGGCAGGCGGAAGATGCCCGGCGAGGGCGAAGGCAAGCAGTACAACCCCGCGCGCGGCGCGCAGGCGCGTGCAAAAAGCCCAGGCCGGGTGTCGGGATCGCTTTTCCACGGGGCGATTATGCACGCCGTGGCCGGCGGGCGGACCCTCAGGGCACGGCGCCCTGGCCGGCCCGCGTCCGCCGCACCGGGCCCACAGGGCGCCTAATGCGCCCCTGTGGTCGAGCCGGGGGGCGCCGCGCGCCGGCGGGCGCCGTGCGCTCTAGAGTTCGAGTTTCGTGAACTTCGTCCCGTCGATGCTCAGGTTGGCCATCAGTCCGCCATTGTTGAGCACCAGGCTGCTGACTTCGGGCTGCACCGTGCGCGTATCGACGCTGCCGTCGGCACCCACGTTCACCAGGGTCACAGAAGCATCCACGCCGGCCGTCCAGCCCTGGCTGGCAGTGAACTTGTCGTAGGCGTCCTGGGTCATGAAGAGCACGAAGACCGACTTGGATTCGGCCCCGGCCAGCAGTCCGACGGCGCCGCCGGCCGTGCTGTAGTAGCCCGCGGATTGCGCGCCGTTGCGCAGCGCGCCCTTGCCGTAGGAGGCGCCGACCACGAGGCCCGCGGAGACGACCGACGGGAACACGAGCACGCCCTTGGCCTTGGCCACGAGCTCGCGGGAGCCGGGGACCTGCGCATAGAGCTTGCTCAGGGAGGAATCGACATTGGCATTGATCGCGTGGCGTTCGGCCCCGGGGTCGCTCTGCGACATGCCCGTGGTCGAGCAGGCCGATGCCAGTACCGCGGTTGCGATTGCAAGGGAGGAAAGCAGGGAACGCGTTTGCATGGAGCACCTATTCATCATGGTTGGAGAGGGGGAAATGCGGATCAGCGCAGGAACTCGAGCAGATCGCGGGTCAGGCGGTCCTTGTGGGTCGCGAACAGGCCGTGCGGCGCGCCATCGTAGGTAAGCAAGGTCGATTGGCGTATGCCGGCGGCGGCGGCGCGGGCCGAGACATCGATCGGCACCGTCTTGTCGTCGGCGCCGTGGATGATCAAGGTGGGCACCTTGAATGCCGCCAGGTCCGCGCGAAAGTCGGTGGTGGCAAAGGACTTGGCGCAGGCCAGCGTGGCCTTGAGGCTCGCCTGCAGCGAAAGGGCCTGTGCCCACTGCAAGACTTCGTCGCTGACCGGGTGCGAAACCATGCCCACGCCGAAGAAATTCCGGAAAAACCCGGTGAAGAACTTCGCCCGATCGGCCTTGATGCCGTTGGCCATTTCCTCGAACACGGCCTCTTCGGTGCCGCCGGGATTGTCATTGGTCTTGAGCAGGAACGGCACGACCGAGGAGACCAGGGCCGCCTTGATAACTGCCTTGCCCTTGTGGCGCGACAGGTACCGGGCAACCTCGCCCCCGCCCATGGAAAAGCCCACGATGCTGACCTCCTGCGAGCCGGTCTGCTCGATGACCGCGGCAAGGTCGTCGGCCAGCGTGTCGTAGTCGTATCCGCTCCAGGGTTGCGTCGAGCGGCCAAAGCCGCGCCGGTCGTAGGCAATGGCCCGGTATCCGGCCTGCGCGATGGCCATCGCCTGGTCGTCCCAACTGTCGGCCGACAGCGGCCAGCCGTGGAGCAGTATCACCGGCTTGCCGCTCCCCCAGTCCTTTACATACAGCCGTGTCTTGTCGCTCGTGGTCACGGTTTCCATGTCAGCGCTTCTTCGCAATGGTGTTCTTGCCGTCGCCGGCAGCCGTCGCCAGGTGCGACCAGGATTTTTGCGGGGGCACGTGCGCGGGCG
>Ga0181519_10004606_pt1 | contig 11111 bp, 9 predicted proteins | sample PEATcosm2014_Bin_26_FD_121102 | JGI IMG/M metagenome (GOLD analysis project Ga0181519, IMG submission 121102) | Peatland microbial communities from MTU Mesocosm Facility, Houghton, MI, USA - PEATcosm2014_Bin02_10_metaG | ecosystem: Environmental > Terrestrial > Soil > Wetlands > Peat | place... | reverse complement strand
TTTTGTGATTGCTGGCAGTCGGCATTAAGGTAGGACTGCAAAACAACTTCGGGCCCGTAGCTCAGCGGTTAGAGCAGGGGACTCATAATCCCTTGGTCGTGTGTTCGAATCACACCGGGCCTATTGGACTTACGTCGATTTCGCCATTGCCGACCTGCCGAACACTTACCGCGCGAGCTTCGCGCGGCTGCCTCGTTGCGGCCTGAGGTTTCAGACGTGACGGGCTCCGTGGCTGGTGCGAGCCTCGGCAGGCGACGTGGATCAGATTCGAGAGTCAGCCCGATTTGACGGCAGAAACGACTCCAGGTGTTGCCCGACCCCTCAAACCTCTGCCTGCGACTCGGGGCAGCGACGCTCCGATGATCGCCCCTGCTTTCCTGCTATTACTGCTCGGCGGTGGGTTTGTCGCAGCGACTCTCGCAAGCGTTACCGGCTTTGGTGGAGCGGCCATTCTCCTACCGATCACGGTGGCCGTCTTCGGCGTGCGAGAGGCCATCCCGATCCTGACGATAGCCCAGCTCGTCGGCAACGGCAGTCGGGTGTGGTTCAATCGTCGAGAACTATCGCTGCCGGTGACGAAATGGTTTGCCCTTGGCGGAGTGCCATCCGCTGCCGTTGGTGGAGTGCTGTTCGCGTCGGCACCCGTTCCGGTTCTGATTCGGTTGCTCGGTCTTCTGCTCATCCTGATGGTGGCGTGGCGACATATCCCCAAGAAGCGAGAGTGGCCGATGCCCTTGCGGGGCTTCGCGATCGTCGGCGCGATCTCCGGGTTCTTGTCGGCTTTGCTGGGCAGTGTCGGGCCGCTCGTCGCTCCGTTTTTTCTTGCCTATGGCCTGCTGAAGGGGGCATACATCGGCACGGAGGCACTTGCCGCCGTTATCATGCACATCACGAAGATCGCAACCTATAGTCGCATGTCGGTAATGACCCTCCATAATGTCGAGATGGGCCTGATTCTCGGCCCCGTCATGATCCTCGGATCGTTGGTCGGGAAACGGATCGTGGATCGGATACCGGAAAAAGTCTTCGTACTGCTGGTCGAATTCACGTTGGTGATCGCCGGGATGCGGTTCTTGCTGGCTGGTGAGCCTCGCAGCATCGAAACGGTGCGGCACCGGAATATCGAGATCGACGCGCGAGGTGGCCCGTCCAAAAGCGTCACACGCCTTGAACCCGCCGACGCGCCATAGCGACAGGCGTCAATGCACTTCGACGCGGCGCAGCAGCCAGATGCCGACTAGCCCCAAGACGAAGTCGCCGCACCAGACGGTCCAGGCCGGCGTCAGGCCCCCCTGGGCCAGGCTACAGCCGAAGAATTGCAGCGGTTGATAGGCTGCCACGATCGGCACGAAGCATAGGCCGAAGCAGGTCAGGAAATCGCCGCGGCGCATCAGGATCGATACCGGTGCCCCGATCAGCGCGAAGGCCATCACGCAAAACGAATTGGCCCAGCGCAGTTGCAGCTTGGCGCGCAGCCAGTAGATGTCGCGCTGCTCTTTGCCATAGCTCTCCAGCAGCTTGCGATACTGCTCGGTCGTGGTATCGCCAAACGAGGCCAGGGCCAGCTCGTGCTTCAGATTGCCGGCCCGCTTTTCGAACTCGGCGATCAACTGCGACGTCACCGCCACCGGATTGTGCGTCGGTTTCAAGGGCAACACCGGCTCGATCGTGTCTTCGAACTTCATGTCGAACTCGTTGGGCATCGAGACTTGCCCGTTGTGCAACACGAAGCGTAAGCAGCGATTCGCCTGGTCGATGTGCATCTCGCCCTCGGCAGCGACAACCGTCACGAGCCGTTCGTCGTTGGGCGGACGGTAGGAGAGCGCTGGGCGAATCAGCTTTCGGCCTTCGACATTACGCACGGCGATCGAGAAGTCCTGCCGGCGAAACGTCCGGTACGTGCGCAGGGTCGTGTAGGCCATCTCGTCGGTAAAGTCGAGCACCACGCGCTCCACGCCGCGCATCCCCCAGCCCTCGCCTAGTTCGTCGAGCCACACGCCCCCCAGGCAGATCGGTAGCGTCAGCCAGAGCGCGGGCCAAATCAGCCGTAGCGGCGAGATGCCCATCGACTTGACGGCGACGATCTCGTTCGTGGCGGCCATCCGGCCGTAGACCGCGCAAACCGCGAACAGCATCGCCCCATGCGAGCTGGTACGAAGGACATAGGGGAGCAGGTAGGGGATCGTATACAGCGTCTGCGCCAGCCCCAAACCTTCGCGCTGCAACTGTTTCAACAAGTCCGACGAGAGGAAGAACGCGCACAGCGCAAACATCGACATCGAGAAGATCTTGATCAACTCGAATAGCACGTAGCGAATGATGGCTGGCATAGGCAAGCCGTGGTCCAAGCTGCGAGTCTTCGACAATATTGCCGTACTGGCCAAGTGATCGGCGCCGTCCTGCCAGGCGTCGACCGGCCCATGGCCTTCGTCTGCTTCTCGGGTCGAGGATTCCCCACCACCCAATGACAGCAACGCCGGCGCGCGGCGTCAGGCAACTCCTGACGGGCGTCCCTTTGCTATTCGACATTCGCACGGCCGGCCAGCGAATCGAATCGGAAGAAACCGCCGCCGGCGTGCTGGCGCTGCAGCGAATGCGGCCGATCAATTGGTACGACGATCTGCTCGACGTCGTCACCGGCGCCAACTATGCTATCACCGCCGTCGGAGCCATCTGCGATCGAGTCGCGAACCGCTCGGGGATGCAGATTACGGCCGGTATCATGGTCACCGCGCGACTGGAGAAACGAACGATGCGCATCGCCGTGACGGGAGCTACAGGGTTCATAGGGCGCTACCTGGTTCGCCAGCTAACCGCGAAAGCCCACACTTGCCGCTGCTGGTATCGTTCCGCAAGCGATCGAACCGGCCTCGACGACGTCACACCGCACGTCGAATGGCTGCCCGGAGTCTTGGGCGATCCCGCAGCGACGGCGGCGCTGGTCGACGGTTGCGAGGCCGTCGTGCATGGCGCGCTGTATCACCCGGGCGGCGGATTTCGTGGCGGCGAAGGCAACCTGCTCGAGTTCGTCGAGACCAATGTCGTCGGCACGTTGCGACTGATCGAAGCCTCCCGGGCTGCCGGCGTCGGGCGGTTCGTGTTCATCTCGACCTGCGCCGTTCACGAGCGAATCCTTGCCGATCGGCCACTCGATGAGAACCACCCGACGTTGCCCACGAGCCACTATGGGGCACATAAGGCGGCCATCGAGCAATTCGTACACAGCTTCGGTTGGGGGCAGAACTACGCCATCTGCGGCTTGCGGCCGACGGGCGTGTATGGGCTCGCGCATCCGGCCAGCGAAAGCAAGTGGTTCGATCTGGTGAGGGCGATCGTACGCGGGGAAGATGTCATCTGTCAGCGCGGCGGCAAGGAAGTGCATGCCGCCGATGTCGGCCGGGCCGTCGAGTTGCTGCTCACTGCCCCGCAGCCGCAGATCGCCGGCGAAGTTTTCAACTGCTACGACCGCTACATCTCCGAGTTCGAAGTCGCCACCCTGGCCAAACAGCTCAGCGGCAGCCGCAGCCAGATCCTGGGGCAACCGTCCTCGCCAAAGAATCAGATCATGACCGACAAGCTCCAAGGCCTCTGCATGAAGTTCGGAGGTCAACCGCTCCTGGAGGCGACCGTGCGTCAGCTCGTGGCTGCGGCGCAATAGGGCAGGTGGTGACAGAGCGTCGTCGTTCGGGCAACCTCGACGGCGTTGACTACCGCCGCGCGAAGGTCAGCTTGGTCGCTTCACCGATCGGCGCGAAAACAAGCGTCCCAGGGTCGGAAAGCGTGATCGTGCTGAGCATCGTGCCGCCCGAGTCTGGCTGCATCACGAGGTTGTTCCCGCGCACGGTATAAGCACCTTGCATGTCCTGCGACTTCCCGTCGTGTTCGAACGACCATTGGAATGCGTCGTCTTGGCCGCGGTTAAGGACGAATTCATTCCCGGCTTGCTGCGCTTTCCACTCGCCTTGCAATTGGTCCAACGCATAGGCGGGCTTATCGAGTTCCGGCGGGGTGGGACTCTTGTCCTGCGGCGGGATATCCTGGTCGGCGCCGTACATCTGCACGAGATCGGCCGAGAGCTTGTCGTCGGGCTGCAACTTCTCGACACGGCGCCACGCGCGCACGGCCGCGTCCTTGTAATCGGCCGTGAGGTAGTGATAGCCCAGCAAGAACCAGCGGTCGGCTCCGCTGGGGTCGGCCGTGGCCGCTTCTTCGAGCTTGCGCAGTTGTGAGGTGTACAGATCGACGCTCGAGTACAGGCTGCTCATCGTGGTCCAATCCCAGCCAGGGCCCGCGGCCAGCACGGCATGGATCGTAGCCGCGGATTCACGATAACGCCCCAGTGCGAACAAGCACAGGCTACGGAACTCGTTGATCGCGGCGTCGCGCGGAGCCAGCTTCAGCGCCTGGTCCGTGAGTTGCAACGCCTGCTCGAACTGATTATCAGCAAAGGCCGCTCGCGCCTGGCCGAACGCCTGAGTCAGCGGATCCGTGGCAGGATCGATGTTCGCGACTTCGGCCGTTTCGTAGGATGGATCGCCGACAATCGGTTGATCGTAGGCGACCACCTGCTGGTTATCGACATAGGCCCCCTGCCCAGCGGCATAGTAAGGGTTGTAGTAGCTGCCGACGCCCATCGCGTAGGCCACGCTGTTCAGGCCCCACATCGTCGCGCCGAAGGCCATCGCCACGGGATACTGATTCCACAAGTAATCCCAGCGGCCGTTGCCCCAGGCTGGCCCGACTCCGTTGTACCAACCGCCCCAACCGCGAGCCCAATGGCCCGCCGGCCCGCCGGCGAATCCCCAACCGTAAGCGCCGCCCGCACCGACACCGCCGCCGTGGCCCCAGACATTGCCATTCGGTCCCCAGCCGATCGTGCGCCCCCAGGCTCCCCCTGGCCCGATGCCGCCGGTATGTCCCACATGACCGCCGTTCGGTCCCCAAGCGCCGGTATGGCCCCAATAGCCATTCGGTCCCCAAAAGCCGATGTGATTGATCTGACCGCCGTTCGGGCCGGTCCACGAATGCCAGTCGCCGTCGCCCCAGTTGTTCTTGAGCTGATCGAAATTGCCGGAAAGATCCTGATGGCGATCGGCGATCGAGTCGGAACCGAAACGCGAGCCCGCTCCAGCAGCTCCCGGCTTAAGATTGCTGCCGGCATTGGCGAGTCGATCACCGACGCCAGCCGTCGCCGGTCGATTGGTGCCCAGCCCTGGCAACTTCGCCGCTGCGTCGCCGGCGCGTAGCGCGCCTCCGCTGAGCCCGGGCAACCCGCCCGCAGCCGCATTGCCCGGTCGAAAATCGTTGGTGCCCGGACGAACGACATTGGTGCCCGGACGAAGGTCATTCGTGGCCGGGCGAAGGTCATTGCGTGTGATCTGTCCGTTGGCGCCGAGTTGTGGCCGATTGGCGAAACCGGCGCCGGCCCCTTGGCCTCCGGCCCCTTCACGTCCGGCCATGTGAACGAGGCCGGAGCGGTCTCCGCCGGCCGTCCCACCGCCGAATCCCTGGCCGCCAGAACGATTGTTCGATGCGGCCTCTGGTCGGAATCCTCCGCCGCTCAAGCCGCCGCCGCCCATGCCACTCGCTCCGCCGAATCCACCAGCTCCACCGAAGCTCGTTCCCCCGAAGCCCCCGCCACCAAATCCACCAGCTCCGCCATGGGTGTTCCCGCGATCGAAGCTGCCGCCACCGCCGCCGAACCCGCCACTGGCACTGCGTCCTGCGGCACTGAATCCGCCAGAGTGCATGCCGCCACCCTGAAATCCACCGCCGCCTCGGGCTCCGCCGCCACCACCGCCGCCTCGCCCTCCGCCGCCGCCGAAACCGCGGCCCAGGACACATCGATCCATCCCGATGCCTGCGAGCATCACGACGGCTAACACGACGGCATACTTCATGATCAATCGGCCTATTCGTGAAATGGTTTCGAAGAACGCGCGTTCGTTGGTTTACTTGGAGGGGGTCGAGGGCGCCGGCGGCTGGCGCACGACTCGAGCCGATCGCGCCGGCAGGCTCTCGCCGCCCCGAGTCGAATCACGCTGGGCGATCGTAAGCCGGTCGGGCCCCTCGCGTGTGTAGCTGACAACCGAGGAGATGCGAATTCCGTCGGCATCGACTCCGGTCAACTGCACCGACCAGTCTCCGTCGTCGCCAGCCGACCACCAACCGTCAGCGAATCCGCCCGTCGAATCGAACACCCAGGAACGGAATTGCTTTCGCTCCGGATCCCAGCCGACACGATGCGTTCCGGTTCGCTTCCGATCCTGGGCATCTTGCATCGTGAACTGGGCAATCAGTGCCACGCCATCTTCCGACCAGCGCCAGGCTGTCTTCACGACACCCTCGGCCGACTCTTCACGCCATTGGCCGACGAGCCAGCCGAGCGTCTTCAATTGCTCATGCGCGGAAAGCGTCGGCGGCGCCAACTCACGTACCGCGGCCAGCAACCATTTGCCGTTCGCTTGTCGCGCGTGCAGCGCCACATAACGCTCCTTCGAAATCGGCCCATCCTTTTCCGGGCGAAACGTCGACGTTCCCTCTTCGACCAGCAGCCCGTCGGCGATTGGACGGATCGAGAGCAGTTCGATATCAAGGGTGCCCCGAGCGCTTGCCGCGAACGATGCCGCCAGCTCCGCTTGGATCACCTCGCGACCGTGAAAGACTTCGCCGGACGAATCGACGTACTCGGCTTCCGGTGTGAACAATTCGGCCAGCCCCGCCGCGTCCTGCTTGGCAAACAGCTCTGCGTAATGTCGAGAAGACTCGGCGACGATCTTCTCGATCACCCCCGCGTCCAACGCTTTGACGGCCGCCGTGGGAGTCTCTTCCGCCGAAACCCGAACCGCGCTCAGGCCGTTAGCGAGCACCACGACCATGGCACATCGCAAAATCGGAATCATGGTGCGGTCCCCCGGGGTTTCGCCATCTGAGACGTGAACTCGCAGGTCAGTATAACGGTCGAATTTCGGCACGGCACCTGGCGTTTGCGCAAGATTTACGCCAACGCGGCCAGCCGTGGCCCTGACCGCGAGCACCCGCGGCTCGAACTGGCCTGGAGATTTCTAGTTTGCGGCCCAAAGCTTGCTATGCTGGCCATTCTTGGGCGCTTTGTCGCTGCCCGCGACTCGGTCGGGCTCCGGCCAATTCGTCCGGTCCGGCATCCGTCCGTCCCTCGCATCGAATCCTCTTCGAGAACTCGCGATGTTTTCTGGCCGCCTCGCCTGGTCCCGCTTCGTCCGAATCACTCTTCCGTACCTGAAATCGACGACGCGGCGAGAAGCCCTCAGGCTCCTCGCCGGTCTGCTCGGCCTGCTCCTGGCCATCAACGCGATCAACGTCGCCATCAGCTACGTCGGCCGTGACTTCATGACCGCCTTCGCCGACCGCGCGCCGGACCGGCTCGTCAAGTTCGGGCTCGTCTACCTGGCCGTGTTCGCCGCGGCCACCGTGACGGCTGCCTTGGCTCGCTATGTCGAACTGCTGCTCGGGCTGCGATGGCGCGAGTGGCTGACACACCGATTCTGCGAGCAGTACCTGACCAGCCAGGCCTATCACCGGCTGAATACCTTGGCTGACGTCGACAATCCCGACGAGCGGATCTCGGACGACGTCAAGACCTTCACGGCCACGACCCTGTCGTTCCTGGTGATGTTCACGAACTCGCTGATCGGCATCGTGGCGTTCGTCGGCGTCTTATGGTCGATCACTCCCTGGCTGCTGTTGGCTGGCGTGCTCTATCCGCTGTTCGGCACGAGTGTGATCGTGGCAGTCGGCCGCCGGCTGGTCGAACTGAATAACCAGCAATTGAAGAAAGAGGCCGACTTTCGCTTCGAGCTGGTGCAGGTCCGAGCCCATGCCGAGGCCATCGCCCTCGACCGGGCCGAAGCCAAGCAACAGCAGCGGCTCGACGAGCGGCTCGCAGCGCTCGTTGCCAACTACTTCGACATCGTCCGCGTCATTCGCAACCTGCAGTTCGTCAGCAACGGCTACAACTATCTCAATCAACTCATCCCGCTGTTCATCGTGGCCCCGCTCTACCTGCGCGGCGAAGTCGAGTTCGGCGTCGTCACGCAATCGGCCATGGCCTTCTCGCTGGTCTTCAATGCCTTCTCGTTGATCGCCGAGCGCTTTCAAGACCTCTCGGCCTTCGCGGCCGTCGTCGGTCGAGTCGGCGTGCTCGAAGAGGCCCTCAACGCCACGCCCGAGCCCTCGCAACGACCGATCCAAGTCGTCGAGAGCGATGCCCCTGTCGGCTGGCAACAGATCACGCTCCGCGCTCCGCAAGACGATCGCGTGCTGGTGCAAGACGTCAATCTCGACTTGCCACGCGGAAGTCAGGTGCTCGTCACCGGGCAAAACACGCTCGGCGAGTTCGCGCTGTTCCGCGCCACCGCCGGGCTCTGGCCGCAAGGACAAGGGCGCGTGCAGCTCCCCGCGACGCGCCGCGTCCTGTTCCTGCCCGAGCAACCCTACTTGATCCCCGGCAGCCTGCGCGAACAGTTCGTCATCTTCGACCAACATCCTTTGACCGACGAGCGCATCCGCGAGGTCTTGGCCTCAGTCGGGCTCGGCGAGTTCGTCGAGCGCTTCGGCGGACTCGATACACGTCACGATTGGTCGGCCGTGCTGGGTCTGGCCGAGCGGCAGCGACTCGCGTTCGCCCGATTTCTCTTGGCTCAGCCCGACTGCGCCTTCCTCGACCGCGCCGCCAGCGCCCTGTGCGACGCCGACCGCGACGCGCTGTACCGGTTGCTGGCCGCGGCCGGGCTGACCTATGTCAGCGTCGGCGACGCGAGTCTAGGCCAATTCCACCTGACGCAACTCGAGCTACGCCCCGACGGAAGCTGGGTCAGCGGCCCGATCGCGGCAGCCCCCTGAGCCCTTCGGTGTATCTCGCCAGTTCAGCGACGAGTTACCGCCGGCAGCGAGCCGGTCTCTACCTTCTGCCGCCACGCACCGTCACGGAATGCAAGCAGCAGCTTGTGCGGTAGCGACGAGTCGCCGAGGAATCCGCGCCGGTCGAACTGCCGACCGAAGAAGTCGTTGAATCCCGGCAACGCGCGGAACTGTGGGTGCCGCGCGTTGGCGAAACCCATGTTCCATCCGCCGAAGTCACGCTTCGCGATCGACGACCGCAGCAGGAGCTGACATTGGGCGTGGCGCGGATCACGCGCAATTCGCGTGTAGAGCGCGTCGACATTCGCCCCGTCTCCCTCGAGCGCCTGCAGGAATGAGCCGTCATGGTAGAGGAGCATGCCCGTCACCTCGAGCGACTCGTTGCGCTCGCGAGCCTTGGCCAGCAAGACGCTCAGGTCGACCTCATCGAACAGACACGTCGCTGCGCTCATGTAGACGAGCTGGGCCAGCATGACGAGAATTCCTCCGAAAGTAAATAGCGGCGAACGCACCGCGATCAAGATGACGGGCGAGCGCGCTACCCAACCGTAGCCCACTCTGCCCGCCGGCGACGGCTGAACCATCGCCACCTTGCGGGAAGCCACGTGTTCCGTCTCGCGCCATTGCGTTCGCGCGAGGCGGTTCATGCTCTCCGCTTGCGTTGCTGCACCCGCCCGCACTCGCGACGCTGCCGCTTCGGCAGATTCATCGCGTCAGTTAAATCGTAGCGATTGAGCCGCCGAGGTCTGGTCCTCCGTCGATTCGCAAACGGTTATCCATCTCGCGCAACGCCGAATGGTAAAGCGCAATATTCGGCCCGCACCGATTAGTGCAATGCACCCAAGTAGCGAGAAGCCAGGATCGTGCTGGTCGTGCGATCTTCTGATGAGCGGCTCGCGAGCGGCGACTCGAACAGGAGGGTTTGCGAGTGAAGGAGTGGCGAGCAGCTCGATCATTCACGGAGGAGCCGGTATGGGGCAGACGCCAACATTCGGTGACATGCACTTTGCGGCTACGACGCTGCTAAAACTCGATACACGAAATGTGGCTAAAGCTAAGCACTGGCCCCGTGCCGCTCACTTGGAGCCGGCGAAGTCTTTCGGCACCGTGCAATTCCATCTAGCCGATCGGCAGGCGACTGCCGCCCTGGCGCGCCGAGGCTTCGGCTGTCGCCACTTCGCGCACAATGCTCACACTCAACTCGAGTTGCCGGGTGTCCTGCACACGCGACTCGACCATGTCGAGAAATGCGCGCAGCTCGCAGGTGAGCGGGCGGTCGGGAGCATAGCTGGGGTTCGTCAGCGTGTCGGCAAGCTGAAGATCAACCTTGTCGGTCGGTCGCGATTCGTGCAGGGTCGTCGTGCCTCGACTGCCGATCACTTCGAACCGCATTCGCTTTTCGTTCCCTAACCAGTTGGTCTCGATGCGCAGTTCGACGTCGCCACACGTGAACCTCACGTCGGCCGACGCGATCGGGTCGGATCCGGCCAGATTGCGCGCGGTGACATGCGTCGGCGGATCCAGGCCGATGGCTCGGCCCATCGCCAGGAAATGCGGTAGCCAATCCCAAAGAATCGACGAATCGATGCGCGGGGCGATGCTGAAACCTTGGCACGACACTCGGTGCAGAGGGCCGATCCGCGGCAGCGTCGCGACCAGCGTTTGGAAGGCCGGGTTGTAGAGGTGGACATGGCCGATGAAGACCGGCGCGCCCGTGCGCAGGGCGGCGTCGCGCAGTTGCTCGGCGTCGGCGACATCGGTCGTGAATGGCTTCTCGATGAACGTCGGCAGTCCGGCCTCGATGAATGGCCGGGCGAACTCGGCGTGCGTGGGCGAAGGCGTGGCGATCAACACACCCTCAGGCCGAGCCGCGAGAATGACCTGCGGATCGCGCGATGGGGCGAGCAGTTCGACCTGCGGCCAGCCTTCGAGCGTGGCCACGATGTTCCGCCCCCATCGACCGCGGCCGACGACTGCGAGGCGCATCATGATTTGTGATATGACTCCTGGTCGCGGGCCCAATCGATGAACCGGCCCAGGCCTTCACGCAGGTCGACCTGGGGTTCGTAGCCGAGTTGCTCGCGCGACTTGGTGAGATCGGGGCAGCGGCGCTGTGGCTCGCCGGCCGGATAGGTGTCGGGGTAGCCGATGTGCGCGAACTTCGAACCTGGCAGCAGCTCGGTGTACATGTGGGCCAGGTCGTGCATCGAGAT
>Ga0181519_10004605_pt1 | contig 11112 bp, 7 predicted proteins | sample PEATcosm2014_Bin_26_FD_121102 | JGI IMG/M metagenome (GOLD analysis project Ga0181519, IMG submission 121102) | Peatland microbial communities from MTU Mesocosm Facility, Houghton, MI, USA - PEATcosm2014_Bin02_10_metaG | ecosystem: Environmental > Terrestrial > Soil > Wetlands > Peat | place... | reverse complement strand
GGGCGGCGCGCCGCCGGCGGCCGAGGAGGCGGCGCTCACGCCGCCTTCGGCTTCGGCCTGGACCCAGGTCGAGAAGATGCGCCGGTAATTCGCCTCGACGTCGCTCAGGGCGGAGTTCGGGAGCGTCGCGCCGCCGGCGTCCTGGGTGAAGCGCAGCTCCGTGACCTTGGCGAAGATCGCGGCATGGTCGCGGTCGGGCCGGTCGTACTCCAGCCCGAGCTTGCCATAGGCGCTGTCGTTGTCGAGCGCGCTCGCGGGCTCCAGTGAATGGCGCAGGCTGAGGGCGCCCGCGGCGAACGCGAGGCCGAAGCCGCTCGGGAGCGCGCAGCGGCCATCCTGCTGCTCGATAGCCCGCATCCGCAGCGTGTCGAGGCCGGGACCGGACGCCAGCTCGGATTCGGTCTGGGTGTCGCTGGCGGTGGCGATCAGCCGTCCCTTGCAGGGACTCCCGGCGCGCCAGTCCCAGCCCAGATGCAGCGCGTGGTCGTGCAGCGAGTCGGATCTGTCGTCGAGAAAGTCGGTCGCCCCGATCCGACCATCGATGAAAAACCGCTGGGGTCCGATGAACATCCGCCCGAGCGCCCCGACGGCGGTTTGCGAGACGGCGCTGCCGGTCGGCTTCATGCCGGGCGGGCTGTTGAGAATGTTGTCGTTGTAGCCGCCATATTGATGCAGGTCGGGCAGCAGGGCTGAGTCCGCCCAGTTGAAGGCGAGCGGCCAGGCCAGGGGCGAGGGAGCGGATGGAACAACCTGCGACGCGGCGGGCGCCGCGGCGAGCGCGACGACCGCGGCGGCGGCCCAAGCCCTCCGGCGACGCGCATGCTCCCCATCGCGAATCGCCCGAATCAAGTGCCGTCTCCAATCGTCCCGCGCGCGCCGAACCAGGAGCGCCTAAACCTATCAGGCTGAAGCTGAGCCGCCAATCGACGCCAGCATGACTTTGGGTCATTCAGGCCTCCTCATGGACGTTTGTTCGCGGGATTTGGGCGGGCGTCTGGTCGGGGTGGCCTCGGCGAACATCCGAAGAGGCTCGCGCCTGAGCGCGCTCGCCACCAGCGCGCCGGGGGGATTGCGCCGCAACGCCTGCTTCAGGATCTCTGGCAAAGGGTCGAGGCGCGCCCCGCCGCGATATAGCGGTAGGTGAGTTGCGGCGCCCGCCCGCGCGCGCGACCGGCGCGTCCGCCTCGCGAGCGTTGAGGCTGTCCGGGCATATTGGATGCTCAGAAAGTCCAGCGCGTCGTCCACGCGCGTCACGGCGAGCCCGAAGGCGCCGATGCGCCCTTGTTCCGCCAGCGAGGTCAACCAGCCCAGCCATTCGTCGGTGGCGACGAGGTCGATCCGTGGCGCGTGCGGCAGGAAGAGGTCGAGCCGCTCGCGGCCGAGCCGCCGCGGGCTCGCTTCGAGGGAGATTTTCGCCCGCGCCAGGGAAAAGTCCACCTGCGCCCTCGACAGCGCCGGCGCCAGCTTTCCCAAGGCCTTGGGCAGGAAGATCGCCGCCGTCGAACCGTCCTCCCCGCCGGGCGCGAACAGGACGGCCTTGCTGGTCACGGTCAGGCCGCCGTGAGCCTTCGCCACGGGCGCGAGGTCGCGTTCAGCCATGCCGAACCCGCAGGACGGGCCGGTGTCGAAATGGCTGAAGCCGCAATCGGCGGCCTCCGCCAGCAGGTCTCGGCGCCGCTGCGCGCCGCCTGCGTTGAACAAGCTGGCGCAGGCGAACACGAAACGCGACAGGCGCAGGCCGTAGCCGGGGAGGGGGATCTGGCGCATGCCCGCAGGATGACGCGGAACGGGGCGGGTGCGCAAGCAACCGCCCGCTTGCATCGCGCCGCGCCGATTCGAAGCTCCGCCGCGCCAAAAGCCAGGGAACGCGGGGCGCTGGAACTGAAGCGCGGCTTGTGTGCAATCCTGCAAGCGGCGAGCTCAAGCTTGTGCGCGTCACCGCAAGTCTTGGAGACTGCTTGGAGACTGCTCGCGAAACGTGCATGCAACCCGTAAGATGTATACTTGAAGTTGCATTTTTTTATTGACGGCGCTGGTCATTTTTACTTTGTTAACCGTGTTTTCGGCCCTGTACGGGGCGACGATTCCCAATATCCGGAGTAAACGACGTGTCTTCTTCGATGCGAACGGGAAAGTCGTGCGTGATCGTGGTCGAGAACCTTCCGGTTCCCCTCGACCGACGCGTGTGGCAGGAGGCGCGAGCCCTGCGCCGGGCCGGCCTCGACGTATCCGTAATCTGCCCGGCGACGCCGGAGCATCCTGCCGCCTTCGAGACGCTCGACGGCATCGAGATCCATCGCCACCCGCTGCCGCTGCAAGCGGAGAAGCGATACGGATTCCTGCTGGAATACGCCGCCGCGCTGTTCCATCAGACGCGGCTGCTGCTAAAGATTTACCGCCGGCGCGGCGTCGACGTCATCCAGGCCTGCAACCCGCCCGACCTCATCTTCCTCTCCGCCCTGCCGTTGCTCGCGCTCGGCGCCCGCTTCATCTTCGATCAGCACGACCTCTGCCCCGAACTCTACGAGGCGAAGTTCGGACGGCGCGACGGCTTCTACTGGCTGGTCCGCGCGGCGGAATGGATCACATACAAATTGGCCGACCAGGTGGTGACCGCCAACGAGACCACCCGCGAAACCGCGCTGTCGCGCGGAGGCAAGGCGCCCGGGCGCGTCGTTTCCGTTTATTCCTATCCGGACACGGGTTTTGCGCGGTCGTGCGCGCGACATTCCGGGCAAGACCCCGGAATGTCGCGCGCAAAAATCGTTCTAGGTTATCTCGGCGTGATCGGCGCGCAGGATGGCCTCGACGGGCTGGTGCGGTCGATCGCCCATCTCGTCCATTTTTGCGCGCGCGGCGATTTTCACGCGGTGGTCGTCGGCGACGGCCCGGCGCTCGCCGGCGCGCGCGCGCTGGCGCGGGAGCTGGCCGTCGAGGACATGGTCACCTTCACCGGCTTTCTCACCGGGGAAAAGCTCGCGGCGCAGCTGCGCGGCTTCGACATCGGCCTCATCCCCGATCCCGTGAACGCCAGCAACGACAAGATGAGCATGAACAAGGTGTTCGAATATTGTGCGCTGGGCGTGCCGATCGTCGCCTTTCCGCTCGCCGAGACCCGCCGCCTGCTCGGCGACGCCGGCGTCTACGCCAGGGGCGAGGAGCCGAGGCATCTGGCGGAGGCGGCGCTCGCGCTGATGCTGGACGCGGACCTGCGCGCCGAGCGCGGCGAACGCTGCCGGAGGCTGGCGGAGACCGGCTTCGACTGGACGCGCGAAGCGCGCAAATATGTGGGCGTCTATGGCAAATGCCTCGGCCTGCCGGAGGCGCAGACCCTCGACGACCGCCGCCGCGCGCAGGACATCGCCATTGCGCGCGTAGCCCCGCACGTGATCCCGCCCGCGTGACGACCCCGTAAAGAGTCCGGCATCCGCGCGCATCCCGGTGCGCCGGCGCGCCGGCGGGAATGCCGTGCTCTACTCTCGGCAGAGAAGCGCCCTCGTGATCCGCGCCGAGCCCGCGCCGTGGCTGGTCGCGTCAAACAAGCGTCAACTTTTTGTTGAACAGCCTGATGCGGCGACGCACGGCGCCTGTCGACCTCGACCGTCTCAACCGAAAGATGCCCCGCCTCTGTTCATCGATCCGAAGCAACGTCTGCGTCCCCGCGAGATGCGCCCTGCGGCTTGACCCGCGCGAGCTTCGGCCGGGCCGGAGGCGCCGTCCGGGCGCCCGGAAAGAAAGCCAGTTGACGCCGCCGCGCCGCTGGCGTTCCCTGCGGCGGTCTCGGGCGGGCGATCTCGGGCGCTCAAAGGCGCCCGCTCGAGACCGCTGGGGCGAGCGAACCACCGGCGCCGGAACTTTTTTGCGCCAGAAGTCTTCTGAATTGGGAAAGCTTCATCGTCGCCGCGCCCCCGCCGGGTGCGGGACTTTTGGGGGGAAAGGGCGCGACGCTTGGAACTCGAAATGACGCGGCGCGCCCTGGACGCGGCCCTGCGGAACCCGCGCGGCATCGCGCTTTTCCTCGACTTCGACGGCACTTTGGTCGAAATCGCCGCAACTCCCGACGCCGCCTTGGCGCCGGCCGCGCTGGCGGGCGTGCTCGCGCGGGTGGCGACGGCGCTCTCCGGCGCCGTGGCGCTGGTCAGCGGCCGCCGCGTCGCCGATCTCGACGCGCGCCTCGCCCCGTTCCGCTGCGCCGCCGCAGGCGTCCACGGCGCAGAACTCCGCTTCGATCCCGCGCAAGAAATCCACGCCGGCGCCGAGAGGCTCGACCCGCGCGTCCGCGAGGACGTCGCGCGCCTGCTGCACGACGACCCCCGCCTGCTGGTCGAGGACAAGGGCCGCGCCATCGCCGTGCATTACCGCCTCGCCGAGCATCTCGGCCCGGAACTTGAACGGCGGCTTGAGCATTATATCCGCGTGAGCGATCGGGAGCTGAAATTGCAACCGGGCCGGAAGGTCGTCGAAATCCTCGGCGACGCGACGTCCAAGGGTGACGCGGTGGGCCGGTTCATGGGTCGCGCGCCCTTCGCGGGGCGGTTGCCAATCATGATCGGCGACGATCGCACCGACCTTTCCGCCTTCGAAGCTTGCGCCGCCCTCGGCGGCGGCGGCCTGAGCGTCGCCGGCGAGTTCTTTCCCGCCGGGGAGGCGGCGTTCGGGTCTCCCCTGGCGGTGCGCGCCTGGCTCGCCGACCTGGCCGGGTCCGCCGTCGCTGGAGCGGGCCTCCTGAACGACGATCCGGCCAAACACAGCTAACAACGGGAGTTTCGATGATGCTCCGTCCCTCGCTCGATCTTGCGGTGATCGGCAACGGCAACATCGCGGCGCTGATCGACCGGTCCGGGGCGCTGGTGTGGATGTGCTGGCCAAGGCTCGATGGCGATCCCGTGTTCTGCGCTCTGATCGACGGCGAAAAGCCCACCGACGGCTTCTTCTCGATCGAATTCGACGAGGACAAGACGGCGACGTTCGAGCAGTCCTATCTCCGCAACACCGCGATCGCGCGCACGGTGGTCACGTCCGAGTCCGGCGACAGCTTCGCCATCACCGATTTCGTGCCGCGCTTCCAGCGCTACGAGCGGCTGTTCCACCCGCCGACGGTGATCCGCATCGTCGAACCCCTGTCGGGGCTGTGCCGCATCCGCATCAAGATGCGGCCGCGCATGTCCGCCGGCGCGCTGCGTCCGCGCCCGATCGTGGGCAGCAACCACATGCGTTTCGCCGCCGAGGGCGGCTCGCTGCGGCTCTCCACCGACGCGCCGGTCTCCTACATCGTCACCGAGGGCGCCTTCATCCTGTCGCGGCCGATCACGCTGATTCTGCACGGGGACGAACCGCTGGCGGATTCGATCCCCCGGGTCGGGCGCGAATTCCACGACAAGACCCACGAATACTGGCAGACCTGGTCGCGCCAGCTCAACGTGCCCTATGAGTGGCAGGACGAGGTGATCCGCGCAGCCATCACCCTGCAAATGTGCTCCTTCGAGGAATCCGGCGCGATCGTTGCGGCGCTCACCACCTCCATGCCCGAGGCGCCCGACGAGCAGCGCAACTGGGATTACCGCTTCTGCTGGATCCGCGACGCCTATTTCACCGTGCTCGCGCTCAACCGCGTCGGCGCCACCGCGACGATGGAGCGCTTCATCCATTACGTCACCAATGTCATCGCGATGGAGTGCGGCCCCAACCTGAAGCCGGTCTACGCCATACTCCCCGAAATGACGCTGGAGGAGCGGATCGCCACGCATATCGCGGGCTATCGCGGTTACGGGCCGGTGCGCATCGGCAACGCCGCCGTCGACCAGATCCAGCACGACGTCTACGGCAGCGTGATCCTGGCGGCCTCGCAGATGTTCTTCGACGAGCGCCTGCCCACCAAGGGCGACGAGAGCCTGTTCGCCATGCTGGAGCCGCTGGGCATGCGGGCGCTGGCGATGGCGCTGGTTCCCGACGCCGGCATCTGGGAATATCGCGACACGCTGTCGGTCCACACCTATTCCGCGACCATGTGCTGGGTCGCCTGCGACCGCCTCGCGCGGATCGCGCAAAAGCTCGGCCTGCACGAGCGCGCCCAAGCCTGGCGCAAGTCGGCGCAAGGGCTGCGCGACGAAATTCTTGCGCGCGCCTGGAACGAAGATCTGGGGTGTTTCACCGGGCGGCTCGATTCCGACCACATCGACGCGAGTTCGCTGCTGCTCGCCGAACTCGGCCTGGTCAAGCCCGACGACCCCCGCTTCGTCGCCACGGTCGAGCGCATCGGCAACCTGCTGGGGGCCAGGGGCTATCTGTTCCGCTACGCCGCGCCGGACGATTTCGGCGAGCCCTCCACCGCCTTCACCATCTGCTCGTTCTGGTATGTCGAGGCGCTGGCGGCCATCGGCCGCTCCGACGAGGCGCGCACCCTGTTCGAGAAGGTTCTGGCCCGCCGCAACCACGTGGGGCTGCTCTCCGAGGACATCGACCCCGCCACGGGCGAGCTGTGGGGCAATTTCCCGCAGACCTATTCGCTGGTGGGCATCATCCTCTGCGCGATGCGCCTTTCGAAAAGCTGGGAGGAGGCGCGATGACGGACGCCGCCTCGCTGGCGAACCTGCGCCGGCAGGTCGGCGACGTGCTCCGGAGTCCAAGGGCGTCCTTCGGCTTGCTGGGAGGGCTCGCGGGGGTGATCCTGGTGCTGGGCCTGAGTTCGCTGGCGTCGGTGATCATGGACGGCTGGATTCAGCGCGACCTCGACCTGCGCTCCACCCTGATCTTCCGCGCCATCAGCGACCGCGCGGCGCAACCGGGCGCCGGCGACATGCAGGCGATCGAGGCGGACATGCAGAAGATCGCTGAGGACGAGCGCATCTACGGCCTCGCCTTCTGCACGCGCGACGGCAAGCTCACCTTCGCCACCGCCGCCATTCCGCGCCCGTTCGACTGCGCGCAATTCTCCACCCCGCGCGCCAACGAGGGCGTCACCATCAGGACGACCGAGGGCGATCACGTCCGCTTCAACCGCTTCGCGCTCACCATGGGCGGAACGCCGGGGCAGTTGCTGGTCGCCCAGAACCTCGACGAAGCCCGCAGCGGGGAGCGCGATGCGCTCACCTACGCCACGGCGGCGGTGGCGGCGGTCGCGTTCGGCCTCGGATTCCTCGCGGTGGTGGTGGTTTACACGCTGCGGCAAAGCTGGATGGCGTCGCTGCGCGGCGCCATCGCCGAGAGCATACGCACCAACACCGCCAAGCAGGCGCCGGTGGTGACATCGGGCGAAGGTCCGGTGGATCGCCGCATCAGCGCGTTGCTCGGCGACTTGCGCGTGCGCCGCAAATTCGTCCACGGCATCTACGTGCGCTGGTCGCCGGACTCGCTGCGGCAATTGCTGCTCGACCAGTTGCCGGACGTGCAGGTGATGATCGTCTCCAACCGCGAGCCTTACATCCACAACAGGGTCGATGGCGAAATCAAGTTGCAGACCCCCGCGAGCGGCCTCGTCTCCGCGCTGGAGCCGGTGATGCGCGCCTGCCGCGGCGTCTGGATCGCCCACGGCGGCGGCTCGGCCGACCACGAGACCGTGGACAAGCATTCGCGGCTGATGGTCCCGCCCGACGACCCCACCTATTCGCTGCGCCGGGTCTGGCTGACCGAAGAGGAGCAGGACGGCTATTACTACGGCCTCGCCAACGAGGGGTTGTGGCCGCTCTGCCACATCGCCTTCATCCGCCCTCAATTCCGCGAGCCGGACTGGGCGATGTACAGAGCGGTCAACCAGCGCTTCGCCGACGTGGTGGCGGAGGAGGCGACGAGCGAGAACCCGATCGTGCTGGTGCAGGATTACCATTTCGCGCTGCTGCCGCGCATGATCCGCAACGCCCTGCCCAAGGCGACCATCGTCACCTTCTGGCACATCCCCTGGCCCAACGCCGAAACCTTTTCGATCTGCCCGTGGCGGGAAGAAATCCTGGACGGCCTGCTGGGCTCCTCCATCCTGGGCTTCCACACCCAGTTCCACTGCAACAATTTCTTCGATTCCGTCGACCGCTTCATCGAGAGCCGGGTCGACCACGAAAACTCGCTGGTCTCCTTCGGCGGACGCGAGACGCTGGTGCGGCCCTATCCGATATCCATCGAATGGCCCCCGCGCGGTCTGTTGAACCAGCCCTCGATCGAACAGTGTCGCATCAACGTGCGCGAACGTTTTGGCCTCGCGCCCGACACCAGGATCGCCGTGGGCGTCGAGCGCTTCGACTATACCAAGGGCATCCTCGACCGCATGCGCGCGGTGGACGATCTCCTCGCGATGTCGCCGCAATGGCGGGAAAAATTTGTGCTGATCCAGGTGGCGGCGCCGACCCGCTCCAAGCTCGACGCCTATTCCGAACTGGAGAAGGAGGCGGAAAGACTCGCCGGGGAAATCAACGCCAAGCATCAGCGCGGCGGCTGGAAGCCGATCATCCTGCTGGTGCGCCACCACGAGCCGCGCGAAGTGTTCGAACTGTTCCGCGCCTCCGACGTCTGCGTGGTGTCGAGCCTGCACGACGGCATGAATCTGGTGGCCAAGGAATTCGTCGCGGCCCGCGACGACGAGCGCGGCGTGCTGATCCTCTCGAGTTTCGCCGGCGCGGCCTACGAGCTTCCGGAAGCCTTGATCGTCAACCCCTACGACACCCACCAGATGGCCAAGGCCTACGAGCGCGCGATCACCATGAGCGAGGATGAGCAGGCGGCCCGCATGCAGATCATGGTGGCGCAGATCAGCGAGCGCAACGTCTACCGCTGGGCGGCGCAAATGCTGTTCGACGCCTCCTGGCTGCGAAAGCGGGAAAACATCGTCGGCAACGACCAGCTTTGATCGGCCGGAACCTATCCCGCCGCTTGCGATTAACAGGGGATTCGCTCACGGAGTCCTCATGCTCATGGCCGCAAATCTGGCCGCAAATCCGGCTTTCCACGGCCAGCGCGACCTCACCGTCGGCGCGGCGATTGCGCTCCCCGAAGCCACGCCTGCCCCGGCGCAAGGCGAAAACGCGCAAACTGTCAGCTTCGAGGTCAACGGCCAGCGCCGCGCCCTGAAACTCGATCCGCGCACCACGCTGCTCGACGCCCTGCGCGAACATCTCGGCCTCACCGGGACCAAGAAGGGCTGCGACCTCGGCCAATGCGGCGCCTGCACGGTGCTCTTGGACGGACGGCGCATCAATTCCTGCCTGACCCTCGCGGTGATGCACGAAGGCTGCGCCATCACCACCATCGAGGGGCTCGGCTCGCCCGAACACATGCACCCCATGCAGGAAGCTTTCGTTCGCCACGACGGTTTTCAATGCGGCTATTGCACGCCCGGCCAGATCTGCTCGGCGGTGGCTGTGCGCGAAGAAATCAGCCGGGGGATTCCCAGCCACGTCACCGCCGACCTGAAGGCGCCCATCGCCCCGAGCAAGGACGAAATCCGCGAGCGCATGAGCGGCAACATCTGCCGCTGCGGCGCTTACAGCAATATCGAGGACGCCATCGTCGAGACGTTCGGGGGACAGGCGTGAGGCCCTTCACCTACGAGCGCGCGTCCACGCCGCAGGCTGCGGCCGCGGCCGCCGCGGCGCAAGCCAACGCCAAATTCATCGCCGGCGGCACCAACCTGCTCGACCTCATGAAGCATGAAATCGAGACTCCCGCGCATCTGATCGACATCAACCCGCTCGAACTCGACGCCATCGAGGACACGCAAGACGGCGGCCTGCGCATCGGCGCCCTCGTCCGCAACACCGACCTCGCCGCGCATCCGCGCGTGCGCCGCGATTATTCCGTGCTGACGCGCGCCCTGGTGGCCGGCGCCTCCGGCCAATTGCGCAACATGGCGACCACGGCGGGCAACCTGCTGCAACGCACGCGCTGCCCCTACTTTTACGACGTCAACATGGCCTGCAACAAGCGCCGCCCCGGTTCGGGCTGTTCCGCGCTCGACGGCCTTTCGCGCCAGCTCGCAGTGGTCGGCGTGAGCGACGCCTGCATTGCCACCCACCCCGGCGACATGCCCGTGGCCCTGCGCGCGCTCGACGCCCGCGTGGAAACCGTCAACGCGCAGGGAGAAACGCGCAGCATCGCGCTCGCCGATTTCTACCGCCCGCCCGCCGACACCCCGGACCGGGAAAACGCGCTCGCAGCCGGCGAACTGATCACGGCGGTGACGCTGCCCCCGCCGGCTGGCGGCGTCCACATCTACCGCAAGACCCGCGATCGCGCGTCCTACGCCTTCGCTCTGGTGTCCGTCGCGGCCATCGTGCGCGAAGACGGCGGCGGCGCCGTGGCGGTGGGCGGCGTCGCCCCCATGCCCTGGCGCAAGCCGGAAGCCGACGCCGCGCTCGCGCAAGGCGCCGGCGCGGCGGCCGAAATCCTGTTCGCGGGCGCGCGCCCCCGCAGGGACAACAGTTTCAAGCTGGCGCTGGCCGCACGCGCCCTCGACGCCGTTTTACGCGAAGCGAAAGGGCTGGAAGCAAGATGAAGTTCGATGCGCCCGCCGGCCCAAACCCCATCGACCGCCTGCGCGTGGTCGGAAAACCCCACGACCGCATCGAGGGACCGCTGAAAGTCACGGGCCGCGCGCGCTACGCCTACGAGCGCCACGATGTCGCGCCGGATGTGGCCTATGGCTATGTCCTCGGCGCATCAATCGCCAGAGGCCGCATCGAAAAGCTGGATACGACGGCGGCGGAAAAAGCGCCCGGCGTGATTGGCGTGGTCACCGCCGAAAACGCCGGCAAGCTCGGCAAGGGACATTTCAACACCGCGCCACTGCTCGGCGGCCCTGACATCGCGCATTACCACCAGGCCATCGCCATGGTGGTCGCGCGCACCTTCGAACAGGCGCGGGCCGCCGCCGCCCTGATCGAGGTCGCCCACGCGCCGGGGCAGGGGCGGTTCTCGCTGCAACGCGCGCAAGGCGCGCGCGAGCCGCAGGACAACCCCGACGTCGTCGTCGGCGACGTGGAACAGGCGCTCGCCACCGCCGAGGTCACGCTGGACCAAACCTACAGCACACCCGACCAATCCCACTGCGCGATGGAGCCGCAGGCGACGCTGGCGCGCTGGGACGGCGGAAACCTCACGGTCTGGACCTCCAACCAGATGATCGCCTGG
>Ga0181519_10004604_pt1 | contig 11112 bp, 9 predicted proteins | sample PEATcosm2014_Bin_26_FD_121102 | JGI IMG/M metagenome (GOLD analysis project Ga0181519, IMG submission 121102) | Peatland microbial communities from MTU Mesocosm Facility, Houghton, MI, USA - PEATcosm2014_Bin02_10_metaG | ecosystem: Environmental > Terrestrial > Soil > Wetlands > Peat | place... | reverse complement strand
GAGAAGGTTTCTTATGTCAGAGCCATCCTCTGACAGAGTCCCCCTATCTCCGAAACCTGATTCAAGCACCGAGACCTTTCAAGGACAGAAGATGACAGAACGGACAAAGCTCCGCCGGCTGCCGAACCGCGGCTCTCACGAAACCGAGCAGATCAATTCAATTCTCGACGCCGCTTTTCTGGCGCATGTGGGTTTCAGCGTGGATGGACAGCCCTTTGTGATTCCCACGCTCTTTGGCCGCGCGGCACAGACGCTGTACTTGCATGGCTCGGCGGCTAGCCGGATGATGCGGACGCTGGAGGCAGGGGTTCCGGCCTGCGTAACGGTGACGCTGGTGGACGCTCTGGTGCTGGCGCGCTCGGCCTTTCACCATTCGATGAATTACCGCTCGGTGGTGGCCTTTGGCACAGCGCGGAAGATTCAAAGCGAAGACGCCAAGAACGAGGCGCTGCGGGTAATCAGCGATCACCTCATCGCCGGGCGCTGGGCCGAGGTTCGCGTGCCCAACAGCCAGGAACTGAAGGCGACCACGGTGCTCGAGTTCGTGATTGAAGAGGCATCGGCAAAGATGCGTGTCGGCCCTCCGGTGGACGATGAAGAGGATTATGCGCTGCCGGTATGGGCGGGAGTCTTGCCGCTGCGTCAGGTCGCCGGAGAACCCCTGGCCGATGCGCGACTGGCGGCGGGGACGACCGTGCCGGGATATATTTCTGGGTACAAAAAATAAGATTTGGAAGCAAATGCAAGAGGCCGGAACGGTTGCAACCGCTCCGGCCTCTTGCATTCTGGCTCTCTCTCTTTACTTCACATCCTGGCCGGAGGGGTAGTAGCCGGTTTTGGAGATGACTTCTACGTTGGGGCGGTTTACGCGGACTTCGATCTTGCGGAATTTGCCGTCGATGAACGGCTGATGACTTAAGTAGCCCAGCGTGTACTGGGTGCGGGCTTCTTCGGCGATCTTGGCGTAGCTCTTCTCAATGCCGTTCAGGTTGCGCTCTGAATCCAATGTGCCGCCGGTGGCCAGCGTGTACTTGGCCAGGATGTTGTCGTACATGGTGAAGGGCAGATGGATGCGGCTGACGTACCCCTCGCCCCAGCGGGCTGAATCGCCCACCGCGGTGCCGTAGACGGCGATCTTGTTGGTTTCGAGGTAGCGAATCACCTCGGAAAGCTTTGCCTTGCTGCCGTACTCCTTGCCGTCGGAGATGACATAGATGATGCGGCGGCGGCCCTGAGGGCGGCTGGCCAGTTCCTTGGCCGCGGCCAGGATCGCGTCGTTGAGGGTGTGAATCTCCTTTTCAGGCATCCCCATCGGACTCCCCACCGATTTCCCCTGCTGAATATTCGGGTCTACGCAGCCGCCATCTTTTGTGATACTGCAACTGCCGAAGGGGCCGCCAGGGCTAATTGGTTGCAGCTCTTCCGTACCAGTGGCCTTGGTCAGAGCCAACACCGCGGGGAGACGATTGCTCTGCGCGCCGGTAAAACCTGTCTTCTCATCCGTCATATGGTCGTAGGTAAAGACCGCGGCCTCGTCGTAAGGAGTGAGCGCGCCCTGAATGGCATCGAGCGAGTTGTTCACCTTGGCCATCACGTCGGTCGTTAATCCCTGATCGATGACGAATGCGATGGAGAGCGGAAAGGGATCGACGGTGAAGAGGTGGAGCGGCTCGCGAACGCCGTTCTCGAAGACCTTGAAGTCGCGATAGGTGAGTCCGGGGACGAGCTTGCCTTTGTCGTCCTTTACTGTGACCGGAACTTCGACAAAGTTTACGTTCAGGCGAATGATGGTTTTCGTTTTTTCAAAGCCCTGGCCCGGCTCAGGCGTCTCTGGCGCGGTGGTTTGAATCTCGTCCTTGCCTTCGGCGGCAGGAGGCAGGCTCGATGGAATCTGGCCAGGGGTGGGTTGATCCGAGGTTGACTGACCGGGAGTTGGGGGTGCTTGCGGCGTCGCGGAACCGGGCGCGGCCGGCTTGGTGCCGATGCCGGGCGTGATCTGATCCTTCATCTCAGAAAGCGGCGCGGCCTGCGGCGTGGGCGCATCGGGCACAGCGGACTGCTGCTGGGCGCAGATCCCCAGTGTTAGGTTCAGAATCGCTACCAGCGCCATTGCCGTCAAAGCAGGCTTCAAAATTTTATTCCTCCGCAGACTCAAAGCGCGGCCCCAAAGGCCTGCACCCGCGCCCTTTTTGCCCGGTTTGGGCGCAACAGGGCTGCACTCGTCAGAGTATCAGACGCGCCAGAAGCGCGCAGGTTGCCCAGCGGAAAGGAAAGAGTTCCGGTATGCTGTCTTCGAGGTTTCATTTCCGTCTAACCAATTGCATGCGCATCCGACTGGGAATTACCGCTCTCGTATTTGGCCTGCCGGGGCTTTCGGCGATGGCGTTGGGTCAGCTTGCGCCCTCACCGGACGCGCCGCCGGTAAGTACCGCCCCCGCCGCGCAGGTGGACGATGCGCCGGTGACCACCCTCAAGGTGGATGTGAACCTGGTAGACATGTTTTTTACCGTCAAAGACAAGGACGGGAACCTGGTTCCGCACCTGACGCAGGACGATTGCACAATTCTCGAAGACAAGACGCCGCAGAAGCTCAAGAGCTTTGCCGCCGAGACCCATCTCCCGCTGACGCTGGGGATTATGCTCGACACCTCGGGGAGCCAGCAGCGGGTATTGCAGTTGGAACAGCAGGCGGGAAGCGAGTTTCTGGAGAGGATCATCAAGCAGAAGGACGAGGCCTTTGTCCTCTCCTTTGACGTGGATGTGAACCTGCTGCAGGACTTTACCAACAGCGCGCGGCTGCTCTCGCGGGCGCTGAACAAGGCAGAGATCAATACGGCCGGAGGCAACGGGGCGGCCGGGATTCCGGGAGCAGGCGGCGGCACGGTGCCGACAATCGGCGACCCCAAGGGGACACTGCTCTACGACGCGGTGTATCTGGCGGCGAATGAAAAGCTGAATCAGGAGTCGGGACGCAAGGCGATGATCCTGCTGACCGACGGCGAGGACGAGGGCAGCCGCAAGAAGATTGGCGACGCAATTGCCGCCGCGCAGAGGTCGAATACGATTGTCTACGTGATTCTGATCGCCGATGTGCAGGGGTATCTGAGTCAGGGGATGGGGTACTATGGTTACTCCCCGATGAAAAAGCTGACCGAGGAGACAGGTGGCCGGGTCATCAATGTAGGCAATAACGGAAAAAAGCTGGAAGCGGCCTTCGAGCAGATCGAGGAAGAGCTGCGAACGCAATATGTGGCCAGCTACACGCCCAGCAATACCAAGCGCGACGGGACTTACAGGCATATAGCGGTGGAATGCCGCGGGGATGGATTAAAAGTACAGGCGCGGAAGGGATATTTTGCGCCGTCCCCTCAGGATTAAATCAGACTAAAGACTTATTTCACCCAAGTTATGCACAGGTTTCATTGCAGACGGTACTCTTTTGTCCAATTTCAATACAGCTAATTACCGAGGTTTTTACAGATAGTAATCTGGCGCTGCGCATTACTCGCATCTAATATCGGCAAAGGTTAGAAAAACTTTAGCCCCTGGTTGAAATTTTTTTAGCTGCCAAATTATCCAACCTCCTGGAGCTGACCATGAAATCTGATCAACAGCCAAACCGAGCGCCGAATGCGGCCAATGCGCCCACGTACGATGGGTTTGAAATCAGCCCCCGGTTTCGCAAATCGGTAGAAGAGCGCATTGAGCGGCTCGAGCGGGATGCGGAGTGGGATGAGGCCCAGGTCGACCTGCTGACCGATGGCGATCATATCCGCCGCCAGATGCGCCTGGTGGCCATTCAGCGCACCGAGGCGCTGCGCATGCGGCTGTTTCTGGATCGATCGAGAGTGCGGCTTCCCCGTCCTCTGATTGCGCTCTGAGTTTTCTCCTCATCAGAGCTGCGCAGCAATGGGCCGTTGCTTCTCCAAAAGAGGCGGCGGCCCTTGCTGATGAAGAGCCGAATTGCGGCGATGCTCTAAAGTCTTAGATTATCCAACCGATAGAAAATAGTAGTTCCAGAGAGAAATTTCCTGCGGTGTGAGTGCATTCCGGCCGGATGAAGATCTCCGCGCCTCCTTTCTGCCCTGGAATCAGAGTCCGCGTTCCTCGCGGGCGGTCAAGAGGCTGTGCATGAATGTGTTAAGCCGAATGAAATTCTCTGGAAAACTTAGATTGATGACAGTGAGCGCCGTTGGCGGGCTGGCGCTGTTTGCAGCTCTCAGTTATTACACGCTTGAGGCGGTGCGCATCAATTCTCCGATGTATCAGGATATTGCTCTCGCCTACCAGTTAGGTGGAGACTGCTTTGATCCTCCGGCCAGCCTGGTTGCGGCGCTGCCGGCGGCCATCGCCGCCGAGGATGCCACGACGGATGCGGAGACGCGCAAAGCGGTTGATTTGCTGCGCCAGGATCATCAGGCATTTGAGACTTCTCAAAAGCATTACCAAGAAGCACTGCCTCCCGGTGCGATTCGCGATCTGATGATCCAGGCCGCATATCCTGCCGGCGAGGAGTGGTTTGCGATTGCGGAGAAGGAGTACATTCCGGCGCTGCTTGCTGGCGATCGCGAAGCAGCGCGCAAGATACGCATCGCGAAGATGAACCCGCTGTTCGTGCAGCACAAGGCGGCAAACGACAAGTTGTCCGATCTGACCGCCGACTGGATTCCGTCGCAGGAGAAGAATGCGGCTTCGATCATTCGATCGCGCAGCATTGAACTGGGATCGCTGTTTATTGCAACGATCATCGTGTTGTGGTTCATGAGTGTGGCTATTGCGCGAGCCATAGTGAAGCCGGTGCACAGAACCGTGGATATACTAAAGGCGATGGCAGAGGGTGACCTTTCGCAATCGCTTGAAGTGGACTCGGCAGACGAGATGCACGAGATTGCCGATGCGCTGAATCGGACCATTGTGTCCTTCCGGAATGTGCTGTCGAGTATTTCAACCGCGGCGGAGCGCACTGCCGCGGCGAGTACAGAGCTAACAGCGACGACAGGGGAGACTGTCGAACACGCTCGCAGCCACGCACGCGAAGCACAGCAAGTCGCGGCAGCGATGGTGGAGATGTCAGCCGCCATCGCCGAGGTTTCAAATGCGGCCAGCGCGGCGGCCAGTTCCGGTTCGGCGACAGAGACAGCCGCGGTCCAGGGGCGCTCGGTGGTGGAGGAAACAATGCGTGTGATTCAGAACGCCGCCAAAATTACCTCAGAGGCCGCGGATCAGATTAGATCCCTGGGAAAAAGTTCAGACCAGATCGGACGGATCGTCGGAGTGATTGAGGAGATTGCCGGGCAGACGAACCTTTTGGCTTTGAATGCCGCGATTGAAGCGGCTCGCGCAGGAGATCAAGGGCGAGGATTCGCCGTAGTTGCCGGGGAAGTAAGGCGTCTGGCGGAGCGCACCACAAACGCGACTCGCGAGATTGCCGCGATGATTTCCTCAATTCAGCAGGAAACCGCGAATGCGGTGCTGACCATGGAGAGTGGACGGGAACAGGTGGACGCAGGGCTTACAAAGGCAGAAGAGTGCGGAAGCGCGCTGGGGACAATTGTCCAGATGGCGCATGATGCCGGCAATATGGTGAAACAAATTGCCTCATCGGCAGTGGAGCAAACATCGGTTGCCGGCCAGGTGACAGAGAGCATGAACTCGATTACACAATTCACAGAACACTCCGCTGCCGCCGGAGAGCAAACTCTGGCTGCCTGCGGGGATCTGGCGAAGCTGGCGTCGGAACTTGAGAACAATGTGCAGCGCTTCAATATCAGCAAGGCCGCGTAAGCGGAAGGCATATTGATTTAGCCCCGGCTGAAAACTGAGATGCCTGCAAATGGGTGGAAAATCTGGAGCACCGGGCGGGATTCGAACCCGCGCATACAGGTTTTGCAGACCTGCGCGTTAACCGCTTCGCCACCGATGCGTCTACAAGAATGAATGTACACTACAACCTGTCTCATAAAGAGCACTCTTCAAATTCGCCAACCGTGAGATCCGCGCCAAAGCGGGTTGAATGAGGCTCGCGAGTCGAAGAATTAAGTCGATGAGACAGGTTCTAAAACCCTCGCGGAGGCCTGTCAAGCGATGCCGGTTCTTGATTATTTCGTTGTCGACGTTTTTACCGAGACTCCGCTCAAGGGTAATTCCCTGGCCGTGGTCTTCAATCCTGGTGGGCTTACGAGCGCGCGGATGCAGGCGATTGCGCGCGAGTTCAACCTCTCTGAAACAACCTTTATAGAACGGCGCGCCGCCGCGATTGAACAGGCCGAAGGTGTGCGGGTGCGGATCTTCACGACGCAGGAAGAGCTGCCCTTTGCCGGGCATCCGACGCTGGGAACAGCGAGCATTCTGCGTGAACATGCGCCGGAGACAGTGCGGGAGGCGGCGGTGACACTGGCTCTGAATGTGGGCGCTGTGCCGGTGCGCTTTGACGGCGAAGGAAGCTTTGGCGAGATGCGTCAACGCGATCCGGAGTTTGGGGTGGAGCTTGATCCAGCGGAAGTGGCGCGGCTGACGGGCCTTGGCGCAGAGGATCTTGATCCAGCATTGCCGCCGCGGATTGTCTCTACAGGAACTGCCTTTGCGATTGTTGTTCTTCGATCAGCGGAGGCGCTGGCGCGGCTCAAGGTGCGACAGGAAGAGGCAACAACGTGGCTGCGGGAGAGCGGCGCGCGGTGGTTCTATGTGCTGGGACCGGTGATGGAATCAAATGGAGAGAGCGAAGGCGAGAGGCCACAATTTTGCGCGCGGATGCAGTTCAACGGCGGAGAGGATCCGGCGACCGGCTCGGCGGCAGGATGCGCGATCGGTTATCTTGTCGCGCGCGGCGCGGTGAAGGCCGGTGAGCGCGTTCACCTGCGACAGGGTGTGGAGATAGGCCGGCTCAGCGATTTGTATCTTTCCGCAATTTGTGAATCAGGAATAGTCAGCGATGTGCGCGTGGGGGGCAGCACTGTTTGTGTGGCAAAAGGACAGCTTTTCCTGCCCTGATGCACATGCTTTCAACAGGGTTTCAACGGCGCAAGTGGTGGCATGGATTAGGGCTAGCAAATTATCGATTGTTACAGGGAGATTTACATCCCGGCTTTCGCTTTTATTTCTCTCTTTGCAGAAGGGGACTCGGATCGTAATCTTGGCAAACATTGCAGGAAATTAACCGGCACTTTTACCGGTCTGACCCCCAGGTACCAAACACATCTCTGCCGGGAATATTGGCACACACGCCTTGGTTCACATGCCGAATGCAATATTGCGCTGATGCACATCAGGACAGGATGTGCGTGCTTTTGCAGATCTGCGTGGCATAGGCCAAGTTGTTGCCGTCTTCCCGGCGAGACGTCCCTGAGATGCCTCAGCCCGTGACACCCTTTGCAGGGCGCTCGGGGAGTCGCATCTCCAGGGAGAAAAAAATTAACAAAGGAACGGATTTTCGGAATATGCGGCCTAAAAAGATCATTCTCTGTGTAGATAGCAACGAACAGGAACTTTCCGTGCGGAAGTTTATGCTGGAGACCAACGGTTACCGTGTGGTTTCTGCCACCAACGGACGGGATGCGATTGAACTCTTCAACGAAAACCAGATTGACTTGGTGCTGGCCGATTTTGGGCTGCCGCAGATGAATGGGCGCCAACTGACGGACCGGCTGAAACAGATTGCACCGCATGTGCCGATGATTCTCTTGGGCGATCCGCTGAAGATGGCCGGCGAAATCCATGCGGCCGATGCGCTGATTGCGAAAAAGAACTGCACACCGCAGGAGCTGCTGGAGCGCATCAAGGTAATGAGCGCGCGCAAACGCGGCCCGCGCAAGGGCGCGGTGCGCATGGCGCATACGGCGGAACTGGCGGTGGCTTCGTAAGGCCGCTGCTGCGACGCGCAGAGCCTCGCCAAGCAGAGCCTCGCCAAGTTTGATAGCTTGAAGCCATGCCTCAATCCTCCGCTCAACCAGAACTGACCGCTCTTGATCTTGAATCCCTGACTGCCGACGTTGTGGCGCTGGCTATGAAAGCCGGCGCCAGCGATGCCGAGGCGGTTGCCCGCGAGGGCGATGAATTCAGCGTAACAGTGCGCATGGGCGCGGTGGAGACGCTGAAGGAGTCCGGCTCACGGGGGCTGGGGCTGCGGGTCTTCGACGGCAAGCGCTCTGCCTCGACGTCAACGAGCGACCTGACGCCAGAAGGGATTCGCCAGCTTGTCGATGGAGCGATGGCGCTGGTCAAGGTGACGGAAGAAGATCCGCTTGCCGGCTTGCCGGACACGAGCGAGTTTGGCTCGGTACCCGGCGATCTGCATCTCTTCGATGAGGACGTCTACTCGCTCTCAGGCGCGGAGCGTATCGAGTGGGCGCGGCGGGCAGAGGCGGCGGCGATGGCCAGCGATGCGCGCATTACCAACTCCGATGGCGGCAGCTTTGAAGCGGCTACCGGGCGCAAGGCGCTGGCTAACTCGCGTGGCTTCGTAGGCGGCTACAGGACAAGCTATGCCGGTGTGTCGGCGGCTCCGCTGGCGCAGGATGCCAATGGCGCGATGCAGCGGGACGGCTGGTGGTCGAGCGCGCGGCGGTTTGCCGATCTCGAATCGCCCGAATCGGTTGGGAAAGAGGCGGCGCGGCGCACCTTGAGGCGGCTGGGCGCGCGGCGTGTTCCGACGCAGCAGGCGCCGATCATCTTTGCCCCGGAGGTTGCGCGGGGGCTGATCGGCTCAGTCTTTGAAGCGGCTTCGGGAGATTCGATCTGGCGTAGTGCATCGTTTCTTACGGGAAAGCTGGGCAGCGAGATTGCCGGCGCGAACCTGACCATCATTGACGACAACACGATGCTACTGCCGACGGGGATGGGCGGCTTTGGGACCTCGCCCTTTGATGGCGAGGGATTGCCGTCGCGGCACACGGTGGTCGTCGAGCGCGGCGTGTTGCGCAATTATCTGCTCAATACCTATACGGCCCGCAAGCTGGGCATGAAGTCCACCCACAATGCCTCGCGGGGCTTGGCCGGCACCCCAGGGATCGGCTGCGGGAATCTCTATCTTGAGCCGGGCGAACTGACGCCTGAGCAAATCATCGGTGAGGTCAAGACAGGGTTCTATGTCACCAGCCTGATGGGTTTCGGCGTCAATGTGGTGACAGGCGACTACTCGCGCGGCGCCACGGGCCTTTGGATTGAGAACGGGCAACTGACCCACGCCGTGGAAGAAGTGACGGTCGCCGGCAATCTGAGCGAGATGCTGAAGAATGTGACGGCGATTGGGAACGATCTGGTCTTTCGCGGATCGGTGGCTTCGCCGACGTTGCGCATTGACGGCATGACGATTGCTGGGGCGTGAGTGAGGGCGCTGTGCTGATTGAGATGCAGACTCTCGCGTTTGATCCCGCGGATGCCAAGGCCTCGCTGACGCAGCTTCCGCAGTCTGCGGCGGTTTTTGCGCTGTACGGAGCAGAGGCCCACGCAGAGCCGTATATTGGGCGCACGCCGAATCTGCGCGGACGGCTGGAACGGCTGTTGCAGCCCTCGGTGAAGCATCCGCGGCGATTACAGTTGGCGGGCAGAGTCAGACGGATTGAGTGGCGACTGGCCGGCTCGGATTTCGAAGGGCTGCTCGTACAGTTTTCCCTTTTAGAAAAAGTGTTTGGTGCAAAAGCGTTGGAACGCATGCATCTGCGCAGTCCGGCTTTTGTGCGCTTTCTGGGCGGCAATCCTTATCCGCGTGTCACGGTGACGCACCGGCCCAGCCAGCGCGAAGCAGAGTGGGCTTACGGGCCGTTTGCTTCGCGGACCGCGGCAGAGCGCTATGTAGACGAGGCGCTGAAACTCTTCTTGCTGCGGCGCTGTACAGACGATCTCGATCCCAATCCCAGTCATCCGGGGTGCGTTTATTCCGAAATGAAGATGTGCCTTGCGCCTTGTTACAAAGGCTGCACGGATGAGCGCTATGCCGAAGAGGCGACGGCGGTCGAGCGTTTCCTTGCGACGCGCGGCGAAAGCTCTCTGGTAGTTCTGCGCGCGGAGCGGGATGCCGCATCGGCGAATCTCGACTTTGAGAGTGCCGCTGCGATTCATGCCCAGGTGCAGAGGGTCGAGAGCGTGCGCGGGCTGGCTTCAGAGCTGGTGCGTCCGCTAGGTCAATTGCGGGCATTGGTCTTGCAGGAGAGCGCGCAGCCGGATGAGGTAGCGGTCTTTCAATATGAAGGCGGACTGTTGCGCGGGCCGGTAGGATTTTCTACGTTGGGCATGAGAATTCAGAATGAGCAGTCGGGTTCGACTTCGCTCTTCGCGCAGCCGATAGCAATAGAACCTGTGCCGGAGCTATCCGCGCAAAATGCAGTGGGTGAAGAGCCGGTTCGTGCAAGCCGGGATGTGCTGGAAGCACGGTTTGCCGATGCGCTGGCTGTGCTTTCCGAGACAGCCGAGCCTGTCTCCGCTACGCTGCGGCAGGGGCACATGGCGCTGCTAAAACGCTGGTACTATCGGCCGGAGGCAAAACGCACAGGAGAGATTTTCTTTCCCGAAAAAGATGGGCAGTGGCCGATAAAGGCTGTTTTACGCGGCGTCGGAAGGATTTTCGGAAACAAATATAAGTCAATCTCTAACTCATAACTTCAACATACTTGCAACCGGCATTACTCAATAGCTATGAATTTGCGTCGGCAGGCTTGATCGGCCGGAAAAGCCATAACAGCAGCAGTGTAAAAAGCATTCCGCCGAGGGTGAACTTGAACCAGATCGGTGGCACGTCGGAGGGATCGAGGAAGCCCTCGAGCAAGCCGGCGATGAAGAGCATGGGAATGATGCCCGAGACCAGGCGCGAGGCTTCCATTCCCCCTTTGGCGACAGAATCTTTCCAGCGCAGCGCCCCGGGAAAGAGCATCGAGTGGCCGAGGCGCAGCCCTGCTCCGCCGGCGATAAATATTGCGGGCAGTTCCAGGGAACCGTGCGGCGCGACGAAGCTCCATAACAGGACGGACATGCCGTACTGATGGCAGGCCATGCCGATGACTCCAAGCAACAGGCCATTGAGCGATAGATAAAAGAATGTTCCCACACCGAAGACAATGCCGCTGGCGAAGGTCATGAAGCTGACGGAAAGATTATTGGTCATGATGGCGCTGGAGGCCT
>Ga0181519_10004601_pt1 | contig 11119 bp, 5 predicted proteins | sample PEATcosm2014_Bin_26_FD_121102 | JGI IMG/M metagenome (GOLD analysis project Ga0181519, IMG submission 121102) | Peatland microbial communities from MTU Mesocosm Facility, Houghton, MI, USA - PEATcosm2014_Bin02_10_metaG | ecosystem: Environmental > Terrestrial > Soil > Wetlands > Peat | place... | reverse complement strand
GCGCTCTACGGCGACTACCTCGAGTCGCGGCTTCGCGAGGCGGCCGCAGCGGCCGCACACGAGGTGATCCTCGACTGCCGACGCGGTTCCGTCGTCGACGTCTATCCAGGAACATCCGGGCGACCGGTCGTTGCTCTGGACGACGGTGCCCTGATCCCGGCGGACGACGTCGTCCTCGCGCTCGGCAATCCGCCGGCCCGGACTGTCGCGGGCGTGGCTGAGATGGCGGATGCCGACGGCGTCGCCGGGACGGATTCCGCGGCGAGTCCGCGAGCACGGCCGAACCGGCTCCTCGTGCTCGGCACCGGCCTCTCCATGGTCGATGCGGTATACGCCGCGCTCGCGCAGCGTCCGGGGATCGAGATTCACGCGCTGTCGCGGCACGGCCTCGTACCGCCCAGCCAGACCCAGTTCGCACCGGCGGCGTTCCACGACCACGCCCATCGGCTCGGGCACGCATCCGGGTCCATCCGACGCCTGGTGACGGTCGTCCGTGACCTCGCCCGCGAGGCCGAGCGTTCGGGCAGCGACTGGCGCGAGGTGATTACGCTCGTCCGTCACGAGGCTCCGTCGCTCTGGCACGGCCTCGCTGACTCCGAGCGGCGCCGCTTCCTGCGGCACGTCAGGAGCTACTGGGACGTTCACCGGCACCGGCTCGCACCAGAGGTCGCCTCCCGCATCGACTCGCTGCGAAGATCGGGGCAACTCGTGATCCACGCTGGCCGGCTGGTGTCCGTTGTTCGTTCACCGGACGGCTTCGACGCGTCCTGGCGCGTGCGCGGGTCCGGCAGGAGAAGGGATCTCAGCGCATTCTCGGTACTCAACTGCACCGGCCCGGACTATGACCTCACGCACACGACCGATCCGCTGTGGCGAGCGCTGATCGGCCGCGGAGTCGCGTTGCCGGACGGACTCGGCCTCGGAGTCCGCACCGGTCCGCATGGAGAGCTCAGCGGAGGTCCGGGAGCCGGGCCGAACCGCGTCTTCTACATCGGCCCCATGCTGCGGGCTGACCATTGGGAGGCGACCGCTGTCGGGGAGCTGCGCGTGCACGCCGAGCGACTCGCGCAACACCTGAGTCGCCCGGGCGTTGCGGAGTAGCACCGGGCCGGCGGCCGGCGGCTGTTCCCATAATCAGCGGCGATGAATCGAGAATCATTTGGCTGTGGAGCGAGGGATGGCTCGCCTATACCGTGCCTCGGAGCGGTGGCCGCAGCGAGTCCCGCCACCCCCTGTCCCGCCCGATTCCGAGGACCTCTCCCATGTCCGCGTCCACGTCGCAAATCCCCGCCGCCGCGACTGGCGGTCGTCGTGGCTGGGCCGCGCTCTGGACGGTCGAAGACTGGTGGTCGATCTGGATCGGCCTCGGCTTCGTTGCGGCGGGAGTCATCCTGTTCCGGTACGGACTCAGCCTTCAGTGGCTGGCCGTGTCCGCGCCGGGACGGTGGACGTCCCTCGATTCACTCGCGGTCCACGTGGCGAGTTCGTGGTCGCGGTACCTTGCCCTGTTCGGCGTACTGGCGCTGCTCTTCGGTGCCGGCGCGGGGGCACTCGGCATCGGGGCGCGCCGTTTCGTGCCTGCATTCACGGCGCTCTTTCTCGCCGCCGCCGTCATCTACGCCGTCGGCCAGTGGGACCAGGCGGCGCGATACAATCTCGAGCCTCCCCTCGTCGCACTCGTGCTTGGCCTCGTGGTCTCAAATACGGTCGGCATTCCGCAGTGGTTGCGTCCCGGCCTTCGCGTCGAGTTCTACGTCAAGACCGGCATCGTGCTGCTCGGCGCCGGCGTCCCGCTCGCACTCATCCTGTGGGCCGGCCCCGTCGCCATCGGCCAGGCGGGAATCGTCTCGCTGACGACCTTCGGCGTCATCTACGCGGTCGGCGTGCGGCTCGGACTCGAGCGGCGCTTCGCCGCGACGCTCGGCACCGGTGGCGCGGTCTGTGGCGTCTCGGGGGCGATCGCGGTTGCGGGTGCGGTCGGCGCGCGTCGCGAGCACGCGTCAATGGCCATTACGCTCGTCATCCTCTGGGCCATCGTGATGATCTTCGTGCTGCCGCTGCTGGCGCGGGAACTCGGGCTGCCGACGGGCGTCGCCGGCGCCTGGATCGGAACGTCGGAGTTTGCCGATGCCGCCGGTCTTGCCGCAGCGCAGTCCTACAGCGGCTACGCCGGGCACGTCCCTGGAATCGCGGGAACGCCGGAGGCGGCGGTGCAGTCCTTCACTCTAATGAAGGTCATCGGCCGGGACGTCTGGATCGGAATCTGGGCCTTCGTGCTGTCGCTGGTGGCCGCCACGCGCTGGGAGTCGACGGGCGTCGCGGGCCGCAGTGACGCGACGGAGATCTGGCATCGCTTTCCCAAGTTCGTGCTGGGATTCCTCGCGGCATCCGCGGTCATTTCGCTCGTCGCAAAGGGTCTTCCCTACGCGGATTACAAGCGCACGCTGGTCCCGGCACTGGTGCAGCCGCTGCAGATCCTGCGGACATGGTTGTTCCTCCTCTGCTTTCTGAGCATCGGGCTCACGACACGGATCCGCGAGCTCGTCTCCGCCGGTGGCAGGCCCTTCTGGGCCTTCTCGGCAGGAGTCGCAGTCAACCTGGTGCTGGGCTACGTGCTTTCCGCGCACGTGTTCGCGGCCTTCTGGCAGGGTCTCGGCGAGTAATCGTGAGCAATCCACCCCGCGCGCCGCTCCAACCCGTATGCGGGACGACCGCGCGCATGCCGGTTGAGAGGGGCAGCTGTCGCGACTGTCGGTTTTTCCTGAGCGAGCCACGTGACGTAGAGCATCGCATCCCGGGCCTTTTCGCCCTCGGATCCGGATTCGGCTCAGTCCGGGCGCACGACGGTCTCTGTGCCGTACACGATCGCTACCTTGCTGCGACTCACTCCTGCGATCACTTCAGCGTCTAGCGCGGAGAGTGCCGGCCACGGTGCCGGCCATCACGCGGTTCCGTCGGCGGCTGGCAGGCCAGCGCGGCGTCGGATCCGGGTAGCCCGTCCGGGCGAGGGGCGTTGACTTCGCCGCGGCGACTCATCGGCGGTCGCCGTTGTCGAGCCGTCCCCAGGCCGTGCGGCGGCGGCGTTTGACTCGCGTCGCTGTCGCCATCGCTGCAAGAGCCGCAAGGTCCCAGACGCCCGTCTGGCCGCCGCCGCCTCCCGAGTGCGTTCCGGAACCCGGAGTCGAACCCGAGCTGGAGGAGGAACCTCCGCCGGAGGAGGAGGACGGTGCCGTACCGGGCGCGGGCCCCGCGGGTTCGGCGACCATGACGTAGACCGTCGCCGGGTTCGATTCCACGCCGCCCAGATTCGCAACCGTGTAGGTGAACTGGTCGGTACCGCTGAATCCTGCGGCGGCGGTGTAGGTCACGACACCTGAGGCGTTGTTCACCGTTGCCGTGCCCTGCGACGGTGCCGTCACTATGCGGACGCTCGTGGGGTCGATCGCAGATGCCAGGGACCCGTCGTTTGCGATGACGTTGATGTTGGCCGGTGCACCCGTCACCGCCATGGCAGCGTCGTTGGCCGCACTCGGCGCACTGGCACTCAGCGCATAGAGCTCAGCGCCCGTCGACGGCGAACTGCCGTTGAACAGTACCGTCTGGCCGAGCAGCGTGTAGCCGGACGGCAGGTTGACGGTCTTGACCCCGTTGTTGATGTCCGCAACGAGGAGGGTTCCCGCGGCAATGCCGTCGGTACGCCACACGGTGGGACCCAGCGTCGGGTGGTTGCGCGAGAACAGCACATAGCCCTGGATCGTCGCATACGCCAACGGCACGTCTCCGCTCGTGAGCGCCGTCGACAGCACGTCACGGGTTCCGGCCAGGGTGCCGTCGGTCGTGCGCAGCACGTTCGCCGAGGTGGTCTGCACGGTGTAGTAGATGTTGTTGCCGAGGATTGCGGCGTTGCCGTAGTCGTAGGGACCATTGCCCGGAGCGAGGTCCGGCGAGATCGACGCGGTGCCGGCGGCGGTACCGTCTGAGCCATACGTGGAGCAGCCGCTCGCACCGGTGGCCGGCCCGTTGTAGCAGTACTGGAAGAGGAATCTCGATGGCAGGCTGGTCATCACCCCGATCTCGCTCTGCGTCGCGTTCGGCAGCGGGTCGAGGACGAGCGTGGTGCCCGCCGCCGTGCCGTCGGTGCGCCAGAGCGTCACGTGGCTCGTCGTCGCTGACGGCGCGGCCTGGCCACCGAAGTAGACGTAGCCGTTGAGCACGACGGAGTTCTGCGACGCCGGATAGACGGAGGAGCTGACCTGCTGCGTGCCGTTCGCGGTGCCGTCGGAAGACCACCAGAAGGTGCCCTGTGCAGACGCGGTCCGGAACAGAACGCGGCCATTGGCGACCTGCAGATCTGCAATCCCCGCACCGGCTGGCCCGCCGGGCACGAAATAAGTGCCCGCTGGGGTGCCGTCGGTGCGCCACAGTCGATCGCCCGTCACACCGTCGTTGGCGTCGAAGTAGGCGACGCCGTCGAGTACGACGAAGCCGGCGGTGTTCTCGCAGCCGTTGCTGGTGCCCGGGTAGATGTCGAGAATGAGATGCGTCCCGGCAGTCGTGCCGTCCGTCACCCACGGCTCGAGCCCATGGACGACGTCGTTGGCCAGGTACACGACCTGCGTGGAATTCAGCACCGTGAGCGCACTCGGGTTGCTGCTGGCCGACCCGGCCGCTATGTCCTTGAGCAGGGTCGTGCCGGAGGTCGTGCCGTCGGTGATCCACAGTTCATTGCCGTCGACGCCATCGTTCGCGACGAACAGAACCATGGAGCCGAGCGGCGTGAAGGCCTGCGGGGAAGAGCCCTGGGTGCCCTGCGCACCTGCATTCGCGAGCTCGATCGTTCCAGCCGTCGTGCCGTCCGAGGCGTACAGCACGTACTGCCCTGCGGCGTTCACGCCGGTGAAGTACACGTGCCCCGCGACACTGACGAACCCGGCCGGGTCTGAGCTTCCGGGTCCCGGAACGAGGTCGGCGAGCGGCTGCGTGCCAGCCGCCGTCCCGTCCGTCGTCCAGGGTTCGAGCCCGGTCGCCGATGCGCCATTCGCCCCCGCCGCGAACACGATCTTGCCGCCCAGCTGCGCCATGTCGCTCGACACGAACGGCTGCGGGAGAGCGGCGTATTGAATCGTTCCGGCCGCGGTCCCGTCCGTGCGCCAGAGATTGGTCGGATTACCCGCGGCGCCTTCGCGGCCGAAGAAATACACGCCGTCGCTGCCAAGCAGGCTGCCAATGGAGGGCGGACTCCCGATGATGCCGGTCGCCACCAGGCCGGCGCTCGACCCGAGGCGTTGCGTACCGGATGCGGTACCGTCGGTCGACCATACCTCGCCCGCGGTGTCGCTGAACACGAGATGCCCGCCGATGGCCGCCATGCCCAAGGGGGGATCGACCTCCGCAACGGTCTGCGGCAGCGACGCGAGTACCGTGACAGCCGAGCCACTCGCGCGCATGAGCGGGTTGCCCTGGTAGGCTCCGCTGCCGGGCACGGCTGCGAATATGACGTCCGACCCGAACGGCGCCAGCGGCCCGAAGGTCGTTGATCCCATCCCGGGCGTCAGGTCCGCAACCAGCGAGGCAGTCTTTCCACCGGCACTCACGAAATGGAGTTCCGTGCCGTGCGTGGAGTCGGTTCCAACGAAGAACAATCCCGCAGTCGTCGGCGTAAGAGACGTCGGCCCGTAGCTCCCGCTGGCTTCCGTGAAGTTGCCGACCTGACTGGTACCGGACCCGGTGCCGTCGGAGACGTAGAGCTGTCTGACCAAGCCACCGTCAAAGGCCGTGAAGTAAAGCCGGCCTGACGCCGCAACCATCTCCGTCGGGCTGCTGCTGGCCGCGCCCGCCGCGATGTCAGTGACGAGATACGTTCCCGCTGCCGTGCCGTCCGAGCGCCAGAGTTCCATCCCGTGAGCCGGATCGGTGCCGTCGAAGTACAGCACGCCATTCAGGGTCGGTATCGTATTGCCGGTACCCGCGTTCGCGGCGCCATCCGCGGGCCCCGGGTTGATGTCGGCGACGATGTGCGTGCCCGCGGCAGTTCCGTCGGATCGCCAGAGTTCCTGGCCGTTGGTGCCGTCGTTGGCGAAGAAATACAGAATGCCGCCGACTACGGTCAGCGAGTTGGCGCCGGAACCCGCAGGTCCCGGATTGATGTCCTTGACCAGAGTGGTGCCGGCGACGGTGCCATCGGAGCGCCACAGCTCCATGCCGTGGACTCCGTCATCGAGCAGGAAGAGCGCAGCGCCGCCGGCCACCGACCAGCCCGTGGGTAGAGCTGCCATCGTGCTCGCGGGCTGGCTATTGATGTCCTTGACGAGCTGAGCCGCACGAGCGGGACTGAATATCACCAGCAGCGCGAGGCAGGACAGTCGCAAGATAGCCTTCATCATCGTCTCCGCACCGGAACCAGTGTGCGGCCTCGCCGAACTCGTTCCGGACTTCCCTGTTTCTTCGTGGACGTCCCATCGCCGCGATCCGGCTGCCTCACAGCCACCGGACTCCCCTACCCGGATACGCGAGACGTCGGGGGGGAATTGTAAGGCGCGTGCGCGCATTCCGCGACACAGACTGAACGATCTCTCGGTTTCTGCAGAGCCTTCTCCGGCATGACTCCTTCTCCGGGTGTCCAGGAAGGGCTCCGCCCTGCATGGCTTCAGCAGTTGAACCGGCAGCTCACGCCCGTGACTTGCCCACTGGTTCGGCAGCGCCTGTGCCAGTCAACGCGTCGTCACGGAGAACTTGGATCCGGGTGGATGCCAGATCCTTTGGCACATTCACGTGATCCGCGGCCAGGGTCGGAACCACGAGCGCCCGAACGTAGCGGGTAGATCCAGGGGGTCAGCCAGTCGGATCCTGACCTCTACGAGCCTCGCGTGCGAGACTGAGTGAATCGTTCGCCGATCCCCTCCGTCCTCAGGTAACCTCGCTTCTGCTCGCCTCAAGCGTCGGGATGCAGCAGAGGAACTTCATGGTCCGTCGCGCTCCCGGCCCACCGCGATGCGCGATGCGCGATGCGCGATGCGCGACGCTGAGGCTGCTGGCCGCGGCCCTGCTCTCGCCGGAGCAGCGCCGCCTGTCGGACCGCTACATCGAGGACGGCTATTGGCCGCAGCTCTCCGAACTGGTGTGGGCCGTGGCAAGCCGCGTGTTGCTGCTCGTCACCGGCGCATTCCGCCGCCTCGGCGACCGGTCGCTCGAACTGTCTGCTGCTCGCCGCTCAGTCAGCGAACAGCTGCGCACCGGCGTAGATCACGAGCCCGAGCACCATTGGCAGACCGTGGCGGGCACGACGCTCGAAGAAGTCCAGTTTGGCGTCCTTGGACCCTGGGTACAGAAGACGAAAGGCGCCAACCGACATCATGATCATCCCGCCGTAGCACAGCAACGCCAGAAATCCATGCAGGTGCACGATCTGGCTCGACTTCCCGAGCGATACCCTCAAGTCGTTACGCAGTACGCCGATGGTGCCGTAAACCGCGATGAACCCGGCCGCCAGGGTTCCTAGAGCGCGCAGCAACGGACTCGGGAACGACGATTCGATGTCATCAGTCATTGCGGGTCCCTCATACAGGAGGCAACGGTGACCCGCCTACCGATCTCGGTAAGCGCTCGGCGCGGCGCGGTTAGCGCCGGCCAACTGTCTTAGCTTAACGTCGGCACGGTTCGGCCGCGTCCTCCTGTCTGCTTCTTATGTGACGAAGTTCCGCTTTTACCTGAACAGTGACGCTCACCCGGGTCCTGGTTCGGGTCGCCTGGACCCCGGCGCCATGAGTCCGCCAGCCGGCAGTGCTTCGAGGGACGCTTCGGACCGCCCGTCGAGACCTGCGGCGGCGCGTCAGACGGAGGAATCCGCCCAGTCGAGAGGCGCAATCTTCGGAAGAATGACGACCCAGCCGATGAGGCCAACGAGGTTGACGGCGGCAGCAATCGCAAATGCGAGGCCGAAATGCCCCGTCTGGTCGACGAGGATTCCCGTAACAGCGGGCGCGACCAACCCCGCCATGCCGCCGGCGGTGTTCTGAACACCGACCCAGCGACCGGCGGCGTTCGGTCCGGCAATGATCTGCGGAATCGCAAAGATTGCTGGTGAGCAGAGGCCCGTCATGATCTCAAAGACGAGCAGGGCAATCACGGAACCGATCGAAGGCAGCAGGACCATGCCAGCGAAGCAGGCGATGCCACCGACGTGATAGACGGCCATTACGCCCTTGTAGACGAGATTCGGACTCTGCCCTGCCCGAATCCATCGATCAGTCAGCCAGCCCATCAACAGCGCGCTAAGCGCATTCAGCAGGTATGCCCAGGAAGCGGTCCATGCCATCGCATCAATCGAGAATCCGCGAGCCTTCACCAGATAGAAGGGTAACCACGCGAGAATGAAGTAGTAGCTGTAATTCCCCGAAAAGAGTCCGATCGCGGCACCCCACAGTGCCCGTTGCTTCAGGATGCGGCTGAACGAGGGTTGCGACTGACTGGCTGTCTCCGCCCGTGCCGGCTGTGCGATGACTGCGCGTCTCCACGGCCACAACCAAAGAAGCGAAGCGCAGCCAAACAGAACGAACACCGGCCGCCAGCCCAACTTCGCCATCAGAAGCCCGCCGAGCAGCGTGCCGACTGCTGGACCGAGTTGATAGCCGAACGTCATCACCCCATTCGCTACGCCGAGGTGTTGAACCTCGACCGTCTGCGCGAGGAGTTTCGAGGCGCACGGGAATGCGGCCGATTCTCCGACGCCGAGCAGCAAGCGCAGCCCCAAGAGTGTCAGGAAGCCGGTTGCAAAGCCGGTCAAGAGCGTCGCCGCGGACCACACGACGATGCCGATCGCGAGGATTCGTTGTGCGCCGTAGCGTTCCGCGAGCCACCCCGCTGGCGTCATCAGGACGACGTAGCCGTAGTAAAACGCCGAAAGCAGCACGCCGAGCTGGGTTGCGCTCAGGTGCAACTCGTCCTGCATGAACGGAGCCGCGGTCGCAAGATTGCCGCGGTCGACGTAGTTGATGAAAACGACCGTTGACAGGAGGAGGACCAGCCTCGCCGACGGCGTCGGCGCGCGCAGGCCGACTCCAGCCGTCACGCGCAGCTCCGGTCCGGCGGAGTCGGCAGCACGTCGCTAACGCACTGCAGCAGCGGGCAGTTCACGCGACTATTCATCGTCGCGCCGGGGAATGCACCACTCCGTCCCGCGTGCCGTGGTCACATACTCGGGCCAGCGCAGTCGATGTGGCACGCTGAAGTCAGCCGGCAGCAGCGGCGGTTGCCACCTTGTACCCCCCACCCCTCCCCCCGTGCGCTCGTCGAATTCCGCGTGTGCGGCCGCGAGCAACGCTTCATCGGTCAAGAGGTCGATGAGGGTGGCGCCGACCGCCTTCGCCGCCGTCTGAATCGTGGGATCGATCGTGGCGGCAATTCCGCCCAGGGCGTTGTGCGCCCACGCCGGGTAGGTGAAACCTGCGGGGCCGTCGAGCACGGGGCGCGCGACGATGATTCGTGCGGTTGGACAGTGCCAGGTGTACTCCGTGTAGTCATCGGACGTCAGGTGCTCCTGCACTTCCGGCAGAAACTGCCGAACCGAGCGCTCAACCTCCTCAGGATCCGCAAGCGACTCGGTCGCCGGCAGAAACGGATGCTCGAGTGGTTCGACGCCAACGGTCGTCTGAATCCGACGCGCGGTCTCAATTGCCTCGCGTCCCCACCGTGGCGGGCCGACCAGCTCGAGATTCCGGTAGGCGGCGCGCGCCAGCACGTGATTGGCGAGGCCCGCCCTCGATTTGGACACCCAGGTCTTCTTCCAGCGGCAAAATGCGGCCTTCGCGGCAGCCTCTGCGTTATTGTCCATCACCGTGCTGATTGCATCGGCCTGTTCGAGCGAGTCCGCGCGAACCATGTAATCGATCTCGGCAAATTGCGGTACCAGATTGTCCGCGGTCGCCTGGCCCGCCACGAGTATCGCCTCGTTGAAACTCCAGAACCCGGTGGCTGGCAGCATGGAGCGCCGCATGCTCTCGTTGAGGTGGTAGAAGAAGATCAGTGCATCCGTGGCACCCGGCGCGCGTGCGGCGTAATGCACATTCTTGCGATTCGTGCCGCTCTTATCGAACGTGAGCCACTGTTCCGGATTCTGGCAGGTGAAGGAATAGACGTAGTTGTAACCAACACCGCAATGCGTTTCCCAGACGGTCGTATTGCATACCGGCATCGACCAGTGCGGATGGAAGCTCACGGCGGCGTCGAGGTCATCGTAATACCCCTTTGCCGCGTGCACCGGCTTGGAGACACGAAGCTTCTCGGCGGGCTCACCGAACATCTTGAGAGTGCCGGTGATGCCGGCACTCTCCATCACGCTCTTTGCCGCGAGCACCCCGCCAAGCGCACCGATGCCGAGTGCGCTGTGCGGATCAGTGTGGCCCGCGGCATGCCTCGACAGACCCGCTCGAGGCTCCTCACGTGTCGCAGCAGCCTGGCAGGATCCCGGGACCGCATCGTATTCCGCGTAGGTCGCAACGGTAGGCCCGTCACCGTTGCTGAAGGTCGCTGCGAAGGCGGTAGGCATACCCCCGCTGCCGACCTCGACCGTAAAGCCGGCCGCCTCGAGAGTCTGCACATACCACGCTGCGGAGCGATATTCGCGTAACGCCGGCTCGGCGTAGTCCCAGATGTGTCAACGGGCGTCCAACATTGACCAGCGACCGGCGTCCAACTTTGACCATGCTTTGGGGTGGGTTTCTGGGTCCGGATCGGGGTCCGGCTCTTGGCTTTCACTGACGGTCTGACGGGTCCCGCGGTCTGCCGCGTTAGCGGCAGAAGCTCTTCCGGGTCGCGATCATTTGCGGTTCTTGAACCGGTAACTGTCGTTGCCGGTTTCGATGATGTCGCAGCGGTGAGTGAGGCGATCCAGGAGCGCCGTGGTCATCTTGGCGTCGCCAAAGACGGTGCTCCACTCCCCGAACGACAGGTTGGTCGTGACGATCAGCGAGACGCGCTCGTAGAGCCTGCTGATCAGGTGGAACAGCAGCGCGCCGCCGTCGTGCGCGAACGGCAGGTAGCCGAGTTCGTCGAGCACGATCGCATTTTGGTTGAGCAACCGGTTCGCAAGCCGCCCGGCGCGGCCGTCGCGCTTCTCGGCGTC
>Ga0181519_10004600_pt1 | contig 11119 bp, 8 predicted proteins | sample PEATcosm2014_Bin_26_FD_121102 | JGI IMG/M metagenome (GOLD analysis project Ga0181519, IMG submission 121102) | Peatland microbial communities from MTU Mesocosm Facility, Houghton, MI, USA - PEATcosm2014_Bin02_10_metaG | ecosystem: Environmental > Terrestrial > Soil > Wetlands > Peat | place... | reverse complement strand
GGAAACGTCGTTGAGCGCATCGAGCGATGCTTCGTTCAACCGATCAATGTCGCGGCTGAAGTTTGGCGCCACTTTGAGACGTACCGAGCCATGCATTTGAGCAAGCAAGGATAAACGCGTCCACTTTGCTGCGTTCGCCGCGCCACCTCGGGCGATGCGGCATAGGCGGTCAAAAAGGAGGACATCCTGACCGTCCACGTTATCTGCAACGAGTTCTTGCAGGCGATTGACAATTTCGGCGCGCAGCGCCCCACCTTCTTCTAAGCCTACCAGATGGAGCGCGGCAAAACTCTTATAGAAACTGACTTCGTCATTTAGAGTCGCTGCGCCGGTAAGGGTCAGTATGCTTTTTCGTAATTTTTTGTCGTCAGCTCCCGCCGTCCCTGTCGACGAAAAGTATTCTTCGAAATCTTCAGCGTCAGGGCTCGCTTTCGCCTTGCTGATCAACCGGGAAAGGCTTCGGAATGTCGTATCGGTGACGTGCTCAACGACAAACCCACTCGCGTCCGAACCTTCAACGAAGGCGTCGGACGCTTGCGTCTTCATGGCGGCCGCAACAATATCCTTGAATTGCTTGTCAGCGCCGCTAATCGTGAGGGAGCGTTTGACCTGAAGATCGAGCGACCTTTTCGTCCCTGAATCGTCGAGCCCGACGATGACGTCATCCATTGGACGACCGTGACCTTGACGTTGAACGGCCACGCTAATGACGATTCCTGTCTGGCCCGCCGCACGCTCGTGCCTTAACAGTTGCGCGAGGTAATAGGCGACCACGGTGTCTTCGTACGTGAAACCTGCACCGCCAGTCAGTTCGGTGGAGGCTGGGTTCGGATCAAGTGTATCAGTCAAGGCGTCCTGCCGGGTAAATGTCAGTTTAAAAAGCTTTTTTGAGCATGCGAACAGTATGTGCGCACCGGCCTATACCTTAGGTGGCATATGGAAACGGGCAAGGGAATCATGACCCTCATTCTCCAACCATAACCGATCACTTAGCCGGACGACGCAGAGGACTTCGAAATGACGGATGCCCGCTGCGTGCCGAACGAGTTGTACCAAGGCGAAGCCGAAATCGGCGTGAATCTGCTGAACGCCCAAAACCGCTTCGCATTCGCGCCGCCCAAGTCTCCAATTGATGCTCATAGAAACGAGAGGCCGGGAAGGAAAGCGCAAATTCATCCCTACCGCTATCGACGTCTGGCGCCGCAAGGGTGCGTCGCTCGCTCCCGCGCGATTTCGCGCGCCCTTGCCCCGCCGCCGCCTCGCGGTCGGGTTTGCGTCAGTCGGGAGAAAACCAGGAGAAGGAGATGAGAGATCCTCGCGCAACGACTCCTCGCATACTTGCCGGCAGCCATTTGCGACGCGGCAGTATCCACAGGCGGTATCATCACCATCATAATCCATTGATAGAAAAAATAAAGTATCCCGAAAAGGGTGCAAATCCAGAGTATGTGATCGGCGACATGATCTCGCCGTTCAAGGCGGCGCTCGGCGACAGCTATCGCCAGGTGGAGGCGCGGCTGGCCCAGGCCATCCTGCAACGCTTCTCCCTCAACCCGCAGCCGCCGCCCGCGCTGCAAAAGCTCACCAAGCGCGCCGACCGCATCTCTGCCTTCTTCGAGGCCACGCTCTACGCCGGTTTCGACGAGGGAGAGGCCAAAACCCTGTTCGGCGAGCCGAAAATTCCGCGAGCGCGAGTCGCGCCCTGGTTCGCGCCGCGCGCGCCGGAGGCGGCGCAGGCCGAGTTCCTGCAAAAATTCGCCGAGGTCGAGCAAAACTTGTGAGAGCATGACAAGATGCTGTCGCGCGAGAGGCGGATGGTCGTTGCGATGTTTTTCACCCAAGAGAATTTCTGTATGAAAACGGCATGAACGCGCCGCATCCCTCCGTCCCCGTCGAAGTCGGCCTCACCGCCGCCATAGTGGCGATTCGCGGCGACGCGCCATTGATCCTGGTCGCCCGCGCGGCCACCGGCGCGGCGGCGGCGGCGCTGCCGTCCGGCCCGTTCGATCCCGTCAACCATCGCACCTTCGAAATCGGCCTGCGCGGCTGGGTGGCGCAGCAGACCGGCGCGCCCGTGGGCTATGTCGAACAGCTCTACACCTTCGGCGATCGCGGCCGCGACAGCCGCGCCGACAGCCGCGATCCCCACGTGGTCTCCATCGGCTATCTCGCGCTCACCCGCGTGTGCGGAACCGGCCACACCATCGCGCCGGGCGCGGGCTTTCGCGAATGGTATCAGTTCTTTCCCTGGGAGGACCGGCGGCAGGGGCGCCCGGAGCTGCTGGATGCCACGATCATGCCGGGCCTGCGCGCCTTCGCGGCGCGCTCGGGCGCCGCGCCGCTGAAACGCGGCCTCACCCGCGCCGCGCGCGTGCGCGCCCTGTTCGGCGACGACGGCGAGCGTTTCGACGAGGAAAACGTGCTCGACCGCTACGAGTTGCTCTACGAGGCCGGGCTGGTCGAGGAAAGCGTGCGCGACGGCCGCGAGCCCGCGCCGGGATTTTTCGAAACGCCCAGGCTCGGCGAAAGCATGCAGGCCGACCACCGTCGCATCCTCGCCACCGCGATGGGGCGTTTGCGCGCAAAACTCAAGTATCGCCCGGTGATCTTCGAGCTGATGCCGGAAAATTTCACACTCACGGAATTGCAGACCACCGTCGAGGCGATTTCGGGGCGCCACCTGCACAAGCAGAATTTTCGCAGGCTGGTCGAGGCCTCCTCGGTGGTCGAGGCCACCGGCCAAATGTCGCACGCGACCGGCGGCCGGCCGGCGGCGCTGTTCCGCTTCCGTCGCGAGGTGTTGCAGGAGCGCCCGGCGCCGGGCCTGCGCGTGGGCATTCGCGGCTGAAGGCGCCTGTCCTCGAATTCGCCCGACCTCGAATTCGCACTGGGCGCCGCAGCATTTCGCGCTATAGTCGCAGCTACAGGGTCCAATGAAGGACGCAGAATGGCTGAGCCCGGCGAGGCGATCCAGACTCATGGCTGGCTGATCGCCTGCGACGATCAGGCGCGGGTCGTGCGCCGCCATTCCGCCAACCTCGCCGGCGCTTTTCCAAACTGGAGCGGCCCCTTCATCGGCGTCCGCCTGCGCGATCTGCTCGGCTCCGAGGAATCGCACCGCCTGCGCAACCTGCTGTCGCGCTTTTCCGCGCCCGGGCGTCCGGCGCTGGTGTCCAACTGCCGCTTTCCCGGCGTCGAGGCCGCGCTGGACGCCGCCGTCCATTTCAACGGCGAGGACATGGTGCTGGAGCTGGAGACCAGCGACGCCAACAGCGGCCTCGCCGCGCTCGACCGCGCCGCCGCCATCATCGACCGGCTCGACGGCCTGAACGACGCCGACGAGATCGGACGGCGCGCCGCCATGCTGGCCGGCGCCGCGCTCGACGCCGAACAGACCTTCTTCCTGCTGATCGAGGCCGGCGGGGCCAGGGTCGCCGGCGCCTACCGCCGCCTCGGCGCGCCGCCGCCTTCGCCCGAAACCCTCAACGCCTTTTGGCCGGGGCGCCGGCTGCTGGCCATCGGCGACATCGACGCGCCCCTCAGTCCGCTCATCTCGGAGGCGGGACTGCTGCCGCTCGACGACGGCATGTCCGCGTTGCGCGCGCCCGGCGCGCCGCTGATCGAATGGCTGCGCGCGGCGGGATTCCGCTCGGCGGCCTTGCTGCCGGTGGCCTGCGACGGCGTGCGTCTCGCGCTGATCGCCGGTCTGGGCCGGCAGCCGCGCTGGCCCGGCCTCGGCCTGCGCGCGGCGCTGGAGCTGTTTTCGGAGGCGCTGGCGCTGCGGTTGCGGCTGGTGCTGCCGGTTCACCATCAGGTCTGGGAGCCGGACGAGCCGGAGCAACCGCTCAGCGTGCTGATCGTGGAGGACCAGACCATGGTGGCGACGCAACTCGCCGCCGCGCTGGGCGAATCCGGCGCGAGGGTGGTGCGCATCTGTGATTCCGTGAGCGCGGCGCTCGAAGCGCTCGACGAGAGTTTTGACGCCGCCCTGCTCGATTACACGCTGGGCGGCGAAAACGTCATCCCCGTCGCCGAAGGGTTGCAGGCGCGCGGCATACCGTTCGTGTTCGCCAGCGGTCACGGCGACGACCTCGACCTGCCGCTGGCTTTCGCCGGCAAGCCGATCGTGGGAAAACCCTACAAGATCGAAAAGATCGTCGCCGCCCTGAGGGCCGCCAAGGAAGCCAAGACCTGAAAATGAGCCTCCTGGCCCCGCGCTAAGCCGCCGCTCCGCAGCACTTCTTGTACTTCTTCCCCGAACCGCACGGGCACGGATCGTTCCGGCCCGCCGCCTTGCTGGAGACCACCGGCGCGGCCTTGATGCTGATCTCGCCCGAAAACACCCAGCGCCGGTCCTCGCCCTCGCGCTTGAACAGCGACTTTTCCTTGTGCGGCAGCGGCTTGCCCTTGTGGATGAAATGGGCCGTGAACGTCACCGTTCCCGTCTCGTCGGCTTCGAGCCCGTTCTCGGTCTCGAGAATGTCGATGCCGAGCCATTCCGAATTCGCCCAGTTTTGCGTGGACTCCCGGTCGAACGTCTTGCGCTGCTCCGCGGAGAGCGTCTCCTGGAGATAGTCGATGTCGGCCTTCACGAACGCGCTGTAGCGCGAGCGCATCAGCGCCTCCGCCGTCGGCGGCGCGGCCGCCCGGGCGAGATAGGGACCGCAGCAGGCGGCGAATTCAGGCTTCTCGTCCTCGCGGACGCGGCAGGGGCAAATTTCCGAAGTCATGACAACTCTTCCTGGCCCTTGCACAGCACGGGCCAGCCTCTTGGTTCAAGCAAAATCTCGCGGATCATGCTCTAGCGGATTTCGCGCGCCGCGCAAGCGTGGGACCTCACTTCAAGGGCGACGCCATGGCCGGAACATTGGCGGTGTCCAGCGCGCCGAAGGGACTGGCGCCCGGCGCCGCCTTCGCCTCCGCCGCGGGCGCCTTCGCCTCCGCCGCGGGCGCCTTGGTCTCCGCCGCGGATGCTTCGCTCCCGACTGGCGGCGTGGGCGCCGCAATCGGCGCGAATGCGGGCATGGGCGCCGCGTACGGGTCCTGCGGCGCTTCCGGCGCCGCCGCGGGCTTGACCTTCACCGCATGGACATGCCGGGGATGCAAGGCGGTTCCCACTTCGGACGGCGCCCTCTGCTCCGGTTCCGCCGCCTGCGCCTCGGGCGCTTGGGTCTGCGGAGCCTCGGGGGCCTGCGCCTCGGGCGCGGCCTCCGGCCTGGGCTTGGCGGCACGGACGATGCCGAGTTTGACGGCATCGTCGCGGCTGATGCAGGCGTGCTTGGACACCTGGTAGATCTGGCCGCGCGGGCAACCGGCTTGCGCCGCGCCGGACGCGCCGATCAGCGCAAGGGAAATGAGTACGAGCTTCATGGTCATGCCCACGGCATAGATCACGATTGCGGCAATGTTTCAGCAGAAAACCCAGCCCCCTTGCCTTTTGCGTCCATGGGCCGCATAGGCAGGCTCAATCCTCCCACACGCGAGCGCAACCATGGGTTTCAAATGCGGCATCGTCGGCCTGCCGAATGTCGGCAAGTCGACGCTTTTCAACGCCCTGACGCAGACGGCGGCGGCCCAGGCCGCCAATTATCCGTTCTGCACCATCGAGCCCAATGTCGGCGACGTCGCCGTGCCCGACCCGCGCCTCGAAGTCCTGACGAAAATCGCGGGCTCCAAGGAAATCATCCCGACCCGCCTCACCTTCGTCGACATCGCCGGCCTGGTGCGCGGCGCCTCCAAGGGCGAGGGCCTCGGCAACCAGTTCCTGGCCAACATCCGCGAATGCGACGCCATCGCCCATGTGGTGCGCTGCTTCGTCGACGGCGACATAACCCATGTCGACGGCGAGGTCGATCCGATCAGGGACATCGACACCATCGAGACCGAACTGATGCTCGCCGACCTGGACTCGCTGGAAAAGCGCCTCAACAATCTGGAAAAGAAGGCCAAGGGCGGCGACAAGGAGAGCAAGGAGCTCTTGGATCTGGTCAACCGCTGCCTCGTTCTGTTGCGCGAAGGAAAACCGGCGCGGCTGGTCGAGCGGGCGCCGGACGAGCGAAAGGTTTTCAATCAGCTCGGCCTGTTGTCCTCGAAACCCGTGCTCTACGTCTGCAACGTCGAGGAGGCCAGCGCCGACAAGGGCAACGAGCACTCGCAAAAGGTTTTCGCGCGGGCTGAGGAAGAGGGCGAGGTGGCCGTGGTGGTCTCCGCCCAGATCGAGAGCGAGATCGCGGTGATGCCCGCCGCCGAGCAGAAGGATTTTCTCGAAGCCGTCGGCCTTGAGGAACCCGGCCTCAACCGCGTCATCCGCGCCGGCTACGGGCTGCTGCACCTCATCACCTATTTCACCGTCGGCCCCAAGGAGGCCCGCGCCTGGACCATCGAGAAGGGCACCAAGGCCCCGGCGGCGGCGGGCGTGATCCACACCGACTTCGAAAAGGGTTTTATCCGCTCCGAAACCATCGCCTATGACGACTATGTCGCCAACAAGGGCGAGGCGGGCGCGCGCGAAGCGGGCAAATTCCGGCTGGAAGGCAAGGACTACACCGTCGCCGACGGCGACGTGCTGCACTTCCGCTTCGCCAACTGAAGCCGCGTCACTCCACCCGGCGGCTGAGCGCCTTCACCGCCAGCTCCGTTCGGCTGCGGGCGTTCAGCTTCTCGAGGATGCGGCTGACGTAGTTCTTGACCGTGCCCTCCGCGAGCTTCAGCTTCGCGGCGATCTCCTTGTTGACCTTGCCGGCGACGATGAGTTGCAGGATATCGTTCTCGCGCTCGGTCAGCGCCTCCTCCGCTTCGCCGGGGGCGTCGGCGGAGACAGCGCGGCGCACGCGGCGGAATTCGTCGAGCAGCTTTCGCGCCACATTGGGCGCGAGCCGCGACTGCCCGCGCGAGACCGCGCGGATCGTGTCGAGAATCTCCTTCTCCTCGGCGTCCTTGAGCAGGTAGGCTTGCGCGCCGGCGCAGATGGCCTCGAAAATCAGGTCGTCGCTGTCGAAGGTGGTGAGGATGATCACCTGCGTGTCCGGGCATTCCCGGGTGATGGTGCGGGTGGCGGCGATGCCGTTGAGGCGCGGCATCTGGATGTCCATCAGTACGATGTGGGGCTGCCACAACCGCGCCGCCTGCACGGCCTCCGCGCCGTCGCGGGCCTGGGCGACCACTTCCAGATCGGGCTCCATCGCCAGCGTCGAAGCCAACGCCCGCCGGATCAGCGGCTGATCCTCGGCGATCACTATGCGGATGCGTTCATCCTGCACAACAATTCTCTCTACACGCCTCGGGCGCATGTGGCGGAACACTTCCGCGCCTTGACAGCCGCAGCTTGTTCTCGCGCTGCACGATACGGGAAAATTCGCCTGGGCGCCCGTAGAAATATGCCTCGTCGGAAAAGCGCTCGAACAAGCCCGCCAGCAACTTCGACAAGAAATTTAAATTGTTTTTCAAAGCAATGCAATCCGCTAATGCCAGCGCGGGCGCGAGATCGCGAAAGCGCCCCGATGCGTCAGACCGCGCGCGCATGAAAATGATAACCTCCTGGCGGCGCATCCCGCGCGCGTGCGCGAAGACTGCAAGCCATTCTTGTGCATTACGTCAAGGAACGAGCTTGTTCTGCTATATACTTGTCAGGCGGTCAAAAATTCTGCTGCACGCGCACGCGGCCGGACCATTGGCTGGTGGTGGTCCAATGGTCGCCGCCGGCGTCGGGCGCGCCGGGCGTGGCCGCCGGCGTCTGCGTCTTGCCGAGCGTATAGTTGACTTCGCCGCCGATCATCAGGTTCTTCAGCGGCGTCCACACCAGATTGCCGCCGACCGTGGTCTCCCGATAGTCGCCGGCGCCGGCGACGCCCTGCGGGCCGGCGTTCACGCCGTCGGGATAGCTCATGCCGAACACGCTGGCAAACAGCGAGGAGGAGACCGTTGGCGTCCAGAAATGCTTCAGCGCCGCCACGATGGCGTAGCCGCTGGACTTTTCGCAGCGCCCGAACGGTTGGGCTGCGACCACGCAGTCGTAATCGTAGGAGGCGAGGCCCGGCTGCGGTCCCAGATGCGGAATGCCGGCGCCGGCGTGGTCGAAGTCGTCGAACGAACTCTGGCGGTCGCCGGTGACATAGGCCGAGGCGCCGCGCGCATAGGTCGCCTGCAGGATCATGGCGTCGGCGTCCGACAGCGCAGGCAGGTTGACCTTGAGGCCGCCCTGGGCCGCGAAGCCCCATTGCGAGGAGGCGGCCGTGTCCGGTTCGCCCGCCACCGCAGCCGGCGCGGCGTAGCGGGTTTGCAACTGGTGGGCGGCGCCGCTGATCTGCGCCAGGCCGAACGGACTTTCGACGCGGACCGCGCCCACGAGATCGGGAGCGCCCCCGGTCACATTCTCCGCGCTCGCGTTAGGCTCGACCGCCTGGCCGATGGGGTTGCGGCGCTCCCAGCTGTTTTCGACCGACAGCACGCCGGTCACGCCAGGCGTCGGCGCGAAGGCGTAGGACAACAGCTCCGTGCGCGCGTTGGAGCCGCGCAGCGGCACGAAATTCCAGGCGTCGGCGTAGAAGTCGAACGCCGATTGCGCGCGGCCGGCGGTCCAGCCGGCGAAGGTGAGATAGGCGAGGTCGAGACGCGAAAGGTTGTTCCAGCTGTCCGACCCGGCGAAGCCGGAAAAGCCCGCGAGCGCGCTGACATAGCCGGAGACCAGTCCGGCCTCGGTGGGCAGCCGGGCGGCGGCGTTGAAGCCGACGGCGAAGGCGCCGCCCACGGCCGCGGCGGGCTTGGGCGCGGGCGAGAACGGCAGGGCGGCGCCGGCCGGCGGCCCGGGCTCCGAGCGCGGCGCGCTGCGCAGCTCCAGCTGGCCGGCCACGCCGCCGCCGAGCGCCAGGCACAGGTCGGAGCCGGGCACGGCGAAATAGGCGGCGCCATAGGCGTCGCAGGTGCGGATCGTGGTCGAGAGCGGCGCATCGGAAGACGCATCGGAAGACGTGAAGGCAGGCGCAGGCGCGCGATCCGCCGCCCGCGCCGGCAGCGCGGCGAGCGGCAGAAGGCAAAGAGCGGCGGCGATCTTGCGAGTCGACGCGGGTTCCATCGTCAGCCTTTCCAACCCCTGTTCCCTGGCCGCGCCGGGATGAACAGGAGCAGAACCATGAAGGTGCACCATAGCACGCTTCGCGGCAATTTTTCGGCGGGGCCTCAGACCTCGCCGGGTTCTTGGTCGCGGTGTTGCGCTTCAGCCACAACCACGGCGGTCAGATTGACAATCCCGCGCGCGGTGACGGAGGGCGTGATGATATGCGCGGGCTTGGCGGCGCCGAGCAGGATCGGCCCGACCGGCAGGGCGTCGGCCATCATCTTGGTCATCTGGTAGGCGATGTTGGCGGCGGGAAGGTTGGGCATGATCAGGATATTGGCCACGCCCTTGAGCCGCGAGTGCGGATAGACGCGCTGGCGCTTGGCCACGGAAAGCGCGCTGTCCGCCTTCATCTCGCCGTCGGCTTCGAGTTCCGGCGCCTCCCGTCGCAGGATGTCGACCGCCTCCCGCATTTTCGCCGCCGAGGGTGAATCGTCCGAACCGAAGTCGGAATCCGAAACCAGCGCGATCTTCGGCAGGAGGCCGAACCGGAGGGCGTGGACGGCGCAGAGCCTAGCGGTTTCGGCGATCTCCGCCGCGCTCGGCTCGCGGCGCACATGGGTGTCCGCGATGAAGAACGCGCCCTGGTTGGTGATCATCAGGCTCATGGCGGAAAAGCCGGAGACGCCCGGCGCGATGCCGATGACATCGCGCAAAATGCCGAGCCGCTCGGAATAGCGCCCCTCCAGGCCGCAAAGCAGGCCGTCGGCCTCGCCGCGCGCCAGCGCCAGCGCCCCGATCACGGTGCTGTTGGTGCGCACCAGCGTCCGCGCGAGGGCGGGATTGATGCCGTTGCGCCCGGCGATCGACACCAGCGTGGAGACGTAATCCTTGTAGCGGGGGTCGTCCTGCGGGTCGATCAGCTGGAAATTACGATCGATTTCAATGGAGAGCCCGAACTTCTTCAGGTTCTTCTCCACCACCGCGCGCCGCCCGATCAGGATCGGCCGGGCGATGCCTTCCTCCACCACCGATTGCACCGCGCGCAATACGCGCTCGTCCTCGCCCTCGGAATAGACCACGCGGCGCGGGCTGGCCTTGGCCGCCTGCACCAGCGGCTTCATGATGAAGCCCGAGCGGAACACGGCGCCTTCGAGTTTGGCGTGATAGGCGTCGAAATCCGTGATCGGATGGCGGGCGACGCCGCTGGCCGCCGCCGCCCTGGCCACGGCGGGGGCGATGCGCAGGATCAGCCGGGGATCGAACGGCGAGGGGATCAGGCTGGACTTGCCGAAGGCCGGGGCGATGCCGCCGGCGGCGCGCGCCACCACCTCGGAGGGCGGCTCATGCGCGAGCCCGGCGATGGCCTCGACCGCCGCGAGCTTCATCGCCTCGTTGATGGTGGTGGCGGACACATCCAGCGCGCCCCGGAAAATGTAGGGAAAGCAAAGGACATTGTTGACCTGGTTGGGATAGTCCGACCGCCCGGTGCACAGGACCGCGTCGGGCCGCACGGCCAGCGCGTCCTCGGGCAAAATTTCCGGATCGGGATTGGCGAGCGCGAGAATCAACGGCGTCGGCCCCATCTCCTTCACCATGTCCGGCTTGAGCACGCCGCCGGCGGAGAGGCCGAGGAACACGTCGGCGTCGGCGATCACCTCGGCCAGGGTGCGGGCGGCGGTGTCCTGCGCGAAGGTTTCCTTGAGCGGGTCCATCAACTCGTTGCGGCCCTTCCAGACCACGCCCGCGAGATCGGTGACCCAGATGTTTTCGCGTTTTGCGCCGAGCGAGACCAGCAGGCCCAGGCAGGCCAGCGCCGCCGCGCCGGCGCCGGACGCGACGATCTTCGCCTCCGCGATGTTTTTCCCGGCGAGCTTCAGCCCGTTGGTCACGGCGGCGCCGACAATGATCGCCGTGCCGTGCTGGTCGTCGTGGAACACGGGAATGGAGAGCCGTTCCCGCAGCCTGCGTTCGACTTCAAAGCACTCTGGCGCCTTGATGTCCTCCAGGTTGATGCCGCCAAAAGTCGGCTCCAGCGCGGCGATGGCGTCCACCAGCCTGTCGACG
>Ga0181519_10004599_pt1 | contig 11119 bp, 5 predicted proteins | sample PEATcosm2014_Bin_26_FD_121102 | JGI IMG/M metagenome (GOLD analysis project Ga0181519, IMG submission 121102) | Peatland microbial communities from MTU Mesocosm Facility, Houghton, MI, USA - PEATcosm2014_Bin02_10_metaG | ecosystem: Environmental > Terrestrial > Soil > Wetlands > Peat | place... | reverse complement strand
TCAAGGGCGCGCTTGATCTCATCCATGGCGTCGATGCGGCGGGCTTTTTCAGGGTGCACCACGTTGACGGCCGGGGCGCCGGCGCGGCCCATCTCGCGGTCTGGGTAAAGGGGGGCATGCATCGAAAACGGCTGCAGCGTGTTTGACCGGAACCAGGAGGCCAGCTCGGCGATGTGCTCGCGGCTGCCGTAGTCGAAATGCTGCCGGGCAGCAAAGATCTCAACGCCCTGCGCGCCGGAGCGGGCGGCGAGTTCCAGCAGGCCTGGGTGCAGGCGCTGATTGAGAAACAGGTGCGTGGAAAGGACTCGCAGCATAGTCAGATGATCCCCAGCATCCGGCGGGCCCGGGGGTCGGGCGGGCCGCTACTCTGATTGTCTCATTTTTGCAACACGTTACGACGAGCCGGGTGTTGCGGGAGATGGTGCATGAGCCGGCGCTCTGACAGGGAACGCACCTGGGCGGAGACGTGGAGAGCTGCATTTGGGAGTCCGCAATGCAAACCGGCGATTCTTGAAGATCGCCGGCCCGCATTGCGAAGACGCAGATGAGGAATGGAATAAGAAAAGCCGCGAAGCCCGGCAAAGTCTCCGGCCTTTGCCACGCTGCGGCTCCGACGCATTCCGGGAAAAGAAAGGGCCCCAATTCACCGAACAGCGATGTTGCCATCCGATTGAGCTGCCGGGCAGCATTCCTGCGGCCTCCCTGGCTGCCTGACCGGAGAATAGCATCGCGCGGAAGACGAAAATCTGTAATTTCCAATGATTCTCAGATGAATTCTCTGCATTTCTGGCACGTTTTCACTTGATCGAAAAATCTGCGCATGCGTTGAAGTGAGCGCACATCCGCTGCCGGTCGCAGGTTGGCTGTTGTCTCTTATGCCTAGGGTCAAGGACATCTGCGCGAGAGCGCCGGTAGCGATTTAAGTCGATTTGTGCGATCCATTTCCTGGAGGCACGCCTCGCGCATTAATTGCCAGACCGCGGTCTGGATACCGTTGCGTCTCCGGGCCTTCTAAATCACGCCGGCCATATAGTTCACTTCGTCCATGCGAGGCTCGTCCTCTTTGACCCGGTATTCGGCCAGCACCACAGGTGAGAGTGTCAGTACGGGGCAGTGCGCATAGGCCAGCACCTTGTAGAAGATGGCCGAATGGGTGATGGCGGCAAAATGAGACGCTCCCTGCGTACCCAGCACGATCAGGTCCGCTCCCTGCGCACGGCCGGCAATGAGCAGTTCCTCCGTGGGGTCTCCGAGCACGGCTTTCGTTCGGGTGTGGATGCCGTTGTGCAACTCGGCCGGGACCAGCGACAGAAGCTCGGACTCAACCTGACCGAGTGTGCGCCCGGCCAGAAGGTCGGCATGCTCCTGAGGCGGAATGACCTGTTGCAGAATAAAGCTGGCCTTGTGTTTGGCGGCCACTTCCGCGCCGAAGCTCGCTACCGTGTGACGACCGGCCTGGGCGCTGACATCGCACAGTACCTTGCGGCTGGAGTAGTTACGATATGTGCACTCGACCACGTTGGGGCCGACGATGCAGACAGGCACGGTGGAGCGCCGCAGGACGGCCTCGGCCACTGAGCCCACCAGCAGCTTGCCGATGGGGCCGGGTGAATGAGCGCCCATGATCACGCGATCGATCTTCTGCTCTTGCAGGAAGGCAAGGATCTCGTCGGACGCCGAACCGGACCGCACCACAACCTGGCAGGGAATGCCGAGATTCTCTGCGCGCTGGGCCAAGGAAGCGAAGCGGTGCTTCTCATCGCGGGCCGTTGAATACTGAGCGCCCGCGCCATTCGGCGACGCAGAGTCTGATGGTTCATACACGTGAAACAGAATGAGATGCGAATCAAATTCAGCGGCCTGTTTCAGAGCCACGGCAAAGGCCTTTTCATCGGCGGGGAATTCGCATGCGAAGAGGATTTGGGATGGCTTGCTCCAACCCGGCCTGATGGCAGTGGACATAGGACCCTCCTGGATTTCGAGTCGCCTTGTGAGAGCGTCTGAAATAGCGCCAAAACGGAGCCCGGATTGCAAAAAAACGGCTCGCACGCGATCACGTGCGGGGCCCGTGCAGGTTCCGGCGGTTTCAATTCAAATCCGGGCCTGGAGCGCAGAGAGTTAGGGGTCAATCCTCTTTTTCTGTTGGCCCTGAATGGGGCCGCTCAGTCAGTTGTCCGATTCGCCGCATCGGCCCGGAGCCGGGGATGGACTCATCATGTGAATTTAAGAAATACAAATCTGTGACAGCCATCACAGTTTATTCAGGGAAAAGGAAAATCAATTTAGTTTTCCTGCAGAGAATTTCATTCGATATTCCATAGAAACCGCGCGGCTTAGTACGCGGCAGCTTTGCCGTAATGGCTGCGGTGGTCCTGTCCGCCTTCCAACTCGCCGGTCTTCGGGTCGATGGCGATGCACTCTCCGTTGGACCAGTGGCCGTCGCGAATGCTGAGGGTGTAGCCCATCTTGCGCAGGGCGGCAAGTGTGTCCGGAGCGAAGCCGGGTTCGAGGAAAAGCTTGTCCGGCTGGTACTGATGGTGGAAGCGGGGCGCATCCACGGCCTGCTGGATGTTGAGGCCGCCTTCAGAAGCGGAAAGAAGGATATTGGCCACAGTCGTGATGATGCGTGCGCCGCCCGGCGAGCCGAGCACATAGCGCAGCTTGCCATCCTCGAGGACGATGGTCGGGGTCATGGAGCTTAGTGGGCGCTTTCCCGGTGCGATGGCGTTGGCCGGTCCCTGGATGAGACCGAACATGTTGGGGACGCCCATCTTGGAGGCAAAGTCGTCCATCTCGTCGTTGAGGAGAAAGCCCAGCGAGCCGGCCGTTACGTGAGAGCCGAAGCTGTCGTTGAGCGTGGTGGTGACGGAAACGGCGTTGCCTTCGGAATCGACGACGGAGTAATGCGTGGTGTCAGGAGACTCAACTTTGCGGCGGCCGGCCGTGGTTGGCGCGGGCGGCAGGAATCCGGCTGGACGGACCAGCGAGGCGCTCGCGGTTGCCGCGTTGAGATCGATGGACGCGCGCCAGGCTTCCGCGTACTGCTTGGCGGTGAGTGCGGCAGTGGGAATGGTGTTGTAGTCGGGGTCGCCGAGATAGTCGGAACGGTCCATGTAGGCGCGGCGATAGGCCTCGGTGATGAGGTGGATGGATGCCGCGGAGCGGTCGCCGAGCTTGGCCAGGTTGTAGCCTTCCAGGATGTTGAGTGCGCTCAGCAGCACGATCCCGCCGGAGGATGGCGGCGGGGCGCTGATGACCGTGTAGTTGTGAAAGCTGCCTGTGACAGGCGCGCGCTCGACCACGTTGTATTGGGCCAGGTCGTCGAGCGTGAGCAGCGCGCCGCCCTTGTGGAGTTCCTCGACCAGCTCGCGCGCCATCTTGCCGCGGTAAAAGCCGTCCGGATCGGCGGCGATGCGCGTGAGCGTCTGGGCCAGTTCGGGTTGGCGGAAGGTCTCGCCCTCCTTATAGAGCTGGCCGTCGCGCTGAAAGATCCGTTTGGAGTCGGCGAATTTGGCCAGGTCAGGATCGGAGAGCTCTTTGGCCTCCTCGGCAGTGAGGACGAAGCCTTCGCCGGCCAGCCGGATGGCCGGGGCCATCACGCGCGCCAGACCGAGCTTGCCGTATGTGCGCTCCGCGTAGACCATGCCGGCCACCGAGCCGGGCGTGGCGATGGAGCGGTAGCCGATGACGCTGGATTCCAGGCTGGTGTCGGGGATAACGTTGCCCTTCGCGTCCTGGTACATGGTTTCGGTGGCGGCCAGCGGGGCTTTTTCGCGGTAGTCGATGAAGGTGGCGTGCCCGTCACGGGTGCGCAACAGCAGGAAGCCGCCTCCGCCCAGGTTGCCCGCGGCGGGATGCACAACGGCGAGCGCAAAACCAGTGGCCACCGCAGCGTCCACGGCATTGCCGCCGGCGCGCAGGATCTCGATACCCGCGTCGGAGGCCAGGTGGTGCACGCTCACGACCATGCCATGCTGGGCACGGACCGGCTGCTCGTCGAGATAAGGGATCACGTTCTTCGCGCCCTCCTGAGCGGTGGAAGGAGCGGAAAGCGAGAACGCGGCGCCGGTGAGGACCGCCAGGATGGGGAAATGGTTCTGTCGGGTCATGATGTTTTGACAGGATAACCCGATTCGGGTGGGGGTTGGATCGATTTGGACTCAATTAGCAGAGCCGATCCCCGATGCTCCGCAGTGCGGAACCGGAAGAGGTCGAGGATCAGCTCGAATGCAACCGGGCTGAGGTTGGCCGTTCGGATTACGGCAGCCACGCCGGAGCAAGCCCCAGGATGAAGCTTGACCGCTGCGCCGCCACGCTGGCCATAGGTCGATCCTCGGCTAGCACCGCTCCTGAGAAGCGCTGGTAACCAGCCGTCTTTCCTTGAGCCGGACTCTGCACAAACTCCACCGACAGCGGCGCGTCGGGGATGCGCGCCCCAAACCAGTGCGCGTCGTCGCGCTGCGTCCAGGTCACCAGAGCCAGGATTGCCCCGAAAGGATACGCAGGGCCCTTCTGCCCGCTGGCTTTGATGGCCTGCATGGCCGCATCGTTGCCATAGAGCGTCGCCGTGGTGCGCGTCTTGGCATCTACGTACATGGTGATGGGATTCCAGTTGAGCGGCTGATAGGGCAGGCTTGCGGGCAGTGCGGCGGCGCGGTTGTTCACTACCTCATTGCCGCTGAACACGGCTCCCGAGATTGGCAAGGTATAGACGTAGTCGTTGCCGCGCACCGGCTGGTGGCAGCCTGTGCACTCGTTCACGAAACCTGCATTTGCGCCGTATGGTTTCAGATCAGCACCTCGCCAGCGGCCCCATCCCCATCCGTCGGTGTCTCTGTAACGCTGCGCGTCCTTCACCATCAACTCCACCTGTATGAACTTGCCCGGATGCAGAAGCCCGTCCGCGCCAGTCTCCCGCTGCCACGCGATCTTGGCGAAGCGCGACCCATCGGGCCAGGGCGAGATGTTGCCCGACTGCGCCGCTTTGATGGCGATATCGTTGCCGAGGATGAACCGGAAGGTGTTATTGTCGCCGCGCTCGGTCGTGCTGATGATCTTCCAGCTCTCGAAGGACGGTTCGAACGGGACTCCGTTGAACTCCGGTTGTACCGCTGTCAGATCCACACGCGTGGGAGGTGCGGGCGGCGCGGTTTCAGTCTTGTTGCCAGTGGCCGGAGCGCCGGCGGGTTCGTTTGCGTCGGTTGGCCACGGGTTCAGGTACGTCTTCAGAGTCGCCAGGTCTTCCGGAGTAACCTTTGCTTCCGGATGCAGCTGAACGAAATTGGGCAGCGGCATGGCGCCAAGTTGAATCATAGTCACTGCCTCATAGAGAGCCGCTCTCTGCGCCGCGGCAGGCTTGGAGCCCAGCGTCGAGAAGTCCAGGTGCCGGCGCGCCGTCAGGACGTCGTGCCGAACCAGCCAGTACGCGGGAACGATCTCGTCGAACCACGAGAGCCTGCGCTGGTCGGAGTGGCAGCTATAGCAATCCTTTTCGAGGATATTTTTCACCGCGGGCGGCGCCTGAATTTCGGCCGTAGCCAGCTTTGCCGGAATGACAGGGCGCACTAATTGCAGCACGGCAAACACGATCGCTCCAGCAATGACCGCTTTGGTAAGAGTCCTCATCGCGATATTCAACCCCTCGAATTTGAATAAGACTTGCTTTGAACAGGCCCCGCCCGCGCTCGCCGGCGGAAGCAGGCACACTGGTGGGATGCTCAAATCCTCGTGTTGGTATCAGAAGGCGAGCACACGACGACCGCACGGATGCCGGTATGTTCCGCACTGCGAGATTCGCCTCTTTTTGGAGCCGCTCCAGCCGAGCGCTGTCCAGGTTCGAGATTATTCGCCGCGCAGGACGCGCATGGGCTCGACCTGCGAGGCGCGCCGGCAGGGGATGATCGCGGCGGCGATTGCGATGGCCAGGACGCCCACGATGGCGATGGAGTAGGAGACGGGATCGAAGGCCGGCAGCTTCCCCAGAACATTGCCGACGACGCGAAGCAGGGCGAAGCTCAGGACTATTCCTGCGCCGATGCCCATGGATGCGACAGCGATTCCGTGCGAGAGCGTCATGGTCGCAACCTGGGCGCGATTGGCGCCCAGGGCAAAGCGCAGCGCAAACTCGAAACGCCGCTGCGCAACGGTGTACGCGGTCACGCCGTACATGCCCACCGCGGCCAGCAGAATGGCGACGGCAGCGAATGCGCCGAAGAGCAGCGTGCGGAAGCGCTGGGCGCGCGAGGATTCTCCGATTGCCTCGCGCATGGTGGTGGAGCTGACGGCAATCTGCGGATACCCGCGCTTGAGAAGCTGTTCGAGGGTTGCGGCCATGGTGGACGGATCGATGCCGGTGCGGACCACGATCTGCATGTCGGAGGCGCGGTAGGAATGCTGTGCAACGGGCACGTAGATGGTCTGCGCAAACGGCGAGGCCGGCGAATTCTCGCGGATGTCGCCGACCACGCCGACGATCGTGGACCAGATCGGCTTCAACCCGTACCCGGTCATGATCTGCTGGCCGATCGGATTCTGCCCGGGAAAATCCTTTCGAGCCATTTCGCGGCTGATCAGCAGCACCGGAGCCGATTTCTCGTTGTCGTCGTCGGACAACAGGCGCCCCTGGAGCAGCGGAATCTCCATGGTCTGGAAGTAGGCCGGCGTTACGGGTTGAATATCGGCCCAGGGCAGTTCGACTCCAGGCTTGAACTCGGTGCGCCCGCGTATCGCAAAGGCCACGTCCGCGTTGCCCTGGCCCATGGGCACACCCTGGTCGGCGGCAACGCTTTTCACACCGGGAACTTTGGCGATGTCGCCAAGAACGCTGCGCAGCGTGTTGAACGCGGCGGGCGAATCCACGAAGGCTGCCTGCTGCTCCGCCGCCACAATATGACTGTCCATCACCAGCAGGTTGTCGGGCACAAAGCCCAGGTCCTGGCGCGACTGGGCGATCATCTGCCGGGCCAGCAGGACGGAGGCAACGCTAAGGGTGAGCGTGAGGGCGACTTCGCCCACGATCAGCGCATCGCGCAAGCGCCGCGATTTACGGTTCTCGCTGCTGCCCACCTGCTCCTGCTTGAGAACCGCTGCCGGGCTGACGGTGACCGCGCGCCATGCGGGGAGCAACGCAGTCACAATCATCGTGGCCATACTCATCGCAAAGGAGAACAGCAGCACGTCCCGATTGAGATGCACATCGGCGAGCCGCGGCACAAGGTCGCGCGCCATCACCGTCAGGATGCGCAATGCGGGCTGCGCGACGAGGAGCGCAAGCGCACAGCCGGTTGCGGAAAGGATCAGCGACTCCAGCAATGCCCGGCGGGCGATAGCGGTGGGCGTTGCTCCCAGCGCAGTGCGGATGGTCGAGTCGCGCAGCATCTGCGTCGAGCGAACCAGTTGCAGATGGCCGATGTTCGCGCACACGATGAGCAGCACGACAACGACAGATCCCATGAGCAGGCGCAGAGTGGGACGGATGGAACCGACGATCTGCTCCTGGAGGGGAACCGCGACAATGGCCTTCTGACGATCCTCGGGGAAAGCGGCCTGCAACTGACGGGAGAGCGCCGCCATCTCAGCGTTCAGCTGTGCAAGCGTGACACCGGGCCTGGCCTTGGCGACGGCTTGCTGGTTATAGCCCGTGCGCGAAGGAACCTCAGGACGAGCCGGCCTTTCGAACCAAGCGACGGTCTTGTCAGGGAACGAGAAGCCGGCAGGGAGGACGCCCACGATGGTGCGCGTGCGTCCATCGAAGTGGAGGGTGCGGCCGAGAGCGGCCTGCGCCGAGCCGAAGTGCTGCTCGGCAAAAGAGCTGGAGACGAGGGCTTCGGAGCCGTCGGCTTCGTTATGAAAGAGACGGCCAGCCACCGGCTCGACACCCATGACGCTGCCAAACTGAGGGCTGACGGTGGCAATGTCGAGATAGAGCGACTGGCCGTCCAATTGAAGCCCATCCTGGCCGGCGCTATAGAAAGCGGCAGACTCGAGCGAGCGGATCTGCGTGGCCACGTCTACGTAGTCATCGCCGCCGACGCGGGGAATGGCGCGGTTCTCCTTGAGAAAGCGGGTATCGATGCCGTAGATGCGGCTGGCGTCGTGATATCCGAGCGGCCGGAGCAGGACGCAGTCCACGATAGTGAATATCGCCACGTTGAGGCCGATGCCGACAGCCAGGGTGAGCACCACAGCCCAGGTGAACGAGCCGGAGCGGCGAAGCTGGCGAAACGCATAACGCAGGTCCTGCATCCAGAGAGCGATCATGGCTTTTCTCCTGAAACCGAATCACGGGGCCGTGGAGCTTTGGGGGAGGGATACCCAGGTATGAAGCAGGCAATCGGCGTTCCAAAGAAGGGGGCGCTCACAGCTTGATCTGCAATGGGTTAGGACGCATTTCGAGCTACACCGGCGTGTCCTGGTGTTCACGGCCGGACAAGAGTGTTCGCTTCTGGACACACGAGGGTATGTGCGGCGGTTCGCATCCGCGATGCGCGACGGTCTGTCTTGATCAGGCAGGTTCGCTTCGATGAAATACATAATCGAAGCGTTCTGGCTTGCGTCAAAAAAGCTAACGGGCAACCGGAGCCGTTCATTCAGAATCGGATTCATTGTAGTGGCAGACAATTTTCACATTGTGAGGTCATGATGCATAAGAGATGGATGCAGGCAGTGTTGGTGGCGGCAGCGTTCGGAGTGTCGGGCGCCACTGCCGTGAGCGCGCAGGTGGGCGAATTGAAAAGCCTCTCGCAGACAGATGTCTCGGTGAGCCTTTATGGAGCGTTCAGCGGGGCAACCACTGGTGACGGCATTTCGCAGAGCCCGTCGAATGCGGCAGGCGGAATCGTCGAAGTGCGGCACATCTCCAACCCGATTTTCGGATTTGAGGGGACCTACTCGTTCAACCGCGCTAACCAGGTCTATAACCCCGGCAATGTACCTTTGTCCGGTGGGACTGTAACCTGTGGCATTCCCTGCAGCGCTACCCCACTGCCGGCAGCGGTTTCGGCCAATGCGCACGAAGTCACGGGAGATTGGGTGCCGTCGCTGAAGATTGCGAATCTGCGGCCGTTCGGAGTGGCCGGCGTCGGGGTGCTTTTCAACGAACCCGCCAGCGGGCAGGCAGACACCACCTCGTCGAACAAGGCGGTATTTGTCTATGGCGCAGGACTGGATTGGGGCGTGCTTCCGCACATCGGGGTACGGCTGCAGTATCGCGGCAACCTCTATAAGGCGCCCGACCTGACCACGCTCTATGGCTCCAGCGGTGTGTTCACGCATACGGCGGAGCCCATGATCGGCATTTATCTGCGGCTGTGATGCCGCGGAATCGAAAATTTCCTTGCACCGCAACTTTCCGGCGAAAGCGGTGTCAAAGCACAGGGAGAGATCCAAGAGGTATCGGGGACCACCCCGAACCTCGCGGCGGTCGGCTTGCTTGAAACGGATCTCCGGCTTTTCCTCCTCTGCCCTCTGCAATCAGTGCTGTTGCCCTTGGCTGTGCGGCCATTCCACACCGCCTCGAAGGGTATGTGTGTTTTTGAGTTCTTTCAACCTCCCCGGCATAGAGAAGGATCGGCAATGAAGACAATGGTTGCAAATTTACAGAGAAAATCCCTTTGGGCGTGCGGCCTGGCGGTAGCTTGCGCGGCGATGGCTCCGTTCGCAGGCGCACAATCGGCCGCTCCCCGCATCTCCACCGAAATTTCCAATGCAGAACAGGCGACGCTCGAAAACTCGCTGCACCCAATGGCGCAGGCGAAGTATGACGCGGGGCGGATGCCGGCGGACACGCGGCTCAACGGCATGAGCGTGGTCTTCAATCGCTCCGCGCAGCAGGAGGCCGACCTGAAGTCCCTGATTGCTGCGCAGCAGGATCCCTCCTCGCCTCTCTATCACCAGTGGCTCACGCCGGACCAGTTCGCGGCGCGCTTCGGAATGGCTGACGCGGACCTGAACAAGGTCGAAAGCTGGCTGGAGCAGCAGGGATTCTCCATCGACTCCGTGGCGCGCAGCAGGAATGCGATTCACTTCTCCGGCACCGTGCGGCAGGTGGAGCAGGCATTTTCAACCCAGATGCACCTCTACACCATCAACGGCACGCACCATTTGGCGCCATCCACGGCGCTCAGCGTACCTTCTGCGCTGGCCCCGGTGATTCTGGGCATCCGGAACATGGATGATTTCCGCCCCAGGCCGCATGTCCTGCTGCAGAGGAACGCGCGCGTGAAGCCCGCGTTTACTTCGAGCCAGACCGGCGATGTGTTTTTTGCGCCGGGTGACATCAAAACGGTCTACGACATCAATCCCCTCTATAACTCGAGCGTCACCGGCGCGGGCCAATCCATCACCCTCGTCGGCCAGTCGGCAATCAACGTGAGCGACATTGAAGCTTTTCAGAATGCGGCCGGACTCACGGTGAAGGAGCCGGCGCAGTTTATGGTGCCGGACTCGGGAAACTCGACCGTTGAGGCCGACGGAGACGAGGCGGAATCGGATCTGGACCTGGAGTGGTCGGGCGCCATCGCTCCCGGCGCCACGATCAATTTTGTCTACGTCGGCAACAACCCGAACTACGGCGCCTTCGATTCGATTCTATACGCGATCGACCAGAAGATCGGCACCATCGTCAGCAGCAGCTACGGTGAGTGCGAAGCGGCGCTGGGCGGACAAACCCTGGAATCGAGCTTCGAGCAAGGCATCGCGCAGGGGCAGACGTTCATGGCAGCAGCGGGCGACGACGGCTCGACCGACTGCTACGGAATCAGCGGATTGACGACCGCGCAACAGGAAGCGTTGTCGGTGGATTATCCGGGCAGCAGCCCGAATGTGACCAGCATGGGCGGGACGGAGATCTCTTCGGCCAATGCCGCCTATGACGAATCGGACACGGCGTACTGGGCGGCCGCCAACAGTACGGATGTGACCAGCTCCGCGCTCAAGTACATTCCCGAGATGGCCTGGAACGACGACATGGCGAACTGCGGTCAAGCCGTTTGTTTGAGCTCGGGAGGCGGCGGGGCCAGTGCGTTGTTTCCCAAGCCGAGTTGGCAAACCGGCGTGACGGGGATTCCCAGCGACGGCAAGCGCGATGTTCCCGATCTGGCGCTTTATGCGTCGCCGGAGG
>Ga0181519_10004597_pt1 | contig 11120 bp, 8 predicted proteins | sample PEATcosm2014_Bin_26_FD_121102 | JGI IMG/M metagenome (GOLD analysis project Ga0181519, IMG submission 121102) | Peatland microbial communities from MTU Mesocosm Facility, Houghton, MI, USA - PEATcosm2014_Bin02_10_metaG | ecosystem: Environmental > Terrestrial > Soil > Wetlands > Peat | place... | reverse complement strand
GTCTGAGGTGACGCGCGCCCGTGCTCGGCTCGAGGGAGCGCAATTGCGTTCGCCCATTGCCGGCATTGTAGTCACTGCCAACCTTCAGAATGTTGCCGGCCAACATCTCGACGCGGGCGTCCCCTTCGCGCAGGTGCTTGATCTATCCACCGCGATTCTTCAGATTTCCGTTCCTGAGCGCGACACAGCGTTGCTGAGCCCCGGCCAGGCTGCATCCATCAAGCTCGATAGCTATCCGCAGCGCACCTGGCATGGTAGCGTCCTGGTCGTGAGCCCTCAGGCTCATCCTGGGGATGGCGAGCGCACGTTCACCGCAGAGGTTCAACTCGCGAACGCCGACGCGAGCCTTCGCGCCGGAATGACAGGCCGTGCCAAGATCTTTATTGGTTGGGAGCCGGCCGGCTACGTTCTGCTGCGCCGACCCGCACTCTGGATTTGGCAGGCTCTATGGAATTGGATCGGGTGGTGACGTATATGAATCTTTCCCTTTGCTGCCGAATATATTCCTCCTCCGCTGGCGCGTTGGCATGCGCGTTGATCCTCGTGAACTGTACAGCCTGTGATTCCCATCCGCCGGCCCAGGCCGCCGTTGCCGCCACGCCCGAGACTTCTGTGAATTCGGCGAAGCCCGCTTCGCCCTCGGCGCCGGGGCCGCTGGAAGCTTCCGACCCCAGGTTCTTTGCGACGACCGGACCGTTGGTGGCAGAGCAGCAGGCAGACATTGCCGCGGAACGAGACGGCCGCATCGTAACAATAGCGGTCCAGATTGGTGACCGGGTACAACGCGGCCAGCTTCTGGCCATGCTGGATGACCGTGTTTTGCGATCGAAGTGCGAATCACAAGCGGCGCACATTGCGTCGGTTCGAGCGCAGGCGAGCGAATGGGAAGCCGAAGAGATGACCGCCAAAGCGGATCTACACCGCGCTGAACAGATGCGTGCTGACAAGATCATTAGCGAGGAGACCTGGGAGCACGCGAAGTACAGGGTCGATGAAACGGTTGCAGAAGTGAATCACAACCACGATGAGGAGGCTGTGGCGGAGGCGGACCTGAAGACAGCCAACCTGCAACTGGAACAATCGCGTATCGTCGCGCCATTTGCGGGTGTGGTGGGGCGAAGCTCCGTGCGCCCTGCGCAGGAAGTCAAAGCAGGCGATGTTCTTTTTTGGATTACCGCGGTTGCTCCGCTGCGCGTTCTTTTTACCGTACCGGAATCCGCCATGGCGGCTTTCTCCGTCGGAAAACCGATTGAGCTCTCGACTGCGGACTACCCCGGTCTGCGCCAAGAAGGACGCATCGTTCGCGTAAGCCCGGTGGTCGACCCGGCCAGCGGCAGCGTGCAGGTGATTGGCGCGGTAGTCCATCCATCGCCGCTCCTCAAGCCTGGAATGTCCATGCAGGTACGTCTCGCGCCATGAATCTAAGTGAAGCACTCGATGCGGCGCTCCCGGAAATGCCTCAGGCGCGCCTCGTGCGCAGCCGGCCTCCTCGTCTCGATCCGGACCTCGTCGTCCGTGAGGATGTGCTCGACGGCGAACACATCGTCGGCGTGCTTCAGCGTGGCAAAGCTAACTACTTTCGCTTCTCGCCGACTCAGTGGCAGCTCGCGCAACTCTTCGATGGCGTTCGTTCCTATGATGAGATTGCCGAGCTCTTTGCAAGTGCGACGGCCGCGCCAATCAGCGCGGAGGAAGTACGCTCCTTTGCTGAGAACATGGACGTATCCGACTTCTGGTATAAGACGCCCCGGGAGAAGAATCTCGCGCTGAGCGAGAAACTGCTCGCCCAGCGGGGACGCCGGGGCAGATCTAAAATCGACCTGGCGCACATCGGCTTCTCCGCATGGGACCCTGACCGCTATCTTGGGTGGCTCGACGGAGCCATTGGCAGTTATGTGTACAGCCGCTGGTGCGTATTGGCGGTCATTCTGCTCTTCGTTTTCGAAACCACAGTCTTCGTCTCCAAGTGGAGCATCCTTGGCCCTGACACCGTGCTCTATTTCAACTTCACCCGCAAGAGCGTGCTGGACCTTGCGCAATTCTGGGTGCTGTTTCTGATTCTCGGCTTCTTCCATGAGTCGGCGCACGGCTTAACCTGCAAGCACTACGGCGGGCAGGTTCATAGCATGGGATTCATGTTTATCTATCTCGCGCCCGCCTTTTTCGTGGACGTGACCGAGATATGGGTCTCCGCCACCAAGATTCAGCGATTGGCCACCATCATCGCGGGCATCTGGGTTGAAATGATTCTTTGCGGGCTGGCAATGGTGGTTTGGTCAAACACTCGCACCGGCGAGTGGGTGCATGATTTTGCGTACCAAGTCATTCTGCTCACAGGGTTGGCCGTCGCTCTCATCAACCTCAATCCTCTTATCAAGCTCGACGGCTACTATTTTTTTACCGAGCTGATCGAGATTCCCGACCTAAAGGAGCGATCTACTGCTTTCCTTTCTGGATGGTTCCAGAGCCGCATACTTGGACTGCCGGTGGAGACTCCCATTGTTCCCCGCCGGCGCGCACCGTTTTTTATCGTCTACGCAATTGCCTCCGGCGCGTACAGCTATCTATTACTCCTCATTGCGGTCCGCTTCTCATACAACATTGCTTCGCACTGGCTGGCAGAGTTCGCCCTAATTCCTGCCGGTGCGCTGGCGTTTTTCATCTTCCGATCGCGCCTGCGCTCTTTGTGCGAAGTGGCAGAGCGATTCTGGGAGCGCAGATTTGGCTCAGGCCATGGTTGGAGTCTGGCGCACACCGTTGCGGTCGCGATGCTTCTGGTAATTCTGTTCCTGCCCATCTGGCGCGATCGAGTGGACGCCTTTTATGTGATTGAGCCAATCCGTTCGCACACTCTGCATGCCGCGGTGATGGGACGGGTGAATGACGTAATTGTCAGAGAAGGGGAGCGGGTGTATGCTGGGCAGCCGCTGCTGCGCATGAGCAGCCCCATGGCCGCATCGATGCAGTCCTCGGCCGCTGCCCAGGTAGGCAGCGCCAGATTCCAGACTTTCAATGCTCAACTCCAGGGCCAGAGCATCGGCGCCGCGGCCGCCGAACAATCTGGCGCCGCCCATTTCGCCGGCCTTGCCCATGAAGCTCAGTCTTCCCTTTTGATTACCGCGCCAAGCGACGGGATCATCGTGACACAGAATCCCGGCTTGCTACTCGACCAGGACGTTGCTTCAGGCCAGCCTTTGATTGATCTGGCTGACGCCGGACCCCGCGTTCTCCGAATCTTCATTCCGGCGTGGGGATTGGATCGCATTTCGCGCGACGCCAAAGTCGCACTCTCGCTGCCGGGCGAATTCTCGGTCCTGCATCAGCCGCTCCCTCTTCCCGGAGCCGACGCTGAAACTCTTCCCCCAGGTTTGATTCCTCAACAGGATTTCAAGGGGATTCAGATGGCAGTCTACTACTGTTCTCGCGTGACTTTGCCCGCCACCGACGGCAATCCGATGTTTGGAGCCTCAGGCCGGGCTAAGATTTTTGGTGTGAGACGGAGTATCGCGGAGCGGGCAATGTTTGCGCTCTTGAACTTGATCAAGGCTCATGTCTGGTGAAGCTGAAACGGCGGCCGAATGTGCGACCGCCGCTCGAACTTCAATTCAATTTAGGGCGCCAGCCAGATTGGCCTAGAATGCACAAGCCGCCTACTACCAATGCGCTGCAAGCGCTCCCCAATCTTCGTAACGCCTTGCGAGCATTCTAACGATTGATGAGCATCGTGCTGTGGAGATTCATTGCGGCCACCACTTTGCTGGCGGTCTGCTTGGTGTTGACGAGCTTGCTCGCTGCTGACCGGCCCTTGGAATCGGCGGGCTTCACGGTCGAGGACTTTGCAGATGTGCTCTTGCCGATCAGTGACTTCTTCGTGATTGCCATTGTCTTCATCTCCCAAAGTTTTTTGAATTCCTTGTTACGCCATAACCTAATGCAACCAGCGTGCCAAACTTGGGCCATGCCGGGGGAAAATTCCGGACCATTGAAATAATTGGGGTTAAGTTGATGGCCGATTTTTCGGCTCATGAGACGAATCCCCTCTCTGGGTTAATAATTCATCTACTTAGGGTTACTTTTTCACCTAAGCGCACTAGAGGGAGTACTTCCGGCAGAGATACTTCATCCGTTGGATATCTAAATTCAAGAGTCGTGCGGCTGCGGTCTTGCTGCCCATTGTCCGCCGCAGCGCCGTGCTTAACAATGCTGTCTCGATCTGGCAAATCTGTTGGTCAAAGTCGGTGCCTTCTTCAGGCAGCAGGATCGCCTCCTGCGCGGCGATACTTTGAGCCAGCACGCGGGGCGGCAAGTCGCTTGCGGCAATCTCATCTCCACGCGTAGTCACAATCAAACGCTGGATGAGATTCTCAAGCTCGCGCACATTGCCCGGCCACGTATGTTCCTCGAGCGCTGACAGTGCGTCGGCGGTAAGCCGTTTCAACGGCATGCCATTGGCCAGACAGTGGACTTGAAGAAAATGATCGCAAAGCAAGGGAATATCCGCGATGCGCTCCCGAAGCGGAGGCAGGTGGATGGGAATCACGTGAATCCGGTAATAGAGGTCTTCACGAAAGCGCCCGGTGCGTGCCATCTCTTCCAGCGGTTCGTTGGTGGCGGAGATAAGCCGGAAATCAATCTTGCGCAGCGTGCGCCCTCCCAGGCGCTGCACGTGATGATCCTCAAGCACACGCAGCAGCTTGGTTTGCAGCGGCAGAGTTAGAGTGGCGATCTCGTCCAGAAAAAGTGTACCGCCGTCCGCCATTTCAATGTGTCCAGGGCGTGCCTCGACGGCTCCCGTAAACGCGCCGCGTTCGCTGCCAAAGAGCTCTGACTCGATCAGATTTTCAGGTAATGCGGCGCAATTCAGGCGAATAAACGGTTTGGTAGCCCTGCGGCTAAGTGCAACAATGGCACGTGCAGCCAGTTCCTTGCCCGTACCGCTCTCGCCCCTGATGAGCACGTTAATGTTGCTGGCCGCCACCTGTTGAAGGGCGTCATAGACGAGACGCATCGGCTCGCTCACCCCAATAAAGTCCTGAAAGCGGCTGAATTCCAGTGCCTTCTTGCGATCGGCCTCTTCGCGTCGCTGGCGCAGCCTGTCCACCAGAGTCGTGCGTAACTCTGCCACGTCAACCGGATTGCGAAAGTGCGCGTCGGCCCCAGCGCTGAGAGCCTGCTTCTCCACGGATCGCGCCCGCGCCCGGCTCAACGAAATCAGCGTGAGATCCTCATTCAGATGGCGCAATTCGTCCAACACATGCAGACCGCCGTACGGATTTTCCCCTTGCGTATCGATGTCGAGCAGAACTGCTGCGACGTTAGATTCCCGAGTCAGGCGCGCCAAGTCGTAATAGCCGTCTCGAGACAGCACCTTGAACCAGGGCGAGAGTTCATGGGTCAGCACATTGAGGAACTCATCGTCGGCCGTGACAATGCAAACGGCCGGCAGCGTTGCCTGCGACGACAAAGATGACCCGGTCCCAGATGCGCTCTGTCCGGAGGGCATATCGAATTCTACCCGTGAAAAAACCTGGGTCCAAGCAGATTTCTATTTGTGGAGGAAGATGGTGCATAAAGCGTACTGCTTGTCTCTGCCCAGCCGGTGGGTCATGGAGAGCTGGCTCCGCGGGCTATAATTTCGCATATTCTATCTGTGGCCCAGGCATCCAAAGGTCAACGTTCACCGGCCTTCGAGTTGTTCGAGCACTGAGGTCGGATTTTGAATGAATAACGAAGAACTCATCCTTGTCACCGGTGCGACAGGCTTTCTTGGAACACAACTGGTGCGCGAGCTGTTGAATCGTCTGCCGCACGCCAGGCTAGCCCTGCTCATCCGGTCGAAACCGAACCAATCGGGCCAGCAACGCTCCGATGCGATTGTCCCTTTAGCCGACCGGTCACGTGTGCAGGTCTATTCCGGAGATGTTGGCCAGCCCAATTGCGGATTGGATGCAGTTGCCTGGCAGCGCCTTTCATCGGAAGCGACCCGGATAATTCACTGCGCCGCCACAGTACGTTTCGATCACTCGCTGGATGAGGCGCGCCGCATTAACGTGGAGGGTACTCGCCGCGTGTTGGATTTCGCGGCTGGCGCGCGCCAACTGCGGAGTTTTGCGTACGTTGGTACAGCCTATGTGGCCGGTGAGCGCGCGGGCCTGGTGCGTGAAGACGAACTCGCCGTGGGGTAAAGTTACCGCAACACCTACGAGCAGACTAAAGCCGAGGCGGAGGCGCTGGTCCGCTCGCGCCTCGACTCCTTGCCTGGAGTGATTCTGCGTCCCAGCATCATCGTTGGTGACTCCCACACCGGTGTCACCTCCAGCTTCAAGATGATGTATTGGCCGCTAAAGATCTACGCGCGGCGCTTGTGGCGCACTGTGCCCGGCTACCCAGATGCCGTGCTGGACATTGTGCCGGTCGATTTTGTCGCCACCGCTGTGGCGAAGCTTGCTTTTGATGAGGCGGCCCTCGGCAGCACCGTCCATCTCTGCGCCGGGCCGCGCGGCAGCGCTACCATCCAGCAGGTCGCCCGTCGCGCGATGGAGTACTTCAACGCCCCCGAACCGCGCTATGTCGATCCCAAATTCTTTTTCGCGGCGGTGCGACCGCTGCTGTTTCTCGCTTTATGGGGACGCAAGCGCCGGGTGCTGCGCGATGGCCGCGCCTACCGAGACTACTTCACCATGCGCATGCAGTTTGACACCAGCAATGCGGAGCGGTTGCTCGGGCCTGCCGGAATATGCCCGCCGCCGGTGCTGGACTACCTTGACCGCCTATTCAACTACTGCGTCGCAAGCGATTGGGGCCGCAGAGCGGTTGCGACCAAATGAACATTTTCCATCGCTATCAACTCGCGCGTGACCGCGACGTCACTGTGGCCAACCTTGTGGATGAACTGGTCCGGCGGGAAGGCGATTGCGAAGTCTCCGTCGACAACGGAGGCGCCTTTCATCTAGCCGAATTGCACGATGAAGTCTGCTCCATCGATGCCTTTCTTCGCCGTTCGATTGCGCTCCAGCCAGGTCAGCCCGTCGCCATTTATCGCACCAACAACCGGCAATGCTTTCATTGGTTCCTGGCGATCATCCGGGCCGGGGGCATCGCCGTTCCCCTGAACCCGCTTCTCTCCCTCGCCGAGGTGCGTCGCATTCTGGCTGATAGCGGCACGGAGATTCTGGTCACTGATAAGGCGGTTTTCGAGCGCAGTATCTGTAACCGCCAGGCGCTGGGAGTACGCATCTGGATACAGGCGGACGAAGAAGCAGAGACGATGGAAGGATTCCAGCGTGTCGTTCCTACTGGGGCGCCGTTCCCGCCAGTGGCTATCGATCCGGCTGCGACCGTGGCTATATTCCACACCTCCGGCACCAGCGGTTTTCCCAAGGGCGCAGCTCTCTCCAGCAACGCTCTGCTCGGCGCGCGTGTCTCTACGGTGCTGGCTGGACTTTTTCTCGGACCCAGGGACCTTGCGCTTGTCGCGCTGCCCTGGTCTCACATTATGGCCGTGAGCATCGCACTCTACGGCCTGATGGCGGGCATCCGCGGCTGCTTTTTGGATCACTTCGATGTAGCGGGCGCGCTTGAACTTGCTGACCGCCTGGACGTCACTGCCTTCGTAGGTGTGCCCGCCATGTTCGCGCGCCTGGTCAATAGCAATCCGGACCCCACTCGGCTCAAGCACATTCGCCTATGGCTCTCGGCCAGCGATCACCTGCCCTCTGAAGTTTGGCAGCGCCTGCGGGAGTTCGGCGCCCTGCTCAGGTTGCCGGGCGGTGGGCGGATTCCGCCCGTTCTGCTGAACGGCTATGGCATGGTGGAGTTAGGCGGCCTCGCAATGATGGGTATCGAGTTGTCGTTCCTACCCGGAAGCGGCGACTTGTGCTTTCCCATGCCGCCGTTTCACATTCGTGTAGTCGATGAATACAACCACCCTGTACGGGTCGGCGTCGCAGGCGAGTGCCAGATCCGCCGCCGCGGTCTCGCTCCTCACTATTGGAAAGACAATGACCATGGCCAGAGCCTGCTTACCAACGACGGATGGTTGCGCACGGGCGACCTGGCCACGCGAAATCGCCTTGGCCTGATCCGCCTCGTTGGACGCATGAAGGATGTGATCAAGTCGGGCGGCTACTCGGTGTATGTCCGCGAACTGGAAGAGGCCATTCTGGCGCATCCGGCAGTTGCCCGCGCCGTCGCCTTCGGCCTGCCCCACAAGGAAAAGGGTGAGTTCCCCGCGGCAGCGGTCGAACTGCAAAAGGGCTCCAAGGCCAGTGAGAGCGAGTTGCTGGATTGGTGCCGGCAAAATCTCGCGGGCTACAAAGCACCGCGCCGCATCTGGATTTTCGAGTCAGGCACCTTACCGCAGAATCACAATGGCAAGCTGCTTCGGCGAGAGCTGCAAGAGCGTTTTTCTCAGCCGGTCGACTGATGCTCCGGCCGCCTTTCGGCAGATGTGGATCATCGACTTTTCATGAAGCAAACTAGTCATGCCGCAGAGCTTCGACCGGGGAAAGTTGCGCGCCGCGCCATGCAGGAATCGCTCCGGCGATGAGCCCGGCCAGGACGGCAATGCCCAGCGCTTCGGCCAGCAGGGGCCAGGGAAACGACGCCGAGACAATGCTCGCGGTTTGCGGCAGGATTGCCAGCAGACGCAAAGCGCACCATCCAACGCCGATTCCAAGGAATCCGCCGCCGAGGCCGAGCACAGCCGCCTCAATCTCGATGAGAATCAGCACATGCCACCGCTTCCAGCCTAGCGCACGCAAGACGCCGATCTCCCGAGTCCGCTCGAACACCGACATGGCCATGGTGTTGGCAATCCCCAGGACGCCGATCAGCAAAGCGATCAAAGAAGTGCCCCAGGCGGACGCTTGTGCCATTCTCACAAGCTGATTGTTGCTGGCGCGCTCGGCGGCAGGAACTGCGCGCAGCCCCGGAAGGGCGCCCTCGATCTGCGCCTGTGCGCGCTTCAGATAATGGTCCTGTGCCTCCCCGCGCGGTGCAGGCTTGAGCCGCACGTGAATTGTGGAGACCTTGCCTTGCAGGCTGCTGAGTTGCTGCAACTGGTCAAGGGGCAGAATCACCGCGTCGGCTTCCAGCGCCGAACCACCATGGTAGACAGCGGCAATCGCGAAGGTCGAGCCTTGGATTTCAAGAGTATCGCCAGGTTTCTTCTTCAAGTTTTCGGCCAACAGGTCGCCCAGCATCAATTCGCGCTGGCCGTCGCGAAAGCGCCGACCCGATAGAATCCGCAACGAGTCAAATTCATACGAGTCGGCCTTCCAACCGTAAGCCAGGGCGTTCACGTCTGGGGTCAGATCCATCACGTTGTAAATCATGGGCGCAGTCTGACTTACCGTGGATAACGTTTCGAGTTTGGTGACCGCCGACTCATCCAACGAGGTGCTCAGAAAGGTTCCCTCTATGACGGCGATGTCTGTCCCGCTGCTGGAGTAGATGCGCATCCATTCGTGCTCAAACGCGCGAGAAAAGCCCACCAGGCCCACAAACGCGCCAATTGCCATTCCAACGCCGCAAAGTGTCAGCAGAGTTCTCAGACGCCGGCGCCAGAGATTCTTCCAGGCAAATCTCGTAAATGTAAGTTGAGAGGTCATCAATGCGAAGTGTGTCCTCACCTCTTCGGCCTTAGAAAGGGCGGACTACCAGTTTATCCGACTGCAACTCCGATTCATTCATGATATGGGTTCGATCTGACATACTCGCAGCTCCGTCGCGCATCGGATGAATCCGCATGCGTTTGACCACTCTTTCAACAGACCGACAGAGCCCTTTCTAGTATGATTCCTGCCGGATAAGAAATCCTCGCCACGGTGTGGCATCAGAAGGCGGGATGAGGGAGTAGGCACGTGAGCAGCGATTGGACCAGAAGACAGTTTTTGAGCGGAGTGGCGGGGTCAGCGGCCTCTCTTGCGCTTGCGGGGCCGGCAGCAGGCTCCTTGGCTTGGGCTGTTCCGCTGTCCCCCTTGCGTGGCAGATTCCTGACCCACGTATCGGTCGTGCGCGTGAACCAGATCGAGGTCACACCCGACCACTCGATTGGCGAGGACGAAGCCGCCGATAACCGCCCCGATCACGTTCGCGCCCGGCGAGAAGCCTTCGCCAGGGGCTGCCCGGATGGCAAGATGACCTGGGCAATCAGTTGGCTAGCCCTGAATGACAGCCGAAAGGAATACCAGGAAACGCGGCGGCTGCTTGCCTCCTATCACGATCAACATGGCGACGAGATCACCTTCATTCCGGGTGGCTATTTTGCGCCGATGTACGACACCCGTGAACATATTAGGGTAACAATTCACAAGGCGCTCGGGCTTATCTCGCAAATGGTGGGAGGCGGTTACCGCCCGCAATGCCTGGTGGCCGGCTATCTTGACGCGGAAAATCAGAGATTCCTCGCCGCCGATGAGGGCATTCATGTATGTCAGGGCCAGGTCTGGAGTCAGCATGCCGTCGATTTCGGTGATGGCGATGGCGGTATCTGCTATCCCTATTACCCCAGCCGCGAGCACTATCTGAAACCCGCGCAGGGAACGGCCGATTTTATTGACTGCGTTTGCCTCGATGGTTGGACTTGTGACTTCTTGGCTGCCCGGCGCGACGGATTCCAGGGCGGGTTCAACAGCCGGCTTGGCGTGGGCCCGATCGAGACCGTAGGCAATCTTGGAACGGTCCGGGGCCGCAAGGAAATGATGGATACCACCGCAATGCACTTCGACCGAGGCCACGCTCTCAACGGCTTTGGCTTTGTGACGGGCATCTGGGAAGTCTCGGTCGGCCACGATGAAGATTTGACTTACTGGCTTCAGGCCGTGCGGGAAAGATGGCCTGACACGCAGGTGATGACCGAAGGAGCGTTCGGCCTGGAGTGGCGCAAGCATACCCCCAACAATGCCTCGCTTAACTACCGTTTTGATGCCAAAGGGACCGGGGCACCAGGCTCGGAAAAGGAACTGGAAATTGAGTGGTTCATGAACCGCGAGTTTCGCCTCGCGCTCCTGCACGACTGGACCAAAAGCAATCCTCCCCTGGCCATCGACTTCACCCGCTACGACTTGAAGGCCGAGGAGCCCCACGGACTGCAGCGCGAATGGAGCCTGATGAATGTG
>Ga0181519_10004595_pt1 | contig 11122 bp, 9 predicted proteins | sample PEATcosm2014_Bin_26_FD_121102 | JGI IMG/M metagenome (GOLD analysis project Ga0181519, IMG submission 121102) | Peatland microbial communities from MTU Mesocosm Facility, Houghton, MI, USA - PEATcosm2014_Bin02_10_metaG | ecosystem: Environmental > Terrestrial > Soil > Wetlands > Peat | place... | reverse complement strand
GTGCTTGCCGCGGCGATGACCGCAACCTCCTCGGCATTGGGGCGCGCGCCCATCTCGACGGCAAAGGCCGTCGAACTGGGCGAGCCGGCCGCCACGGCCGCGGCGGCAGCGCCCCGGGTCGACGCAGCCTCCGGTGCCGCGGCGGGTGCCGCCGCAGGTGGTGCGACAGGCGCAGCGGCCGCCGACGGTGCCGCAACCGGCGCAGCGGCTGCGGGCGGCGCCGCGGCAGGCGCCGCATCGCCGGCGGTGCCGGGCTCCAGGAGCAGGATGACCGAACCCTCGGAGATCTTGTCGCCCAGGCGCAGCTTGAGCTCCTTGACCACGCCGGCCGCCGAGGACGGGATCTCCATCGAGGCCTTGTCCGATTCGACCGTGATGAGCGACTGCTCCGGCGCGATGGTGTCGCCCGGCTTGACCAGCAGTTCGATGACCTCGACTTCCTTGAAGTCGCCGATATCCGGTACGCGAATCTCGACCATATTCCCCATGTTTCCCCCCGCTCGGCGGATCCGGGCGCATCCCGTGCGCCCGGTGCTCCACCGCGATGAATCGGATCCTCTTGCCTGGCGCGCCCGTCAGAGCGTCGCCGGATTCGCCTTTTCCGGATCGATGCCGAAGGCGCGGATCGCCTCGGCGACCTTGGCCGGCGCGAATGCCCCTTCGTCGGCGAGCGCCTTGAGCGCGGCGATGACGACGAAGTGGCGATCCACCTCGAAGAAGCCGCGCAGCGCCTCGCGCGTGTCGGAGCGCCCGAATCCGTCGGTGCCCAGGACCGTGTAGGCGCGGCCATGGGGCAGATACGGACGGATCTGGTCGGCGAAGGAGCGCATGTAGTCGGTCGATGCCACGATGGGGCCGGCGGTGCGCTCGAGCTGCTGCGTCACATAGGGCTTGCGCGCCTTCTGCGTGGGGTGCAGCAGGTTCCAGCGTTCGCAGTCGATGCCGTCGCGGCGCAGTTCGGTGAAGCTCGTGGCGCTCCAGACATCGGCGGCGACCGCGAAGTCGCGCTCGAGGATATCGGCAGCGGCAATCACCTCGCGCAGGATGGAGCCGCAGCCCAGGAGCTGCACCCGCGCGATGGACTTGCCCTTGCCGCTGCCAGCCGGCCCTTCGCGCAGCAGGTACATGCCGCGCAGGATGCCCTCCTCCTGGCCCTTGCGGATGCCCGGCTGGGGGTAGTTCTCGTTGAGCAGGGTCACGTAGTACCAGACGTTCTGCTGCTCGGCCACCATGCGGCGCAGGCCGTCCTGGAGAATCACGGCCACCTCGTGGGCGAAGGTCGGGTCGTAGGAGACGCTGTTGGGAATGGTCGCGGCCACGAGGTGCGAGTGGCCGTCCTGGTGCTGCAGGCCTTCGCCGTTGAGCGTGGTGCGTCCGCTGGTCGCGCCCAGCAGGAAGCCGCGCGCCTGCATGTCGCCGCCGGCCCAGGCCAGGTCGCCGATGCGCTGGAAGCCGAACATCGAATAGAAGATGTAGAACGGCAGCATGATGCGGTTGTTCGTCGAATAGCTCGTCGCGGCGGCGATCCAGGAGCTCATCGCCCCGGCCTCGTTGATGCCTTCCTCCAGGATCTGGCCGGCCTTGTCCTCCCGGTAGTACATGACCTGGTCGCGGTCCACCGGCTCGTAGAGCTGGCCGTGCTGGGCAAAGATGCCCAGCTGGCGGAACATGCCCTCCATGCCGAAGGTGCGCGCCTCGTCCGGGATGATGGGAACGACCCGCGGGCCCACCGACTTGTCGCGCACCAGCTGCGTGAGGAAACGCACGAAGGCCTGGGTGGTGGAGATCTCGCGCCCCTCGGCGGTCGGCTCGAGGATGGCGGCGAAGGCATCGAGGGCGGGCACCGCGAGGCTCTCGTCGGCGCTGCGGCGGCGCTGCGGAACATAGCCGCCCAGCGCGCGCCGGCGCTCGTGCAGGTACTTCATTTCCGGGGAGTTCTCGTCGGGCCGGTAGAACGGCAGGTCGGCGAGCTTGTCGTCGGGGATGGGAATGCGGAAGCGGTCGCGGAACTCGCGGACCGCGTCGGCGTCGAGCTTCTTGACCTGGTGGGTGGGGTTCTTGCCCTCGCCGATCTTGCCCATGCCGTAGCCCTTGACCGTCTTGGCCAGGATCACGGTGGGCTGGCCGGTGTGGGCCACGGCGGCCGAATAGGCCGCGTAGATCTTGTGCGGATCATGGCCGCCGCGGTTCAGGCGCCAGATTTCCGCATCGGACATGCGCGAGACCATCTCGAGCAGCGCCGGATACTTGCCGAAGAAGTGCTTGCGCACGTAGGCGCCGTCATTGGCCTTGCAGTTCTGGTATTCGCCGTCGACCGTCTCTTCCATGAGGCGCACCAGCAGGCCGTCCTTGTCGCGGGCCAGCAGCGGATCCCAGTAGGAACCCCAGATGAGCTTGATGACGTTCCAGCCCGAGCCGCGGAACTCGCCCTCGAGCTCCTGGATGATCTTGCCGTTGCCGCGCACCGGGCCATCGAGGCGCTGCAGATTGCAGTTGACGACGAAGATCAGGTTGTCGAGCTTTTCGCGGGCGGCCATGCCGATGGCGCCCAGCGATTCGGGTTCGTCCATCTCGCCGTCGCCGCAGAAGGCCCAGACCTTGCGTTGCGCGGTATCGGCAATGCCGCGCGCGTGCAGGTACTTGAGAAAGCGCGCCTGGTAGATCGCCTGGATCGGGCCCAGGCCCATGGAAACGGTGGGGAACTGCCAGAAATCGGGCATCAGCTTGGGGTGGGGATAGGAACTGATGCCCTTGCCGTCGACCTCGCGGCGGAAATTGTTCAGCTGGCTCTCGCTGATGCGCCCTTCGAGGAAGGCCCGGGCATAGACCCCGGGCGAGGAATGCCCCTGGATATACAGCACGTCGCCGCCGTGCTCGGCGCTGGGCGCCCGCCAGAAATGATTGAAACCCACCTCCATGAGCGTGCCCACCGAGGCGTAGCTGGCGATATGGCCGCCCAGGTCGCCATCGCCCCGGTTGGCCCGCACCACCGTGGCCATGGCATTCCAGCGGATATAGGAGCGGATCCGCTCCTCGATGGCCGCATCGCCCGGCGATTGGGCTTCCTGATGGACGGGAATCGTGTTGACGTAGGCCGTATTGGCCGAAAACGGGATGTAGGCGCCCGAACGGCGCGCCTGCTCGACGAGTTTCTCGAGCAGGTAATGGGCACGCTCGGGCCCCTCGCGCTCTATGACGGCGGCAAGCGCATCGAGCCATTCCTGCGTTTCGGTGGCGTCCGGATCGTTGGCGGCGCTCGCGTTCATCAAGGCAGACATCGAGGTCTCCTCCTCGCTGGTGGGGATCGGGGCCGTTCATTCTGGCACTTTCGCGCCAGCGCACGGCTGTTGCAGTCGTCGGGCCCGCACACCACCGCGCGGATACGCAAAAGCGGTCCGCAGCGCAGGCGCCGCCCGTCGGCCGCCACTGTATCAGCGCCCCCGGGAAATTTCAAATAATGGTATCAATTTTTATATTATGGAAAATGGGCGGAATCCGGAGAATCGAGGCAGGCCCGGCTGTGGCCTTTCCACCTTCCGGGCGTCGCATTCCTGTCATGAAAAACCCTTAGGGATTTAACACGCTTGAAACATTTGCCCCCTACCCTTGCCCGTTGGCTCGTCAAACCCTTGGTTGCAAAGGAATACCGCATGAATCGGCTAAAGCCCACCGTATCGTCCATCGCGCGCGGACTGTTGCGTTCGGTATGCCTGGCAGGCCTCGCCGGTGCCGCAATGACGGGCGCAGCCGGCGCCACCGATGTCACCGGCGCGGGTTCGAGCTTCGTCTACCCCCTGATCTCGCAGTGGTCGACGGACTACAACGCGGCAACGGGCACGAAGGTCAATTACACCTCGATCGGTTCGGGGGCGGGCATTGCCCAGATCAAGGCCGCCACCATCGATTTCGGCGCTTCCGACAAGCCCATGGCCGCCGAGGAACTGGCGCAGTCCGGCCTGGCGCAGTTTCCCATCGTGATCGGCGGCGTGGTTCCGGTCGTCAACATCGACGGCGTGGCTCCGGGGAAGCTGCGCCTGGACGGCGCCGTCCTGGCGGGCATTTTCCTGGGCACGATCACCAAATGGAACGACCCGGCCATCGCGGCGCTCAACCCGGGTCTCGCCCTGGGCACGGCCGCCATTTCCGTGGTGCACCGCTCGGATGGCTCGGGAACGACGTTCAATTTCGTGAACTACCTGAGCAAGGTCAGCCCGGACTGGAAGTCCAAGGTCGGTGAAGGCACCTCGGTGCAGTGGCCCGTTGGCGTCGGCGGCAAGGGCAACGAGGGCGTGGCCGCCTATGTGAAGCAGATCAAGAATTCCATCGGCTACGTCGAGCTCGAATACGCACTCAAGACCGGCATGTCGTATGCGGCGCTCAAGAATCACGCCGGCAACTTCGTGCAGCCGGGCCTGGACACCTTCGAGGCGGCCGCGGCCAGCGCCGACTGGGCCAGCGCCAAGGACTTCCAGCTGGTCATCACCGATGCGCCGGGGGCCACCGCCTGGCCCATCGCCGCGAGCGTCTTCATCATCGTCTACAAGCAGCCCAAGGACGCGGCGCGCTCGAAGTCGGCCTTCGATTTCTTCCGCTGGTCGCTCGAGAAGGGGCAGGCCCGCGCCAAGGAACTCAACTACGTGGCACTGCCTCCGGCATTGGTCAAGAGCATCGAAAAATACTGGGCCACCGAGATCAAGTAGGCTCCGGGTCGCCGGGCGCGGGGACGCCCCGGGCGGCCTGCGGGCAGCGCCGCGAACCCGACCCTCCACGCCAAAAGCCGACAACGTCGTGAGCACCGTTCCACCCGAAGCCATCGGGCTCGCCGCCCTCGACGACGCGCGCATCAAGGCGCGCGCCATTCGCGAGACGCGCCAGGACGCCTTCTTCCGCGGCCTGCTCTTCGCGGCCGCCGCCCTCGTGCTGATCGTGCTGGGCGCGGCTGCCTGCTCGATGCTCTGGGGCGGACGCCTGGCCTTCCAGACCTTCGGCTGGGATTTCCTGGTAAGCGACGAATGGGACGCCGTCGGGCACCGCTTCGGCGCCTTCGTGCCGATCTACGGAACACTGGTGAGTTCGGCCATCGCCATGCTCATCGCCATACCCGTGAGCTTTGGCATCGCCCTCTTTCTCACCGAGATCGCGCCGGCCTGGCTGCGCGGACCGGTCGGCGCCGCCATCGAACTGCTGGCCGGCATCCCCTCCATCATCTACGGCATGTGGGGGCTTTTCTCCTTCGTGCCCCTGATGGCCGAATACGTCCTGCCCTGGGTGAACGAGCACCTGGGCGCGGCGCCCTGGATCGGTCCCCTGTTCCAGGGACCGCCCCTGGGCATCGGCATGCTGACGGCCGGCATCGTGCTGGGCATCATGGTGATACCGTTCATATCCTCGGTCATGCGCGATGTCTTCCGCACCGTGCCCGCGGCGCTCAAGGAATCGGCCTATGCCCTGGGCTCGACCACCTGGGAGGTCGTCTGGAAGGTGGTGCTGCCGTATACGCGGTCGGCGGTGATCGGTGGCATATTCCTGGGCCTGGGCCGCGCGCTGGGGGAGACGATGGCAGTGACCTTCGTTCTGGGCAATGCACACCAGCTCAGCCTCTCGCTGCTGATGCCCGGCAATTCCATCGCGGCCACCATCGCCAATGAGTTCTCCGAGGCCGATTCGGACATCTACCTGTCCTCGCTCATCGCCCTGGGTTTCCTGCTGTTCGTCGTCACCTTCATCGTTCTTGCGCTGGCGCGGCTCATGCTGCGCGGCCTCGAGCGCCGGGACGGCCGCTGATGTCGCGCGCCACCGGCCTGCGCTACCGCCGCCGCAGGGCAACCGACGTCCTTGCCAAGGTGCTGGGAACCGCGGCCACGGTCTTCGGCCTGTTCTGGCTGGCCTGGATACTGCTGGTCACCCTGGGCTACGGTATCCACGCGCTCACTCCGAAGATCTTCACGGAGACCACGCCGCCTCCGGGGACCGAAGGCGGCCTGGCCAATGCGCTCTTCGGCAGCCTGGAAATGAGCTTCCTGGGCGTGCTGATCGGCGCGCCCCTGGGTATCGCCGCCGGCACCTATCTCTCCGAGTTCGCCGAGCGGCGCCCGGCGTGGCGCGAAACCATCCGCTTCGTCAACGACATCCTGCTGTCGGCGCCCTCCATCGTCCTGGGCCTGTTCGTGTACACGCTGGCGGTGCGCACGGTCGGGCATTTCTCCGGCTGGGCGGGCTCCATCGCCCTGGGGCTCATCGTCCTGCCGGTGGTCGTGCGCACGACGGACGAAACATTGCGCCTGGTACCCAACATCATGCGCGAGGCGGCGCTGTCGCTGGGGATCCCGCGCTGGAAGGTCACCGTGCAGGTGCTGTACCGCGCAGCGGCGCCGGGCATCCTCACGGGAGTTCTCCTGGGCCTGGCCCGCATCAGCGGGGAGACGGCGCCCCTGCTGTTCACCTCGCTCAACAACCAGTACTGGGCGCGGAACCTCAACGCCCCGACGGCCAGCGTGCCGGTCGTGGTCTTCCAGTTCGCCATGAGCCCCTACGAGAACTGGCATGCGCTGGCCTGGGCCGGCGCCTTCATCGTCACCCTGTTCATTCTCGTCCTGAGCGTCGGCACGCGGGCCTACCTGCTGCGCAACCGGGTCGAGGCGGCCGCCTGAAGCGGCCCCGCGCATCGCATACGAGGGGATCATGAACGACATGCCAGCCGAAGGGGTGCTCACCGAAGTGGCCCGCACCAAGATCTCCGTGCGGTCGCTCGATTTCTACTACCGCGGGTACCACGCGCTCAAGAGCATCAACCTCGACATTCCCGAGCGCAAGATCACCTCGATCATCGGCCCCTCGGGCTGCGGCAAGTCCACCCTGCTGCGCGTGTTCAACCGCATCTATTCGGCCTACGCCGGCCTCGAGGCCACCGGCCAGGTGCTGCTCGACGGCGAGAACATCCTTGCCGACACGTTTTCGCTCAACCGGCTGCGCACCCGGGTGGGCATGGTCTTCCAGAAGGCGGTGCCTTTCCCGCTGTCGATCTACGACAACGTGGCCTACGGCCTGCGCCACCACCTGAAGCTGTCGCGCGTGCAACTGGACGAGCGCATCGAGACCGCGCTGCGCGAAGCGGCCCTGTGGGACGAAGTCAAGGACAAGCTGGGCAGCAGCGCGCTGTCGCTCTCCGGCGGCCAGCAGCAACGCCTGTGCATCGCCCGCGCGGTCGCGCTGCGCCCGCAGGTGCTGCTGCTCGACGAGCCCACGTCGGCCCTGGACCCGATCGCCACGGGCCGCATCGAACAGCTGCTCAGCGAATTGCAGAACGACTACACGATCGTCGTCGTCACCCACAACATGCAGCAGGCGGCCCGGGTTTCGGCCTACACCGCCTACATGTTCATGGGCGAAATGATCGAGTTCGGCGTCACCGCCGACCTGTTCACCCGCCCCCAGCGCCGCCAGACCGAGGATTACATCACCGGCCGCTTCGGCTAGCCGGCCGAAGCTGGCGCCCCCGGCGTCAGCGAAGGCCGGAGCTACCGCGTTTTCGGCGGCGGCTTCGGTTGACCGGGCGATTGCTTGTCCCGGCAAATTGCCGGATTATCCGGAACGCGGCGCCAATCACGGGGCCGCAATCCTGGGATCCGCAATGCGCCTGCCCGTTTCCCGCCTGCTGATATCCCTTGCCCTCCTGGGCGGCGTTTGCTGCGCGCAGGCGCAATACAAGTGGACCGACCACGACGGCGTGGTCAGCTACGGCGACCAGCCCGGCAAGGATGCCGAGCATGTCGAGCGCATCGGCACGATCTCCGGACCGGTCGATGCCAACAGCGACGCCCTGGCACGCCTGCCCTTCGAAATTCGCGTTGCGGCCCATGATTTCCCGGTCGTCCTGTACGCGGGGCCGGAGTGCCAGCCCTGCGATACCGCCCGGGCCTTCCTGAAGTCGCGCAATGTGCCTTTTACGGAGCGTTCCATCAGCACGCACGACGACCTGGACGCCTACCATAAGCTGGGCGGCAAGAACGTCCTGCCAGCGGCCACCGTCGGACGGCAGATGCTCCAGGGATTCGAGCCCGGTGCCTGGTCGGAAGCACTGGCGGTCGCCGGCTATCCGCGCGACGTGCCGCTCCCGCGCGACTGGCAATGGTCGGCCGCCACTCCCTTGGCCCCGCCCCCGGCACCAACGGCTACTGCCGAAGCCACCCCCTCCGAGAACAATCCAACGCGCTAGGCGGTTCCGCCGAAAGGGCGAATTTCCCCCTCTCCCGCAAGCGGGAGAGGGCCGGCGTGAGGGCGATTTTTACGATCGCACCAACTCACGCCGCCAGCGGAACCCGCGCAGCCGAAAGCAGATTGCGGGCCTTCTGCGCATCCTCGGCAGTCCCGTGCACGGTTATCACGTACTTGTCGGCCTTGAGAGCCGTTTCGTACTTGATGACTTCGTCCTTGGAAAACCCGCTTTGGGCAATGGCTCCCCCCAGGGCGGAAATTCCTCCCACGACAACCGCGCCCTCCAGGGCGCCGACCAGGGCGGAAACCACCGGACCGGCCATGGCCATGAGTCCGAATCCCGGCAGGAAGAACACGGCCGGCGCGATCAGCAGGCCCCAGATGCCTCCCCAGAATGCGCCGATACCGCCCCAGGCGCGCACGCGGTCGCCCATCGAGTAGAAACCGATGGGATGCTCCTCGCTGTGATAGCCCTTGCCCACCAGCGACAGCTTGGTCATGTCGAATCCGCCGGCACTCAGGCGCCGGATAGCCTGTTCGGCTTCGACGTGGGTATCGAAGGCGTAAAAGGGAATGTTGTTGCCGTCCATGGTGTTTCCTTTTTCATCGCGTTTGGAAAGGGCAGCCGCCGCGCGGCGCAACCAACCAGCCTAGGCATGACGCCGCGCCGCGTCTGTTCGCTGTTCCACGCAGCGCCGGGGCGCCGCGCCGCAATGCGGCGACCGTGTTCGGCGCCGCACGGACACCGGCGCAGGCTTGTCCGTATCGTCCCGGCGGGAGCACGAGATGCAATTCCAGGACTACTACGCAACGCTGGGCGTCGAACGCGATGCGACGCTCGACCAGATCAAGCGCGCTTTTCGCAAGCTGGCGCGCCGCTACCACCCCGACGTGAGCAAGGAAGCCGATGCGGAGGCGCGCTTCAAGGAAGTGGCCGAGGCCTACAAGGCGCTCAAGGATCCGGAGCGCCGTGCGGCCTACGACGAACTGGCCCGGGACAAGCGCAATGGCCAGAAATTCGAACCGCCGCCCGATTGGGACAGCGGCTTTGCCTTCAGCGGCCGCGGCGCCGACGCCGCGGGCGGGGCCGATTTCAGCGACTTTTTCTCATCGCTATTCCGCAACGAACGCACGCGCCGCCGTGGACCGGGCAATGGCCCCCATGGGGCGCCATTCGAGGCCGGCTTCGCGGCCCCGGGAGAAGACCGGCACGCGCGCATCGACATCGACCTGGAGGACGCCTATCGGGGCGCCCAGCGCAGCATCACCCTGCGCGTCCCTGCGGCCGGCCCGGATGGCCGACCCATCCTGCAGGAAAAGCAACTCGAGATCCGCATTCCCAAGGGCATCCGCTCGGGCCAGCACCTGCGCCTCGCCGGCCAGGGCGGCGAGGGCAGCGGGGGCGAGCCCGCGGGCGACTTGTACCTCGAGGTCAGCTTGAAGCCGCATCCGCGCTTCCGGGTCGAGGGCGCCGATGTCACCCTGGACCTGCCGGTAGCCCCCTGGGAGGCGGCGCTGGGCGCCGATGTCACCGTGCCCACACCCGAGGGGCCGGTCCAGCTGTCGATCCCCGCGGGCTCGGCGCCCGGCCGCAAGCTGCGGCTGCGCGGCCGCGGCCTGCCCGGGACGCCGCCGGGGGAGATGTACGTGGTGCTCGATGTCGGACTGCCGGCATCGGACACGCCCGCGAAAAAAGCCGCCTACGCCGACCTGGCGCGGGCGTTTCCAGACTACGCGCCGCGCGGCGCGATGGAGGCGTGAGGCGCGTGGGCCAGATCGTGGGATATGTGATGAGCGCCGTGGTCGTGGACGGCGATTGCGCCTTTTCGCTGGCCGAACTGTGCCGCGCCAGCGGCCTGGAGCGCACGCAGATCGTGGAACTGGTAGCCCATGGCGTGCTCGATCCGCAGGGCACCGCGCCGGACAACTGGACCTTCGGCGGACCGGCGCTGCGCACGGCGCGGGCTGCCGGCCGCTTGATGCGCGACCTGGAACTGGACGCGGCGGGCGTGGCCATGGCCCTCGACCTGATCCAGGAGATCGCGGCGCTGCGCCGGCAGTTGCGGCGCGGCGGCGCGCACTGACGGCGCGCGGCGCGCGGGCGCCAGGGTAACGGCGCCGCAACGGCGCCGCGCCGGTTGGACGGCAAGTGCGCGCGGTGCACGCGCCGCAGCGATGGTGCTACAGTCGGCGCCGCCCCGCATCCGCCCTGATCAACGATGAAACTGGCAACCTGGAACGTCAACTCGCTCAAGGTGCGCCTGCCCCACCTGCTGGCGTGGCTCAACACCGAGCCCGTGGACATCGTCTGCCTGCAGGAAACCAAGCTGACCGACGAGAGTTTTCCGGTCCAGGAACTGCGCGACGCGGGCTACCACTGCCACTTTGCCGGGCAGAAGACCTACAACGGCGTGGCGCTGCTGCTGCGCGAGGTCCGGGTTGGCGCCGCCGAGCAGGTGGTGCGCGCCCTGCCCGATTTCGAAGACCCGCAGAAGCGGCTCATCGCGGCCACCATCGACGGCATGCGCGTGGTCTGCGGCTATTTTCCCAACGGCCAGGCCGTGGGCAGCGACAAATACGCCTACAAGCTCCAATGGATGGCCTCCCTTACCGCGTGGCTGCAGGGCGAACTCGGCCGCCATGAGCGGCTCGCGCTGCTGGGCGACTTCAACATCGCCCCGGAGGACCGCGACGTGCACGACCCCGCCCTATGGGCCGGCCAGATACTGTGCTCGGATGCCGAACGGGCCGCGTTCCGCGGCCTGCTGGCCCTCGGGCTCGAGGACGCGTTCCGCCGCTTCGAACAGCCCGAGCGCTCCTTCACGTGGTGGGATTACCGCGAACTGGCGTTTCGGCGCAAGCTCGGCCTGCGCATCGACCATATCCTGCTCAGCCCGGCGCTGGCCGC
>Ga0181519_10004594_pt1 | contig 11122 bp, 10 predicted proteins | sample PEATcosm2014_Bin_26_FD_121102 | JGI IMG/M metagenome (GOLD analysis project Ga0181519, IMG submission 121102) | Peatland microbial communities from MTU Mesocosm Facility, Houghton, MI, USA - PEATcosm2014_Bin02_10_metaG | ecosystem: Environmental > Terrestrial > Soil > Wetlands > Peat | place... | reverse complement strand
TCGTCCTTCAAGCTCATTCGGTCTTCAACCTTGTTCAGCCTTCATGCCACAGTTGGCAGGCGGAAGCGCCTGCCCCACCTTGGTTCGGACCGTAAGTGGGGCAGGCGCTTCCGCCTGCCAACTGTCAGGTTCGGTCTTCAATCTGGTTCAGTCATCGAACTCATTCGGTGGTAACCGGTTCTTCCTTGTTTTCGAGCGCCGATTTCAGCGTGTGCCATGCGAGGGTCGCACACTTGACGCGCGCCGGGTAATCGCGCACGCCGCAGAAGACCACCAGCTTGCCCAGTTCCTGAGTCACCGGCGAATCGGTGGTGAGCAGGTCATGGAACCGCTCCAGCAGCTTGAGCGCTTCCTCGCGTTTGAGGCCCTTCAGGCTTTCGGTCATCAACGATGCCGAGGCGGTGGAGATGGCGCACCCGCTGCCGACGAAGCTGGCGTCTTCGACGACGTCATCCTTCATTTTGAGATACAGCTTCAATTTGTCGCCGCAGAGCGGATTGTAGCCCTCGGCCTGATGGTTGGCGCCGCCCAGAACGTGGCAGTTCCGGGGGTGCTTGCTGTGATCGAGAATAGTTTCCTGATAAAGGTCGTCAACCATTAGCTGAAGACCTCCTTTACTTTGCGCAGGCCAGCGACGAGCGCGTCGATTTCCTGCACGGTGTTGTAAAACGCGAGCGAGGCGCGCGTGGTGGCGGGCACGCCGAATCGGTCCATCACCGGCTGCGCGCAATGGTGCCCGGTGCGCACCGCGATTCCCATCCGGTCGAGCACCGTGCCGATGTCGTGCGGATGAATGCCCTCGATCACGAACGAGAGCACGGCCGCTTTCTCTCTCGCGGTGCCGATCATCCGCAAACCGGGAATCTGTTCGAGCGCTTGCGTGCCATATACCAGGAGTTCGTGTTCGTAAGCGGCGATCCGGTCGAGACCGATGTGATTCAAGTAATCCACTGCGGCGCCCAACCCGATGCCGCCGGCGATGTTCGGCGTTCCAGCTTCGAACTTATAGGGCAAGTCGGCATAAGTGGTCTTCTCGAGAGTGACCGTCTTGATCATATCGCCGCCGCCCTGATACGGAGGCATGGCGTTCAGCAACTTACTCTTGCCGTATAAGATGCCTATGCCGGTCGGTCCCACCATCTTATGGCCCGATATCGCGTAGAAATCGGCGTCGAGCGCCTGTACGTCCACCTTCAAGTGCGGCGCCGCCTGCGCGCCATCGATCAGCGCCAGCGCGCCGGCGCGGTGCGCCATCGAGATGATTTCAGCAACCGGGTTGATGGTGCCGAGCGCGTTGGAAACATGCGTCACGGCGACTAACTTCGTGCGCGGGTTGAGCAGCTTTGTATATTCCTCGAGGATGAGCTCGCCGCGGTCGTTAATGGGAATCACGCGCAGCTTCGCGCCGGTCGACTCGCATAGCATTTGCCACGGCACGATGTTGGAGTGGTGCTCCATCGTCGAGATAATAATCTCGTCGCCTTCCCGTACGTTCTTGTGTCCCCAGCTCGAGGCCACCAGGTTGATGCCCTCGGTGGTGCCGCGCACGAAGATCAGCTCGCTCTTCGAGCGCGCATTGAGGAAACGCTTCATCTTGGCGCGCGTCAATTCGTAGGCCGCGGTGGAGCGCTGGCTCAACTCATGCACGCCGCGGTGTATGTTGGCGCAATCCACTTCGTGAAACTTGGCGATAGCTGCGATCACCGCCATCGGCTTCTGCGCGGTCGCCGCGTTATCCAGATACACCAGCGGCTTGCCGTGTATGGCCTGTTTCAGAACCGGGAAATCCTCCCGGATCCGTTCCACATCGAAGCTAGCCGCGATCTCAGTAGTTAGAGCGCTCATGGAATTTCTCGGATAGAACCTTCTCCAGTTGGTTCCGCAATTCCGGAATCTTGATGCGGTCGATGATATCCTGCGCGAACGCCTGGGTCAGCAGGCTGCGCGCCTGCGCCTTGCCGATGCCGCGCGATTGCAGATAGAACAGCGACTCCGCGTCGAGTTGGCCGATGGTCGCACCGTGCGTGCAGCGCACGTCGTCGGCATGAATTTGTAACTCGGGTTTCGTGTCGATCACCGCGTCGTCGGATAGCACCAGGTTCTTGTTGGTCTGCTTGGAATCGGTCTTCTGGGCGTCCTTGCGGACGATGATGCGCCCGTTGAAGACGGCGCTCGAGTGGCCGTCCAGAATGCCCTTGTAGAGTTCGTGGCTCGTGCCGTGCGGCTTGGCGTGGTCGATCACAGTGTGATTATCGACGTGCTCTGTGCCGCTGACCAGATACAGGCCGTTCACAGTGGCTTCGGCGCCTTCGGAAAGTGTCGCCCCGATGTCATTACGAACCAGCGCGCCGCCTAACGAGATATTGTGGGTGGTGAAATTGGCGCTGCGGCCGAGAGACACCTGCATGGTGGCGATGTGAAACGCCTCCGGCGATTCGCGCTCGATTTTGTAGTGATCGATCACCGCGCCATCACCGGCGACGATCTCCGTCACGGCATTGGTGAAGTAATGGCCCGCGCCCTTGTAAGTCTCGACGATGGTGCACTGCGCGCCGGGCGCGACCACGATGAGCGTCCGCGGATGGACAGATACGGGGGCCGGCTCGTTCGGATCGCGCGCCACATCTGGCGGAACTTCGTACGTGATTTCGATGGGGTCCGTGAAGACGCCGCGAGGAACCCGCAGCGCAACGATGCCGCAGCAGAGCAGAGCTGTGTTGAGCGCCACGAACGCGTTCTGTTCGAATCCGGCGTAGCGGCTCAAATGGCGTTCGTACTCTTCCGCGGAGAGTTCCTCGATGGCGGACGGCGTGACCAACAACTTGTCCGCGTGGCCCTTGCGGAATGCCTGCCGCGCGATCGGCGCCACGTTGGTGAATCGCCACTCTTCGTCGCGCGTGGTGGGAAATCCCAGCTCGGTGAAACGCGCGAAGGCGCTGTCGCGCAGATGTTGCAGCCACGGCTCCGCGGGTTCCTGGCGGGTGAACTCGAACAGCCAATTGCCGACCTGTTGAGCCGCCGTCGTCATCGCCTGCCCACCACCTCAGCTTCGTCCTGGATTCCCAGCGCCGCGTAGCCGCCCGCTTCCAGCTCCAGCGCCAGCTCCTTGCCGCCCGATTTCACGATCCGTCCGTCGGCCAATACGTGCACGTAGTCCGGCACGATCTCGCTCAGCAGCCGCTGGTAGTGCGTCACCACAACCATGGCGCGCTCGGCGCTGCGCATGGCGTTCACGCCCGCCGCCACCAGCTTGAGCGCGTCGATATCGAGGCCCGAATCCGTCTCGTCCAGAATCGCCAGCCGCGGCTCCAGCACCGCCATTTGGAAGATTTCGTTGCGCTTCTTTTCGCCGCCCGAAAAGCCCGCATTCACGGGCCGGTTCAGCAGCGCCTGGTCCATGTTCATGGCGGTCATCTTGGCGCGGATCCGCTCGAGAAAATCCATCGCATCCAGCTCCGGCAGGTTGCGGTGTTTGCGAATCGTATTCAGCGCGGCTTTCAGGAAATACATATTGCTGACGCCGGGGATTTCGACCGGATACTGAAACGCCAGGAAAATGCCCTCGCGCGCGCGGTCCTCGGGGGAGAGCGCCAGCAGGTCCTTGCCATCGTACGTCACCTGGCCGCCGGTCACGTGGTACAGTTCGCGCCCGGCCAGCACCTGCGCCAGCGTACTCTTGCCGGAGCCATTCGGACCCATGATGGCGTGCACTTCGCCGGCTTCGACGGTGAGGTCGATGCCCTTCAGAATCTCGCGGTCGGCGACCGTCGCGTGCAGATCTTTGATCTCTAACAATGCCATTCAGTCCTCGTCAGATCAGCCTCGTTAACTTACTTGGGCGCGATTCATAACAGCTACTTAACCGCTCCCTTTGGTCGCGGCTCCGTTTGGTCGCGGCTCGTTTGGTCGCGGCTCCGATCACCCTACGCTTCCTTCCAGACTTACGCCGAGCAGCTTCTGCGCCTCGACGGCGAATTCCATCGGCAACTCGCGGAACACTTCCTTGCAGAATCCGTGTACGATCATCGACACCGCGTCTTCGCTCGAGATGCCGCGCTGCCGGCAGTAGAAAATCTGGTCCTCGCCGATCTTCGACGTCGAGGCCTCGTGCTCCAGTTGCGACGACGTGTTCTTCACTTCCAGGTACGGGAACGTGTGCGCGCCGCATTGGTCGCCCAGCAGCAGCGAATCGCACTGCGAATAGTTGCGCGCGTGGGTCGCATTCTTGAGGATTTTGACTCCGCCGCGATAGGTGTTCTGCCCGTGGCCGGCCGAAATCCCCTTCGATACGATCGTCGAAGTGGTGTTCTTGCCGATGTGGATCATCTTGGTGCCGGTGTCGGCCTGCTGATAGTTGTTGGTCAGCGCCACCGAGTAGAACTCGCCCACCGAATGGTCGCCAATCAAGAGGCAGCTCGGGTACTTCCAGGTGATCGCCGATCCGGTCTCCACCTGCGTCCACGAGATTTTCGAATTCACGCCGCGGCACGCCCCGCGCTTGGTGACGAAATTGTAGATGCCGCCCTTGCCTTCTTTGTCGCCGGGGTACCAGTTCTGCACCGTCGAATACTTGATCTGCGCGCGGTCGAGCGCCACCAGCTCCACCACCGCCGCGTGCAACTGGTTGGTGTCGCGCATCGGCGCCGTGCAGCCTTCCAGGTAGCTCACATAAGCGTCGTCGTCCGCGATGATCAGCGTGCGTTCGAACTGTCCCGTGTCCTTGGCGTTGATGCGGAAGTAGGTCGAGAGCTCCATGGGGCAGCGCACGCCCTTGGGCACGTAGCAGAACGAGCCATCGCTGAACACGGCCGAATTCAATGCCGCGAAAAAGTTGTCCGACGACGGCACCACCGTGCCCAGGTACTGCCGGACCAGTTCCGGGTATTCGTGGACCGCTTCCGAGAACGAGCCGAAGATGACGCCCATCGCCTTCAGCTTTTCCTTGAACGTGGTGGCGACGGACACGCTATCGAACACGGCATCCACGGCGACGCCCGACAGGATTGCCCGCTCTTGCAGCGGAATGCCCAGCTTTTCGTAGGTGCGCAGCAGCTCCGGGTCTACTTCGTCCAGGCTCTTGGGCGCGTTCTTTTTGCTCTTCGGCGCGGCGTAATAAATGATGTCCTGGTAGTCGATCTTCGGGTAGTGCACGTTGGCCCAGGTCGGCTCGGTCATGGTGAGCCAGTGCCGGTAGGCTTTCAGCCGCCATTCGAGCAGCCATTCGGGCTCGCGCTTCTTGGCCGAAATCAGGCGAACCACGTCTTCGGAGAGGCCGCGGGGGATCGAGTCGGCCTCGATATCGCTGACGAACCCCCACTTATATTCCTGATTCGCAATCGTTTCGATGGTGTTGGTCGAATCGCTCACCGGCGCAACTCCTAAGCTGTTGGACTATAACCAGATTACCCAATCTGTACTTTATAGTCAAGATTGCTCAGCTAATGGATGCAGAGGCGGGCCGAACGGTCGCGAAATGTGGCCGGACGGCCGGGGAAAGGCTACGCTGCCGGTTCGGGCCTACCCAGCCGAAAGCCCCGCCAGAGGCAAACGCCCAGCGCTGCCTGCCAGAGCGTGAAGCACAGCGTGATGAACGCCCACTCGGGGATCGGCAGATGGTCTCCGGCGATCACCCACCAGGCGAAGGGCAGGCCGAAGACGCCGCCCGAGAGCGCGCCAATTCCCACGGCGCGCATGCCGGGCGCCTGGCGCTTGGCCAGCGCGGTCGCCACGCTGACTCCCAAGCCGCCCACCAGGCCGGCCAGGTACATCGCGGCTATCCTCTTCAATGACGGCCCATCGGTAGCGAGCCACAGCGCCATCCGGTGGGCCAGTTGCCAGACGGCGGCGTCGACAATCACCAGCTCGATGCCTGTAGCCAGGCGCCCGACGCACAGCCACGCGGCGGCGATGCCGAACGGAATGGGGAGCAGGAAGTTGCCCCAACTGCTCCAGCCCTCCAAGTTCACCAACTGGGAGGACGCTGCGCCGCACACGCCAAACAGCAGCGCGGCGTGTGCCCAACGGATACTGCTCTGTGACCACATCGCCACAATCTTACTGCCATTCATGGCTACAGTGCAGTTTTATTCTCGCGATCCCTTCGGCATGGCAGAAGCCGTGCCGTCTCTCGGAGATGTCGTTGGTCTTGGTTTGGATAGTGCGAGACAGTCGGTTGGCAGGCGAAAGCGCCTGCCCCACTTTGATTGCGCGTGCGATTCCTGCGCTGGCTGGTGCGCCGCCAGCCGGCGAGGAAACCGCAGGCTGCCAGACGGACGATCAGGCTCACGTGTGCCGAGCGGACACCACTCTGTGACAGTAGCGCGACAATCTTACTGCCATTCCTCATGACCATGCAGTTTTTCCTTGCCACGCCCCGGCTTTCGAAGGACACTGGTGGTTCAAGGAGAGATTCCCAGTTGGAAAGAAATGGCCGTAAGGGCTCCGTGGTGGTCGAGCCCACTGAACGATGGACGCCGCAGGTCGCCAGCGACTTCTATGACGTGGCGAGCTGGGGCAAGGGCTACTTTTCGGTCGGCGACAACGGCCACGTCCTGGTCCACCCGGAAAAGGACCCGGCGCGCTCGATCGATCTCAAGGAACTGGTCGACACGCTGGTGCTGCGCGGCATCGATCTGCCTATCCTGGTCCGCTTCGCCGACATCCTCAAGCATCGCCTTGGCGAATTGCACGCGGCCTTTCAAACCGCCATCGCCGAACATCATTACCAGGGCGAGTACTGCTGCGTGTATCCGATCAAGGTCAACCAGCAGCGGCAGGTGGTGGAGGAGGTCATCGAGTTCGGCAAGCCCTTCCGCTTCGGGCTGGAAGCAGGTTCCAAACCCGAATTGATCGCCGTGATGGCGCTAGCGGATAACGACACGCCCATCATCTGCAACGGTTTCAAGGACGATGAGTACATCGAGCTGGCGATGCTGGCGCAAAAGGTGGGCCGCCAGATCATCCCGGTGGTCGAAAAGTATACCGAGCTCCACCTGATCCTGAAGTACGCGGCGCGGGTCGGCGTGCGGCCCAGAATCGGCCTGCGGGTCAAGCTGGCCAGCCGCGGCTCCGGCCGCTGGAAATCGTCGGGCGGCTACCGCTCCAAGTTCGGCCTCTCCGCCACGGAGGCGGTGCGCGCTTTGCAGGAGTTGAAGGATTTCGGCATGGCCGATTGCCTCAACCTGCTCCACTTCCACCTGGGCAGCCAGATCACCAATATCCGCCAGATCAAGGGAGCCGTGAACGAAGCGGTTCGCGTGTACGTGGACTTGTACCGGGCCGGGGCCGGCCTCAAGTACCTCGACGTGGGCGGCGGCCTCGGCATCGATTACGATGGCTCGCAGACGGATTTCGAATCGAGCGTCAATTACACGCTTCAGGAATACGCCAACGATATCGTCTATCACGCGCAGAGCGTGTGCGACGAAAGCGAAGTGCCGCATCCGACCATCATCACCGAAAGCGGGCGCGCCATTGCCGCCTATCACAGCGTGCTCGTCTTCAACGTCCTGGGCGTCTCCGGCATGGGCGATAGCGACACTCCCGCCGAGCCGCCCGCCGACGCCGAACAGCCGCTCATCGACCTGCAGGAGACCTACCGCGGACTCACCGCCAAAAATCTGCTCGAAAGCTATCACGACGCGCAGCAGGCGCTCGATCAGGCGCTCAACCTGTTCAGCCTCGGCTATCTTTCGCTCGAACAGCGCTGCGTGGCGGAGAACCTCTACTGGGCGATCACGCGCAAGATCCAGAAGCTGGCCAGCGAGCTCGACTATTTCCCCGAGGAGCTGGAGGGCATCGACGCCATGCTCTCCGACACGTATTTCTGCAATTTCTCCCTCTTCCAAAGCATGCCGGACAGTTGGGCGATCAATCAGCTCTTCCCCATCATGCCGATCCATCGCCTGGAAGAACAGCCGCTCCGCCCCGCCGTGCTGGGCGATATCACCTGCGATTCCGACGGCAAAGTGGATGCCTTTATCGACCGCCGCGACGTGAAGCGTACGCTGATGCTGCATCCGTTCGCCGGCGGCGACTATTACCTGGGCACCTTCCTACTCGGCGCCTACCAGGAGATCCTGGGAGACCTGCACAACCTGTTCGGCGACACCAACGCGGTTCACGTGCGGCAGGGACCGACCGGCGAAGTGATTCTCGATTCCGTGATCAAGGGCGATACCGTGCGCGAGGTGCTCAACTACGTGCAGTTCTCCTCCGAGCACCTGGTGGCGAAGCTGCGCCGCGACGCGGAATCCGCCCTGCGCGAAGGCCGCCTCACCTATGAGGAAACCGGAGCCCTGCTGAAGTTTTACGAAGAGGGCCTGCACGGCTACACGTATCTGGAAGACGTGCACGAGCGGTAGGGCATGCTTTTGGCTTGCCCGCTTCCAAGAAGCCGAGAACAACCAATTTCAAGCCACAGATGAACACGGATCAACACAGATAAGATTCTCGGTTTCTTATCCGCGTTCATCGGTGTTTATCTGTGGCCAGCACTCTCTCTCTCTCGTTCACGACGGCCGCCGAAACTCGCCCCGCCCCACATGCGTGTTACGCTAAAATTTCCCTATGAGCAGCATTGTCATCACCCTGCCCGACGGCAGCCAGAAGCCCGTCGAATCGGGTACGCGTCCCATCGACGTCGCCCAAGACATTAGCCCGCGCCTGGCCGACGCCGCCATCGCCGCCAAGATCGACGGCGAGCTGGTCGATCTGAATCGGCCAATTGAAAAGGACGCGAAACTCGAGATCCTCACCGCCAAGAACCCCGAGTCGTTGTACATCTACCGCCATTCGACAGCGCACCTGCTGGCAGCGGCCGTGCTCGAACTCTACCCGGAAACCAAGCTCGGCATTGGCCCGCCCATCGACAACGGCTTCTATTACGACTTCGACCGAGCGGTTCCGTTCACTCCCGAGGATCTCGAAAAGATCGAAAAAAAGATGTGGGAGATCCAGGCGCGCAAGCTTCCCTATGAGCGCGTTTACACCCGCAAGGAAGACGGTCTCAAGAAATACGCCGACGCCTGGATGAAGTGCGAGCTGATCGAAGAAAAGGCCGACGAGGTTTTCAGCGAATACACGCTGGGGCCGCATTTCATCGATTTCTGCCGCGGCCCGCACCTGCCCGACACTTCGAAGATCAAGGCTTTCAAGCTGCTCTCCATCGCCGGCGCTTACTGGAAAGGCAGCGAGCACAACAAGCAGTTGCAGCGCATTTACGGCACCGCGTTTTTCACTCCCAAAGAGCTGGACGCGCATCTCAAGCAGATCGAAGAAGCCAAGAAGCGCGACCACCGCAAGCTCGGCAAGGACCTGGACCTGTTCAGCATTCAGGAACTGGCCGGGCCTGGGCTGATCTTCTTCCATCCCAAGGGCGGCATCATCCGCAAACAGCTCGAAGACTGGATGCGCGACCAATACCTGCGGCGCGGCTACTCGCTCGTGTACACGCCGCACGTGGCACGCTTCGATCTCTGGAAGACTTCCGGCCACGCGGGTTTTTACGCCGCCAACATGTTCTCTCGCATGGAGCTGGATGACGCGGAATACCAGCTCAAGCCGATGAACTGCCCTTTCCACATCCTGATTTACAAGGATAAGCAACACAGCTATCGCGATCTTCCGGTGCGGCTCGGCGAGCTGGGGACGGTGTATCGTTATGAGCGCTCCGGCGTGCTGAATGGCTTGTTCCGCGTGCGCGGCTTCACGCAGGATGACGCGCACATCTTCTGCACTCCCGAGCAGATCGAAGACGAAATCGTGAACTGCCTCCAGTTCGCGGTGGATACGCTCACCACTTTCGGCTTCGACAAGTATGAAGCCGAGCTTTCCACCTGGGACAACGGCGCGAGCGGCAAGTACGATGGCGTGCCCGAGCAGTGGAAGGTCGGCGAAGACGCCCTCCGCCACGCCACCGAGCGTCTCAACATCAAAGTGAAGGTGATGCCCGATGAAGCCGCATTCTACGGGCCGAAGATCGACGTGAAGCTGGTGGATGCGATCGGCCGCCCATGGCAGCTCTCCACCGTGCAGTTCGATTTCACCCTGCCGCGCCGCTTCGAGCTCGAGTACATCGGCGAAGACGGCAAGGCGCATCAGCCGCTGATGGTGCACCGCGCGCTCTATGGCTCCATCGAGCGCTTTTTCGGCATCCTGATCGAGCACTACGCGGGCGCGTTCCCCGTGTGGCTGTCGCCGATTCAAGCCATCGTGCTGCCCATCACCGACCGCCAGACCGAATATGCGCGCGGTATCCAAAAGCAGCTCGATGACGCGGGCATTCGCGCCACGGTGGACGACCGCAGCGAAAAGGTCAACCTCAAAATCCGCGATGCGCAGATGCAGAAGATTCCCTACATGCTGGTGGTCGGCGACCGCGAGCAGCAGAGCGGCTGCGTAGCCGTCCGCCAGCGCAAACACGGCGACCAGGGCGTCAGGCCTCTGCCAGAGTGCATCGCCGCCATCCGCGCCTTAATCGACAGCAAAGCGGTAGCCGACTAGCATCTGGTCTCTGAAGTTCGTTGGCAAAGCCACACGGGGCGTATTCATTCCCGCGCGAAAGCGAGCAAGGGAGCGATGTCGTGAGAGTCGGCGGCGCGTAAGGCGGCGATATACTGCTGCCGCGCGACGCCGGGGTCCCGCAGGTTCTTCCGTCCCCACGAAAACCGTTTACCGCCGAGCTGCATGATGAGAAGATTCCTCCGGCGCGAGCGGGGTTGCGGCATGGTCCGGTTCGAGAATCTCGTTCACGTTTCGTCCCAGAACAGCCGTGGGTTGGTGCGACGGATAATCTCATCGAGCCGCGCCTCGGCGTCCTTGGGCCTGGCTGTCACCGCCTGGCCCTCCAGCAGCATCGAGTGCTCTACCGGCTCAAGGCGCCGGCGCGCGAACATGCGAGCTCGCTCGCGAACCATCGTCTCCAGCGGCTTGTTCGGCACCAGCGAATAGACCAGCGTGCAGTCGAGGGCGGCCGCAACGCGCTGCAATGTTGTGCAGTTGGCAGGCGAAAGCGCCTGCCCCACGGCCCGAGCACACTAGTTGTTCTGCTTGACGCACTACGCTAGATTACGCTTACCCGATTTCCAGCCGGACCACGGTTTCCAGGTGAAACGTCTGCGGG
>Ga0181519_10004593_pt1 | contig 11123 bp, 10 predicted proteins | sample PEATcosm2014_Bin_26_FD_121102 | JGI IMG/M metagenome (GOLD analysis project Ga0181519, IMG submission 121102) | Peatland microbial communities from MTU Mesocosm Facility, Houghton, MI, USA - PEATcosm2014_Bin02_10_metaG | ecosystem: Environmental > Terrestrial > Soil > Wetlands > Peat | place... | reverse complement strand
TGGCCGCCACCGTGTCCGCCACCACCATACCCGCCGCCACCGTGTCCACCACCATGCCAGCCGCCACCGTGCCAACCACCACCATAATACCCGCCCCAGCCAAAGGCAAACACCGGCGGATACCAAGCATAATCCGGGTAGTAGTATGGCTGATAATAATACGGTTGGTAATAATATGTCGTATCCGGAACGGTTTGAACATACGTCACCGCCGGTGCCACCGTGGCCGTCGAAACTTGTCCACTGTAGTCCGGCGAAGCCGGCGGCGGCGGCGCGGACGGCGCTGGCGTTGTCAGTGTGGCTGCGGCCACCCCCGCTCTAGGCTGGCTCAACATCGCGGTGATGACGGCGTCAGAAACACCTTGTTGCCGCAGATAAATGATCTGATCCGCGTTCAGGCCATAGCTGTTCCCGGAATTTTTAATGAAGGCGATGATCGTGGCATCACCGACCTTCGCCTGCGTGAGCTGCAGGATTTGCGGCACACCATAGGCCAGTTGCGGCGCGGACGGGCTGACCGCCGCAGGCGGTGCCGTGTTTGCAGCGGACGAATCCTGTGCCAGCGCCGTTGGTGCCGACCAAGCCAGACCGGCGACGGTTACAACCGCCGCCATTTTTTTCAATTTATTTGTTTTCATAAATTCACCTGTTAATCAATTCAACACCTCATACTCACTTGAGTTGCTTCAATCGTCAACTGCTGGCGGAAGACTTCACCGCCAGTGGCCGCGCTCGTTGTGCCAGCCGTGTTCGTCATGCCAGGCGCGGCCGCCAATCCACACCGCGTGCGGGTGGGGCGGATACCCCCAATGGCCGCCCACCCAGAACCAGCCGCCGTTCCAGACCCATTCCCCGCCGATCCAGACATAATCCGGGCCGGGCGCAACCACGACTGTTTCCACCGGCGGGGGCGGCGGGGCCTGCTGGATGTAAGTCACCGTGCCGGCGGTGGTTTCCGCCGTCGCACCGACGGTGCCGGGCGTGTTGATCATGTAATTGACCACCGGGTCGCTCACCCCGGAGTTGCGCAGGTCAATGATGTCCGTCGCGCTCAAATGATAGACCGTGCGCGAGGCTTGGATCTGGCTGATGATCACCTCCCCGTTGACGCCCGCTTTCGCCAGGGCCTTCACGTCCGCGAGGCTCAAGGGCGCGCCCCGGTCAATCCGCGCGTAAGTTTGCGGCGCCTCCGCCTTCAGCCGCGCCGCCTGTTCGCGGTCCGCCGCGTTGCCGAGCAGCCCGCCGGCCAGCGCGCCCGCCGCCGCGCCGATCAGCGCGTCCTCCCCGCCGTGCCGGCGGCCGCCGATGGCCGCGCCGGTGAGCGCGCCAAACGCACCGCCGATCAACGCCCCGGTGCCCGTGTTGTTTTGCGTGCCGTCGGGATTGACACAGCCGGAAAGCAAGACCGACAGGACCGCCACCGATAAAATCATTACATGTCTTTTCATGTTCATTTTGTTTCCCGAACTTCTGGTTTTGTTCGTGATGACATCGGGGAATCATCACATCTCATTTGCCCATACTGTTTCATCTGCGACGTCTTGCTGAAAAAATTAAAATTTTTTCTGCAACGGTTTGCCACTCGTCTCTTTAAGCACAGTCGTTGATTCGACAGGATCACGCGTCAGCGGTTTTGCCCAAGCTGGATCAGTCCTGGTGCAAAACGATGGCACAGCGGAACTGCTTTGCTGCGTCTGCGGCAAAGCAGTCAGCGATGGCCGGTTTTGTCGCCTGCCACACGACTAAAAACCGATCGCGTTATGCAGCGCGAAAGACCTGAAAGGCATCCTACCAGAAAGTCTGCCTCCTCGTGCGCCCGTTTTTCGCCCCCGTCCAGTCACGCGAATACCGGATCACGTTGTGGCGGTCTCTGTTCTTGAAAACCAGCATGGGACGCAGATTAGCAAACGAAACGGGCGGCAGGCAAGCGCGGTTAAAACGGGCGGGTTTCGCGTGAAACCCGCCCGCGCTTTTATTTTCAATGGCCGCGATGCTTTACAGACTGGTCATCTTATAGAACCGTGCCGGCTTGTTTGTCGCCTGGACATCGGTGAACTGATGGCTGCCAGAGGTCTTCCGTCGGATGTCCCAGTTTCTGCCACTGGCTAAACGGAAGCTCAGATTCGTCGTGCCCCAAACCGGGAACTGTCCGGCAGCGCCAGATGAATTGCCGAGCCTTAATGTCAAGCCGGCACCGGAGGCACCACCCGCATAGGTAACTCCACCCAAGGTCGGGGCGGTAATCGGCACCACGGAAAGCCCTCAGGCATCTTGAATCTCAGGTCGCCAATGATCACCATCAGTCCCTCCAAGTTTGTGATGTTTGACGAAGACCGGACGGTCATGACGGAAAATCCTTTTTACGGCAACACGCAAAAACAGACTGATAACAGACTGATATTTGCCAGCCGCAGGTTTATACTGCGGATTTGTCCTCCCGTCATGTCGGCGGTTCATGCCTGACCTTTGCGGATGGACACAGCGCTTGGCTAAAATATGCCTACATGTGCATGAATGACATCAGCAGGGCCGCTGATTCAGGAGATTCTGACATCAGTTGGACCGCAGACGGACATGTGGTGCCTTAAGGTTTGACGCTGCCGACATTTCCGCGAATCATTCCCCCATGAATTCCGCCCTGAATCTCTTTTGGCCCAGACCAAACCGCTTGCTGAAGCTGCTGGCGCTCGGCTTCGCCCTGGTCGTCGTGCCATTGCACGCGGCGGAACATTCGCTCAATTACCTCAAAGCGGGCAAACCCGATGCCGCCGCGCTGCTCGCACCGCCGCCGGCCACAGATTCTGCGGAGCAGGCGGCGGACATGGATGAAGTCAAAACCGTTTATCACGCCGCCAGCAGCAGTGACATCGCCGCCGCGCATGCGGAAAAGAAATTCTCGGTCTTCAATTTCACCGGCGTTGTCGGCGATTATTTTCAGTCCAACAGCCTGCCGAAAACGGCGGCGTTTTTTGAGAAGGTGCAGTTGGACGCCGGGACCGTGACGGACCTTGGCAAAGATTTTTTCAAGCGTCCGCGGCCTTACGCCACCGACCCCAGCCTCGCCAACGGCAAGCTGGAAAAAAGCTTAAGCTATCCCAGCGGCCATTCGACCGAATCCATGGTGCTCGCGCTGGTGCTGGCGGAGCTGCTGCCGGACAAACATGACGCCATTCTTGCGCACGCCCGCCTGATCGGCTGGCACCGGGTGCAGATTGCGCGACATTACCCCACCGACATTTACGCCGGGCGCGTGCTCGCGCTGGCCATCGTCAAACAATTCAGGAAGAGTGACGCGTTCCAAAAAGATTTTGATGAAGTGAAGGCCGAACTTGCCGCCGCGCAAAAATGAAAACTTACCGCAAAAACCTCAGCCCGCGCACGGGAATGCGGCAGAACATGGCCCCCGTATTTTTACGACTTTTGCATTGCCTTTTTCCGCAAATTATTAAACAATAAATCACAAGCAAAAATCTCATGAAAAAAATCATTATCCCAACTTTTGTGCTCTCGTCATTGCTGGTGGCACAAGCCCAGTTCACCGCCGGAAATCTCGTCGTGTTGCAGGATGGTGACGGCAGCGCGCCGCTTTCCAGCGCCGGCACGGCACTTTTTCTCGATCAATTCACGACCGCCGGCAGTTTTGTCAATGACATGGCAATTCCTGACACTGGCTCCACCGCCTTGGTCAACAGCGGCACCGCGTCATCCGAAGGCGCGTTGAACCTGTCCGCCAACGGCCAGTATCTGGTTTTCGCAGGATACAATGCCACGGTTGGCACCGCCTCGATTGCCGGCACCACGGCCACCGCTGCTCCGCGTGGCGTTGCCATAGTGGATGCCAGCGGAAATTACACGCTGACAGCCACGTCCAGTTCTTTTTTCAGCGGAAACAACATCCGTTCCGCCGCGAGTGATGGTGCCGGCAATTTTTGGGCTGCGGGCGCAACCACCGGGGTTGCCTACATGGGCACCATCGGCGCGGCCACGGCGATTTCAGCCAGTCCGCTCACCAATTTGCGGGTGGTTCAGGCGGTCGGCAACAATCTGTTCTACTCGTCAGGTTCTGGTTCCACCCGCGGAATTTACGAAGTTGCAGGCAACCCGACCAGTGGCTCCACCACGGCGGTCAACCTCATCAACACGAGCAGCCTTGGCAGCGCCAGCCCCTACGACTTTGCGTTCAACCCCGGCATGACCATCGCCTACATTGCCGACTCCGACGCTTTCACGACCAGCAGCGGCATTGGCGGCATTGAAAAGTGGCGGTTAGTCGGCGGTGTTTGGACTTTTCAATATTCGTTGTCTGATTCACTGAAAGACGGAGCCGTTGGTCTGGCGGTGGACTTTAGCGGCAGTGATCCCATCATTTATGCCACTTCACCGAGTGGCACCAACCTTTTTTCAGTGGTTGACACCGGCTCATCAGCCACCGGCACGGTGCTGGCCAACGCCGGCGCCAACGAAGCCTTCCGCGGCGTGGACTTTGCACCCCTTGCGACCACTCCTGAACCTTCCACACTTGCGCTGGGCGCACTTGGAGTGGCGGCCATTGGCCTTTTCCGGCGCAACCGGAAAGCCTGATCAATTCAGATTTTAAGACAAGACATCAGACGCGCCGGATCATCCCCGGCGCGTTTTTTTGTGCGAACCAGCATCAGTCATTTAATCTTCTCAACCTGAATCCGTGACGGATCGTTCACGCCAAGCTGAAGCAGCACGGCATTGGTGTAGATCGCAAAATTCGCGGGCATCGGCGGCACGCCAACCTCCTGCCGTTCGCTCATCAGTTCTTTCAGCGCCAGCGTGTCCAGCGCCACCGGATCGTGGCTTAACCAGATTTCGTTGCGCACGGTGGAAAATTGCAGGTAGCCCGCCGGCCCGCCTTCGTATTGCGTGAGCAGCGCGTCGGTGACATGCAGCGCCACGCGGTCACCGATCACCGGCAGCGCGTCAATCTCCGGCAGCGCCACGGCCAGGCGGCCGGCGTCGCCCTCGAACCGCCGCGTGTTGTCCACGCAGCCGAGCGCGAGGCTGAAAAAATGACCGCACAAGCCGGCGGCATTTTCATTCATCAAAGGCGCGACGGAAATGATTTTGGTCATCTGCCGGCTCACCAGCCTGGAGACAAAGGATTTTTTCCCGACGCTGAAGTCCTTGTTCGTTTTGCCAAATTCCAGATCGCCCCAGACCAACTGGCCAGTGACCGGCGAATCAGGCAGGTAAAAGCAATTCGTATCGTAGCCCGCCTCCGCCGCGCCGGCCACGCGCACGCCCAGCGTCCGGCCCAGACTGAAAAATCCGGCGGAGCGCAAATCTCCAGCGTGCTTGTCCCAGATGATGATCTGGCCGGGCGGCAAACCGGCGGCGAGCAGACCGCGCACGATGACGGCCACGACGGCGGGCCGCGTGCCGGACAACTGGCCGGGCTGCGAAAAAACCTTGATGCCAACCGTGTCGTTCGTGGTGACGAGGCTGCGCCAGGCGTTGCTCACGGTGGTCGTGCCGGTGAAAAAAGTCAGGCCGCGATTGAAAGCGGCGGCCACGCGCGCCTCGTTCGGCAGGAAGGCGTCGAGCAGGTTGTCGCCTTGCAGGACCACGACGCGCACCGCCGAATTAGTCGGGCGCGACGGCAAAAAATCCTGCGCCCCGGCGGGAACGAGCCAGCCGAGCAGCACAAAAATCAGCAATTGGAACCGTGCGTTTCTTGACAGTTGCAAGCGCTAATGTTACCACCATCGCCGATGCTGGCAAAAATAAATTCAGTTCGCGTCACCGTTTTCTTCCTGGCGCTGGCGGTGTTGCTTGCCGGTTGCACCCCGGCGGGACCGCGTGCGCTGTTGAAAGGGAAAAAGTATCTTGACCAAGGCGACATCGCCGGGGCCGTCGTCCAGTTGAAACGGGCGACCACGCTGCTGGCGACGAACGCGAACGCATGGAACTATTACGGCGTGGCGCTGCAACGCGCCGGCCAGTGGGACGAGGCGGCGGCGGCGTATCAAACCGCGCTCAAACTCGACCGTGATCTCGTCGAGGCGCATTTCAATTCCGGCAGCCTGGCCCTGGAGCAAAACCAGCCGGACGTGGCGAAGACGGAATTCACGGCCTACACCTTGCGGCGGCCCAACGACGCGGCGGGCTGGCTCAAGCTGGGTTCCGCGCAGTTGAAATCCGATGAAATCCTGCCGGCGGAAAGAAGTTTCAGCACCGTGCTGGCGTTGAAACCCAAGGACGCCGAGGCTTACAACGGCCTTGGCCTCGCGAGCATCCAGCTCGGCAAATTCCACGACGCCGCGAAATTCTTCAGCGCCGCCGTGCAGTCGCGCGCGGATTTTGCGCCCGCCCGGTTGAATCTCGCCACGGTCAGCCAGCAGTATCTCCACGACAACAAGGCCGCGCTGGAAAATTACGAGGCGTATCTCGCGCTCAAGCCGCGCCCGGCCAGCTACGATGACGTCAAAACCATCGTCGCCAGCCTCGAAAAATCCGAGCCCGTGGTTTCCATGCCGGCGCCCGCCGTGGCGGTCGAACCTGCCCCGGTCGCGGAACCGAAGCCAAAAATTTCCAACGTGACGACACAGCATCTGGCTGGCGGCAGCCGGCCGGAGCCAGTCGAGAGTTCCCCCGCTCATGTATTGCAACGGCCGGCGGGCATTGCGAATTCAGGTCCGGCGCAATTGGTGACGCCGGTTCCCATGCAAACCGTGCAAGTCCAGCCCGCGCCGCAAATCGTCACCTCGCCGCAGTCAAATCCGCCGAATCCGGCTGTCGCCAACGGCACCGCCGAGCCGGAACCGCTGGAAGTGCCCATGCCGGCTGAACCAGAAAAACCCGGCCTCTGGCACCGGCTGTTTCATTCCAACAATCCGCCGGGTGCGTCCCAGCAAAAATATCTCGGAGCAGATCTGACGCCGATTCCTGCGGCCACCGGGCCGAAGCCGGCCACAAAACCGGCGGAAGAAAAACCCGCCGAAGTGAAGCCCGTGCCGATCACAAGTTTTGCCCGCTACCATTACACGTCGCCGCGCCAGCCGGTGGCGGGCGACCGGCGAACCGCCGGCGGCGCGTTCACCAAGGCGCGGCTGGCGGAGCAGGACGAGAATTGGACCGCAGCCGGGCAATGGTATCAGCAGGCGGCGGAGACTGACCCGTCATGGTTTGAGGCGCAATACAACTCCGCCGTGATCGCGCACCGGCTGCGCAGTTATACGCTCGCGCTGCCGCGCTATGAGCTCGCGCTTGCCCTCCAGCCCGATTCGGTGGATGCCCGTTACAATTTTGCCCTCGCGCTCAAGGCGGCGGATTATGCGGCGGACGCAGTCAATGAACTCAAGAAAATTCTTGCGGCCCATCCGGGCGAAGTCCGCGCGCACCTGGCCCTGGCAAACCTCTACGCCCAGGTGCTGCACGACACCGCACAGGCGCGGCGGCATTACTTAAAAGTGCTCGAACTCCAGCCCGACCACCCGCAGGCCGCCGACATCCGCTTCTGGCTCTCGGCCAATCCGAAGTAGGGAACGCCCCGCGACGCCTTGTTCAAAATCACGACCAGGCTGGACACCGGATGCCTGCGGAATCGGTTTGACTGGTGGAACAGGGCAGGCAGCCGCAACCAGCAGGCCGGTTTTCATCAGGCTCCGCCTGCATTTTTTGCGATTTTATCTATGACTGCGACGGGAACTTGAAGCTTGCCATGTCAATCATGGCAATGGCAACTTGCGCTTTCTCAAGCGAAGATTTTGCGGCATGGAAACCAACCAGCAACCTGAATCGGACGAAATCAAACTGCGCCAGCGGCTCGAAGAACTTTTGCGCCAGGCCCGCGAGCTGGCGGAGGTCACGCGGGCGCCCGCCAGCCTGCCGCGCGTCACCACGCCGCGTCCCGCGCTGCCGACGCACGAAACTTTGCTGCCCGGCTCCATTCTCACGACGCTGTTCCGCAAGCCCGCTTCGGGCCGCACGGTTTCTTTCAAGCGCGAGGAGCTCGGCGACCTGGACGGCATGACGACTGATTACCTGCTGAACTTTTACCAGTCGCAATCGCTGTTCACGCCGGACGACGGCCTGCGGCTGCGCAACAGCATTGAGCAACATGGGCGGCGCTACAGCCAGTTGCTGCGCAACAGCGACTGGCGCACGGTGGTGTTCGGTTATGAAATGGCGAAGGAGGAAGGCATCTTGCGGAGCCTCATCCAACTGCGCCTGCTGGTTGAATGCGTGCAGATCCTCACGCCGCCGCTGATGACCGTCAAACGCATTGGCGACGAGGAATTCGACCTGATTGACAACCTGCACGGATTTGTGCGGCTGCTGACGCTGGCGCTATGGCGGCGGCTGGCCACGGAGAAATCGGATTTGCAGGCTTACGGCGCGTTGTCCCTTTGCATCGCGGGACTGGCCGCGCGGGCCGACGACGCGCTCGCGCTGCTCGAATCCGGCTATGCCGCCAGCGGCGGCAACCCCGACGCGTTCAAGAAATGGTTCGACCAAGGCGGGCGCAAGGCGATGGACCGTGTCGCCGCCATGCTGCAGCCGGTGGACAAGATCGGCCTCGACGAAATCTTCGGAATGCTCACGCGCCACACGCTTGACCTCGGCTTGCAGCCGGTCACGATTGAATTTGTCCGCCAGGTTTTGCAGACGCTCCTGACAACCTTGTCGAACATGGACAGCGAAACGTCCGACGCCTGCCGCCGCCGCTCGGCCGTTTTGTCCGCGCAGTTCACGGAAGTCTCGCGGCAATATGCCGTTGACTTCAACGCCCGTGCCGCCGATCCCGGCGTCAGCGAGGAGGATCTGACCGCCATTTTCAAGGAACTCGACGCGCTGGTCGGCTTGGAACCGGTGAAGAGCGAAGTTCACCGCGCCACGAATTTTGCGCGGATGCAGGTGCTGCGCCGGCAGCAGGGCCTGCCCGTCGTGCAGGCGAGCTTGCACAGTGTTTTCTTCGGCAACCCCGGCACCGGCAAGACCACCGTTGCGCGGCTCATGGGCCGCATTTACAAATCGCTCGGCCTGCTCCGGCGCGGCCACGTCGTGGAGGTGGATCGCGGCCGGCTCGTGGCCGAATACGTCGGCCAGACGGCGGTGCGCACGCACGCGGCGATTGATTCGGCGCTGGACGGCATTTTGTTCATTGACGAGGCCTACTCGCTGGCCGGGCGCGGCGCGGAAGATTTCGGCAACGAAGCTATCGAGACGCTGCTCAAGCGGATGGAAGATGACCGCGACCGGCTCATCGTCATCGTCGCCGGTTACACCGGGCCGATGGAGGAATTCATCAACTCGAATCCCGGACTGGAATCGCGGTTCACGAACTATCTCAATTTTCCCGACTACCAGCCGGATGATCTGGCGGAAATCTTTCATCGCATGGCCGCGCAAAGCGGCTTGGCCTGCTCGCCCGCAGCGGAGAAAAAAGTGCTGAAGCTCTGCCAGAATTTATACGCCGCGCGCAACGAACAATTCGGCAATGCGCGCGAAATGCGGAACATGTTCGAGTCCGCCGTGCGCAATCAAAGCACGCGGCTGGTGGCCGGCGGCCAATGCGATCACGAGGCGCTCACCACCCTGCTGCCGGAAGATGTGCCCGATAATTTTGAGACCGGCCTGCCTGCGTCGGCGGAAGCCAGGCCCGCTCCGTCACGGATTGCGGTGAGGCCGGGTTGAATGTTTTTAACAACTGCCCGAAGCGGGAAGCCCGAACATCGGAAACTCGCGAACTTGTTGTTGCCGGCAGAATTTATTCCCAGGGGAAAATCTGCGCCGGCCAAGGAGAAGGCGAAGGCCGAACCCCAGCCCCAATTGAATTTTGGAGAATAACTTTGGACGACACCGATGTTGATTTTTTGTGCAACGGTCTTCCCGCCGAGGAAGCCAAACGGCTGAGAAAGATTCTGGCCGAATGGAGTGACGGGGATGAGAATGGATTTCCCGTGCAACTGGTGATGCTGCCGCGCGTGCAATGGCGCGCGGCAGTTCTGGTGCCGCAGGCGGCCAATGAGTCCTGCAAATTGATTGAACTGCATCTGGCCGAACACCGGCGGCAGACCGCCACGCTGATCGGCAATCTTTCGGTCGTCGTGGAAGAGCAAACCGGGAAATTGAAAGGAATCGTCAAGCCCCACACCTAAACTTTGAATCATAGCAATTCTCACATAGAATCGGAACAATGAGTCAAGGCGTGGCGTTTGCTTGAGCAGGGAGCCAGGGATGGATCAACGACAACCCCCGTGCCGGCGTTTCCCTGAAGGGGCGGAGCGCCGCCGTCAAGGTTTCTTCCAAGTCATCCAGACTTTCATGCCGGCGATTGCAGGTGACGTCCTACACTTGATCCCACAGCCCTTCGATCGGATTGAGTTCGGGACTGTAAGGCGGCCAGGGGAGCAGATGAATCCGGTCGGGCAGGCCGGGACCGCCCGCGCGCAGGGGAAAGCCCGCCTGATCCTGAATGACCACATGCTTGGCGGCAGGATCGCTGGCGGCAAGCTGCCGGAGAAAGTCCCGGCTGAAATCCAGATTGACCGAGGGCATGAAACGAAATGGGGCACCGCCTTCGAGCACTTCCAGCGCCCCATAGACGTATTCCCACGCATAACATTGCGGTTGACCGTCGGCAACCAACGCCGCATAACCCGACGCCCACGGCTGGGTGTTCAAGTTACTCTTGACCGCAGCCAGATCGCCGATCGTAAACGGAATGCCGGGATGAACATTGGGTTCGATTTTGTCAGCCGCCTGGGCGGCCACTGCGAATGCAAACAACCATATCACGGCAACTAAAATCAGCGTGACCGACGGCGGGCTACATCGGAGGCCGCTGGGCCATCCTAAATTTCGGTTCCAGACGTTGTTTTCTGTGTGCGCGTTCATAATTTTTGCTTGAGCAGTGTGGATTCCTGAAGGAATCAAGCCAAAGTGCTTCATAAAACACTACTGAAGTTTGCAGAATATAGTGACAAAGGCAGCTCTTCGTGTTAGGATTTGGGCATGGGTAATCCAAAAGGAGATGTCTGCAAAAGGGGTTGTTTTTGAAAACAGTTGATCCCCGAAGCGAGGCGAGGCGGGGAAAATGGATTAACGGCCAGCAAGTTCATTGTTTGTTTGGGATTTCAGGCGTCCGGCGG
>Ga0181519_10004590_pt1 | contig 11125 bp, 6 predicted proteins | sample PEATcosm2014_Bin_26_FD_121102 | JGI IMG/M metagenome (GOLD analysis project Ga0181519, IMG submission 121102) | Peatland microbial communities from MTU Mesocosm Facility, Houghton, MI, USA - PEATcosm2014_Bin02_10_metaG | ecosystem: Environmental > Terrestrial > Soil > Wetlands > Peat | place... | reverse complement strand
GCCGGTGAGATCGAGTTCGATTGCGCCGAAGCCGCCGACCAGCACGTCTTCCAGGACTTGCTCGATGAAAGAGCGGAAAGAATCTTCGGGATTGGGCTGCTCGAAGTTAAGGGTGAGGGCGGCGATGCGCTGGGCGGCGCTGGGCAACATGCTGACGCCATCGTGGGCGAAGTCGGCGCGCGAAGGCGACTCATCGAGCGAACGGCCACGGCGGGGCTGAATGCGCCAGGCCATACCGGCGATGCGGTCTTTGATGGTGTTGATGGCCTTGCGGGCGATGGGCATTTCGGCGAAGCGGCGCAAGTTGGCGGGCGTGGGCTTAGGCATAACCCCGGCGCGCGCGAGCGTGGGTGCCCCCGGGGTGAATATGGTGGGTAGCGGCACCGTTCTGCGGGCGGATTCGGCGCTGGTGGCTAGCAGCGCAGATGGGGGCCGGCGATGCGGCCAGGGCAGCTTGGGAAAAGACGATCCGGCAATGCGGCGCAGAGCGCCGCGCAGAGTGTTGAGTGTATTCATAATGTTTTGTCTCTGACCAACAGTGATTAGTGGCTGGTGGATGGCGTCTATCTCACATTGTGGGATATTGAGTAGCGAGATTGGTACTTGGGCTGGAACTACCCCGCCCTAGCCAAAAGAGGCGGAGAAAAGCAGGCCCCTCGGCTCCGCTTCGCTGCGCTCGGGATGACAGAACGGGGCGCCCTTGTTTTCGAGGAGACGGCCGGCCGTTAGAGTTTCAGGTCGATGCGGGCGCGTTCGGCGATGCCGGGCATGTCGGCGACACTCGCGATGGTGACATCGCTGGCTTGCAGCGTGGCCAGAGCGAAGGCGACGCCCTCATCCTGGAGGTCCAACTGGTCTTCGGTGATGGCGGTGAGATCGCTCATAGCGTGCTCCGCCGCGTGCAGATTGTCGCGCATATCGGAATAGCTGTAGGCCAAGACCTTGGCAGCATTCACGTCTTTGGCCAGTGAGACAGCATGGAAGAGATGAATGACACCATTGGGGCGATAACCACAATCGATCTCAAGCGGGTCCCCCTTGCGCGTGTATTGCGCTACTGGGATATCCTTGCGCATTTTGGGTGATTGCCAGACGCCAGCCTGCTCAAAGGCATCGCGCATGGCGTTGTAAATGACGCGGCGACCGGATTGTTCGCGACGGTCGGATTGCTCGCGACGGGCACGGGGCGACGATTCCAGATAACGGTGCGCGAGCGTGCCGATTTCAGCCGGCGGCGACTCGGTGAGGATAGCGTTCATAGGCGCCATCTCCAGCGCGCCGGCGAAGGATTCCTGCATCAATGCCAGCAGCCACGCGCGACGCGACATAGGGCCGCGATAGTTGATGACCTCAGGCAGACGCGATTGCAGGAGGCGGCGAAGCTCGTCCTCGTAGGATTCCAGAAGCTCAATGTCGGCGTCAGGATCGAGGCAGAGGACGCGGCGCCAATCGCGGGTGAAGCGAACATCGGTGAAGCCGTCGTCGCCTTGTTCCAGCAGGGCGATGCCAACATTGACCGATTCTCCCTTGACCACGTCGGGGACGTAGCGGAGGAGGAAAAATTCGCATTGCTTCAGAGAAGCCATCAGCTATCAACGCGTTGTTTCGCGCGGCTGAAGCCGCGCTTAAGTTGTGCCGTCCCTGCGGGACTCCGATTCTCTTTACTGCCTACCCAGCACTCCGCTTCGCTGCGTGCTGGGCTAAGCTGAGTCGTCCCGCGGGGCGGGACGGGAACATGGTTGCTTCCGGAGTGTCGCGAGCATCTGCATTTCAGCCAGCTCGAGACGAACCCCAGGTCGATTAGAGTCCGGTCACTCCGCCGCGAACCGCAGATCCCTCGACTCCGCTTCGCTCCGCTCGAGATGACAATAATAAAGAAGCTCAAACGCGGGCCTAAAGGCCCGCTCTTCCACCTTAGAACATGCCGGCACAGCGAAAGGACCCGCTCTTTCAAGTAGAACACGCCGGCGCAGCCAAAGGACCCGCCCTTTCGCGTAGAACATGCCGGCACAGCCTAAGAACCGCCCTTCCATCAAGTGCTCCGTTCAATTCACGGCCTCGCTCCAGTTTGGAAATGGGTTGCGGCACGAATGCTTGAAATCCAAGATCAGTTCGCGGACGCGGGAGCGGCGCGCCAACAGGCGTGTCAGCAGACGTTCGAGGTCGTCGCTGGCACCGCCGTACCACTCGGGCGGAATCTCTTCGGCCAGCGTCCACAGCGAACTCTCGGAAAAGTTTTCGATGCGGGTCAGCCAGGGCTCGAAACTGTCCCACGATGTGACCGAGGTATAGACATCATTGCGACCGAAGACGCCGCGCAAGGGCGCGTCGGGAAAATTCCACTCGCCGGCATTGAAGCAGTAACCCTGATCGATGAAGCTGGCGCTGAGCTTGCGTTCGCGCGAGCGCTTCCAGAAGGCCGCCTGACGGCCGTTGGCGTTGCAGGTCCACTTGTCGAGGGCGAGCACGCCGGCGAAGTCGGGCAGATTGCGCACGCGCCCCATCATACCTTCGGGCAGGTAGTCGTAGACCTGGCCCTCGAGGGGCGAGATGACGTAGCGCGAGCCGAACGACAGGCCTGGGGTGAACATGGTGCGGCGGCCACAGAGCTCGATGCGCAGGTCGGGGGTGTTCTCCAGCAGCCAGGGGTCGACGTCGACGATGGCGGCGACGGGAACGGGCAGGCCGATCAGCTCGGCGAGGCGAGTGCCCAGCCAGTCGTTGACGAGAACGCGAGTGTGCTGCGGGTTGTTCTGGAACTTGACGACGTAATAGAAGCCGTCAGCACAGCGCATGAGATGACTCTGCGCGCCGCCCCGCATTCTGCGCACGTGTTGGACCGCGTGGATGAACATGAGAAGAAGCAATTAGCGATTAGTCGTTTCCCACCCTGTCGGCAAGAACCGCCGACAAGGGTGGGGCACCCGGCGACTAACAAAAACCTGTGAGCCCGGAATGTCCAAGGCGACAGGGCGGTGTACAGCGATTGCTGGAAACCGCCCGCAACGGGCATCGCGACCGTACATCACGGCCATCGCGTCCGCGTCGCAACCCAAGCTCGTGGAGGGGCGCGAGATTGGGAGCCGATAGCGGCGGCTTCCGGAAACTAGATGGTAGTTCCCGAGGCCGCCGCGAATTGGTGGCACACGTCACAGAGGCATGTGAGGAAAACCGGGGGCCCACCCTGTCGGCAAAAGCGGCCGACGAGGGTGGGGCACCCGCGGTTGTCGGATGAGCTTAGAGTTTTTTGGCGAAGAGGCTGGCGAAGGCGAATATGGCCGGCATCAGAGTGGTTGCCAACTGCGTCGCCGCGGTAGCTTCCTGCTGCTGTTGGGGATTGGAGGTGGCGGACTGGGCGATGGCTCCCGCGGTCTGCACGGCGGCGGTGACGGCACCCACATGGTCACCCGATCCCCATTGGCCGGCGACGGTGGCTGCTTCGGCGGTAGCCGCCTGCACGACTCCCATCATTTTCTGGAAAGTTTGTAGGTTAAACGCCATTGCAATTTCTCCTTTGTGGTTGAGGTTGGTGATAGGGGTTGTTACGTCCCTACGGGACTCGGATCGAGAGCTACCCAGCACTTCGTGCTGGGCTAAGCTGAGTCGTCCCGCAGAGCGGGACGGGAGCAGCGTTGTCCACGCAGCGTCGCGACCGCAGGCATTTGGGCTGCTCGCGAGGACAACAGGTCCTTCGACTCCGGCGGCGCAAAAGGCGCGCCACCTGCGCTCAGGATGACACCCAGAAAAAGGCGCGCGACCGGGATGACACTCAGAAAAGAGCATACGAACGCGACGACCGTGTTACTACGCGGGTTGGAACGGGGGCATGGCCAGTTCCTCGAGCGATCTTGGCGGCTTGACGACAACTTCGGCGCGGACGGCTTGGGCGATGGCCATGGCCATGACAGTGTCGTCGTGCGCGCCCGAGGCGGCCGAGCAACTGCCGTCGGGATGACGAACGAAAGTTCGGCACTCCTCCAGCAGGCGCGGGCTGAGGAACATGAACGGCGCGGCCGAGAGCAGGGCGGCGAGATTTTCCAACATGCGCGGACGGGTGGCGACGTTGGTGAGCCATCCGGGCTGGCCGCCGGCCTGGTAAACATTGGTGTAGCCCTGGCCCATCAGGAGACTGGAGAGGACGGCGTGGCCATGATTGTTGCGCTCGACGGCAACCAGGGCGTCGTTGTATTTGCGGGCGAGAAGGGCAACGCGCGCGGCCAGCGCCTGAGGCGGAAAATGCCCGTGGAGCTCGGCGCACTGAACGCCGTGGGTGCGCTCGATGACCTGGGCGCAAGAGTAGTCGCCGTCAGTGCCACCGCCGGCCGGATCGACGCCGATGATGTACTGCTTGGGCAGGTAACCCGGGCCACCGGCGACGGGCGGAAAGAAGGTGAGCAGCTTGCCCTGATCCGTATTTTCGATGATGGGCGCAGCCTGGCGCAGACGCTGGTCAACGATTTCGATATCGAAGACGCAGTCGCCGGAGGCGAGGAAGCAGCTTTCGGGCTCCTCGGCGTATTCCTCGCGGGCACGGTTGCGGAAGTTGGCGTGAACCTCGCGGCGGAAGGCGATTTGCGCGGGGGTGAGACCGTGCTTCTGCATGAGTTCCAGTTCCTCGTCAGAAAAGCGGACGAGCTTGAGCGGACGGCGATAGCTGGGGTCCCACCACCAGGGATAGAAGTGGCGCTGGTAGCCGGTTTGCGAGGCGCATTGCCACTCGTCGTAGAAGGCGCCGCCGGCGCCGTTGGGGGTGGACTCGAGAAAGATCTCACCTTCAGGCGGGACGGCGGCGCGGAGGGAGGCGAGGGTCTCTGAAACATCGCGCGGCCAGCGGGCGACCTCCGAGCAGTGCAAGTTGTGGATGGTCAGCCCGCGGCCGGCGTTGGGGTCCGCCGCGGTTTCGACGCGATATTCGCTATCGAATACGGGAAACACGATCTGGCGGACATTGGCGCGCGAAGTAAGGAGCGCGCCGCGGCGCAAGGGCTCCGGCAGGTTATCCAGAAGCCGATGCACGATGCGGAAGATTTCCTCGGCGGAGCGCTGGTCGTGGGCGACCTGCACGCTGAGGGTACCTTCGCGAGTGATGCAGTTGATGAAGAAGCGGGCGGCAACGTAAGTAGTGACGCCGAGCTGGCGCGCCTTAAGCACGATGTTGCGCCTGGTGCTGCGGCGCTCCAGGTCCTGTTGAGCGCGGTTGAGAATGAAGGGGCGCAGATGGCCGTGCTTATCGCGGATCTTCAACATGGCATACATCAGATACTCGCGCCAGGTGTTGGCCTGGGGCGAGGTTTTCCAGGGACCGGTGCGATGGTCCGGCGAGGGCTTCGCGTCGAGATGATCGCCGCAGAGCTTGAGCATGTCAGCGCTAACTTCAGCCGACAGCCTGGGCGACCAGGGCACGTCTGGTGGAGGCGCGGGTTGCGGTTGCGGATTGGGTGTGCGTGTCTTAGGCATAGGAGTCAGTGGCTCGCGGCTAGTGGCTAGTTGTCGGTTGGAAATAACAGATCTGCTCAAGCTGTCGTTCGGCTTATTCGCGGTCCGAGCGAACAGCAGGTCCCTCCGCTCGGGCTGAAGCCCTCGGTCGGGATGACACAGCAAGAAAGAAGCCAAACGCGGCGCTAAAGCGCCGCACTACCCGAACGCCGTCACTGGATGGTCTGGCAGTAGAAGCTGTCGCCGGTCATCTTGTCGGTGTTAGCAACGCTGAAGGTAAAGGAGAGCGTGTCGGAGTTAGCGAGGTTCTCGGCCCACGCGAGGCCGCTGTAAGGCGACTCGGTGGTGCCACCGAACGCGGCCCAGGGGACATTCACCGTCTGCGCCGTCAGCGACGAGAAGGTGAAGATTTCGATAGAGGCGTCGCCGCCGTTGTTGCCGGTGGTGTAGGTGGTGGGATAGGTGTAGGCGGTGCTACCCAACTTCCAGCCGACGGTCACGGTGGCGCTACCCGTGGTGTGACGTGCGCGAGCGAAGCACTTGATTCCCGTGCCGACGGAGAAGGTTCCAGAAGCCAGAGTCACACTGTAAAGAGCGGCGGTTGAGCCCGTGCCGGTGATCGCCGACGTCGGGCCTTGAATCGTTCCCGAGACCAAATGCGTGGCCGGAACGGTGCCACCGACTTGCGAATACTGGACCTGCGCGCAGGTGGGCGCTGCGCCGTTGGTGCTCGCGGTCTCGTATTGACTGGAGGGACATGCGCCTGCGTTCGGCCAGTTCGAAGCAGTGGGGATGGTTGGCTTGTTCGACAGGTCGTTGTAGCTTCCCGAGGTGGCGACGGTTGCGGGAGTCTGGCCATTGATTTTGGCGACGGTGGGGTTGGGGTAGCTGCCGGTGAGATCGCCGCCGGCCGCGCCGCTGGCACCGGAGCCGCAGCCGTTGCAGGTGGTGACGTTCAGGGTGCCGAGGGTCGCGGTCGTCGAGTTGATGTCGGCGGCGTAGACCTCGGGCCAGCGGGCGTTGGGATCGCCGATCCAGCGCACGCTGGTGTCGCCCGTCGCCCAGACGGGAATGAAGGTCCAGGTGGTGGTGTCGTAGCCGGGGTTGGTCCAGCGCCAACCCATGCGGGCCTGGTATTCCGGCGTCTGGCCGAATTGCGTGCGGTTGAAGGTACCGAACTTGAGGCCGCCGGTGAAGTACTTGGTGTTGTCACCGTTGCCGATGGCCGCGATGTCGGTGGAGCTGTCGCTGCCTGCGCCAAGCATTTCGGTGGGCGTGCCGTTGGGATTGGCTTGCATGAAGGTGTTGGGCTGGAAGGTGAAGGCCTGGTTGCCGAAGACGATGCCGTTGCTGAGGTAGAAGACCGGCTGCTTGAGCGCGGTGGCGACGTTGGCAATGAGCTGGCCGCGGACGGTGTCGTTCAGGATGTTGGCGTAACCGTTGAGGTAGAAGTTTTCCTGCTCGTACTGGATAGAACCTGGGCCGGTGCTTTCGACGAAGTTCTGTTGCGTGGTACCGAAGGCATAACCGCCATCGACCTTGATCGAAGCCAGGACGGTGCTGTCGGTGGTGGTAGCGAGGATGACGGGATCCTGCGCGGGCGGATTGCAGATGGTACTTTCGGCTTCGGCCTTGAGGCCGTGAATGGTGAGCGTGCCGGCGGAGTTGAAATTGGCGGCGATAAGCGATGTCCGATTGCAGTCGCCGCTGACACCGTTGAGGACGGCGATGCCGGACAGGTTGGTGAACGCCACGCCGGAGCCGTTGACTGCGCGATTGCTGGTGATGTTGGCGATGTCCGACGGGGTGGCAGCGTAGCCGATGTTTTCGAAGTTGTGGTTGTAGCAGGCGGAAAACTCGATGTCGTGAACGCTGGCCACTTCGCCCATGTTCTCGACCTTGAGGCAATCGCCGGCGGCCTGATTAGCGCCGTTACCGACGATGCGCAGGAAGGCGATCTCTCCCCAGTGCCACCATTGCGGATTGGTGGTGCCGGTGCCGACGGTGGAGGTTGCAATGAGGTCGGCGTTGAGAGCGTTGGCAGGCTGAAGGATGGTGCCGTGATTGGTGGAGGTGCTTGCGCCCAGCAGACGAGCGCCGGGCTGCACGATGATGCCGGCGGTCACGTTGTTATTGCCATTGTTGAAGGTGACAGTCGCGTTGATGGTGTAGGTGGTGGGCGCGAGCCGAACAATGACGGAGTCGGGAACGTTGAAGCCGGGACCGGTGTAAGGCGCGGTGCGATCGTCGAGGACCGCACCGAGCACGCTGCCGTTGTTGTAGGCGGCGTTGATGGCGGCTTGAATACTGGAGTAGTGACTGACGAGGAAGTTGACGCCGGGAATGTTCTGATAGGTGAGCGCGGTGGCGCTGACGGTATTGGGCGTGACGTTGCCGATGGGGGGAGGCGAGCTGAGGGATAGGTTGCTACAGGTGTTCCAGGTCATGGGAGTGCCACCGCCCCCCGACGATGTCAGACATTGGCCGGCGGCGCCGGGCGTCAAGGGATAGGTCAACGAATAGGACGAGAAGGCGGAGGCAGGCGCGGAAAGGGTGACGGTGCTGGCGGGGTTAGCGGTGGAATAGGCGGCGAACGACGGGGCAAGGAATCCGTTGTAGTTGACGGTAGCAGGATTGGTCCAGGCGGTGCCGAAGGTGATGTGATCGGGCGAGTTGAGATGCAGATTGTGACCGTGGCCGGTGTCCTGATCGACGATGACGCCCGCGGTGGCGGCAAAGTTGTCGGGAGTTGGATTGCCGGAGATGTTGGAACGATAGCCACCGGATTGGTCGTCACCGGAGCCGTAGTCATAGAGTCCGAGAGAGTAAGGAGTAGAGCGGGCATCGGCGACGGTGACGTTGGCGAATGAGGTGTAGAGCGTTCCGGGGGCGACAAAGATGCCATAGACATTGTTGCCGGCGGTAGCGGCATCGGCGTTGTCATAAATTTCGGCGTTGGAGATAGTGGTGTAGCTGGAGCCGCCGACGACTTGAACCGCACTGTTGTGGGACAGGTAACTGATGCAGTTGACCAGGGTGGTGAGGGAGGATGTGGCATCGATGACATAACCGCCGGCATCGTTCTTCTGGTTCAAGGCGCTGCCGTAATAGAGTCCGCCATTGAGCACGGTTTGGGTAGCGTAGAGGAGGTGAATGCCCATGGAGTTGGGGGTGGAAGGATTGCCGGCGTTGTTGCCATAGAATCCGGTGATGACGTTGGTGGAAGCGGCGTGGGCAGGATCGCCCTCCAGGCGCAGGGCTTCGTAGCCGTTGTATTCGAGGTTGGGGGCTTCGACGTGATTGTTGAAGTTGTTGGAGTTGCCAGGGGCGAGAACGCCGGCATTCACCCAGGTGACGTGGTTATCGGCGACCTGGACGCCGGGATTCTGGGGCCAAGAGGGCGCGGAGCCACTGGTGCGACAGTCGGTGGTGCAGGCGATGGCAACAAAAGCGTAGCCGCCGCCATTTCCGGAGGCGGGACGGATGATGGCGCCGACGACTTCAGGTGCGCCGGCCGACCAGTCGGGATAGAGGCGGCCATCAAGGTAGATGCCCTGGCGGGTATTGAAATCGGCGCGGGGAGCGATCAGGCGGTTGCCACCGGCGACGAGGTGAAAGCCGGCGCCAGCATTGCCGTAGGATTCGTTGCGGCCATCGATCTGGCCATCCGATCCCCATTCAATGCCATCGCCGCCATTGTCGGAGACGTACAGGTCGTGAGCGTAGTTCAATCCGCCGACGGCGTAGATGCCCTGCTGTAGAAAATCGTGAGCGCGGAGGTTGACCAGGTGGAGGCCCCCGGCGAGCGGCCAGAAGATCCCGATCAGTCCAGCCTTGTTGTTACCGTTCAACTCCAGATCGCGAAGGACGGTGGAGTCGGCGCCCGCAGTCAGGTCCTGGACAAGCGCACACGGGGACGAAGGATTGGAGGCAAGAACGGTGGCCGACTGTCCGCCATCCACACCAGAGATGGTCTGGCCCAGACCGATGATGGAAACTGCGGGTGAGCTGACACTGATGCCAGGGCAACCGTTGAAGGTCCAGTTACCTGCGCCGAAGAGCAGGACGACGGGTTTGTTGATGGCGATGGTGGCGTTGCAGGTCTGTCCCGGGCTGAAGCCGCGGGCGTCAACGGTGCCACCGGCGGCGGGCAGTGAGCCGATGGCGGCGTTGATCTGGGCACAGGGATCGCTTTGCGGATAGTTGGCGGGATTGGGCACGCCGTTGGTGCTCTGCACGGTGAGGGTGGTGAAGTTGCCGGTGTTGGGAGTGATGTTGCCGATGGGCGGAGGTGACGACAGATTGGCTCCGCCTCCGCCACCGCTGGCGTCGACGTAGGCCTTGTTGGCGGCGTCGGTGGAGTTCTGCGGCGTGGGGACGGACGGAGAGTTGGTGAAAGTCTTCACTCCAGCGACGGTTTGGGCGTCGGCAAGGTCCATGTAGTGGGCGTCGGCCCAGACGCGAGTGAGAAACTGCGCCGCCTGATTTGCGGGAACCAGGGTGCTGCGAATTGCGCCGATGGTGGTGCTGCTGAGCGCGGGGACGGACCAATATTCGCTGGCGGTTGAGCCGTCATTGAGCTTGTAGGTGACGCGATAATAGGTGCCGGCGGGCGCGGCGCCAGCGTTGGGGGCAAGAGCGGCGCTGAACTGGCCTTGCGTGCCCAGCGTGACGGTGAGATTGCCCGCGGCAACCGGTTGACCGGCAGCGGTGGTAAAGGCGTTCCAGACGATGACGACATCGCCTTGCGCGGGAGAGCCGTCGGCGCGATAGACGGTGTCGGTAATCTGACACAATGTCAGACCTCCCTGGGCAGGGGCGAGGCGTGGCAGGAGAATTGCGAAGATGGCAGAAATCAGGACAGAAAGAAACCGCCCTGGAAGGCGGCGAGTATTCGGCATGGTGAATGCCTCTCTGATGCCGGAGAAACCGGCGGTAGTTGAAGTGTTGTCCCACATTGTGGGGGTACCGTCAAGCTGCGCGGACTGTTGACTGGTTCATGATAAATGCGAGGGGCTACGAACTGCCCCGCCCTGGCCAAAAGAAGGCCAGAACGGGGCACCCAGTTTTCAATTTTGTACAGCTCGAGATGAACCGCAGATCCCTCGACTCCGCTACGCTCCGCTCGGGATGACAACGTAATAGTTTACGACTGCTTAGCTGCGGGGCTGTCCGGCGGCGGAGTAGGAGCGCATGAAGTCTTCGACGCTGTCGACGTAGACGGCGGCGAAGTCGACGACCGCGCGGCGGGACTCGATCAAGCGCATGGCATCCTCCAGATCGAAACCGAGGGCGCGAAGCACAGCGAGCGCCATCATGGGAGCGCGATGAACGCCGGCAGCGCAGTGGATGAAGAGGCGCGCTTCGGGATCGTCGAGGGCGGCGAGAGCGAAATCGACACCGCGCTGAAAAAGCTCGGGCGGCTTGGGTTGAAAGTCGTCGTCGGTGGGATTCCAGAGCACCTGGACGCCGTAGGGCTCGGCCAGGCGAGTGTCGTCGAACTCAAGCTGCATGTCGATGATGTGGGTGATGCCGGCGCGGACCACCTCGATCATTTTGTCGTCGATCCAGATGCCGCCGCCAACTGCAATGCGGTCAGTCACCCACGTCATGTCCATGCGATCGTCTCTCCTGGGTGGGTGGGAAAAACACCCGAAAGCACCCTGTACCCAAGGGACATTCTACAGGG
>Ga0181519_10004587_pt1 | contig 11132 bp, 7 predicted proteins | sample PEATcosm2014_Bin_26_FD_121102 | JGI IMG/M metagenome (GOLD analysis project Ga0181519, IMG submission 121102) | Peatland microbial communities from MTU Mesocosm Facility, Houghton, MI, USA - PEATcosm2014_Bin02_10_metaG | ecosystem: Environmental > Terrestrial > Soil > Wetlands > Peat | place... | reverse complement strand
TCAGAAGCAAACCGACCGTGATGAAATCGCGGTAAATGAGCCCGTCGCTGACCTCGAGGACGTTGGCGGGAACCGGGGCGTCGAGCGCGCGCATCAGTTCCTTGATTGGCATGGTGGAAAAGAAGAAATCGGCTTCGAAGGTGCGGCGCTCGCCGGTTTCCGAATGGACGGCTTCGGCGGCCGTGATGCGAAAACCGTCGGTGAGCAGCTTCTCCACTCCCCACCCCATTTCGACGCAGCCGCCTTTGCGCTGCACGTCTTCGGCTACATATTCCCAAAGCTGTCCCGGACCCAGCTTGGGATACATGAACTTTTCGATCAGCGAAGTTTCTGTGCCTTTCTGGGCCAGATCGCCGTTGCTTTTTTTGCGCGCGAATACCGTGCCGAAGAAATGCGTCAGCGCTTTCAGGATCGAGAGGCCTTTGATGCGCTGTGCGCCCCACTCGGCGCTGATCTGGTCGCAGGGCACGCCCCAGACTTTCTCGGTGTAGGACTTGAAGAAAGTCAGATAGAGTTCGCGGCCGAAGCGGTTGATCAGAAACTGTTCGAGCGTTTTCTCGGGCTTCTTCTGGTTGACCATGCTGACGGCGTAACTGACGCCGATCTTGGCGGTGCGCACGAGGCCCAGTTTGCGCAGCGTATCGCCGCTCAGCTTGATCGGGTAGTCGAAAAACTGGCGCAAAAAATAGATGCGGGATTTGCGGTTGCGAATGAGCATGACGCGGTCGCCCTGGACCGGGTCGGGAGCGCCGGGGTCGGCGGCGACATCGCGCGTCTGGCCGCGATAAGTAATGGTGTTGTCGGCGGCGCCGTTCGGCGAGGCTTCGACGGGCATGACTTCGATCCACCAGTTCATGACGCGGTCGGATTTGGAAAAGAAGCGGTGTCCGCCGATATCCATGCGGTTACCCTTATAACGCACGGTGCGCGAGATGCCTCCGAGGTAATCGCTCTTCTCCAGAACGATCGGGACGACGTCGCTGCGCTTGAGTAATTCGAAGGCCGCGGTAAGGCCGGCTGGTCCCGCGCCTATGATGAGAGCCCTGCGTTGAGCCATTCGTTGTTTATTATCCCCTGCCTAAAAATGGAGCCACGATGAAACGCCCGCACTGGCGAGAAAGCAGGCGGCCAGAATCGCCTGGGCGGCGCGGCCGGAAGCGGGCAGCGCGCGCAGCACGGAGCGCCGCAGTTCATCCTCGCCGCCGAGCGGAGCGGCATACCGGCGGCCCGCCTGCGCATACCGTTCGCGCAGCGCATCGTCATTCCAGAGTTGCTCGATGGCGGATCGCAGTGCGGCCACATCTCCGGGAGGCACGATGCGCGCCTGGTCCCCGGTGAGGACGTCGCCGACTCCGAGTCCGTCGCTGATAATCACGCACTTGCCGGCGGCCATGGCCTGGAGGTAGACGCCGATGCCGGCCTGGGTGGTGCTGTCGCGGACCAGCGGCAACACGACGAGCCGCGCGCCCGCCAGCGATCGGATAAAGAACCCGGCACTGGAATCCTGGTTCAGGATTTCGACATTCGGAGGCACTGCCAGGCCGGCGAGCGTGGAGCCGTTTGGAGCGAGATCGGTCTCCTTGCCGGTAATCAGCTTGACCGGGTATCCCAGATCTCCGACGGCGGCGAAGAACGTGGCGAAATCGCGCCGGGAGCGGCCTCCGGAGAAGATGTAGCCCTGGTCGGCGGATGGCGTCGCTTCGATCAATTCCAGCGCGTTGATCTTGAAAGGAATGTAATGAAATTTCGATGCCGGGAGGCCCAGCATCCGCTCGAACCAGGAGGAGTCGCGGAAGTATACGAGAAAACGGGCGATGCGGCCCAGCAGAGACCGGATGACGGGGAGAAAGCGCGGGTTCGGTTGTCCGATGAAGAAATCGAGGGTCGTCACGCGGCAAGCGTGGAACGGAATCAGGGTGAGGAAGAAACTGAAAAACAGGACGTCGACGAGCTGAAAATGGACCACGAGGTGATCCGAACGCAGCGCCGCAAGCAGCAGCAGCAGATTCCGCGCCCAGTGGTTTTCGCACCGGGCAGCGGGGAACGAGGTCACCGAAATGCCCGGAGGCGCGACCCGCTCGAGTCCGGCAATGTCGGTGACGATGCGCAACACTCAGGATATCGTGCGGAATTCCGCAAGATCACTACTCCAATGGGTTATGAAAGCCACTTGAGCAGCCGGATCACACCCATTTTTGCCGCCTGGCGGTGGGCGGAAACATCGGTGCGGCCTTCGATTTCGCGCCGATTGTTCCGGTAGTATTCGTAGGCGCGGCAGAGCATTTCTTCGTTGGTGAGGGTGGGCCGCCAGCCGAGCTGAGCTTTGATCCGGGTGGTATCGAAGCAGAAATCCTCGGCGATCATTTTGTAGTGATACGGGCCCAGGGGCGAAATTCCCAGGTGGTGGGCGATGCTCATTCCGAGCAGCGTGGCGTTCTTTGGCAGCGTGGCGAGCCTGGCGCCGGTGGCGGCGCGCTCGATCACGTACTGATAGATTTCACGGAACGATTTGACGTCGTCGGAGCCGATATTGAAAACGGCCGAGCGCGGGTGCGAGGCGGCGCGGATGCAGGCGTCGGCGAGGTCCTGGGCATAGACGAACTGGTACCGGTTACGGCCGCCGCCGACGGTCCAGATCCGGCGGCCCTCGTCAATGAATTCGAAAAGGATGGCCAGCAGGCCGAGGCGTCCGAAGTCCATGATGGTGGGGCAGCGAATGCTGATGGTGTTGAGGTCGCCGCCGAATTGGCTGACGATTTTTTCGGCCTCCCATTTGGACTGGCCGTAAATCTCGACGGGCGCGGGTGGTTCGTCCTCGGGGACGGGGCGCGCGTAGCCTTTGCCCCAAAGGCAGTTGGAAGAAGTAAAGACGAGGTTGGAAACGCCGTGTTTGCGCGCGGCTGCGGCGACGATGCGGGTGCCGTCGACGTTCGATGTCCACAGGAAGGTCTTGTCTTTCACGGCGTGGGCGAGGATGGCCGCGCAATGGAAAACGGCGTCGAATCGATCCGCGGCATAGAGGTTTTCCATGAGGGCCGGGTTGCGGATATCGCCCTGGACGGCGGTCAGCGCGGGGTGGGTGAGGTCGTCCGCCTGAAGGTCGATGCTGACGACCCGGACGCCGCTGTCGAGAAGCCTGCGCTTGAGGATGCCGCCGAAAAAGCCGGCCCCGCCGGTGACGAGTGCGCTGTGCATAAGACCTTAAGCGGTGAACGGCCGCTTATTTTACCAGGACGCCAATACCGTAGAAACCTCGCGGATGGAGCATGTACTCGCGGTGCGAATATCCGGCTTTAACAGCGTCCCAAAGCTTCTTGACCTGGGTATCGTCGTAATTGCCCGCCACGTCGTGGAAGGCAACCAGACCGCCGGGCCGCACCAGAGGCGAATACATCTCCCAGTCCTGCTTCACCCCTTCGTAAGTATGATCGCCGTCGATAAACAGAAAATCGACAGCGCGGCCGCCCAGCAGGCGCTTCAGCTCGGTGATAGTGGAAGGTTCGTGGGAGTTGGCGCGCATCAGGTGCAGCCGCTGCCGTTCCCGCGCAAAGCGGCGGTAAAGAGGAGTTCGAAGGGGCGAGTAGCCGCCGCCGAATTTTCCGCCGGGCAGGTCGACGCTGATAATCAGCGCATCGGGCGGCGCCAGCCGGGTCCACAGATACAATGTCCCGCCCATCGATGTGCCAATCTCAACAATCGTGGCGGGGCGAAGGCGGGTAACGTCCTCGACCAGCTTGACCAGTTCTTCTTCGACCTGAATGGGCTGGAGAAACTCTCCGCTGAACTGGAAAACCTGGCGGATCAGCTCGGGGGGATTGTCGATCAGGGAGATCGAGGCTTTGTTCAGCCCGCCGAGTCCGGTCATGGCCTGGGCGTACCGGGCGAGGCGTGTCAGTCCGTTCAACGCGGGCGCTCCGCGCGGACCGGCGATTCATTCCGCATCGCGTCCAGCATAGCAGGGGAGGGAAGAATCGAACCCGCGCCGATGCTTCTCATTTGTGAAGCGCGGCGGCCATTTCCGGGGTAAAGTACACACGGTATCCCGGGGGCGAAAAAACCAATCGGTATTCGGCCAGGCGCTGGCTGATTTTTTCCCAGTCGGCGGGCTTCTGGAGGCGAAGGTCCAGGTAAAGATCGGCGTCCAGGTGATCGGCGAGGACGATCACGTCGGCGTGGCGGCCGGAACGCACACCGAGGTACCGGTCGTCGCGATAACGGGGATCGTATCCGACCGTGTGGATGAGACAGGCGCTGCCGAAAATGAGCCTGGCCGAGCGCGCTTCGGAGGCCAGAAAGCCGGCCACCTCACGCTGGGAAGCGGCCGTCGACAGGGAGACGGCTTTGGTGACCGCGAAGCTCACCTGCATGCCGGCGAGCATCAGAAACCATGCGGCCAGAAGGAGCCTGGGCAGACCCCGGCGCCAGGACCAGAGCGCGGCGGCCGCGAGCCCGGTGATGGCCGCATACAGGGGTTCGATGTGAATAAAGTAGAGGCCCAGCTTTTGATTGAACACGCACTGAATGACGAAAAACAGCGCGAGCAGACTGGCCAGCAGTCCGGTGGCTGGCTGACGCCGCAGAGGAGCGGTGAGAAGGGCGAGTAAAGCCGCCACGTAGGTCAAAAGAACCAGTCCCTTTAACCGGCTGAGCGGAATGGGAGACAAAAGGCCAAAGACGGCCAGATACCGGTCGTGAATCTCACCCCACACAAGCCGCAGTGGCAGAGGCAGATGAATCGACGACCACGCGACTTCGCCGAGACGATGATCGGAGTTAGCGCGCATCTGCTCCACGAAAGCGGACGGATCCTGAAAGATGTAAATGCTCCAGACGGCGGCGAGGGCCGCATAGACGAGGGCGGGCGCGGCAAAATGAATTACGCGCAATTTGGCCCGATCCAGCCAGAACACCATCAGCCAGAGACCGGCGAAATACAGGATACCGTTAGGATGCGTGAGGCCCGCGAGGGCGACCAGGGCGTTCCCGGCGCAGAGCGCCAGTACTAAAGATCTTTCCCGAAGCGCCGCATAGACGGCCATGGCGCTCCAGCCGAGGGCCTGACACATCATGTCGGGCCGCGCGTTTTTGGCGGTGTCGATTAAAACGAAGCTGAGCCCGTGGAAGGCGGCGGCAAACAGCGCCGGCGGCTCGGGGCAGCCAATGCGCCGCATGAAAATGTAAAGCGCGAAGACGCTGACCGGAATCCACAGTATGGAGAAAAGGCGGACGCCGAAAAGAGAGGTTGGCGCCACCAGCATCCAGGCGGCCTGGCCGATCAGGTAAAGGGGCATCACCCAATAAGTGTGCCGGTCCAGCCGGGTCAGACCGGTTCCGGCTGTTTCCAGAACGGTGGTGCCCATAAATCCGTGATGCGACAGGTTGTAAGCGGCATCGGAGAAGGTGCCCTCGTCCATATAAGGGGGCACATGCCAGGCCTCGAATGCGGCCAGCGCCGCGGAGAGCAAGCAAATGGCGACCAGGAGGATGACCGGCCAACGATTGACCCGGGCAACGGTTCCGGACCCGGCGGTAGTGGCGCTCCGGTCCGGAAGAGTGGAAGACGGCGACATGAAGCCTTAAGTTCATTGTATGGTTGGCTCAGGGCGGAACAGAACCGGCTCAGGCACAGTACTCGGCTGATCGCGCGGGGGTGCGGGTTCGGCTATGCTGGAAAGAACAGCCCATGCAGCGGAGTTTCGTTCCATCCAGGCCGGGCGTCAGAGGGTTTCCGGCGTCTCCCGACAAGCTGTCAGGCGCGCCCGGGCCGATGCGCGGACCGCTGGGCAACAGACTGAAACCGGGCGTGACGCGCCCGCCAGCCGGGCTTCCGGGAGCCAGAAGACCCGCTGCCGCCGCTCCTTCTTTACGACAACAGGCAGCCGCTCCGGCGGCCTTCACCATCGGGTTGCTTGGATTCTATATCGCGATGCATACCAGCTTCGCGGGCGAAATGCTGGCGATATTTTTGCACTTTCCATTTCCGGTGGTGGGGATCTTCGCGGTGATCGTACCGCTGGTGGTTTTGTTCGCCGGCAAGGCGACGCGCTTCTTTGCGGCTCCGGTGGCGCTCCCGTGGCTGTTACTGAACGGGTGGATGGTCCTCTGCGCGGCGCTGAGTTTCTATCCAAGAGGAAGCATTATGGACGTGATTCCGTTCGAATTGCGATTCCAGATCCTGCCGATTCTGTCCTGCGCGGTCGCGACGACCTCGAAAGCGACGCGGGCGCTGCTGGCCTGGGCGGCGGCCGGCATTATTCCGGCACTGCTGCTGTGCGCCACCAAGGGCGCACAGATCGAGGGCCGGCTGGGCGTTCTCGGTACGAGTCTCGAGAACCCGAACGACCTTGCGTTTCATCTTTTGTGGGGATCGATGCTTCTGCTGGTGTTTCTGCTGGGCAAAGGGAAACTGGGGAAAGCGGTGGCCGTTATCGCGATCCCGGCCTCTGTCTGGTTCATCCTGAAGACTGCGTCGCGGGCGAATTTTCTGACCATCTTCGCCGTGGTGGCCATTGCGTTTCTGCTCGCCGCGCCGTCCGTCAGAATGATTCTGCTGCTGGCGATTCCAATCGGGCTCGCCGCTATGCTGCCGTTCCTGCCAAGGGCCACGGTGGAGCGGATCCTGGCCGTCGTCGTCAGCTCTTCCATCGACGACGTGGATAAACAGCCGGATGCGAGCAGCGACGAGCAAGTGCGCGGAGCGCTTGGTTGCGAGGCCGCGCGGATGGAGTTGGCGAAGCTGGCGGTGAATGCCACTTTGCGCCACCCGTTGTTCGGGGTGGGCATGAACATGTTTGCCACGGAGACGGCGGATTACCTGCTGAAGGGCACCGGAAAGAAGGCGCCGTGGCAAACGGCGCACAACTCCTATCTGAAGATCTCGAGCGAAAACGGCGTGCCCGCGCTGATTTTTTATGCGTGGTCGATTCTGTCGTCGATCGGGATGAGCTGGCGAACTTTCAGCAAGGCGCGGGGCCGGCCCGGTTTTGAGGATGCGACCCGAAACTCCGTCTGCATCCTGCTGGCGCTGATTGTGTACGCGGTGGGCACGTTCTTCTGCGACATCGTTTATCTGCCGTATCTGGCGATAACCGTGAGTTTGGCGGCGGCGAACTATCTCTCGTTCCAGAACGACGATCGTCTGGCGCGGGCGCCGGTCCCGATGCCGATGCCGATGCGCGTACCGTCCGGTGTGAGGTGAAGGCGTCGCAGGCCGGCTGGCGATGGGCCAGTCTGCTGGCCGGAGCGATTGCGCTCTGGCTCTCCTGGGGCCCGACGGGCGCGCCCTACATCACCAACGACGGGTACCAATATCTCGATGCCGCATCGAATCTCGCGTCGGGACAGTGCTTCTGTACGCGCGTTGCGGTGTTCGACGAACAGGTGGCGTTCGGGCATTTCCCTATACCGTTCACGCATTTTGCGCCGGGATATCCGCTGCTGATCGCCGCTGTCGCGCGCACCGGCGCAGCGGGAGCACCCGCGGCGGGATACCTGTATTCAGCGTTGGGTTTTCTCGCGGTCGTCTGGCTGATTCAGGACGTCGCGCTGGCACTGGGGGCGCGCGCCTGGGTGGCGGCGGCGTTCAGTCTGATATGGATCACGCACGCGACCGCGCTGCTTTATGCATCGATGGTGGGGACTGAATCGCTGTTCACCGCGTTGTTGCTGTTACTCGCGGCCCTGGTCGTCCGCGACGTCCGCGCGGAGGGGAGCAAACCCGTGTTGACGGCGGGGATCGGCGTGGTCGCGGGTTTGTCGTATTGGATCCGATACCCCGGTTTGTTCCTGACGGCGGCCGCGGGCCTTTACCTCATTGCGAGGGCGTGGCGGGTTCCGCGCACGCGCCGCGGAGCCGTGGCCGGGTTGCTGGCGGCGGCATTGCTGGCAGGAGCGATTCAAATCCGCAACGCGATCTACACAGGGTCGTGGCGCGGCGCATTCAAAAGCGGCGGACACGCGCCGCTAAGGGTCGCAATCGATACCCTGCGGTCTTTTTCTCACCTTGTGACCGGCGACCGCGTGCCAGTGCGCTTCAATCTGTGGATGGCGATTTTCCTGTTATCGGCGGCGCTGGTGCTGGGGTTCGGGGCGCGGGCCTGGAAGGGCCGTAGCTCGCGGGTCGGCTATTCCTTCGAACCGCTGGGATGGACGCTTTTTATCGGATTTGCTTACATCGGCGGCGTGATGCTGGCGGCCCTGACTACGATCGCCGACGATCTGTCGCGTTACTACCTTCCCGTTTACCCTCTGTTCCTGGCGTGCGCGGCCGTCGGTTGTTCGGCCATCGCGAAGGGATGGAAATCGCTGGTTGTCATTCTGCTTGTGCTCTCGGCGATCAGTGTGGAATCGCGCAACCTGTTGGTTCGTCCCGGACCGGCGGACTGGATTCTGACAAAAGCGATGCTGGATGAAGAAGAGCAGCCAGGCACTTCTCTGTTCCAATGGCTGCAGGCTCACGTTGACGCCGAAGGAGTGATCCTGGCGGTGGAAGGACAGGCCGTTCATTACGTCCTGCAGCGCCCCGTGGTGGCGGTGATTCCCGCCGGAGATACGAGCCGGCGCACCGATGAAGCCGGCTTCCGGACTCTGATGCGCCAATTCCGGTCAAGGTACGTGCTGCTGTTTCCGAATGCGCCCGCGGACAGAGTTCCGGAGCAGAATTCCTACGGCTTCCTGCGGTCTCTGGCGGCAGGCAACGCGCCGGGGTGGCTGAAGCTGGCGGCACGGACGCGCGATGCCGCCGTTTACGAGTGCGCGGACTGCGCCAATTGAAATCCTACTCGTTGAAATTCTATTCGGCGGCCGCGGTTTCCGGAGTCTGAGCTGCCGGCGCGGGTCGCTGCGAGCGCAGCAGGGCGATATACATGGACACGGCAACGAATCCCTGCGCCGCCACCACCGACCAGGCCGTGCCGATCGGACCGAAACGCGGTGACAGAACAACCGCGAGAATCACATTGAGAACGCCCGCGGACACTACAATCCGATTAAAGGCGCGGTCCAGTCCGAACGGCAGCATCCATTGCATTCCCAGGATATTGCTGACCGCAACAAACGGAACGATGAGCGAGGCCACGCGCAGGACGCCGACGGCCGGCCGGTAAGACGCGCCGAGAAGAATCCGGATCACCAGGGGCGCGGCAACGATGAGAGCGCCGCCAATCAGCAAGCCCGCGATGCCGAAGAAGATGAGACCCTTCCGGATAGCGCCGGTAGCTTTTTCGCGGTCATTGGCGGCCAGGTGAATCATGCGCGGATAAAGCGCCTGCGTGATCGGGGTCATCAATCCGACGACCGCGAGAACGATCCGTTCCGCGCCTCCGTAGTAGGCGACTCCCGCCGCGGCTACGAAGAGGCCGAGGATAAATGTGTTGGCCATTGTATACAGGCTGACCGCGCTGCGGGAGAGGAAAATGGTCCATCCGGCTCGAAAGGCGGCAATCGCCTGTTCCAGCGCCGGCCGACGGAAAGAGATGGCGCTGTACATTTTTGCCGCGATGACCGCGGTAACCACAGCACCCACGCCGGCCTGCAGCGCGAGCACTCTCCAGCCGTGCGCGGGGGACTTGACGATCAGGAAAATGCCCGCGGCCGCGCACGCCCGTCCGACGACATTGAGCCAGGCCGGGAACTTCATTTTCTCGATGCCCTGGAAATACCAGAAGGGCCGGATTCCCTGAGTAGCGGCGATGGCGAGGGCCAGCCAGAGATACCACTGATGCTCGCGAAACGCCGGCACCGTAAATCTCGCGACTGACGCGATGAGAATGGATGGCAGCAGCAGAAGAATGTTGGCGCCAACGACGCCCTGCGCCACTTCCGCGAGCCGGTCTGGATTGTCGCGGTGCCGGGCGATCTCGCGGGTGGCGGAAAAGCCGAAGCCATATTCCAGCACCAGAATCATCCAGCCGGAGAAATTCTGGGCGTAGACCACCATTCCCCACGCGGCTGGTTGCAGCACGCGGGCCAGGTACGGAATCGTGATCATCGGCAGAACGTATTCGGCGAACTGGACGCTGTACAGCGCCAGCGCATTCTGGACCACCGGATGGCGCAGGTAGCGTTTCATTCAGGAGGAGGCGATTCGGGGGACACCGGATCTAATGGCATACGCTCGCTGGCGCGGGCCGCGTCGCCATCAGCAACCAGTTCTCCAGCACGACAAGGGACCATAACTGTTCGGGCGCCTTGTTCGATTTCAGCGCGGCCGCAGCCGCCGCGCGCAGCGATCCAGGCCGGATCCAGCCTTCCCTTTCGAGCACAGAGCCATCGGCGAGGGACTCCAGCTGCGGCCGCCAGCCCTGAGTCAGCCAGTTTCCCACGGGCACGGTGAACCCCTGTTTTTTCCGGTTCGCCACGGCGGGGCCGACGCGGCGGCGCACCAACGCCCGCAGGATGGCCTTGAGCTCACCACCGCGCTGCCTCAGTTCGACCGGTAATGAGGCCGCCAGTTCCCACAGCCGGTGATCGAGGAACGGCGAACGCGCTTCAATCGCGTAATACATCGAGCCGCCGTCCACCTTTGTCATGTACTCGGAGACGAAACGAGTGCGGCGCTCGTAATCGAGGAAGTCGGTCATCAGACGGCGTCCGGAAGCGAACGAGAGCGGAATTTCCCTGTGACTGAGCGCCTGACTGCTCAACCGCTCGCCCAGCATTCCGCTGTTCTGGAAGTAAGGCAAACCGTCGTGCGTCCGGGTCACCGCGCCCAAACCGCCGACGGCGTAATCGGTGAGGTGCATGGCGCGGCGAAGCTGCGGGATGCTTTCGACGGCGGGGCGCAGAGCGGGCCAAAGTCTGTCGCTGAAGCCAGGCAGCGCGCCAGCCAGCCGCTGCGCGTACAAAAAGTTCCGGTGGTGCGTGTAGCCGAGGAAAACATCGTCTCCGCCGTCGCCGGTCAGAAGCACGGTCACCTTCGGCTTCACCGCTTTGCAGACCCGCAACAGGGCCAGGGCGGAGGACACCGCGAAAGGCTCGCCATAGGCGCAGGTCAGGTCGTCCATGGCGGGCTGCTCCTGCGGCGACAGCGTAATCACTTCATGCGGGACGCCGAGGATTTGCGCCGTCGCGCGCGCGCCTTCGGTTTCGTCGGCAGGATGTCCGGGCGTACCGACCGTAAAGCACTTCAAGTC
>Ga0181519_10004586_pt1 | contig 11132 bp, 5 predicted proteins | sample PEATcosm2014_Bin_26_FD_121102 | JGI IMG/M metagenome (GOLD analysis project Ga0181519, IMG submission 121102) | Peatland microbial communities from MTU Mesocosm Facility, Houghton, MI, USA - PEATcosm2014_Bin02_10_metaG | ecosystem: Environmental > Terrestrial > Soil > Wetlands > Peat | place... | reverse complement strand
GCGGTCAAAGGGCGAGACATCGGGAACCGAGCGGCGGCTGAGGCAGCCACGCGTCTCCCAGAGCGAAGTGTACTCGCGCTTCTCCAGCCAGTACTGCATATCGTCGAGCACTCTCTTGATGTGCTCGATGCCGTGAATGTGCAAGGCCGATGCCATCATGGTAATGCCCGCGCCGGCCATGATGCCCTTGAGCACATCCTCGGCGGAGTGAACGCCGCCGGTGATGGCCAAGTCGGCCTTCATGTTGCCGTAGAGAATGGCCGCCCAGTGCAGGCGCGGCAGCAACTCCGAGGGCGTGGAGAAGTGCAGGGTGGGCCGCACTTCCAGCGTCTCAATGTCGAAGTCCGGCTGATAGAAGCGGTTGAAGAGCACCACGCCCTTGGCACCCGCATCCTCCAACTGGGAGACCAGGTGGGGAATGCTGGTGAACGAGCGCATCAGCTTGACCGAAACTGGCACCTTGACCGCAGAAGTAACCGCGGAGACCAGCTCCAGGAGCTGCCCTTCGAGGATAGCCGAGGTTTGGTCCTTGTTGGTAGCCAACGCGTAGGTATTCAGTTCGATGGCGTCGGCTCCAGCCTGCTCCACGTCCTGGGCAAAACGCACCCAGCCGCCGGTGGTGGCGCCGTTGAGGCTAGCCATAACGGGAATCTTGACGGCTTCCTTGCACTTGCGCAGGTGATTGAGATACACCTCCTGCGTCATGCGATAGTCGCTCAGATCGGGCAGGTAGCCAAGCGACTCGGCAAAGGAATCCGTGCCGCGCGAGAGATCCTCGTCCAGCGCCTTCGACTCCAAGGCCAACTGCTCCTCGAAGAGCGAGACCAGCACCACAGCAGCCGCGCCGGCGTCTTCCATGCGCTTGACATTGTCAATGTTCTCAGAGAGCGGCGTGCCGGAGACCACGATCGGCCCGCTCAACTTCAAACCCAGATATTGCGTTGAAAAATCAATCATTCAGCACCTCCAGCAGCCTCAGCCACCTTTTCTTTCTTATCCTCGGGCTTTTCCGGCGGAGCGATGTTCGGCGTTTCGCCACGGCCGGGCATTGCAGCCCTAGCGGAGTATACACGCCACTGGCGCTCCACGTCGTCCTGCGCCTCCACCAGCAGCTTGGCCGCCAGATCGGGATTGCTGCGCGCAAGCATAGTGTAACGCGCCTCGCGGTATGTGTACTCCTTCAATCGGATGGCAGGAGCCTTCGAGTCCAACTGGAAGGGATTCTTGCCCGATTCACGCAACTCTGGATTGTAGCGCATCAAAGGCCAATATCCAGACTGAACCGCGAGTTTTTGCTGCTCGAGGCCATGAATCAGATCGTAACCGTGAGCGATGCAACTGGCATAGGCAATGATAATCGAAGGCCCGTCGTGCGCCTCAGCCTCTTGGAAGGCCTTGGCTACATGGCTGTCGTTGCCGCCCAGCGCGACCCGCGCCACGTAGACCGAGCCGTAGCTGACGGCTTCCATCGCCAGATCCTTCTTGCTGTTCGACTTGCCGCTGGCAGCGAACTTGGCCACGGCGCCGCGCGGGGTCGCCTTGGACATCTGCCCGCCGGTATTCGAGTAGACCTCGGTGTCCAGCACCAGCACGTTGATGTTCTTGCCGGAGCCGAGCACGTGGTCGAGGCCGCCGAAGCCGATGTCATACGCCCATCCGTCGCCGCCCAGAATCCAAACGCTCTTGCGGACCAGCGAGTCCACAATCGCCAGTAAATTGCGCGCGTCAGAGGAGTCGTTGCCGGCGAGCTTGGCCTTGAGCGCCAGTACGCGCTCACGCTGCTCGTTGATCTGGGTTTCCGTCTTCTGCTCGGCAGTGAGCAGGGCGGTAACCAGTTCGTCGCCGATCACCGGAGCGAGCCGCTTGACCAGAAGCTCGGCAAAATCCTTCTGCTGGTCGAGCGCGATTCTCATGCCGAAACCGAACTCGGCATTGTCCTCGAAGAGCGAGTTGGCCCAGGTCGGTCCGCGTCCCGCAGCGTTCGAGGCATAAGGCGTGGTGGGCAGGTTGCCGCCATAGATCGACGAGCAGCCGGTGGCGTTGGCCACATAGAGGCGGTCACCGAAGAGCTGGGTGAGCAGCTTGACGTAGGCCGTTTCGCCGCAACCCGCGCAGGCGCCGGAGAACTCAAAGAGCGGCTGCAAGAGTTGCAAATCCTTGACCTGAGAGTGCGAGAGCTTGGAGCGGTCCACTTCAGGCAGCGAAAGGAAGAACTCCCAGTTGTCGCGCTCGGCAAAGCGAATCTCCGGCTGTGAGGCCATGTTGATGGCCTTCTTGCTGGCGTCGCTCTTGCTCTTCACCGGGCAAACCTCGACGCAAACGCCGCAGCCGGTGCAATCTTCCGGGGCAATCTGCAGCGTGTAGCGCTGGTCTTCCAGGCCCTTCCACTTGGGCTTGGCCCACTTGAAAGTTTCGGGCGCATTGGCCGCCGCTTCTTCGCTGTAAACCTTGGCGCGGATGACGGCGTGCGGGCAAACCATGGCGCACTTGCCACACTGAATGCACAGGTCCTTGTCCCAAACCGGGATGAATTGCGCGATATTGCGCTTTTCATACTGCGATGTGGCCGTGGGGAATGCTCCGCCGGCGGGAATCGCGCTGACTGGAAGCAGGTCGCCCTTGCCTCCGGCGATCTGGCCCAGCACGTTGCGCACAAACTCGGGCGCTTTGCTGTCAATCGAGGGAATCAGATCGAAACTGGAGTCGGCTGCCGCGGGAACCGCAACCTTTTCCAAGTGCTCCAGAGCCGCGTCGACGGCGGCAAAGTTCTTGGCCACAACCGCCTCGCCGCGCTTGCCGTAGGTCTTTTTGATTGCCTTCTTGATCTGCGCAATCGCCTCTTCACGCGGAAGAACGCCGCTGATGGCAAAGAAGCAGGCCTGCATGATGGTGTTGATGCGCGTGCCCATGCCCACCTTGCGCGCCACCGCGTTGCCGTCGATCACGTAGAACTCGATCTTCTTGCGGATGATCTCCAACTGCGTGGTCTTGGGCAGATGCTCCCAGACCTCGGAGGCAGGGTAAGGCGAATTGAGCAGGAAGACCGCTCCGGGCATCGCCGCTTCCACCGCGTCCATCTTTTCCAGGAAGCTGAAATTGTGGCAGGCCACGAAGCTGGCGCGGGTAATCAGATAGCTCGAGCGGATCGGGTTCGGCCCAAAGCGCAGGTGCGAGGTGGTCATCGAGCCGGACTTCTTCGAGTCATAGACAAAGTAGCCCTGGGCAAAGTTGTCGGTCTCGCTGCCGATGATCTTGATCGAGTTCTTGTTGGCGCCCACCGTGCCGTCCGAACCCAATCCGTAGAAGAGCGCGCGGACGGTCTTGGGATCTTCGGTCGAGAAGCTGGGATCGTAGGTCAGGCTTGAGTGCGAGACGTCGTCGTCGATACCGATGGTGAAATGGTTCTTCGGAGCCGACTTCAGCAGCTCGTCGAAGATGCCCTTGACCATCGCCGGGGTGAATTCCTTGGACGACAGGCCATAACGTCCACCCACAACCTTGGGCTTGGCGGCGAAGGGCAGCTCGGCTTCCTTCTCGGCCAGCACCGTCACGATGTCCATGTAGAGCGGCTCGCCGGTTGCGCCAGGCTCCTTGCAGCGATCCAGAACGGCAATCGACTTGACCGTCGCGGGCAGAGCCTTCAGGAAGGCGCTCGAATCAAAGGGCCGATAGAGGCGAACCTTGACCATGCCAACCTTTTCGCCGGCCTTGACCATGGCGTCCACGGCCTCTTCAGCGGCTTCAGCGCCAGAGCCCATCAGCACAATCACGCGCTCGGCATCCGGCGCGCCGTAGTAGTCAAACAGATGGTAGGAGCGGCCGGTCTCGACCGCAAAGCGGTCCATCACCTGCTGCACAATGCCCGGAACGGCGTTGTGGAAGGGCGTGCAGGCTTCGCGCGCCTGGAAGAAAACGTCCGGGTTCTGCGCGGTGCCGCGGATGATCGGGCGGTCAGGGCTGAGCGCGCGCTGGCGATACTCGATGATGTACTTGTCGTCCACCAGGGCGCGGATGGTCTCGTCGCTGATGGGCTCGATCTTGCCGACTTCATGCGAGGTGCGGAAGCCGTCAAAGAAGTGGATGAAGGGGATACGCGATTCGAGCGTGGCGATCTGGGCCACCAGAGCCAGGTCAGCTACTTCCTGCACTGAGTTCGAGGCCAACATCGCCCAGCCGGTCATGGCGCAGGCCATCACGTCGCTGTGATCGCCAAAGATGGACAGCGCATGGGTGGCCAGCGTGCGGGCGGTTACGTGCATCGTCGCCGGGGTGAGCTCACCGGCAATCTTGAACATGTTGGGAATCATCAGCAGCAAGCCCTGCGAGGCGGTGAAGGTGGTGCCAAAGGCCCCAGCCTGCAACGCGCCATGCAGCGCGCCGGCCGCGCCGCCTTCGCTCTGAAGTTCTTCCACAATGGGCAATGCGCCCCAAATGTTTTTCTTGCCCTCAGAGCGCCACTGATCGGCCCACTCGGCCATCGGCGACGAGGGGGTGATGGGGTAGATGGCGACAACTTCGGTGAGACGATAGGCTACAGAGGCCGCGGCCTCGTTCCCATCCAGGATTACCATGGTCTTTTCACTCATTACTGCTCCCTCATTGCGCGGCCGGCGGAATTCAGACCGCTACTTCAGAGTCTCTTCGATGGGCCTGCAAGCCGCTGTGATGCATAACACATCAAGGGAGTGGAATCCCATATCGTGCGATTAAATTCTTTTAATAGAGGAGTTCACAACTCTTTTCGTCTCCAAACCTTTCTGCCGGTCGGAATGGTTTGGTTCACCGGGTTGGCTCAAGGTTACCGGTCAATAAAGGAATAGGTTGCTCAAAACAATAGGTGGCGCCGACATCTCAATAAATAGCTCCGACATCTCAATATATAGCGCCGACTTCACAATCGGTAGCGCCGACCTCACAATAAGTAGCGCCGACCTCCCGGTCGGCTGTTGCGTGGACCTCCCGGTCCACGCCGCAACTTCATTCCCCCGCATCAGCCCGTGTGCTACCCCAAGAACATCCCCGCAATCGAAGCCGAAATCAGATTGGCCATGGTTCCGGCCAGCATGGCGCGGACGCCCAGATGCGCCAACTCGTTGCGCCGCTCGGGAACCAGCGCGCCGATGCCGCCGATCTGCATTCCTATCGAGCCGAGATTGGCAAAGCCGCAGAGCGCAAAGGTGGCGATGATGAACGAGCGCGGAGCCAGAGAGGCCTTCTGCGCGCCCAGATGGATGTACGCAATCACCTCGTTGAGCGCCATGCGCGTGCCCAGCAGATCACCGATGGCGCCGCAATCGTGCCAGGGAACGCCGATCAGCCAGGCCACCGGGGCAAAGAAAAAGCCCAGAATCTGGCCCAGGCTGGCCGGAAGCCAGTGCAGATAACTCATGCCGTGCGCCCAGCCCAGCAAGCCATCGAGCAGCGCCACCAGCGCCAGAAAGCTCACCAGCATGATGGCCACGTTGAAGGCCAGCCGTCCGCCGTCGATGGTGCCGCGGGCAATTGCGCCGATCAGGTTCTCGTCTTTGTGCAGTTCATCCTTGGGGATCACCACGCGGCCTTCGGTGGCCGGCGTTTCGGTCTCCGGGACCAGCATCTTGGCCACCAGAATCGTCCCCGGCGAGGTCATGATGACGGCGGCCAGCAAGTGCTCCGGCGCAACGCCTTGCGCAATGTACATGGCCATGATGCCGCCGGAGACGTGCGCCATGCCGCTGGTCATGATGGTCATCAGCTCGCTGCGCGTGGCTCCTTTGAGAAAGGGCCGGATGGTCAGCGGCGCTTCGGTCTGGCCCATGAAGATCGACGCGGCGACGTTCATGCTCTCCGCGCCGCTGATCCGCATCGTTTTCAGCATCACCCAGGCCAGCGCGCGAATCACCAACTGCATTACGCCGATGTGATAGAGCACCGCGAAAAAAGCCGAGATGAAGATGATCGTCGGCAGCACCTGGAAGGCGAAGATCGAGCCCATTGAGCCGGTGGGAATGCCGAGCGGGCCAAAGAGCACCTGCGTCCCGGCGTACGTCGTGGCCAGCATCGCCTTCACCACTCCGCCGGCCCACTCCAGCGCCTGCTCGCCGTAACTGAAGCGCAGCACGCAAAAGGCAAAGAGCAGTTGCAGTCCCAACCCCCAGGCCACCGTGCGCCAACGGATGCGCCTGCGGTCGGTCGAGCCAAGCCACGCGGCCAAAAGCACAACAAGAATTCCCAGCACTCCCGTAAATCGAACCAAAGCAGCGCTCCTTGAAGAACCGTGAACTTCATTCATTGTAGGGCCAAGAAACCTTGGATGGCGTCCATATTGCTTTCGTTTGTTTTGTCTTCCAATCTAGACGCAGAACATTATGCATAGAGGACGAGTCAGCGCACAGGACTCCGCCGGAGCGACTGACTCCAATCTCGCAGGTTTGGGGCAGTCAGGAAGATACCCGCCTTCCTATGACCGCGGCGCAGCGGAATGAACTTGATCGTCGCCTTGCCACTCTTAATGAAGACCGTCGCGAGGGCATCACCTGGGCGGTGTTGATGGCCACGCTTGAGTTGCGTTTTCTGGTTTCAAGACTGTTTGAATTGAGCGATGGCGAAAGCGTATTTCTGTATGGATTGAGACTCAACGTGGACCAGCAACGTGGACCAGGAGGTCCACGTTACAGCCGGTCTGGAGACCGGCGCTACATTTTGCGGACGCTACAATTCGCGGACGCTACAATTCAGGGACGCTACAATTCGCGGATAAGCGTTAAACGCATTCATTCGGCGTGTGAGCACTGCTCCGCCGTCCATTTCGCCGGTAGCAGTTATGGCGCAAAGCTATCGACTATGGCGCAAAGCTATCCACGCTGAGGCCGATCACTGACGGCGCATTGGTATTGTCCTGGAAGATGATCGTACCCGGCGTTGCCTGGTTGACGCTGGCGCTGGGCGAAAAATAAAAGCTGCCGATGTTGAAGGCGTTGGTGGCCTGTTGCACGCCGCTTTGAATCTGCGAAACCATCGACGGGGAGCCGCTGACCGTGACCACGCGCTTGAAGGCCACCAGAATCTGCGAGGCCCGACTGCTTAAGAATCCTCCCGGGCCAAGGATTGTTTTGCCGGCCAGCGCGGAGGCAGGATCGATGCGGTTATAAAACGCACTGAGGATGGCTCCGGAAAACCACCTGGAGGGTTGAATGGAGAACATCTGCGCCGTTTGTGCCTGGAAGCGGATGGTGGCCGCACTGCTGACCGCGGGCGCGCCGCCGAGGCTGGAGTCCGCAACGGAGGCCGATGACCCAAGCTTGCTCCGATTCCTGACGACCGGTTGAACGACGACGATGGGATGATTGTCGAAGCCGAAGAAGGGCGGTGAAGCATCGCCTTCCGGCGCCGGCGCCGCTTCGACCGCGCTTTGAAGCAGCGACGCCTTGCCGGCTGTCTTCGCATTCATCAGCGTCACTCCAGCCGAGACGGGCGCAGCCGGAGGAATGTTCAGCGTAAAGTCGATCTGCGGCGCCATGCTGCGCGAAACGGATTGCAGACTGGCCATCAGAAAATCGTTCAATCCAGGCGAGATGGCATAGCCCGGCCAACTGTTTCCGCTGGCGTCGGACATCTGGTAGAGAAGCTGATTGGCGCGCGCCTGCGTGATGGTGGCGGCATCCGCCGAGGAGACGGACAGGCTATTGAGAAACAACGAATATGAGTCCGACAGGCTGGAGCCCGGCTGGTAAAACTTTCCGGCATTGGCCGGCATCGGATCGGCCCATGAGAAGACCTTGGAGGGGATGGGCGTTCCTTTGCCGGTGGGCTGGGTAAGCCCGGTGTAGTCCATGATCTCCCAATCCGCAATGGCCAATCCGCTGCTGGCCTCAAAGGTCGCCGGATTAACGGCCAGAATGCCGACTTGCTGGAGTCCATACACGAACAACTGCCACATACTTTGATTCATGCCACGCACTCCCAGGATGTTACAGGTCGGTTACTTATCGCAAAAAAGATTTTATATAAAGCGAAAGAGAGAGGCCGGACCTCTGGGAAAGAGGTCCGGCCCGTGGCTTAGGGCTTCAGGTTCTGCGGCACAATGCCAATTACCTTGGGCGCATTGGTGTTGTCCGTGATGGTTACCGAAAGGCCATCCGAGGACCAGGCCACATCTGCTTTGGAGTATTGGCTGCCCTGGCTGACCGAGGCCGACCCGCTCCAGAAGAAGCCGCCAACACTAAAGCTGGCCTGGGACTGCTGCGAGAAGGCGCTCTTCAGTTGCGACATTGTCTGTGTCGATCCGGAGAGCGTAATGGTGCGCTTGAAGGCGACGTAAATCTGCGCGGCCCGGAGGTTCAGCAGACCGCCTTTCCCGAAGAGCGGCTTGTTGGCGAAGGCCGAATTCGGCGAGATCTTGTCGTGGAATCCCTTGATCATCGCGGCGTTGAACCAGGAGCCGGGGGTGACGCTGAACTGGGTGAGAGCCTGTGCCTGGAACCTCAACTTGAGGTTCTGAGCAAAGGAGCTGTAGTCGCTGGAACTGCTCGATTGTGCGTAGGACGCCGAACCGCCCCAGCAGAAGTAATTGCCGGAGACGGAGGTGTTCAGATAGCTGCTGTCTTGATACGAGCTGGATTGCGCCTGGCTCAGGTCGATGGTGAAATCCACTTGAGGCGGTTTGGAACTGGTCACTGACTGAAGCGCGCTGACGAACCAGTCATTCAAGCCTGGATTGACGGTGTAATACGGCATGGAGATGCCGGTCGCCGGATCCACAATACCATTGCCCGCCGAGGCGCTGAGCGAAGCCTTGGAGAGAGCGGCGCTGATGGTGGCGTAGTCCGGCCCGCCAACCGCTTGCAGCGCGGTCAGATAATTGGTGTTGGCTGCGGCCACATTGCTCTGATCGCCGGCAATGGTCGATTGCCAGTTCTGGTTATACCAGTCGTTGAAACTGGTTTGCGAGGCCGGCGGAATGCTGGCCTGCGCGGCGTTGAAGGTTCCCCAAGCGGTGAACATCGCCAACTGGTCCGCGGCCAATTGGGCGCGCGCGGCCTTCAGATTGACCGCATAACCATCGGCAATCTGCTGCTGAGCGGGATCGCCGCCCGTGAGCTTGATGGCGTTGAGGAACGCCACGTAATTGTTATAAAGCCCGTCTCCGGGCACATAGGTCTGGCTCCATAGCGGCATCGCGTCAGCCCAAGACTCGAGCCCGGGAACGTTGGGGTCGCCCGGCTTGGCATTCGGATTGCCGGCGGGCAGGCCCGTGGTATTCATCACTTGCCAGTTCGCCAGCGCCAAACCATTGGTCGCCACGAATTGGGTTGGGTCGGCTTGCAACCCGCCTTGCGATAACAGCGTGTTGACAAACAACTGCCATAACTTTGCATTCAAATCAGCTGGCATGGTAGATCTCCTTTTTATTCAGTTGGTTAAACCAGCAATCGCCGGTTTGGGGAAATAGCGGAAGCTCCGCCGCGGCTTCCATCCGGCCCTGAACGTGTGTTCAGGGGGTAGACGGACCGGCACAGCTCTGCACAACGCAAAGCTGCGTTTGTTGAGACTGTTCACCCAAGACGACAGAAGGTCACCTTGGGTTCAGGTTTTTCACTGCCACATCTTCGATCCGCCCTGAACGTGCGTTACAGGAGGGAAAAAACGGATCGACACGCCACTGCACGATGCAGGAATGTGTTGGAGGGCCTTTCAAGAGGATGACAGGCCGCCAAGGCGTTACCTTGGGTAACCTTCCTCATGGTAGAAATTACCCATAAATCAACATCGAGGTAACCGCTGCGAGTATACTTGTACCCGATAGTCACACTTGTCAAGAGGAAAATATCAGAAATCTAAAAATTTACAATTCCCCTTCCCTGATCCCTGTTCCCTGTTCCCTGCTCCTTGTTCCCTCCCCTTACCGCTCACGCCAGTAATTCGCCCGCGCCACAATCCGCGCGCCGTAATCGTCCACTGTGCGCACGCGGATGGAATGCAGGCCGGGCGTGGGATCGGAGGGGCTGAAGGTGATCAGATAGCGGTTGTGGGCGTGCTGCGCGCTCTCGACGACCCGCTCCTCGAAGCCTTTGTCGCCGGTGAAGGCATGGTACTCGCCGCCGCTCATCCTGGCTAGTTCCTTGCTCACATTCTTTTTGAAGGCAGGAATAATCATGGCCACAGTGGAAACGATATTCAGCGCCCGGTCGTCGCCACTGTCTTTGATGTCGTGGCTCAGTTCGGCGAGCGCGGGCGAAAACGAGACGCTCAGCACCAGCACATCCGAGCCGCCGATCTTGGCAATCAACTGCGTCGGCTTGGTGTGCTTTGAGCCGTGGTCGCGCTCTTCGCTGACCAGCAGCAGCACGCGCCGATACTCCTTGGGCTGGGTCTCCAGCAGATCGACGGCGTAGCTGACGGTATCCAGAATCGCCGCGCCGCCTGCGCCCGGCTGCAAGTTTTTGAGCGCGTCGTTGATCTCTTCGCTATTGCGCGTGAAATCGCGGAGCAGGCGGGGCTTCGAATCAAAACCCACCAGCGCAGCCTGGCTGCGGTGATCGGCCAGAAAGAGATCGAGCAGCGAGCCGAGCTTGGCCAGCTTGTCGAACTCCAGCACGCTCACACCGCCCTGCTCGACGGCGACGACCAGGGCCACGGGGGCTGTATCCATCTCCTCCTGCACGCGAATCTTTTGCGGCACGCCGTTGTCTTCCAGGATGAAGTCCTTTTGCTTGAGGCCGTAGATCACGCCGCCGCCGCGCTTTTCGACGAGCGTGGGAACCAGCACTTCGTTGGCCGTCATGCGCAGCGTGGTGAGGGCGGGAGCGTCGTGGCCTGGAAGCGCCTGCGGCGGCTCAATCGGCGGCAACTGCTGCGCGCTGAATGAGGCCGCAGTCAACAACACGAGAGGAAGAAGCAGGGATTGGTTGCGCAGGTTACGGTATCGCATACAAGGACAGTTTACCGCGAACCGGTCTGAGAGATGTCAAGCGCCGGAGCGCCTGATAGAAGCGTGGACCGGGAGGTCCACGCCACAGCCGGCCAGGAGGCTGATTACATGACAGCGCCGGCTCCCCTCCAACCGAGTAGACTGGTTGCGTGTAAACGACCAAAAAGCTCGGAAGGAAAGGAGCCGAGCATGATGATTATAGGATGTGATTTTCATCCGCGCT
>Ga0181519_10004585_pt1 | contig 11133 bp, 9 predicted proteins | sample PEATcosm2014_Bin_26_FD_121102 | JGI IMG/M metagenome (GOLD analysis project Ga0181519, IMG submission 121102) | Peatland microbial communities from MTU Mesocosm Facility, Houghton, MI, USA - PEATcosm2014_Bin02_10_metaG | ecosystem: Environmental > Terrestrial > Soil > Wetlands > Peat | place... | reverse complement strand
GTAGGCTTCAACAGCATCAACCTGACGGGAATGACTTCGATGCAGGCAAGAGTAGCCAACCCGAATACGGATGGCAATAGTTATATCTTTCAAGTTCGCGAGGACAGTCCCAGCGGCCAGGTGATCGGCACTTGCTCGGTTCCTGAGACCGGCGGCTGGCAAACTTGGACGACGACGACCTGCGCGCTCTCCCCCGGCTTGAGCGGAGTCCACAATGTCTACCTGATGTTTATTGTCAATGGGTCGGGCGGCGGCCTATACAACATTGAATGGATTTCCTTTCAAGGGGCGGCCAGCAGCATTGAAGCTGCCAGTTACAACAGCCTGTCGGGTGGGGAGAAATTGGAGTCCAGTAGCGAGAACGCTCAGGACCTCGGCTACATCATGAGCGGGGACTATGTGGTGTATAACAGCATCAATCTGGCCGACATGAAGTCTTTCGAAGCCAGAGTCGCCAGCGCCGGCTCCGGCGGCGCCATTCAAGTCCGCCTTGATAGCGCCACGGGAACGCTGATCGGCAGTTGCACCGTTCCCGTGACAGGAGGCTGGCAGACCTGGACTACAACGACGTGCAGCCTGAAGGGCGCAAGCGGAATCCACAATGTATATTTGGTATTCAACGGCGGAGCAGGCTACCTTTACAACCTGGAATGGTTCCAATTCCAGGGAGGAACGAACGTCATCGAAGTAGCAAGTTACAATACCCTCTCTGGAGATCAATTTCTTGAAACCTCCAGCGAAGGTGCTCAGGATCTGGGTGGTCTCTACGACGGGCAGTCCCTGATGGCCGATTTGATTGGCAACGGCTTGACTGGGGCCGAGGGCTATACCAACGAGCCGACCCTCAACGGAATCGTCGGTATCTCATTTGCCGTCAATAACTACGAAGCGGGATATACCCTGGCGGAGAGCTTTTATTCCGGCACTCCTTATCTCGGCTGGGTGGGCATCGTCGTTGGCGACGCCCTGAGCGCTCCCTATTTCGGGGCCATGCCGCCTGTTACGCCAATTCAGGCCTCCAGTTTCAGCGGATCATCTGGCGGGGTAGCCACTGAAAATAACAGCGAGGGCGACCTCGATGTTGGGTATATCTCCAATGGCAGCTACCTCTACTTCTCGTCCATCAATCTTACCGGTATGAACACCTTCAGAGTCCGGGTTGCCAGCGCCGGCACCGGTGGCAACATTCAAGTGCGTCTCGATAGCCCGACAGGAACATTGATTGGAACCTGCACGGTGCCTGTAACTGGCGGCTGGCAAACTTGGACGACAGAAGCCTGCGGCCTGAGCGGCGCCAGTGGAACTCACACTCTATATTTAGTGTTCACCGGTAGCGGTGGCGGGCTGTTTAACGTGGAATGGTTTGCCCTTCTCCCCAGCATTGAGGCATCCAACTACAGCAGTCTGTCCGCAGGGGAGAAATTGGAGACCAACAGCGAAGGTGGCCAGGACCTTGGCTACATCAGCAATGGCGGTTACGCGGTCTACAATAATATCAACCTGGCAGGCGCGACTCACTTCGCGGTTAGAACCGCCAGTGTGCGCCCGGGCGCCAGCATTCAGGTGCATCTCGATAGTCCAACTGGGGAGTTGATCGGAACCTGCGCGGTGCCGGTAACCGGCGGCTGGCAAACTTGGTCTACGGAAACTTGCAGCCTGACCGGCGCCAGTGGAACTCACAATGTGTATTTGGTGTTTACCGGCGGCACAGGCGGGCTGTTTAACCTCGAATGGTGTGATTTCAATTAAGAAGGCATCGTAAAGACAACTCAAGGAACCACCCAGCCTGCGCGTCGTCGTCAAGCGGTGCGCAGGCCGCATTATCCGAGATTTGGGTCCGCTCTCGCTTATAAACAGTTGCAGAGCGTCTGCATTGAGACTCTCGTGATGCCCTTGTAGATATCACGAGGCCCAGATAGCCCCTCCTCCGTAAATTTATTCAAGCAATAAATCTGACACTCACGATCCCTCTATCCCTGGCAAAAAAAGTTCGGAAATATACTTGACACCGTACACTGTGTGTCATACAGTGTCTTATGTACAGTGTACGAGGAACAGCATGACACTCACTGAAAACCTCTTCGAGAACCTTCGCATGGAGCTCCGCCGCGGCTCGCTGACGCTGGCTGTCCTTGCCCAGCTTCGCCAGGAACATTACGGCTACACGCTGCGCAAGGCTCTCTCTGCGCGCGGCCTCGAAATTGACGAAAACACCCTCTACCCGCTGCTGCGCCGGCTGGAAACCCAGGGCCTGCTGACCAGCGAATGGCGCGAGGAAGAAAAGCGCAACAAACGGTTTTACCGCCTATCGAGCGACGGCGAAGAGATTCTCGCCAAGTTGCTCGCCGAGTGGCAAAACTTCAATACGGCTCTTGAACAAATCTTAAGGGAGGGGTAATTCCATGGGACTCAGCACAATGACGTTGTCAGCGGCTCCATCGGCGCGCACTCAGGCGTCGGAGCCAAGCGTAAAACAGACTGCTCAACACAACTTCGCGATTGGTTATTTACGGGCCTTCATCACCGTGTTGGTGTTGGCCCATCACGCTGTCCTTGCCTATCACCCTTATGCTCCAGCACCAGTGAAGTCGTTGCTTGCCCAGCCTCGATCGTGGGGAGCCTTCCCCGTGGTGGATATTCAACGCTGGACTCCATTCAGCTTCTTCGTTTCGTTCAACGACATCTTCTTCATGGCGCTGATGTTCTTTCTCTCCGGGCTGTTCGTATGGCAGAGCTTGCAACGCAAAGGGAGCGGAGGCTTCCTGGGGGATCGTGCCAAAAGGCTTGGCATTCCGTTTGTAGTAACAGCAGTATTCTTGGCTCCGCTAGCCTACTACCCAACCTATCTGCAAACAGGCGCGACGGGCATCGCGGGTTTCTTGCATCAGTGGCGTTTGCTTGGCAGTTGGCCCGTTGGTCCGGCCTGGTTTATCTGGCTCCTGCTGGCATTCGACTGCGTTGCCGCTCTCTTATTCGCGCTGACGCCTAAATGGGGTGAGGCGCTTGGCCGCATATCATCGACCGCATCGCGCCGTCCGTTCATTTTCTTTGGATCGTTAGTCGTTGTCTCAGCGTCCGCATACATCCCCATGGAACTCATCTTCAACGGCTTCTCATGGGCCAGCTTCGGGCCATTCTTCTTCCAGACAAGCCGCCTGCTGCTCTATGCGGTTTATTTTCTCGCGGGCATCGGTGTGGGCGCTTATGGGATTGAGCGCGGCTTGCTGGCGTCGGGCGGAAAACTGGCGCGATGCTGGTTCCGCTGGATTCCCGCATCGCTTCTAACTTTTGCCGCAACAGTGGTTCTGTTCATCGCAACTTTCGCGGTTCATAACGCACCGCGATTCTGGGAAGGACTTTCAGATTTCGCATTCGTTACCTGTGCTGCCGCAACCTCGTTTGCTTTCCTCGCTCTGTTCTTACGCTTTGTTGCAAAACAGAAGAGCATATTCGACAGCCTGTCTGCCAACGCATACGGAATGTATTTGATCCACTACATATTCATCAGCTGGTTGCAATATGCATTCTTGCAATCGCATCTGCACCCTGCGGCAAAAGGATCGATTGTGTTTATCGGCACGCTTCTGTTGAGTTGGACAATCACCGCGGCGATTCGGCGCATTCCCTTTGTTGGGAAGGTTGTTTAGCGAAGCCACAACAGTAGCCGCAAATTGGAATTCCTGTAACTGAAATTCGATAAGGAGAAGTCATGGAGCTTCTGGATCGTTACCTGCAATCCGTCGGAAAACACCTGCCGTGGAACCGGCAGGAAGACATCATCGCCGAGCTGCGCGCCAATCTTGAGGCGCAGCTCGAAGACAAAGAGGCCGAACTGGGCCGCCCACTCACAACCTCCGAAGCCGAGGCTTGGCTCAAACCGATCGGTTCGCCCGCACAGATGGCCGCGCGCTACCAGCCGCAGAGGTATGTGATTGGGCCGACGCTCTACCCCACCTTTATCTATGTGCTACGCATAACGTGGTTCTGGGCTACGGCGGTGTCCCTGGTTACGGGCGCAGTGCAAATTGCCGATCATCCCAGCGCCCAAGCGGCAGCGGAGCGGCTGGTACAACTGCCCTTCACACTGCTGGTGGCGTCCGCATGGGTAACACTGATTTTTGGAGTCATTGAGCGGGTTGCAAGCCGTTGGTCGCTGAAGTTGGGCCCCTTCACCCCTCCTTCAGCTGCGTGGTCGCCCAGCACCTTGCCCGCGCTGGAGAAGGACGAGTTCCGCAAAGAGGTCCAGAGCCGCGCCCGGGCCATTACAGAGGTCATCTTCCGTTTTCTTGGACTGATCTGGCTGCTGCTGCTTCCCAACTACCCATATTTACTGCTGGGGCCGGGCGCCTATTACCTGGACAAACTCCCGTACCAGTTAGCGCCGGTATGGGTGCCGTTCTACTGGTGGGCTGTCGCGCTGAATGGGTTGCAGTTGGCATGGAGGGGCTTTGAGCTGGCGCGCGGAAATTGGCAGAGGCCTTTGCGCTGGCTACGGCTGGCTGAGGAGGCGCTGAATTTCATTCCAGTGCTGATTCTGCTGACCGCGCCGGGGCATCTATTGCTGGTACTCAGGCATCCTGCAACGGCGGAGGCAGCGGTGCGTACGTCAGTTGAGCCCATCAACCATACGATCTATTTGTGCCTCGTGCTGATTTGCGCGCTCTTCGTGGTGACACTTGGATGGAAGCTCGGGCAGTTCATTCTGGAAATCTATCGCAAGCGCGCTGCTGGGCTTCCGTCTTCCATTCGCTAACAGGAATTTGTGGCAGCAACGGCAATCCACACGCCATTGCGCGATAAAGATTCGGCTCACCCTCGCAAAATCTTAACGCCAGACTCCCATCCAATTGCGCAGCAGGCGCTGCGCCGGCTTTTCCACCAGATGCAGAGCAGCCAGCGCCAGCACGATCAGGAAAACATAGCTGATCCACGGATCGAACCGGCTCACTCCCAGAATCTGTGGAATCTTCAGGTCGTGTACCAGATTCCACAGGTTGAAGTGCAGCAGATAGAGGCAGTAGCTGGACTCGCCGACAAAGACCAGCGGTCGCCAGCTCAGCGAACGCGAAAGCACATTCTCCCCGGCGAGGCCAAGAATGATGCAGCCAAAGAGCGGCATCAGCAAGCCGTCGTGAATCACCGCATACGGCACCGCCGAACCCAGCTCCAACAGGAAAAATAATCCTGCAAAACCGCCGATGCCGAGAAACAGGCGAAGACGGCTGGCGCGCCCCACCATCTCGTCCAGTCCTGCCAGTAGCACACCAAAGACAAAGCTGGCCAGGTGCGGTAACGGCGTATATTTCAGTGCCTGCATCCACGGCCCATAGCTCCAGCGGTCAGGATGCGGAATGCCGTCTGGATTGAAGATGAAGTAGAGCGTGCCGGGAATCATACCCAGCAGCCAGACGACAGTCAAACGCGTCAGATGCTGCTGCACCCGGTCAGGACGCTTGATCCGCGCCAGCCAGGGAAAGAGGAAATAGTAGAAGCTCTCGGCGGACATCGTCCAGGCCGGCGTATTCAGGAAGGTCGCTATCGAGGGAATCCAGCCTTGCAGCAGCAGCGGACTGAGAACCATGCCGGTCCAGAACATCGCATGGCTATGTGCGTGATACTCCTCGGGAACCATCCTCCAGCTCATCAGCAAGCTGAGCAGATAAATGGGATAAAGCCGCGTAAAGCGCGCCTCCCAAAAGCGCCTCTTGTCCAGCTTCCCTTCCCGGGCCTTGCCGGAATAGTTGTACGCCAGCACAAAGCCGGAGAGCAGAATAAAAAAGCTTACCGAGGCATAACCGGCATTCACCACCGGCGCAAACCAGCCGAAATTTCTAGGGTCTGAGAAGTGAAAGAAGACGATATTGACAGCCGCGAAGCTGCGCAGCCCCGTCAATGCGTTCAGCCGTGCCGGCTTCTGGATCTCCACTGCCAGTTTGACGCTCCCGGCCAGCCCGGGAGTACAGCCGCGTCGTACGGCCCTGATCCCTGATCCCTGACCCCTGATCTCTGATCCTACGCCGTCACCAGCGATCCGACCTTTTCACCCAGCACTACGCGCTTGATATTTCCCGGCTGATTCATGTTGAAGATAATCATCGGCAGATTGTTGTCCTTGCACAGGCTCACGGCGGTCAGGTCCATGACTTTCAGTCCCTGGCGCAGAATCTCCATGTAGGTGATCTCGTCGTACTTCACGGCATCCTTCACCAGCACCGGATCGGCGTTGTAGACGCCCTCAACCTTGGTGCCTTTCAGCAGCACATCGGCCTTGATCTCCATCGCCCGCAGGCTGGCCGCTGTGTCTGTCGAGAAGAAAGGATTGCCGATGCCCGCGGCAAAGACCACCACGCGGCCTTTTTCCAGGTGCCGCACTGCACGGCGGCGAATATAGGGTTCGGCCACCTGGTTCATCGCCACGGCGGACATCACCCGGCACTGCACTCCGCGCTGCTCCAATGCATCCTGCAAGGCAATGGCGTTAATCACGGTCGAAAGCATGCCCATATTGTCGGCGCTCACCCGGTCCATCTGCTTGGCCTGCTCGGCGACGCCGCGGAAAAAATTCCCTCCGCCGACTACCACGCCCACCTCGACTCCCAGAGCATTGATCTCAGCAATCTCGCCGGTAATCTCGAAGACCTTGGCCGCATCCAGGCCAAAACGCTGCGGACCGGCCAATGCCTCGCCCGATAGCTTGAGAATAATCCGTTTATACATGCTTATTTGAGTATCGCACGACGCAGGCATAGGGCGTTCCACTCGGAGCGATGATTGATACTCCGCTTACAGCCCGGAAGGCTGGCCTGTAATCCGTCATTTTGAATGGAATTGAATTGAAGGCGTAAAAGCAATCTACTGCACGGCGATTACCTTTACACCTTCATGGGGGGATGCTTTGCTGATATAGCCAACTGCTCCCGCGTTGCCGGCTACATACTCGACCACGGCTGCATCGGAATCAAGAGTCTTGGGCATGGTCGCGCTTCCGCTGAAGACAAGGTTCCGCCAACTGGCGCGGAAGGCCGTATCATCCTTGCCGATGTATTCAGAGAGGAAGGCGGCGGTGGTTGCACCGGTCTTGAGCAGAACCGGCGTTGCATGGCCTCCGCCAAGGCTCGCCGAGCCTCCCGTGAAAAGGTCTTTCAGGTCGCTTTTGGCAACCTCAGCCACTTTGATGCTCGGGTTGGCAATGATGATAACTTGAGCGCCGGCAAAGCCCGCCGAGCAGAGCGCGAGGACAAAGAACAGAGAAAATCTCAAGTGTTTTTTCATGGTGATCTCTCCTTTCGCTCCGGTTATAGCGGTCTTCCAATTGCTATACACCGGAATCAATACCGCCGAGTGGCTTTTTCATTAAGGAAAAGCCACCTGGCACTTGGCCTGCAAGGGTGCATCTATTGGAGAACCGGTCTAGAAGCTGACTCCGAGTTTGAAGGCTGTGATCTGCGTATGTGGATTGGGGATGGTGCAGTTGTTGACGTCCGTGCACGATTCAAAGTAGATCAAGGTGCCGGCGACAAAGTGCTGCTCCGCCTTCAGATAAATGTAGCTGTTGATGTCATACCGCGCGTTCACCGCCCAATCGAGGGAGTCGCGGCCAGGACCGAGATCGGCCTGGCGATCGATGCTCGAACTGTGATACGCGCCAAATACTAGCTTGGGCTTTACCCGGTAATTCGATAGAACATACCACGACCGCGGGTCGGTACGGCCATAGAGTTCTCCCGTGTACGTTTGCGAATCGACAGGATCATTCGGGAAGCTGATGGAAGCATTCGCCCAGTTGCGCTGGTACTCATAGGCCACGGTGAACTTCTCGTTTTCGTATTTTGCAAAGAAATTGGGCGTGGAATCGGGAGCAAAGGTGGCTGTGCCCAGCAGCGGGACGGTACCATTGCTTAAATACGGATTCCCTTCTGACATCGTCCAAGTCGCGGTGTAGAGGTCGCTCGCGCCCACCTGGAACCCCTTGAGCGGAAGATTGATGCGCACGCGCCCGCCGGCCTCGGTACCGGTAGCGCCAGAGGGAATTTGCCAACCGGCCTGAACATCGTCGAGGAATTGTCCGGAAGTGGGCACATAGTTCCCTACGCCGTACCAGCCTTCGTACTGAACCGAAACCTTTTTATTGAATTTGAGTTTTCCGTACGCGACGACACCGTAGTGAGTGAGAGTACTGTCGCGGTTAGTAAGGTTGTAAATCGATTGCGGCAGCAGAACCCAATTGTAGACCGGGTCAAGGTCCTGTACGTCGTTGTAAAGCCCCCAAGGTGTTTTGACCTTGCCGGCTTTAATTCCCAGTTTATCGTTGAAGTTGTAATTGACTTGAGCCCAATCAAGGGTGAACTCGTTCTTCTCGGTGCCGATGAAGGTGTAATGGGCCTGCGCGCCGATTGTGAGTTTGGGAATGGGCTGCGAGGTGACGGTAAAGGCCGCCTCCGTCCACGCCGGACTGAAGTTAGAGCTGTTCATCGTCAGCACTTCGTCGTTGTTAGTGGAGTGGACAAACGCTTGCGTGGCAAAGCCATGCAATTGGATGTTAAGGTCGTCCAGGCTCTGGCCACGGGCCGGCGCACCGATTGCGAGCGCGAGCAGCGGCACAAACAGCGCTAACGCTGGATAGCACGGTTGCTTCATCTTGAATCTCCTTGGGCATGGATGAGTACCTGATTGAACTCGACTGGCCCTGGCCCTCTCAATCCACTAAGAGAGCGAACCCAGCGTGTTGCCAAGAGGAGGGGCATCGATCCGGCAACGCCAGAGAGCAGGAACCGGTCGTGAAAGGATGTCTTAATTGGCAACTGAAGCAACAGCATCATGACTTGCGCTCCCGGGCCTCGTGTTTTTCACTCCCGCTGTGAACAAGCATCCTCGCAACCCTCATTCAAAAACCTATTACGGAAGCCGCGCAGGCAGGGGCGAATGAGCAAGAAGGTTCCCAAAGACTGTCCCATAAAAGTGCAAATAAAGAAGTGTTTAATATTGGGAATCGCAAAGGACGCTTAACAGGTGCGGACTGAAGAGAGCGGAGATGAGCCGTTGTTATAGGTGGAATTGACTCGTCAGCAAAAGTTGCCGCGATAAGGTTCAGTAAATAAAAAGCCCGGCGCAATCGCTCCGGGCTTTTATGGATGTTTGAAAAGAATGCTGATCAATGCATTCTGATTCCGCGACTCAATCTGATCGCGAAACGAGCCGAAGGCGTCTGCCGCACAGCAGGTGCTGCTTACTCGGCAGCAGTTTCCACCTGCTTGGTAGTCGCGACAGTCCAATCTGGCGCTCCGACCTTGAAGCGGGCAAAGCGGCGAACGGTGATGTTTTCGCCCAGCTTGCCGACCTTCTGCGCGATCAGTTCCTTGATGCTGACGGTCTGCTCCTTGATGAAGGGCTGCTCCAGGAGGCAAACCTCCTCGTAGAACTTGGCCATCTTGCCGTCGACGATCTTCTCGATGACCGGAGCCGGCTTGCCGGTGGCGGCAGCCTGGGCGCGATAGATCTCCTTCTCGCGCTCGAGGTCATCGATGGTCACGTCTTCGGGGCGGACATAGCGCGGATCGGTGGCCGCGATGTGCATGGCGATGTCTTTGAGCAGGTTCTGGAAGTCGTCGGTGCGGGCGACAAAGTCGCTCTCGCAGTTGACTTCAATCATCACGCCGATTTTGCCGCCGGCATGAATGTAGGTTCCCACCGCGCCCTCGTTTGTGGTGCGGGCAGCCTTCTTCTGTGCCGAGGCCATGCCGCGCTTGCGCAACACGACGAAGGCACCCTCGATGTCTCCATTAGACTCCTGCAGCGCCTTGAGGCAGTCGCCCATCGGCGCGCCGGACTTTTCACGCAGGTCTTTTACCAACTTGGCATCAATCTTTTCGCTCACTGTCATCATCTCTCTTTTCCTGAATTGCGTTGTCTTGCACCTGTCGCTACTATTTCGACCGGCGTTTCTTACGTTTGCTGTTCATTACTTGTTGTGGCCGCTCGGCACTGTCTATTCAATGATACTGCGTCGAGGATGGTAATGCATTGCTGATTGGATCGTGGACGAGTACACCGACGACCTCAAAGGGCGCGTGAGATGGAATCTCCAACCCACGCAGTTCCGCAAACCGGGAAGCTATTGTCTCATCGCTGAACAAGCCTATATCATTGAGATGATTCCCAAATTGTTCTCGGTATTGAGACCACGATGGTTCCTTATAGCCAATTCCCTTCAGCCCACTGTGCAAACCGTTCAGCTGAACTGTGTCCAAGCCTAAAAGCCTCCATCCACTTAAGAGAAGGCCGTCTTCATCCGGCACATTCTCAAAATAGCCGGGTCCACATCGTTTGATCAATGGATTCATAGATTCCATTGATACTGTCAGGCAAACCGGGATCAACTCGGCGAAAGATATATCTCGCTCCCGGCAGGCTTGGAGCAGACTATCAAGGCTATTTGACAGACCAAGCGGATTCCAAAACTCCTGAGTGGCATCCTGAATTAGTCTGTCAACTTCGTCCGGCATCTGCCACACCATCGTGTCGGCACTGATCGGACAGCGGTTATCAGATCCTAGCAGAGACTGGTTCCAATGGGCTGGAATTTCTCCTTGCTCTTCAGCACTTACGCGAAGATCAAATCCACAGCTGACACGCCTGGACATCACGCACCTCAATTCGCTGGCCATGATGGGTAGGAGCTGCATTCTGAAACGCCAGGAGGCGGAAACTGCGATGCTCCTCCCGGCCCGTTAATGTTATTCCAGTAGCATTTGCAGGTATTGGGGCTTTGATTTTGCTGCCATAAGTGATAGTGCGGATCCCAGCCGCTGTGAGGGTGCCCTGAATGCGGCTCATAGCATTGCGTCCCAGATGGCGGATTGCATGGTGGACACTCACCCTTTGCCGTACATGAAGACCGCTCAGGCGTGATATTAATCATCCCTTGAACGCCCAAAGTGTCTTCGGCATAAAGAATTTTATCCTCGCATGCTACCTCCTCTATCCCGACAATAGCGCCAACAGCAACTATGCCGATGATTAGGCCGTATTCCAAGCCTCCCGCGACCGGTTTGGATTGCGGTGCGGGAGGCGCTACTGGAAACGGAATAGTCGCTTTACCGGTAGGGTCCAGTTTATTGACTGGATCACCACCGG
>Ga0181519_10004583_pt1 | contig 11138 bp, 8 predicted proteins | sample PEATcosm2014_Bin_26_FD_121102 | JGI IMG/M metagenome (GOLD analysis project Ga0181519, IMG submission 121102) | Peatland microbial communities from MTU Mesocosm Facility, Houghton, MI, USA - PEATcosm2014_Bin02_10_metaG | ecosystem: Environmental > Terrestrial > Soil > Wetlands > Peat | place... | reverse complement strand
TGCTGCAAGGTGTCGTTCACCAGGATCTGGCGGGCGCAATACAGCACCGGCTCGTCCCGCGGGGCGGCGCGCAACGCGGCGATGCCGCGCGCCAGCTTCTGCGGCAGCCAGACGTCGTCCTGGTCGGCGAAAGCGACCAGGTCACGCTCGGCCAGCGTGTCGGAGACCGAGCGCAGCAGGGCGATGAAGCTGCCGGCGGCGCCGATGCGGCCCGGCGGTTCGGCCAGCCGGACGCAGCGGCCCTGGCCGGCGCGCTGGCCGAACTCCTGCAGAATGGCGACGGTGCCATCACCTGAGCCGTCGTCGCGCCAGTAGAGCACCCAGTTGTCATGGGTCTGGCGCAACAGGCTGTCCAACTGCTCGCGCAACCACGGGGCGCCATTGTAGGTCGCCAGCAGGATAACCACACGGGACTCGGGAAGACTCGAGGCCATGGTGGCGCGCAGACTACAGCCGGGTCGGCGGCACCGGGGCATTTCCATGCCGGGAAAGGGCGACATCAACCACTTTTGACAGGCTCTTCCGCCACGGCGGCAAGCTGAGGCCAAAAGTCTCGGCCAGGCGCGCGCAGTCCAGCCGGGAGTCCGGCGGCCGGCGCACCGGGGTCGGCCAGTCCGCGGTGGCGATCGGCTCGACCACCGGCGCCGTCATGCCGTGCCGCGCCGCCTCCTCGAACACCGCCGTGGCCAGGCCGTGCCAACTGGTCCAGCCCGTGCCGGCCGCATGGAACAGGCCGGCATAGCGGTCGTCCCAGCCACGCTCGCGGATGCGCGCCGCGATCCGCCGGATGGTATCGGCAAGGTCGGGCGCCGCCGTCGGGCAGCCCTTCTGGTCGGCGACCACACGGAGACGGCCGGTGGCGGCGCCCGCCTTCAGCATGGTGAGGACAAAATTGTGGCCCGTGGCGGCATAGACCCAGGAGGTGCGCAGGATGATGGCCCGCTGGCAGGCCGCCAGCACCGCCTGCTCGCCGGCCAGCTTGGAGGCGCCGTAGACGCCGGTGGGGTTGGTCGGGTCGCTCTCGACGTAGGGAGCGCCCTTGAGCCCATCGAATACATAGTCCGTGGAGACGTGAATCAGCGGGATGCCGGCGCCGCCGCAATAGGCGGCCAGCGCCGCCGGACCGTCACGGTTGGCGCGAAACGCCGCCTCGGCCTCGGTCTCGGCGCGGTCGACCGCGGTGTAGGCGGCGGCGTTCACCACTAGCGCCGGAGCCGCGGCATGCAACGCCGGCAGGATGGTCCCGGGCTGGTCGAAATCGAGCTCCGGACGGCCGAGGAGCAGCAAGGGCAACCCAGCGGTCGCCGCGACCAGCGCGCTCGCCAGTTGGCCGCCGGTGTCGCCGATGACCACCACCGGTGCTTGCCGGTTGCTCATGGCCGCCTCCGTTCGCGTTGCATCCGGCCGGTCCCGGTCAGACCTGGAACCAGGCGTCGCACTCGGCCAGCACGGGCAGCCCGGCGTCCTTATTGGACAGCACCACGTCGCCGGCGGCCACCGGCCAGGGCAGCGCGAGGGCCGGATCGTTCCAGATCACGCCGCGCTCGGTGACCGGGTCGTATTCGGCGGTGACCTTGTAGATGACCTCGGTGTCGGGCGCGATCGTGCAGAACCCGTGCAGGAACCCGCCGGGCACCCACATCTGGCACCAGTTCTCCGCACTCAGCTCGGTGCCAACCCAACGGCCAAAAGTGGGCGAGCCCCGGCGGATATCCACCGCGACGTCCCAGACGGCGCCCTTCACCACGCGCACCAGCTTGCCCTGCACGCTGGGGGCGATCTGGCAGTGCAGGCCGCGCACCACGCCGGCGTGGGCCGACAGGCTGTGATTGTCCTGCACGAAGGCCTGCCCGATGCCAGCCTCGGCGAAGCGGCGGGCGTTGTAGGTTTCCGAGAAGAAACCACGAGCATCGCCGTAGCGTTCCGGGGTGATCAGGACGACGTCGGGGATCGCGAGGCGTTCGATTTTCATCCGCTTCAGGCCCGTTGGGTGTCGGCGAGTTCGGCCAGCACGCGACCGAGTTCGGTCTTGCCGAGCGCGCGGGCGTGGTGGCGCAGCCGGTCGGCGTCGATCCACCCCATGCGGTAGGCGACCTCCTCGGGGCAGCCGACCAGCATGCCCTGGCGGGACTGGATGGTCTGCACGAAGGTGGCGGCCTGCAACAGGGAGTCCGGCGTGCCGGCATCGAGCCAGGCGTAGCCGCGGCCGACGCGCTCGACGTTCAGCGCGGCTTCCTCGAGGTAGAGGCGATTGAGGTCGGTGATCTCCAGCTCGCCGCGGGCGGAGGGCCTCACCCGGGCCGCCATGTCGCTGACCCGCGCGTCGTAGAAATACAGGCCGATCACCGCCCAGTTGGAGCGCGGCACGGCCGGCTTCTCGACGATGTCGAGCGCCCGGCCGGAGGCGTCCATGCTGACCACGCCATAGCGCTCGGGATCGCGCACCTGGTAGGCGAACACGGTGGCGCCGGCCGGCCGGGCGGCGGCGCGGCGCAACAGCGCCGACAGGTTGTCGCCGAAGATCAGGTTGTCGCCCAGCGCCAGCGCGCAGGGCTCGCCGGCGATCCAGTCGCGGCCGATATGGAAGGCCTGGGCCAACCCCTCGGGACGCGGCTGCTCGGCATAGGTGAAGCGCACGCCGAAACCGCCGCCGTCGCCGAGCAGCCGGCGGAACTGCGGCAGATCCTCGGGGGTGGAGATCACCAGGATGTCGCGGATGCCGGACAGCATCAGCACCGTCAGGGGGTAGTAGATCATCGGCTTGTCGTAGACCGGCAGCAGTTGCTTGGACGCGGCCAGCGTCATCGGGTGCAGCCGCGTGCCGGAACCGCCGGCCAGCAGGATACCCTTGGTCATGCTCATGGAGCGCTCCCGGAGGCGGACGCCGAAGGCGACGCCGCGACGTGGCCGAGTCGTTGGCCGGCGTAGCTGGCGGCGCGGATGCGTTCCCACCAAGCGCGGTTGGCGAGGTACCAGTCGATCGTGCGGCCGAGCCCGCTCTCGAAATCATGGGTGGCCCGCCAGTCCAGCGCCCGCTCGCTGGCCGAGGGGTCGATCTCGTAGCGGAAATCGTGACCGGGCCGGTCGGTGACGAAGGTGATGAGGCGTTCGCGCGGGCCGGCCGGGTCGGGCAGGCGGGCGTCCAGCGCGGCACAGATGGCGCGCACCACCTGCAGGTTGGTGCGCGGCTGGCGGGCGGACAGCGCATAGGTGGCGCCGGGGATGCCGCGCTCCAGCACCCGCACCAGCGCCTCGGCATGATCCTCGACGAAGATCCAGTCGCGCATGTTGGAGCCGTCGCCATAGACCGGCAGGGGTCTACCCTGCAGCGCGTTGATCATGACCAGGGGGATCAGCTTCTCCGGAAATTGCCAGGGGCCGTAATTGTTGGCCGTGTTGCTGACCAGGGTGGGCAACCCGTAGGTGTGGTGCCAGGCGCGGACCAGGTGGTCGGAGGCTGCCTTGCTGGCGGAATAGGGGCTGCGCGGGTCGTACGGGGTGGTCTCGGTGAACGGCGCGTCGCCAGGACCGAGCGCGCCGAACACTTCGTCGGTGGAAATATGATGGAAGCGGAACGCTGCCGCGCGGGACGCCGGCAGGCCGGCCCGGTATTCACGGGCGACATCCAGCAGCGTGTAAGTGCCGACCACGTTGGTCCTGACGAACGGACCCGGCCCGTCGATCGAGCGGTCGACATGCGTCTCGGCGGCCAGGTGCATCACCGCATCGGGCTGGCAGGCGTCGAAGACCTGGCGCATCGCGGCGTGGTCGGCGATGTCGGCGCGGATCAGCCGGTGCCGCGGGCTGCGCGCGGCCTCCTCCAGGGCGTCTTCCGACGCCGCGTAGGTCATCTTGTCCACATTGACGATCGTATGGTCGGTGGATCGCACGATATGGCGCACCACCGCGGACCCGATGAATCCACATCCGCCGGTGACCAGCACCCGCATCCATGACCCCACTACGTTGCACGCTGAGAACCTAGCCTGCCAGCGCGGACACCGCACGGCAATCCTTGGTTTGCCGACTCGCGGCGTGCTGGACTAACAGGACATCGCGGTTTAAGCGGCCGTCTGCAATGGCTTAAAGGCGATATTGCATTCGTGCGACATGGCGGCGTCCGCCGGCATGACGAAAAGGGGACGCCGGGCGTCATGGTACCAGGAATGATCAGTGCGACGGAAGCCCGACTGCGCGATCTGTTGGCGCCGTCGGTTACCGATGTACGCGAGGACGCGCTGACCGACGTGGAGATGACGCTGCTGGCCGCCCACGATGAGGAAGCCCGTGCCCTGGGCATCCAGTTCGACGGCGGGCCCGATGTGACCGTGGTGGTCACCGACCCCAGCCGGCCGCTCGGCCAGGTGCGCCTGCAGTCCGGCGGATCGCACAACACGCTGTTCTTCGACAACCGCGGCTGGGAAGGGAATTTCTACGCCAATATTCGCCTGGCGGGCGACGAAAGCATCGCCATGTTCAACCAGATCGGCGGCGCCTATGTGGCGCTGGCCGACGTGTTCCTGCGCTCCGACGGGCAGTTCCTGTTCTGGGGCGTCGGGGCCTCGGCGGTCGGTTGCAGCCTGGAGATCGAGGGGACGGGCCACGGCATGGTGATCGGCGACGACGCGCTGATCTCCGACGGTGTCTGGCTACGCAATTATAACATGCACGCAATGCATGATCTGCGCACCGGGGCGCGCATCGGCCGGCCGCCGGTGGACACGGTGGTGGAGCGGCATGTGTGGCTGGGTCAGGATGCCCTGCTGCTGAGTTGCGAGCGGGTCGGCATGGGCTCCATCATCGGCGCGCGATCCGTGGTAAAAGGCGTGGTGCCGCCGCATGTGGTCGCCGCCGGGACGCCTGCGCGGGTGGTGCGCGACGGCGTGAGCTGGGGACGCCACCCGTACGGCATGAGCGGAGCGGAGCGGATCTCGATCGGATTGCCCGAACTGCCGGAGCACTGAACCCCATCGCGCCATTGCCGCGCCCTGGCGTCTTGTCTATGAAGCGGATCGGATCGCAGGGGGGTGACACCCGCCGACGTACCAGGGAGAACGGGCGTTGCAGACTCCGGAATACCTGCCGCATATCGACCTTCTTCTGCAGGCCCTGCGAATCAATCGCGCGCGCCTGAACAGCAAGTCCAAGATAGCGATCGACGCCAAGCTGCTGCGTGGGCTCATTGAGGCCAGCGTGGCGCGGACGCCGTTCTCGGAGGAATTCTATCTGCGGACCTATCCCGACATCGCCGAGGCGCATGCCGCGGGCACCATTCCGGATGTGCACCGGCACTATATCGAAACCGGCTTCTTCGAGGGCCGGCTGGGCTCGCCACCGCCGGTCGATGAGGCCTTTTACACGAGCTATTACAAGGATGTCGGGCAGGCCGTGACACGCGGCGAGATCATTTCGGCCACCGAGCACTATCTGCGCCAGGGAGCGGCCGAGGGTCGCATTCCGAACCGGCAGATCAAACCCGAGGTGGATTTCTGGATTTCGATCCTGCGCGACGATACGCGTGCGGCCTGAGGCGACCAGGCGGAAGCAGGGCCGCACGTCCCCTGCGGGTCTGACCAAACATGAGGGCGCCCATGCCGACGCCGACGGATGACCTGCGGCGGACACATCGGTCGCTGTGCTCGGCCTTCGTCAGCGAGGATTTGTTTCGCCGCGCGCTGGGCGGCGGCCGGGCGGACATTTCGCGCGTGGCGGCCTACCTGCGGCTGCCGGTGCCGCAGCGCCCGGCGCTGTCGTGGTATTTCGATGCCGCCTTCTATTTTGCCACCAATCCCGATATCGCCGAGGCGGGCATCGACCCGTTGCTGCATTTCATCGACACCGGCATCGCCGAACTGCGCTCGCCGCACCCGCTGATCGACCTGCACTACATCGTTGCCGAGGATGCCCTGGTGCTCGGCGCGACGCCAAACATGGAAGCGCTGCTCGACCTGCTGGAATACGATCTGGCGAGTCCGAGCCCGTATTTCGACCCGCAGCACTACCGGGACCAGCTTGCCGAGGTGGCGCCCGGCAACGCAATGCTGCGCCATTTCCTGCAGCACGGGCTGCGTGCCGGACACACGCCGAATCCCTACTTCGATCCGGTCTGGTACGCCGAACACAACCCGGACGTGCCGGACGAGCCATACATCGCGCTGCGTCACTTCATCACTCAGGGCGACTTCGAGGGGCGCGCCGCCGGGCCGGGCTTCGATGGAGCGCGTTACCGGGCGCGCTACACCGACGTCGGCGATTCGGGCATCGCCCCCCTGCGGCACTACATCATGCATGGACGCCGCGAGAGCCGCCAGGTCGCGACGGAGCACAGGACGCCCCCCGCCGCCCAACCCGCCGCGCCGGTCGAGGTCGGGCTGCCGCTGCCGGTCGATGCCGCGGAGAGCCAGAACGCGTTCGCCGACATGCGGGGGCGAGTGGCGGCCGGGCAGCAGCAGCGCAAGGATGCGGTGCTGCCGCGCCCGCCGGCGCTGGTGAAATCCGCCGCGCCCGCCAAGGACATCGCCGGACTGAAGCTGCCCGCCACCCGCAAGCCGCGCCTGTCCATCCTGGTGCCGGTGTTCAATGAATTCACGATGACCGTGGAGTGCCTGCTGTCGATCCAGCGCGCCAGGCCGAAGGTGGCCTTCGAGGTGGTGGTGGCGGACGACTGCTCCACCGACCCCGGCGTGGCGCGGCTCGGCGAGATCGCGCATCTGGTCACCGTGCGCCAGCCCAGCAATGTCGGTTTTTTGCGAAATTGTAACGACGCTTTCACTCGTTGCCGCGGCGACTACGTTCTGCTGCTCAACAATGACGCCCAGGTGCTGCCCGGCGCGATCGACCGCCTGGTGGCGGCGCTGGACGGCGATCCGGCGGTGGCCGCGGCCGGACCGAAGATCGTCTATCCGGACGGGCGGCTGCAGGAGGCGGGATGTTTCCTGCGACCGAACGGCGAGAGCGGCATGGTCGGGCTGTTCGCCGACCCCGGGGAGGGCGGCTACTGCTTCGATCGCGACGTCGCGTACTGCTCGGGCGCGGCGCTCATGTTCCGCCGCGCCCTGGCCGGCAAGACGCTGTTCGATGAGGCGTTCAGCCCGGCCTATTGCGAGGACGCCGATCTCTGCCTGCGCTTCATCGCCGCCGGGCACCGGGTGCGTTATGTCAGCGGCGCGATGGTGGTGCATCACCTGAGTGTCTCGACCAACCGCAGCTCGGTCACCCGCAAGCTGCGCACCATCAGCCGCAATCAGCAGCTTTTGTGCGAGCGCTGGGGCGAGCTGTTGCGCCGCATGGACGCGGTGCGGGTGCTGGCCTTCTACCTGCCGCAGTTCCATCCGACGCCGGAGAACGACCTGTGGTGGGGAGCGGGGTTCACCGAGTGGAGCAACGTGGTGAAGGCGCGACCCAGCTACCGTGGTCACCACCAGCCGCATCTGCCCACCGATCTCGGCTTCTACGACCTGCGCACGCCGGAGACGCTGCACCGCCAGGCCATGCTCGCACGGCGCTACGGCATCGACGGGTTCTGCGCCTACTACTACAATTTCTCGGGCCAGCGCGTGTTGTCGCGACCGCTCGAAACGGTGCTCGCCAACCCCGACATCCCGTTCCGCTGGTGCCTGTGCTGGGCAAACGAGAACTGGACCAGGCACTGGGACGGCGGCGAACGCGAGATCCTGCGGGCGCAGTGCTACGACGAGCAGACGCTGGCCACGATCATCGGCGACGCGGTGCGCCACGCCGCCGACCCCCGCTACATCCGGGTGAACGACCGGCCGCTGTTCCTGGTGTATCGCCCGCTGCTGCTGCCCGACGCGCCGGGGTTTGCCGCGCAGTGCCGCGAGGCGTTCGCGGCGGCCGGATTCGCCGGCGTGCACCTGGTCTATGTCGAGAGCATGGAGGCGGTCGATCGCAAGGTCAGCCCGGCCGGCCTGGGTTTCGACGCCTGCGTCGAATTTCCGCCGCACGGACGCGCCGTGCCGGCCACCAGCGCGGCGGAAATCGTCAAGGCCGACTGGAGCGGCTACCGCTATGACTATCCCGAAACGATCAGGGCGTTCGTGGGGCGCGACAGCGTGCCGTACCGACGCTATCCGGCGGTGTTCCCGAGTTGGGACAACACGCCGCGCCAGCCGCTGCGCGGCACCAGTTTCGACGGCGTCAGCCCGGAGGCCTTCCGGGTCTATGTCGAGGAGAAGATCGAGGAAGTCCGGCGGTTCCTGATGGGCGAGGAGCGGCTGTTGTTCGTCAATGCGTGGAACGAATGGGCCGAGGGGACGCACCTGGAGCCGGACGCCGCCCATGGCCATCGCTGGCTGGAGGCGCTGCGCGACGCCATCGCGGCCAAAGCCTGGACATGAACGAGATGCTGGATGGCGCAGAGACCAGGGACAACCTGGGCGAACGGGTCGCCCTGACCGTGCCGAAGGGGCTCGACGATGTCCCGCTCACCATCATCGGCCATCCCTACGCGCCGATCGGCATGGGCGAACAGTTGCGCAGTCACGTGCAGGCCTGCACCACGCTCAGGCTGCACCATCGCGTGTTCGACATCTTCCGCTACGCCCAGCGCACCGACCCGGTGCATTTCCAGGTGATCGGCGAACTGGAGCGCCGCGACCTGCCCGGCGGCATCCGCGTGTTCCACATCAACGGCGACGAGGCGGGGCCGGTGATCAAGGAGTTCGAGGCGCGCGGCGGGGATTTTGGGGCGGGCTACAACGTCATCGTGCCGGCCTGGGAACTGCCGGAGTATCCGGCCGCCTGGGCCGGGCAACTGCGCCGGTTCGATGAGGTGTGGGCGCTGTCGCGATTCACCCAGGCCAGCCTGACCAAGGCCGGGGTGGCGAGCCACCTGATCGGCCAGGCGGTGGAGCTGGAGGCGGGGACGAACCTGCCGCGGCGCTGGTTCGGCATTCGTGAATCGGCGTTCGTGCTGCTGTACTTCTTCGACCTGTCGTCGTATTCGAGCCGCAAGAACCCGGCCGCGGTGCTGGCGCTGCTGGAGCGCATCCGCCGCGACGACCCGTACCGCGACGTGCAGCTCGTGCTGAAGGTGAAGAACGTGGAACGCGGCGCCGAGGAATGGGCGGCGAGCATGGCCGACGACCCGCAGGTCAAGGTGATCGCGACGCCGCTCGACACGCTCGGCGTGCGCAGCCTGATCACGGCCTGCGACTGTTTCGTCTCGCTGCACCGGGCGGAGGGCTTCGGGCGCGGGCTGGGCGAAGCGATGGCCCTCGGCCGGCTCGCCCTGGGCACGGCCTGGTCGGGCAATGTCGATTTCATGACCGACCGCAATTCGTTACTTGTCAGCTATGATCTGGTGCCGTTGCAGCCCGACGAGTACCCGCACTGGCAGGGCCAGTCCTGGGCCGACCCCGACGTGGACCATGCCTGGTCGCTGTTGCGCCCGGTGCTGGACGATCCCGACCGCGGCCGGGCGATCGCCCGCCAGGGCCAGGCGGACGTGCTGCGCACGCACGGCAACCGGGCGGTGGGACTGCGGATTCTCGATCGCCTGGAGTCCATCGTTGCCGCCGGCCTGCCCGTCCGCCGGCCGGCGCCGGCGCCGAAGGGCAAGAGCAGGCGGGTCGGCAAGAAAAGCAAGTAAGCGGCGGTCGCCGTCACTCGGTGACGACGCGGCGCCGGGCTTTGCCCGTCCGGCCTGCCGGCGGTCGTGCCCCGGGTCCGGGCGGGGCGGTGGCGAGATCGCCGGCGAGGCGGCGGCGGTAGTCGGCCTGGCGGCGCACGGTCTCGGGCGGCAGGTCGAGGAGGACCTGGGCCAGGGCGTGCACGCGCGCGACCTCGTCGAGGTGGCGGCCCGGCGCCAGCAGCCCGGTGACGCTGGCGGCATGGCGGCGGTGCACGTTGAGCGGAACCGCGACGACCCCCACCCGGCCCGTGCTGGCGGCGAGCACTTCCAGGTAGAGCCGCCAATCGCCGGCCAGGCGATACTCGTCGAGGTCGCGGCCGCAGCGGTCGAGCGCGGCCAGCAGCGCGGCGCGGCGCCACAGCACGGCACTGGCGTTGAGGATGAGGTTGCGCTCGGCGAGGAAACGGCGGGCGAACTCGCGGGCGGGAAACACGCCGCCGTCGGCCAGCGCGGCGGCGTCGCTCGCCGCATAGTAGTCCCGGTAGCTCGGCCACAGGGGCCGGCCATCGGCGTCGATGGAACGACTGTCGCAGAACACCAGGTCGAGGTCCGGAACCTCAACCGCCAGTGCCGCCAGGCCCGCGAGCAGGGTTGGCTCGGCCTCGTCGTCGGCCTCGGCGATCCACAGCCACTCGCTTTCGGCCATGCCGGCGGCGCGCCGCCACTGGCGGAACGCCGAGCCGGAATTGGTGGTGTTGACCACCAGGCGAATGTCGCGGCCCCAGTCCTCGGCGGTGCGGCGGGTCACCGCCACGCTGTCGTCGGTCGAGGCGTCGTCGAGCACGATCACCTCGGCGACCGGATAGGTCTGGGCAAATACCGAGGCCAGCCGCCGCGCCATGAAGCGGGCGTAGTTGTAGGCCGGCACCACCACCGAGATCGGCGTCAACACGGGCCGCGCCAGCGCCAGCAGGGCGATGGCGTAGCGGTCGAAGCGGAACGCCGTGCGGGCACGGGCGGCCAGGGCGGCGCGCGCGGCGCCGTCGGCGCGCGCGGTCTCACCGAGCAGATCGAGCATGGCATCGGCGAGCGCCGCCGCGTCGCCCATCGGCACCGCGGTGCCGGCGTCCAGCCGGTGCAGCAGGCCAGGGACGCCGCCGGATTCCTCGAAAGCGGCGATGCGCAGCCCGGTGGACAGCGCCTCCAGCGCGACGGAGGGGAAGGGGTCCTCACGCGAGGGCAGCACGAACAGGTCGGCGGCGTTGAACCAGGGGCCGATGTCGTCCTGCCAACCGGCCAGCCGGAATGTGCCGCTCGCCTCAGCGGCGGCGATTTCGGGGCCGAGGTAGGCGCGTACCGTGGGATCGACGTCGCCGATCCACCAGAACTGCACGGGCAGCCCCCGCCGCTGCATCGCGTGCACGGCCTGCAGGAAAAGGTCGAACCCCTTGCGCAGATCGCCGAAGCCGGCGTCGACGACGACCGCGGTGGTGGCGGGGACGCCGAACCGGCGGCGCAGCACCGCGCCGGCGGCAGGGTCGCAGGC
>Ga0181519_10004581_pt1 | contig 11143 bp, 10 predicted proteins | sample PEATcosm2014_Bin_26_FD_121102 | JGI IMG/M metagenome (GOLD analysis project Ga0181519, IMG submission 121102) | Peatland microbial communities from MTU Mesocosm Facility, Houghton, MI, USA - PEATcosm2014_Bin02_10_metaG | ecosystem: Environmental > Terrestrial > Soil > Wetlands > Peat | place... | reverse complement strand
GCCGAGGAGGCGGGGGTCCGGTCGAGCAGCGTTCCACGCCCGGCCGACCGGTGTCCATGCCGACTGGTCAGGCGGTCGGCGCGTCGTCTCGGGACTCGGCCAGCCGGCGCCGGAGTGTGACCTTGTCGACCTTGCCGCTGGGCAGGGCCGGCAGGTCGCCCTCGTCGATGACCAGCACCCGGGTCGGCACCTTGTAGGACGACACCTCCTTGCCCAGGCGCTCGAGGAGGTCGGCCGGGTCGAGCTCCATGCCGGGCCGCGGGGCCAGGACGGCGGCCACCACCTCGCCCCGCTCGACGTCGGGCAGGCCGAGGACCACGGCCGTGGCGACCTCGGGGAAGGCTTCGAGGGCCATCTCCACCTCCCGGGGGGCCACATTGGAGCCCGAGGTCTTGATCATCTCGCTCAACCGGCCCTCGAAGAACAGGTAGCCGTCCCTGATGAAGCCCTTGTCGCCCGTGTGATACCAACCGTCCTCGTCGAAGGCCTCGTGGCGCTCCTTCTTGTAGAGGCCGGCCATGACGCTGTAGCCCCGGATGCAGATCTCGCCCAGCTGGTCCCGGGGCAGCGTGGCGTTGGTCACCGGATCGGCGATGCGGTGCTGGACGTGGGGGACCAGGAGCCCGAACGAGCCCCGCAGCTCCTCGGGCAGGACCCGGGCCGCCTCGGGGCCCGGCCCCGAGAAGGGCCCGGTGGTCTCGGTCATGCCCAGGGAATTGTGGCGGAGCTCGAAGTCGCTGGTCGTGGGGGTTCCGGGCGGGGGCGGGGCGTAGGCCGGGATCCGGGTCAGGTCCCGACCGCTCTCTTCGGCCCGGCGCCGGGCCTTGTAGGCCAGGTTGGGGAAGGCCGTGAACCCGGTGGCCTGCTCGCGCTCCATCATGTCGAGGGCGCCCTGGGGGTCGAATTTCTCCAGGCACAGGACGGCGCTCCCGCTGGCCAGGGCCATGTTGAGGGCGCAACCCACCCCGCCGATCCAGAACAGGGGCATGGCGCAGAAGATCCGGTCGTCCTCGGTCAGGTTCTGGAAGCGGGCCAGGTTGGCCCCGTGGCGCAGGAAGTTGCCGTGGGTGTGGACGACGCCCTTGGGGTCCGAGGTGGTGCCCGAGGTGTAGATGGTGAGGAACAGGTCCGACGGCGTGACCTCGGCCTCGACGGCGGCCAGCAGCTCGTCGGTGACCCCGTCGGGGGCGGCGTCAGCCGGACCCCCGTCGACGGCCAGGGACAGGGCCGTGCTCCAGGGCCGGTCGGACGGTCCGGTCACCCGGATGTGGCGAAGGTAGGGCAGCTCGGCCACCCGCAGCGCCGGGCCCGACCCGGCGAGGCCGGGCACCGCCTCCTCCATGTAGGCCAGGTGGTCCCGGCCCAGCAGGCGCTCGGGAACGAGCAGCGTGTCGACGTCGCCCAGCCGCAGGGCCTTGCGCAGCTCGGCCGGCTGGTAGGTGGTGGAGAAGGGCATGCACAGGGCGCCGATCCGGGTCACGGCGATCCAGGCCAGCACCCAGTCGGTGCCGTAGGGGTACATGATCCCCACCCGGGTGCCCTTGCCCACCCCGCCGGCCAGCAGCTCCTTGGCGACGCGCCGGGACGCCGCCTCGGCCTGGGCGTAGGTCATGGTGACGTCAGGGGTGACGATGAACTCCCGCGCCCCCCAGCGTTCGGCGGCGTGGTGGATCACCCCGGGCATGGTCGCCGGGTACTCGAGCGCAGGTAGTTCCACAGGTCCCCCGATGGTCGATGGCGATGGCGATGGTCGATGGCGATGGTCGACATGGTGACGGCGGGCGTCGTCGCCCGGCCGCCGGGCCGGCTCCACGGTACCCGGCACCCGGCCGGCGGAGCGGCCTCGGGCCGCGTCATCGCCTCCCGGGCCAGCCCGTAGCCTGCGAGCGGGCCCCCGCCCACCCGCCCATGCCCACCGCTCCCGACGACCACCCTCCCGACCAGCCCGCTGACGGCCTTGGCGCCGGCGGCCGCCCGGGCCCGGTCGACCCGCCGGGACCGGTCCGGTCCGACCACCTGACCTCGTTCAACGAGCCGGCGCCGTGGCCCCTCGACCTCGACCACCTGGCCTGGCGGCGGGGCCTGGGGGCGGTCCGCCAGCTCGCCCGGGCCCAGGTGCCCGACCTCGTCCGGTCCCGCCGGCTGCCTCCGCTGCGCCGGCTGGCCCGCACCACACTGGTCCTGGGCCTGGCCGTCCTGCCCTGGGTCCTGACCGAGCGCCGACGGGGCGGATCGTCGTCGCGCCGCGACATCTCGAGGCGCCTCCGGCGGGCCTTCGAGCGACTGGGCCCCTCGTACATCAAGCTCGGCCAGGTCATCTCCTCGGGCGAGGGGATCCTGCCCGACGAGCTGGTGACCGAGTTCCGGACCCTGCGCGACCGGGTGCCGGCCGAATCCTTCGAGACCGTCCGGGCGGTGGTCGAGGCCGACCTGGGCCGACCCCTCAAGGAGGTCTTCGCCCACTTCGACGGCGAGCCGGTGGCCGCGGCGTCGATCGCCCAGGTCCACCTGGCCACCCTGGTGACCGGCGAGCCGGTGGCCGTCAAGGTCCAGCGGCCGGGTATCGACCGGCTGGTGGCCGAGGACCTGGCCGTGATGACCTGGCTGGCCCCGCCGCTCACCCGGCGCATCGACCTGCTCAAACTGGTCAACCTGCCGGCGGTCATCGAACTGTTCGCCGAGACGGTGGTCGAGGAGCTCGACTTCCGCCTGGAGGCCGAGAACATGCTCGACGTGGCCCTGGTGCTGGACCGCACCGGCCAGCGGGCCATCGCCGTGCCCCGGCCCCATCCGACCCTGGTCACCCGGCGGGTCCTGGTCATGGAGCGCATGTCGGGCTTCGCCTTCGACGACGTCGACGGCATCCGGGCGGCCCACGTGGACACGGCGGCCGTGGTCCGGGCCTGCCTGATCTCGCTCCTCGAGGGGGCCATGATCTTCGGCGTCTTCCACGGCGACCTGCACGGTGGGAACCTGTTCATCCAGCTTGACGGCCGGGTGGCCCTCTTGGACTACGGCATCACCGGCCGCCTGGAACCGGCCCGCCGGCTGGTCTTCCTGCGCATGCTGCTGGCCGCCATGGTCGGGGACCACCGGTCGGTGCTGGCCGGCTACCAACAGCTGGGGGCCATCGCCCCCGACGCCGACCTCGACGCCTTCTTGGCCGACATCCCGGTCGACCGGCCGCCCATCGACCCCGGTGAGGTCGACGCCGACCAGATGATCGCCGAGATGCGCCGGGTCACCAAGGCCCTGGTCCGCTACGGCACCCGGCTCCCCAAGGAGCTGATGCTGTTCATGAAGGACTTCTTGTTCATCGACGCCGCCATGACCACCCTGGCCCCGGACCTCGACGTGGTGTCCGAGATGCTGCACATCAGCGAGTACTTCCTCAACAACCACGGGGCCCAGATCGCCCACGAGATCGGCCTGGACGCCTCGGCCATCCGGCTGGACCCCGAGATCCTCCGGGGCGCCCTGGGCCTGCCCACCGACGGGTCGACCGACACCCACCGGGAGATCCGCCAGGCCCGTCAGGACGTGCGGCGCAAGGTGGAGGAGTCCCGGCGGCGTCCCTAGGCGGTCAGCGGAGGGCGGCCCGGACGGCGGCGGCGTCCACCACCACCACCCCGATGGCCGCCACCTCGGCCCGGCCCTGCTCCGAGAGGCCCGAGGTGGCGTCGGCGGCCAGGACCACCCGGTAGTCCCGCTCGCTGGCCTCGTAGAGGGTGGTCCGGGGGCAATTGGGGAAGTTGCACCCGGCCACCACCACCGTGTCGACGCCCCGGGCGGCCAGGTGCTCGGCCAGGGGCGTCCGGTAGAAGGCCCCCCACCGGGGCTTGTAGACGACGACCTCGTCGGGCCCGATCGGCTGGGCCGCTCCGGCCAAGAGGACCCCGGGGTCGAGCCGGAAGCCCGCCGGGACCAGGCCCGGAGCCAGCTCGGCCCCGGGCGTCCCCGGACGCAGCACGGCGGCCCCCGAGGCCACCAGGGAGCGCCGGACCCGGTCCACGTCCCCGGCGTCGGCCGGGTAGAGCCGGACCACGTGGACGATGGGCCGTCCGGCCGAGCGGAACGCCTCGACCAGCGAGATCACCTCGGGCAGCACCGCCGAGGTGCCGGGCACGGCCAAGGCCCCGCGGTCGAGCACGTCGACCTGGGTGTCGATGGTCACCAGGGCGGCGGTCGGCCAGTGGGGGGCGGTGTGGGGGTCGCCGGCCGGGTCCGCCGGGGGCGCGTCGGCCATGCCCCACCATGGCACGCCGGGGCCGGGGGCCGGGTCGGGCTCCGGGGCCCGTAGGGTGGCCCCATGAGCGACGACACACGAGGCCGGGTGCGGGTCGAGCCCGGCCTGAAACGGGTCCGGGCGTTCCTGGGCGGTGCGCCGGTGTTCGACACCGTCCGGCCGCTCTACGTGTGGGAGCACCCCTCCTATCCGGCCTATTACATCCCCCGGGCCGACGTCCTGGCCGACCTCGAGCCGGTGGACCGCCGGGAGCACTCGCCGAGCCGCGGCGACGCCGCCTTCTTCGACGTGGTGGTCGACGGCCGGCGGGCCCCGGCCGCCGCCTGGGCCTATCCCGAGTCACCGCTGGCCCCCCTGCGCGACGCCGTGCGCTTCGAATGGGCCGCCCTCGACGAGTGGTTGGAGGAGGACGAGCCGGTCTACGGCCATCCCCGCAGCCCCTACACCCGGGTCGACATCCTGCCCAGCTCCCGGCGGATCCAGGTGGCCATCGACGGGATCGAGGTGGCCGACAGCGACCAGCCCCGGATCCTCTTCGAGACCGGGCTGCCGGCCCGCTACTACCTGCCCCTGAGCCACGTCCGGAGCGAGCTGCTGCGGCCGTCGGCCACCCGCTCGCTGTGCCCGTACAAGGGGTGGGCCAGCTACTTCAGCCTCGAGGTGGCCGGCCACCTCTACGAGGACTACGTCTGGATCTACCGGACCCCGCTGCCCGAGAGCATCCGGATCTCGGGCCTGGTGGCCTTCTACAACGAGAAGGTCGACATCACCGTGGACGGCGAGCTCCAAGAGCGTCCCCGCACCGTCTTCTCCTGAACCGTCTTCTCCTGAACCGTCTTCTCCTGACCGGCGGAGGGTGAGCCGGTCGGTGACCGGCCCCGCCCCGTCGGCTTCGAACGCTCAGGGGCTCGGGCCGGTCAGGGGCTCGGGGTGGTCAGCGGCTCTGGGCCAGGACCGCTTCGGCCAGCTCGACCCTCGAACGGCCGGCCGCCCGGGCGGCCCGGGCCATCAGGTCGTCCAGGTAGCGGGCCAGGCCGACCACCGCGGTGTCGGGGTCGCCGGCCAGCAGGGGCGTGGGCTCGGTGCGCCGGTCGAGCCCGGACACCTCGAGCAGCGATGACCGCAGGTCGAGGAGGGCGTCGACGGCCTCAGTGATCCCGAGGCCGCCCCGCTGCATCCACAGGCTGAGCCCGAGGGCCAGGGTCAGGCTGCCCGAACGCCGATCCTCGTCGTCGAGCCGGGCGATGCCCCGGGCCACGGCGGAGGCGAAGGGGAACGGCCGGGCCACCGGGTCCGGCCGGGGCACCGGTCGCACCACCTCGGGCAGCCATCGAGCCATGCCACCCAGTGTGACAAGGGGGTGTGACACGGTGGTGGACCGTCAGCCCGACCACCGGCCCGGGTCCGGTGGTCCGGGGCGTCAGGGGCGCCGCCGGGTGGCCCGCTTGAGCACCGCCTCGTAGACCTCGAGACCCTCGCGGGACAGTCGGGAGGCCGGGCCCGAGGCGATCGACACGCGCTCGGGCACGACGCCCCAGACGGCCACCCCGGCGTCGGTCCACCCGGCCACCGTCTCGGCCAGGTCGTTGGTGCCGATCCGGGCGGCGCAGACGACGACCCCGCACGGCGTGTCCTCGGGGGTCATCTCGAGGGTGGCCAGCACCCGTGAGGGCTCGACCCCGCCGGCCCGGGTGGGGATGACCACGGCGTCGGCCTGGCCCAGGGCGGCCCGGACGATGCGCTCGTCCCCGGGAGGGGTGTCGACCACCACGGTGCCCTCCCGAGTCGTCATGGCCCGGACCACGGTGCGCTCCGAGGGTGCCTCGACCAGGTCGACCCCCTCGAGCGGGTTGGTCTCGAACCACTCGGCGGCCGAGGCCTGACGGTCGGCGTCGACCAGCACCACCGGGCCCCGGCCCCGGGAGGCGGCCGCCGCGGCCAGGTAGACCGAGGTCGTGGTCTTGCCCACGCCCCCCTTCACGTTGCTCACGACGATGCGCATGGCGCTGACCTCCGGCCGGGCTTCGACGGCGTGCACGCTCCGGGACACCGCCCGGGGCGGCCACCGGTCGTCCGGACGCCGACCCGACCACTCCGGGGAGCGTCCTCTCAGTCGGTGACCAGGACCTCGATCGTGCCGTCCTTGGGCACCGGGGCCTTGAACCAACGCTCCGGGGTGTCCTCGATGAAGGCCGCCATGTTGTCCCGGCCCATGAAGGTGGGTTCGATGCGCGAGACCACGATCTCGGCTCCCGACGCGTGACGGACCCGGTCGCCGACGTTGACGTCGGCCACCGGCAGGGTCTTCCATTCTTCGGCCATGGCCCCATCCTGTCCCTCGGGGCCGACCGGTGCCAGCCCGCCCGGTTCGCCGGCCGCCGGCCCGGGCCCTCTACGATCGGCCGATGGCTGCTGTCCGCCGCTCCCCGCCGGCCCGGCTGCTGATCGCCGGGACGGTCCTGATGGTCATCGGCATCTTGGTGATCATCGGCTTCGCCGCCGCCCAGACGGGATGCCAGAACGCCGCCATGAACGCCGTCGGGGCCGTCCGGACACCGTCGTGCACGACCGAGACCGTCGGCGCGGCCATCGGCTGGGTCATCCTGGTCGTCGGTGGGCTGTGCTTCCCGGCCGCCGCGCTGTCGACCACGGCCCGCTTCGCCGGCCGCCGACCGCCCCCCAGCGAGCTCGAGGACCGGCCGGCTGAGTGAATCGGAGAGAAGGATCCCTGGTCAGGAGGGCTGGAAATCCGATAACGGCCATGTTACGGTTCAGTGACGTTTGCGTCTGGAGCACCGATCCGGGGGGCGGTGTTCCAGGCGCATCGTCGCGTCGAGCTCGACGTCGGCATCCGGGCATCCGGGGGTGCGCCCGGCGGGGCCACCGGCCGATGGTTCACCCGCCGGCCGCCGCGGTCACGATCTCGATGCTCGAGCCCTCGGCCGGGCGAACGGCCGTCCACTGGGAGCGGGGGACCACCTCGAGGTCCACGGCCACGGCCACGCCCCGGTCGCTTGGGCACCGGGAGCGCACCAGATCGGCCAGGGTCCACCCGGCCGGGCACTCGGTCAGCTCTCCGTTGACCCGGACCCGCACCGTCGGGTCGGCCGACCCGACGGGCCCGCTCACCACGGCCCGCCGGCCACCGGCGGGGGGGGAACGGCCAGATGTCGCCGGGCGTCGAAGGGCGCCCACTCCCCGGACAGCTCGACCCGGCCGGCCAGCAGACCGGCCACCGCCTCCCCGGTGATCGGGGTGAGCAGGATGCCGTTGCGGTAGTGCCCGGTGGCCACGGCGAGGCGGTCGACGGCCGACCAGCCGACGAAGGGACCGTTGTCCGGCGTGCCCGGGCGCAGCCCGGCGATGCACTCCACCAGCTCGAGCTCGTCCACGCCGGGCACCAGCCGGCGGGCGTCGTCCAAGAGGGCGTGCACGGCGCCCGCCGACACCGTCGTGTCGAAGCCCCGTTCCTCGACCGTCGCCCCGATGACCAGGGACCCGTCGGCCCGGGGCACCAGGTAGCACGACCGCCCCTCGACCATCCCCCGGACCGTCCGGCTGAGCAGAGGGGCCCCGACCGAGCCCCGGAGGCGCAGGACGTGGCCCTTGACCGGGCGCACCGGGGGGAGGGTCCCGGCCGGCAGCCCGCCGACCAGCGAGCTCTCGCAGCCGGCGGTGACCACCACCGCCCCGGCGGCCAGTGTCGAGCCGTCGGTCAGCGCGACGCCCGCGGCGGCGCCCCGGGAGTCGAGCTGGACGGCGGCCACCCGGGCCGGCACCACGGTCACCCCGACGCCAACGACCGCCGCCAACAGCGCCTCGACCAGCCGGCGGTTGTCCACCTGGTGGTCCTCGGGGAAGGTCACGCCGCCGCACACCCGGGGCGACAGGGCGGGCACGAGCCCCCGGCACTGGCTGACCGACAGGCGCTCGGCGGCCAGGCCCAGGCCGTGCTGGAACAGGGCCAGCTCGTCGAGAACGGCCCGGTCCGAACGGTCGGCGGCCACGGCCACCGTGCCGCAGCGCCGGTAGCCGATGTCCAGGCCGGTGGCCGCCTCCAGGCGCTCGGCGAAGGACCCCCACCGGGCCGCCCCGGCGACCAGCAGCCGGGTCAGGCGCTCCTCGCCGAAGTGGGCCTCGGACACCGCGGCCAGCATGCCGGCGGCCACCCAGGAGGCGCCGTGGCCGGGCGACGGGTCGACCACGGTGACCGACAGGCCGGCCGTCGCCGCCTCCCAGGCGGTGGCCAGGCCGATGGCCCCGCCACCCACCAGGACGGCGTCGGGAAGGCGGTGGAGGGCCACGCTCCGATCCTACGAGGCCGGGGTACCGGGCCCGCTCCGGGGGGCGCTCCCGGGACCCGCCGGGGGCTGACCGAGCAGGGGTACGGGACGTGTATCCTGGCGTCTCCGCTTCCGGGCCAGCGTCGTCCCGAGTGGCAGCACCTGACCTTGTAGGAGCCCACCCGGTCGGCACGTCGTCGACCCGTGGAGGGCCGGAGCCCGGAAGGACGGCCATGGCCCGATCGGACCTCGGCGGTTCCCGCGACGGCGGACTCTACGACCCTGCCTTCGAGCACGACGCCTGCGGGGTCGGCCTGGTGGCCGACCTGGCCGGCCGGCCCAGCCACACCTTGGTCACCCAGGCCCTGACCGTGCTCGAGCACCTGGCCCACCGGGGCGCCTCGGGGGCCGAGGTGGACACCGGCGACGGGGCCGGCATCCTGGTCCAGGTGCCGGACCGGCTGCTCCGGGAGCTGGCCGCCGAGGCCGGCTTCGACCTGCCCGGGGCCGGGGCCTACGCGGTGGGCAACGTGTTCTTGCCCCGCCAGGCCGACGACGCCGCCAAGGCCCGATCCCAGGTGGCCACGGTGGCCGCCGAGGAGGGGTTGGCGGTGGTCGGTTGGCGGGTCGTGCCGGTCGACGACTCGACCCTGGGCGAGACTGCCAAGCGGGCCCAGCCGCGGATCGAGCAGGTCTACCTGGCCGCCGCCGACGGCGTGGCCCTGGGCGACGCCCTGGCCCTGGACCGCCGGGCCTTCGTGGTCCGCAAGCGGCTCGAGCACACCGTCGAGGGCCTGTACTTCCCGTCGCTGTCGGCCCGGACCCTGGTCTACAAGGGCATGCTGACCAGCCACCAGCTGAGCGAGTTCTACCCCGAGCTGTCCGACGAGCGCCTGGTGAGCGGCCTGGCCCTGGTCCACTCCCGCTTCTCGACCAACACCTTCCCCAGCTGGCCGCTGGCCCACCCCTACCGCTACCTGGCCCACAACGGCGAGATCAACACGGTGGCCGGCAACCGCAACTGGATGCGGGCCCGAGAGGCCCTGCTGGCCTCACCCCTGCTCGAAGGCGACCTGACCCGGCTGTTCCCCATCTGCGCCCGGGGGGCCAGCGACTCGGCCTCCTTCGACGAGGTGCTCGAGCTGCTCCACCTGGGGGGCCGCAGCCTGCCCCACGCCGTCTTGATGATGATCCCCGAGGCCTGGGAGAACAACGCCACCATGGACCCGGCCCGCCGGGCCTTCTACCGCTACCACGCCTCGTTGATGGAGCCCTGGGACGGACCGGCCGCCGTGGCCTTCACCGACGGCACGCTGGTCGGGGCGGTCCTCGACCGCAACGGCCTGCGGCCGGCCCGCTACTGGGTGACCGACCAGGACCTGGTCGTCCTGGCCTCCGAGGTCGGGGTGCTGGACCTGCCCTCGTCGAGCATCGTGGCCAAGGGCCGCCTCCAGCCCGGGCGCATGTTCTTGGTCGACACGGCCCAGGGCCGGATGGTCAGCGACGACGAGATCAAGGCCTCCCTGGCCGCCGAGCACCCCTACGCCGACTGGCTGGACCAGGACCAGGTGGCCCTGACCGACCTGCCGCCCCGCGCCATGCTCACCCCCCAGCACGCCAGCGTGGTCACCCAGCAGCGGCTGTTCGGCTACACGGCCGAAGAGCTCCGGGTCATCTTGACCCCCATGGCCAAGACCGGCGCCGAGCCCAACGGTTCGATGGGCTCCGACGCCGCCATCGCCGTCCTGTCCGACCGCTCCCGGCTCCTCTACGACTACTTCACCCAGCTGTTCGCCCAGGTCACCAACCCGCCCCTGGACGCCATCCGCGAGGAGCTGGTGACGTCCATGGCGGCCACGGTCGGCCCCGAGGGCAACGTGCTCGAGGCCACCCCCGGCTCGTGCCGCCAGATCCTGCTGCCCCAGCCGGTGATCGACCGCGACGACCAGGCCAAGCTCATGTACGTGAACGAGCACGGCGAGACGCCGGGCTTCAAGGCCTTCGCCGTGGACGGGCTCTTCCCGGTGAGCCAGGCCGGGGAGGCCGGTCGGCCCACCCCCGAAGGGGGACAGGCCCTGGCCGAGGCCATCGAGCGGGTCCGGGTCGAGGTGTCGCGGGCCATCGCCGGGGGCGCCAACCTCATCGTCCTGTCCGACCGCAACTCCACCGTCGACATGGCCCCCATCCCCTCGCTGCTGCTCACCGCGGCCATCCATCACCACCTGGTCCGCGAGAAGACCCGGACCCGGGTGGGACTGGTCGTGGAGAGCGGTGACGCCCGCGAGGTCCACCACATGGCCCTGTTGATCGGCTTCGGGGCGGCCGCCGTCAACCCCTACATGGCCCTCGAGACGCTCGACGACATGATCGCCGGCGGCCAGCTCGAGGGGGTCTCGCCCCGACAGGCCCACCGCAACTACATCAAGGCGGCCTGCAAGGGCGTGCTCAAGGTCATGTCCAAGATGGGCATCTCGACCGTGGCCTCCTACACCGGGGCCCAGGTGTTCGAGGCGGTGGGCCTCGACCACGAGGTGGTGGACGAGTACTTCACCGGGACGCCCAGCCGCATCGGCGGCGTCGGCCTGGACGTCATGGCGGCCGAGGTGGCCACCCG
>Ga0181519_10004576_pt1 | contig 11146 bp, 8 predicted proteins | sample PEATcosm2014_Bin_26_FD_121102 | JGI IMG/M metagenome (GOLD analysis project Ga0181519, IMG submission 121102) | Peatland microbial communities from MTU Mesocosm Facility, Houghton, MI, USA - PEATcosm2014_Bin02_10_metaG | ecosystem: Environmental > Terrestrial > Soil > Wetlands > Peat | place... | reverse complement strand
TCGGGCAGGGTCACGAGGCCAGGTTCGACGTGGCCTTCCTCCTGGTGGTGATCGTGGTGCTGGTGGCGCTGCTGCTGGTGGCGCTCCCCGGCCGCGAGGGACGGCGGACCGGGGCGGCACGGGAGGAGGCCTTCGACCGGGCGCGGGCGATCATCGACGCCCACGGGGGCGACACCCTCGACTACTTCGCGCTGCGCGACGACAAGTCGTGGTTCTTCACCGGCGACTCGGTGGTGGCCTACTCGGTGATCAACGGCGTGATGCTCGTCTCGCCGGACCCGATCGGGCCACCCCAGGACCGGGCCGAGGTGTGGTCGGACGTCATGGACTTCGCCCAGTCCAACAACTGGGCCCCGTCGGTGCTGGCGGCCTCGCAGTCGTGGCTCCCGGTCTACCGCGCCGCCGGGCTGGTCGACCACTACATCGGGGACGAGGCGATCGTCGACGCCGGCCAGTTCAGCCTCAAGGGCAAGTCCATGAAGTCGCTCCGCGGGGCCTACAACCGGGTGCAGAAGGCCGGGTGCCGGGTCGAGTGCTACCCGGACACCTCGGCCGTCCCCGCCGAGGTGAAAGAGCAGCTGCTGGCCCTGATGACCGAGACCCGCCAGGGCGAGGCCGAGCGGGGCTACTCGATGACCCTCAGCCGGATCTTCGACCCACGGGACGACGGACTGCTGCTGGCGGTGTGCTTCGGCGCCGACGGTCGACCGCTCGCCTTCAACCAGTACGTCCCGGCCAGCGAGGTCAACGGGTTCTCGCTCGACCTGATGCGCCGGACCGCCGACCCCGACGCCCCCAACGGGCTCACCGACTTCGTGATCATCGAGACGGTCCAGTGGATGGCCGACCACGGGTTCCGCGGTCTGGGCCTCAACTTCGCCACCATGCGGGCGGTGGTGGCCGGCGAGGCGGGCTCGGGGCCGTGGACCTCGCTGGAGAAGTCCGTCCTCCACCACTTCAGCGACACCATGCAGATCGAGTCGCTGTGGAAATTCAACAAGAAGTACGACCCCCAGTGGAATCCCCGCTACGTGGTCACCGGGCCCTTCCTGCCGCTGGCCCGCAGCGGCCTGGCCATCGCCCGGGCCGAATCGGTGGCCGAGCTGCCGGTGGTCGGGCGCCTGCTCAAGCCCCACGAACCGGCCGAGCCGGCCACGCCGGACTGACCGCGCCGCACCCGATTCCTTACGTAATTCATAGGTTGCGTTGATCGGGGGTTTAGCCCCCGATGGTGGGATGGGTGCAGTCACAGGCCGCCCCCCCGCCCGGCGGCCACGGGAAGGTGGAACATCATGAGTGAGCACTGGAGTCTCTCCAACCGGTCGGAGCCGACCAACGGCCCGGACGAGCCCGTCGCCGACGCACCCGGGGTGCCGCCCCGGCCGGTGGAGACCACCGGCCAGACCGGCGCGGCCATCCCCCTCCCCCCGGCCGGCGTCGACCCGCGGCCCCCCTACCCGGCGCAGCTGCCCACCGGCCAGCTCCCGCCGACCCGGCCGACCCCCGCCACCACCTACGGCGGGCCCACACCGCCCCACGGCGTGTGGATGCCGGCCGGTGCGCCGTCGGCCCCGCCGGTCGGGGGCCCCTACGCCGCCGGCCCCGCCGGCCACGACGACGCCATCCCCTACCCGGGCGTCCCGGGCGCCTACGCCGGTGCGCCGGGTGCGTACCCGGGCTTCCCGGGCGCCTACGCCGGTGCGCCGGGCGCCTACCCCGGTGCCAGCCCGTACCCAGGTGGTTACCCCGGTGGCACCGGGACGCCGCCCCCACCCGGCGGATGGCCGGTCCCCGGGTTCTCGACGCCGGGCCAGCCTCCGGTGGCCGGGACGGCCCGCACCTCGCGGGGGAACGGACCGTTGGCGGCCGTCGCCGCCGCCGTGGCCGTGGTGGTGCTGCTGGCCGGCGCCGGCCTCGGCCATGTGATCTGGCCGAACCAGAGCGCCACCACCAGCGCCTCGGCCGGCGGGAGCAGCTCGTCGCCGTTCGGCGGCAGTTCGTCGGGCGGATCCTCGTCGCCGTTCGGCGGCAGTTCGTCGGGCGGATCCTCGTCGCCGTTCGGCGGTTCCGGCTCCTCCGGCAGCTCGGGGAGCTCCTCCACCGGGGCCGGTGCGCCGTCGGACATCAGCGCCATCGCCACCAAGGTCGACCCGGGCCTGGTCGACATCAACACCAACCTCAGCTACCAGAACGAGCAGGCGGCGGGCACCGGCATGGTCCTCACCCCGTCGGGCGTGGTGCTCACCAACAACCATGTGATCGACGGTGCCACCACCATCAGCGTTACCGACATCGGGAACGGCAAGACCTATTCGGCCACGGTCCTCGGCTACGACCGCACCGGTGACGTGGCGGTCATCAAGCTCACCGGGGCCAGCGGCCTCCAGACGGTCACCACCAGCACCGGCACCGCCGCGGTCGGGGAAGCGGTGGTGGGCATCGGCAACGCCGGCGGCACCGGCGGCACCCCGAGCACCGCCGGTGGTTCGATCACCGCCGTCGACCAGTCGATCACCGCCAGCGACGACGGCGGCGGGAACGCCGAGAACCTCACCGGCCTGATCGAGAGCAACGCCGACATCCAGCCGGGCGACTCCGGCGGCTCCCTGGTCAACGCCTCGGCGCAGGTCATCGGCATGGACACGGCCGCCTCCACGTCGGACGGTGGGCAGGACGCCGCCTCGCAGGGCTACGCCATCCCGATCGGCACGGCGCTGGCGCTGGCCTCGAAGATCCAGGCCGGCGACGCCAGCTCCGTGATCCACATCGGCACCACCGGCTTCATCGGGGTCGCCGTCCAGGACGCCGGCTCGACCGGCAGCGGCTCGGGAAGCGCCGGCGGTTCGGGCAGCTCGGGCATCGGCGGCCTCTTCGGTGGTGGCGACGGCAGCTCGTCGGGCGGCAGCTCGTCGGGCGGCAGCGCCACCCCGGGTGCCCAGGTGCAGAGCGTGGTGTCCGGCGAGCCGGGCGCCCAGGCCGGTCTCCAGGAGGGCGATGTCATCACCGCCCTCGGTGGCAAGACGATCAGCTCGGCCTCCGACCTCTCCAACGCCCTCAACACCTATCACCCCGGTGACTCCGTCCAGCTCACCTGGACCGACACCTCGGGCCAGAGCCACACCGCCACCATCACCCTGGGCACCGGTCCTCCGGCCTGAGCCTCCCTCCCCCCACCATCCCCGCGACGTCGGGCGCCGGCTCAGGCCGGCGCCCGACCCGCGTGGGCGTTGAAGAGCACCCCCAGGCTGGCGGTGACCCGCTCGGCGGTGGGCAGGTGGAGCGACTCGTCGGGGCCGTGGGCGTTGGAGCCGGGCCCCAGCACGCCGGCGGCCAGGAGTTGTGCCTCGGGGAACCGGTCGGCGAGCCACCCCATGAAGGGGATGGTGCCCCCCTCGCCGAACCGGGCCGCCGGCGCCCCGAAGCAGGCCACCGAGGCAGCGTCCACCGCGGCGTCCAGCCACGGGGCGAAGGGGCGGGCCGCCCACCCGCCGGCCGACTGGCTGTCCGTCCATTCGATCCGGGCCCCCGACGGCGGTTCGGCGAGCAGCGCCCGTTCGAGGGCGGCGGCCGCGGCGTCGGCGTCGCAGGTCGGGGGGATCCGGATCACCAGCCGCAGGCTGGTCGACGGGCGCAGCACGTTGCCGGCCTCACCGGTGGGGGGCAGTCCGTCGGCGCCGACCACCGCCACCGATGCCAACCAGGCGTTGCGGAGCGTGCGCGCGGCGGGGTCGTCGGCGTCGAACCGGAGCCCGTCCACCGCCGGAAACGGCGGCCAGGCACCGCCCTCGGCGGCCACCGCCCCGGCCAGCGTCCGAGCGTCGGCCCGGGCCCAGTCGGGCGGGTCGGCCCGGAACTCCGGGAGGAGGAGGTCCCCGGTGACCGGGTCCTCGATCCGGTCGAGGAGCCGGCGCATCAGCCGGAAGGACGAGGGGACGACCCCGCCGGCCGACCCGCTGTGCACCCCGTGGTCGAGCACCGACACGGTCAGGGTGCCGTCGACCATGCCCCGGAGCGAGGTGGTGATCCACAGGCGGTCGTAGGTGGGGCACCCGGAGTCGAGCGCCACCACCAGGTCGGGCACCCCGATCCGGTCGGCCAGGTGGTCGAGGACCTCGGGGAGGTGGGGGCTGCCGCTCTCCTCGGAGCCCTCGGCGATCACCACCACCCGCCCGTGCCGGCCACCGGCGGCGGCCAGGGCCTCGAGGGCCACCAGGGTCGACGGGAGGGCGTAGCCGTCGTCGGCCACCCCACGGGCGTAGAGGCGGTCCCCCTCGAGCACCGGTGTCCACGGTCCCCGGTCGCCGGTCCACCCCTCGAAGGGCGGCTGCTTGTCGTAGTGGCCGTAGACCAGCACGGTGCCGGTGGCGTCCGGGTCGGTGGCCGGCACCTCGACCACCACCGTCGGGGTCAGTCCGGGCAGCCGGACGACGTCGACCGTGGCGCCGGGCAGCGGGCGCCGGGACGCCCACTCCGCCAGCAGGCGCGCGGCCTCCTCGAGGTGGCCGGCCGCCGCCCACGCCGGGTCGAACGCCGGGGACAGGTCGGGGATCCGGGCGTAGGTGTCGAGAAGGGGCAGCACCTCGGCCCGCCAGCGGTCGAGGACCTGGGCGAGGATCTCCTCGGGGGGGCATCCGGTCGGCATGGGCGAGATCCTACGGTGCGTCACCGCAGGTGTCCGGGGTGGGGATCAGGCCAGCAGCCTCGTCCACCCCTCGTCCACCGGGGCCATGAAGACGGTGGTCAGCACCATCGAGTCGTGGAGCCACACCCCGTCGACCCGGCGGTAGTGGTCGTCCTCGTAGCCGCACATCCACCACGAGGAGCCGTCGGACCGTCGGCACGGGCTGAGGAGGTCCCACCGCGCCCGGGCCCCGTCCCCGTCGACCTCGATGTGCGGCTTCACGAAGAGGTGGCGGGCGAAGTCGAGGGTGGGCCGGGCCAGGCGGTCGGCGATGGCGGCGCGGCCGGTGACCAGCCCGAGGCTCGGCCCGCCGTCCCAGGTGGCGTCCTCGGTGAAGAGGGCGGCGGCCTCGGCGGCGAGGCGGCGCAGGGTGGGGTCGTCGACCACCCGCCCCCGCACGAAGCGGCGGTCCACCGCCTCGGCGTAGCGGGCCTTGAGCGACTGGATCTCGAGCACCGCCTCGGCCACCTCCACCCGGCGACGCAGGTCCGCCACCTCGGCGGCCAACTCCTCGATGGTGGACACGGCGGCTCCCGGTGGTCGGCGGACGGTGCCCCCAGTATGGGCGACCGGTCGCCCGGGGCCCCGCCCTCCGGGCGGCTACCGTGCGAACGGACGAGGAGGCGAGATGATCGACCGGGTGGTGGAGCGCTGGCACGCATGGCTGCGAGGGGAGCTGCCCGGCGGACTCGACGGGCTCCTCCACGAGGACGTGGTCTTCTACTCGCCGATCGTCTACACCCCGCAGCGGGGGCGGGCGGTCACCGCCCTCTACCTCCGGGCGGCCAGCCAGGCCCTCCCCGGTGACGCCTCCGCCGACCGGCCCGACGCCGAAGTCGCCGGGCGGTCGTTCCACTACACCCGCCAGGTGCTCGCCGACGACACCGCGGTGCTCGAGTTCGAGACCACCATCGACGGCACCTACGTGAACGGCGTCGACATCATCACCGCCGACGCCGAGGGCCGGATCACCGAGTTCCGGGTCATGCTCCGCCCCCTCCGGGCGGTGGAGCTGGTCCACCGGCAGATGGCGACGATGCTCGAACGGATGCGCCCGGCCGACTGAGGGCCGACCGGCCCGCGGGCGGGGATCCCGGCGGCGGTCCTACAATTGCGGCATGTACTCCGGGCACGGCTCGTGGATCTCCCTGGTGGTCTTCGGTGCCGGCTTCCTGGCCCGGTCCCTCTTCGGCCAGCGACGGCGGGGCGGCTACCGGCCCCCGGGGTCCGGCCGGTCCTTCACCGGCCAGGGTCCCCGGGACGTGGGCCGCCCGGCGGGTGGCACCGCCTTCACCGGCACCGCGGCGGGCTGGTTCCACGACCCGTTCGTCCGCCACGAACAGCGCTACTGGTCCGGCACCGAGTGGACCGACCACGTGACCGATGCCGGCGTGCCGTCGGTCGACCCGCCACCCACGCCGCGCCGCCGTCCCGAGCCGGGGCACTAGCCACCGACGGTCGACGGACCGCCGACGCTACGAGTCGGCCCCGGCCTCCGCGGCGCCCGGACCCTTCACCCGGACCCGCTCCACGTGCACCAGGGCCTGACGCAGCTCGTCGATCCACGTGCCCTCGTGCCGGCCGACCAGCTCCACGCACCAGGCGAGGGCCTCGCTCCGGCTGCGGGCGATGCCGGCGTCGATCAGGGTGTCGAGCACCTGCCGCTCGGCGAAGCGCAGCCGGGTCATCACCGGCACCCCGAGGGTGGTGAAGGCCGCCTCCGTGGCGCCGCAGCGGGCCGCCCACGAGACGGTGCGCCCGAAGGCCGCCTGCGCCTCCTCGGCGATGCGCATCCGGTGTCCCCGGGTGTCCTCCCGGAAGCCACCGATGCGCGCCCCCTCGGCGACCGCCCGGTCCTCGTCGGGGGTGCCCCCGGGGAGGGACACCGGGGGGAGGGTCCCGGTCACCACGATCTCGTCACCGTCCACCGCCACGTCGGCGGGGCCCTCGAACCACTCCCCGGGGAGGCGGCCGGCGAACCAGGCGGCGATGGTCGTGCGCTGCTCGACGGTGGTCCGGAGCCCGGCGGTGCCGGGTCGGTGGCGCCGGGCCCCACGGCGGGCGGGCGGACCTTCTTGCTGTTCTTTCATGCTTACATCATTACACAGTTGTCGGACGACGACAAGGGTGGTCCGCTCCGGCGGGCGGCACGGCCCGAACTATCGTCTGCAGGACCGTCGCCCGTCGGACGCGTCACCGACCGCTGGTCGAGGAGAAGGAGCCACGTGGGAGTCCCCACCACCGTGCAGCGAGCGCGCCCCGACCGGGCATCCCGCTCGATGGTCCCCTGGGTCGCCGTGGGAACGGTCGGCGCGGTGGGACTGGCCATGGTCGGTACCACCCTCGGGGCGATCCCGGAGCCGGGCGACACCGGCTGGTGGTTCTCGGTCCCCGCCGGTTCCTCCCTCCCCGCCCATGTCGCCTTTTACGTCGCCACCGCCCTGCTGGTCGCCGGCTGGGTCGGGGTCGGGGTCGGTGCCCGGGCCGGCCGGCTGAGCGTCCGTCGGTCGTGGGTGCTCCTCGCCTGCTGGGGCCTCCCCCTGCTGGTCGGGCCACCGGTATTCAGCCGCGACCTCTACAGCTACATCGGTCAGGGGCTCCTGGCCAACCACGGGCTCAACCCCTACACCGTGGCCCCCTCGGCCCTCGCCAACCCCCATCTGCTCACCTCCATCGCGTCGGTGTGGCGGAACACCGCCTCGCCCTACGGTCCGCTCTTCGTCCTGGCCAGCCGGGCCACGGTGGCCATGGCCGGGAGTTCGCTGGTCGCCCAGGTCCTCGCCTTCCGCCTCTTGGAGCTGGTGGGCGTGGCGCTCCTGATGGTGTTCCTCCCCCGGCTGGCCCGGCACCTCGGCACCGACCCGGGGTTGGCGCTGTGGCTCGGGGTCCTGAGCCCCCTGGCCCTCTTCAGCTTCGTGGCGTCCGGCCACAACGACGCCCTGATGATCGGCCTCCTGGTCGCCGGGGTCACCCTCTCGCTGGGGGGACGCCTGGCGGTCGGCGTGGCGCTGTGCGCCCTGGCCGCCACCATCAAGCTCCCGGCCGCCGCCGCCATCGTCTTCCTGGCCGTCGACCAGTACCGGTCGACGCCCCCGGGCCGGCGGTGGCCGATCGTCGCCCAGGCGGTGGTGGTCCCGGTGGTGGTGGTGGCCGCCGTCACGTGGATCTCCGGCCTGGGGTGGACCTGGCTGGGGCCCACCGCCCTCCACATCCCGACCGAGCTGCGCGTCCTCTCGTCACCGTCGGTGGCGCTCGGCACCTTCGTCCGTGACGTCCTCCACGGGGTCGGCCTCCCCGTGCGGCTCAGCCCGACCGTCACCGCGGTCCAGATCCTCTGCGAGCTGCTGGCGGTGGCCGGCACCGTCTGGCTGGTGGGCAACACCCACCGCGTCGAGGTGGTCCGCCTGCTCGGCCTCGCCCTGGTGCTCATCGTGGTCGGGAGCCCGACGGTGTGGCCCTGGTACCTGCTGTGGGGGCTGGTGCTCCTCGCCGCCACCCCCCTCCAGCGGTCGCCGGTGCTGGCGGTGGTGGCCGGCGTGGCCATGCTGGTGGTCGGGCCCGGTGGCACCCCGATGTTCAACGGGTACGACGTCTGGGTGGTGGCACCCCTGCTGCTGGCCGGGTGCGTCTGGCTGATCTGGGACCACCACTGGCGGAGCGTGGTGGGCAGTGCGGCTTGAGCCCGCGGCGGTCGCCGACGCCGTGACGTCCCCCGTCCCCGTCGAGCGGGCGCCGGGGGACACCGTCCCGGCTCCCGACCGGTGGACCTCCCGGCTCCGCTCGTCGTACCTGTTCTGGCCGGCGGCGGTCTACCTCGCCCTCCGGGGCCTGACGCTGGCGGCCCTGGCCGTCACCGACCGGTTCACCCATGACAGCTTCGGTGACCAGGTCTACCGGTGGGACGGGGTCTGGTTCGTCCGGGCGGCGGTGCACGGCTATCCCCGCCACCTGCCGATGGCCGGCGCCCACGTGGCACGGAACACCATCGCCTTCCTCCCCGTCTTCCCCGGCGTGGTCCGGTGGCTGTCCTACGCCACCACGGTGTCGCCCCTGGTGGTGGCGTGGGTGGTCAGCGCCGCCACCGGCCTCACGGCCACGCTGGCGGTCGGGGCCCTGGTCCGCGAGTGGGCGGGCCCCGGACCGGCGACCCGTGCCGCCGTCTTCTTCGCGGTCTTCCCCGGCACCTTCGTGTTCGACCTCATGTACTCCGAGGGGATCGCCATCACCTGCCTGGCCCTCGGGCTCCTCGCCCTGCTCCGGGGGAGGTGGTGGATCGCCGGTGTGCTCGGTGCGGTGGCCACCGGCACCACCCCCATCGCCCTGGCGTTCGTCCTCAGCTGCGCCTGGTGCGCGGCCGCCGCGGTGCGGCAGGACCGCGCCTGGCGGGCCCTGGTGGCACCGGTGCTCACCCCGCTCGGGTTCCTCGCCTACCAGGGCTGGCTGTGGGTGCACACCGGGCAGTGGAACGCCTGGCGGCTCACCGAGCGGGGCGGCTGGCAGTCGTACCCGTCGCTCGTCTACCCGTTCCACATCGTGGCCACCTTCGTCTTCGACCCCCTCCGGCCCACCCAGACCGGCCAGCTGCTCATGGCGGGGACGGTCTTCACCGTGGTGGCGGCTGTGCTGGCCGTCCGCCAGCGCCAGCCGACCCCCGTCCTCCTCTACGGACTGGCGGCCGCCGCGCTGGCCGCGGTGGCCGCCCCGGTCGGGCTCCGGCCCCGCTTCATCATGCTGGCCTTCCCGCTGGTTGCCGCCATCGGCACCCGGCTCCACGGCCGGGCCTACGGCGCCGCGGTGGCCGCCTCGGTGTGCGCCCTCGGGGGCATGGTGGCGCTGGAGTTCTTCACCCACCGGGTGTTCCCGTGACCACCGAGGTCCACGGGGTGACCGGGACCGGGACCGGGACCGGGGCGGTGACCGGGACGGTGACCGGGACCGGGACCGGGACCGGGACCGGGACCGGGGTGGTGACCGGTGGCGGGGCGGAGGTGACCGAACGCGGGCCGACGGGGGACGGTGGGATCCTGGCAGTGGCGGCGCCGGAGGCGGCGCCGGCACCGGACACCGCGCCCACCCTGGTGGAGCGGTGCGGCTGGAGCCTGGTGTGGCTGGCCGTGGTGGTCGTCGGCCTCGACTTCTGGGGGGCCTGGACCGGATGGCCGGCGGCGGCCGTGGTGGCGCCCCTCCTCGTGCTGGCGGGCCTGGCCGGCGGTGCCGCGGTGTGGCTGGTCCGCACGCCGGGCTCCCGGTGGCTCCACGGGGCGGGCCTGGCGGCGGCACTGGCGGCGGTGGCCGTCCCGCAGGGGGCGGGCATCCACGTCCGGCAGTTCTTCTCGACCGACTCCGCCGCCTTCGACCAGGTGGCGGCCCGGGCCCTCCTCCACGGCACCGATCCCTACACCGCCTCGATGGCACCGGCCGCCCGGCTCCTGTACCAGCCCTGGCTGAACTGGACCTACACCGTCGGGGGCGGCCACGTCGCCCACGCCTCCTACCCGGCCGGCTCGTTCCTCTTCGACGCGGCGGCCATGGCGGTCGGTCTCCACCACGGGGTCACCGACTGGGTCGACCTGGCCGCCTGGCTGGTCACCGGGGTGCTCCTCTACCGGATGGTGCCGACCACCCTCCGCTGGCTGCCGGCCCTGGTGCTCCTAATCCCGTACTACGGCGCCACCTTCGGCAACGGCGGGACCGACGCCCTCTTCCTCCCCTTCCTGGTGGTGGCCGTCTGGCGGTGGGACCGGTTCGGCACCGGTCCGGCCGCCGGGCTCGCCCGGTGGGTCGGGCCGGTGGCCCTCGGGGTGGCCTGCACCGTCAAGCAGACCCCGTGGTTCTGCGTGCCGTTCCTGGTGGTCGGCGTCTGGCTCGAGGCCCGGGGCGACGGCCGATCGCCCCACCGGGTGTCCGGCACCTACCTGGCCACCGTCGTCGGGGTCTTCCTCGCCATCGACCTGCCCTTCCTCCTCTGGCACCCGGCGGCCTGGGCCGACGGGTCCCTGCTCCCCCTCACCCAGCCGCTGGTCGCCGACGGCCAGGGCCTGGTCACCCTGGCGCTCCACGGCCTGACCGGCGGTGTCGTGCTCCCACTCCTCACCGCGGCCGGACTCCTCGTCTACCTGGCCCTCGGGATCGCCTTCGTGGGGTGGTACCCGGCGGTGAAGCGGGCCTGGCTGTTCCTCCTCCCGCTGGTCCTCCTGGTCCCCGCCCGATCGCTCTCGAGCTACCTGCTCAACTTCTTCCCCGCCGCCCTCGTCGCCGCCCTCACGGTGGCCCCGGTGGCGGTCCGGGCGGCCCACCCGGCGGGGGCCCGGCGGTGGCCGCCGGTCACCGCGGTGGCCCTGACCGTGGCGGCGGCCGCGGTGGTGGCGGTGGTGGCCTTCACCTCCGCCCCGCTCACCCTGGCGGTGCTCGGGGTGCGGACCGGCGACCACACCCAGCAGCTCCAACGGGTCACCGTCACCGTGG
>Ga0181519_10004574_pt1 | contig 11152 bp, 7 predicted proteins | sample PEATcosm2014_Bin_26_FD_121102 | JGI IMG/M metagenome (GOLD analysis project Ga0181519, IMG submission 121102) | Peatland microbial communities from MTU Mesocosm Facility, Houghton, MI, USA - PEATcosm2014_Bin02_10_metaG | ecosystem: Environmental > Terrestrial > Soil > Wetlands > Peat | place... | reverse complement strand
CGCGCGGCGCGCAGCCGCTTGCGGACCCGAAAGGAAAACGTCGACTGGCCCGGGGTCGCCCCCGAACCAGCCGACGCATTTCGAATCGACGAAGCTCTCAACCGGGTCCGGAGTGGCAGGCCCTGGTGATCCAGGTCCTGCCCTCCCCGGCCGGCTGCTCGGACAACTCAGTTGGTATTGGTGTTGGTGAGCGTGTTGCAGTTGTCCTGACCGCGGTTGAACAGCGCCTCGACGGTGACGCCGCTCGCCGACGTGACGAGCTCCGTCGCGCCGCTGCCGCTGTTGACTGCGCCACCATCCGTGCCCGGGATCGTGTACAGCGTGACGTTACCGATCGTGGTCGGAACGAATCCGCCCACGACGCCGTTGCCGCCCTCGGCATACGTACCGGCTTCCTTCGCGAAGCCGTCGGTGTTGAGTGCCGCCCAGTTCTGCGCGTCGGCCACGAGTGTTGCCGCGGCGCCCGCGCCGGCGGTCGCATTGCCAGTCGCCGCCATGTTGACGTCGTACGCGTACCGGTAGAGTCCGGCCGCCGCGTTATGGGCGGTCGGCGCGTAGCCGTCGACATAGAGGATCTGGTAGTTGAAGCCCGTGTCCTTCGTCGTGTTGGATAGGAACCCGATCGTGCCGGGCGTCGACGACACGCAGGCCTTCATGTCGGCGCTGGCCGGAGCCTCGTACACCCACGGCGAGGTCGCACCGGTGTACGAAGTCACGGTGCCGGCGAGGACCGGCTGCGTGTTCGCGACCGTGCCGCCCGTCGACTGGTTGCAGGTGTAGCCCGTGAACGTGATGTCGGCGCCGATTTCGGTGCCGGATCCATGGTCACGACGGCAGATGTTGATCGGCGTGCCGCCGGTCGCGGTGTCAGCCGCGCCGACTTCCGGCACCTCGACCCACTTCCTGTAGCTGCCCACCAGGATCGCGCGCAGCGAGGCGCTCGAGATGTTGAACGGCGTCGCGGGCTGCGCGGTGCCGTCGGTGCTGCCCGGGATGCCGTGCGCAATCACCTGGAAGATCTGGCCCTGCACCGGGTTCATCAGGTTGGTGGCGGCGAGAATCGTCGCTGCGTTCGGCGCAGTCGGGCCGAGGATCGCCGGGCGCAGGCTCGGGTCGTGATTCGCGGTCGGCCAGTTGTCCGACAGGAACAGGTCCGGCTCGACGTCCGAGACCACGATGTCCGCCGCAGACGGCGACAGGATGTTGTTGGTGTTCGTGGTGACGCTGTCGGTGACGTGGTTATAGCCGGTCGCCGTGCAGTAGCTGGTCGAGCCCGGGGTCGGCCACACCGCACCCGCCTGAGTTGCAGCCTTGCCCTTGACCGTATAGCTGCCCGCCGGGCAGCCCGCGGCGCTCGGCGTCAGGAACTGGCGCGTCGACGTCGGGTTGGCGGCTTCGAATACGCCCCAGGTCGAGCCGAGCTCGGCGGAGTAATGGAGCGTGTAGGTCGTGCTCGTCGTCGCGTTCGTACACTGGTAGGCCGAGAACGACGGCTCATAGGTCGTGGCCTGGCTGTCGAGGTAGGTCGCGGTCGCAACCGACGCGCCGCCACAGAGGCTGAACTTGAGGTCGTTCGAGAAGAAGGACGACATCGCCGAGGAGCCGCTGGCATAGATGTCGATGGACGACGAGGCGGCGACGGCGTTGCCGCCCGCGAGCGCTGCCACGACGGCGGCACCCAGGATGAGATTGCTACGCATGGTGTTGTCTCTCAGATAGATAGATGGATTGAGGTCGGCGATCGTGCTCGCGACCCAGGCATCGCCGGTGCCGCGGGCGCACCGGCAATTCACCCGGATCGCTGCCGATCAGACGGCGCGGCGACGGCGCCCGACACCGATCAGGCCGAGGAGCCCGCTGCCGAGCAGCCACGCGGCGGCCGGCAGCGGCGTCTGCGTCGCGCCCGTCACCGTGAAGCCGGTCGAGGTCAGTGTGATCGTCTCGCCGGTGTCGACGACACCCGAGGCGGTCGGCGCGGTGATCGAGTAGAGCGCCAGCGAGCCGTTGAGGCCGGCGGTGCTGAGGACGGACGTGGAGCTGCCGAAGCCCTGCTTCCACGCGGTCGCCGAGACGGCGCCCGAGCAGTAGCCATCCGTCGTGCTCGTGACGCAACTGCTGCCGGCGCCGTTGCCGTCGAGGTACGTCGTGATGACCGCCGCGAAGCTGTTCATGTTGTTGATGCCGGTGTCGACCGGGCCGTACTTCGTCCCGAGGTTCGTGTTGTTCGAGGTGAACAGCACCTGGTCGCCCGGGTTGCCGGTGTTGGTGCCAGCCGCCGCGATGGTCCACGTGAAGGTGCCGCCCTGGGCGAGGAACGCATCGAGGTTCGGCGCATCAGCATTCAGCGCCGCCGCCGTCGGCAGGACGTTGCCCGTGCCATTCGCGTTGATGACCGAGCTCAGTGAGATGCCGGTATCAGCCGCGTAGAACGTGTTGTTGCTGTCCGAGATGTAGATGATGAGGTCGCTCGAGTTGAGCGACTGGCCGAAGGCGCTCGCACTGACGAGCGCGCCGCCAGCGAGCACAGCCTTGATGACGTTTTTCATGAAATAGAGTCTCCGTTGACACTTGAACCCGGCGTAGCGCGGGAACCCATGCGCATGGCCGGCCCTGGATAGAGTTGTGACGCGGTTCCTAGCCTTTCTGTCCCCGCGCGCAGGATGCCGCCGGTTTGTGACAACTGCGTCGCGTTCTGCTTACAGCTTTGCGCGACTCCGGATCGGATCGCGCGGTTCGACAGCGGCGTCAGGGACTCCGCGTCGCGGCGAGCGCGGCCAGGCTGCTCACGTCGAGCGTGAGCGAACGCTGTTCGTCACCCGTTTGTATGACGAACGTCGCGACGCCGGCGCCAGGCAATGAATCGATGGCTCGGCCGGCGACGTCACCGTCCGTCAGCGGCACGCCGTTGATTTCCCGTATCAGCGCCTTGGGCGGCAGGCCGGGGATTGGAGGTCGCGAACCACCGCTGTTGATGCGATACCCAAGGACGTGATTGTCGACCACGTATGCATTCAGGTGGAGTGCCGTCGCGAGTGGCGAGTGCAGCGCGTTCACGGGATGCGCGAGGCGCCCCTCGCGCGACTTCGGAATTTCCGCCGCGATCTCGACCCATCGCGGCTGCCTCGGCCGCGACAGCGCTGCAACCATGGCCATCCCGCCAAGCCCGGCGCGCGGCAGGCGCAGGGTCAGACGGTTCACCCCGGCGTCGATGATCACTCGATCGAGATAGATCTCGGCGAGCCTGCCGCCGCCCGGCACCTCGTCACCAGCACGGTAGAAGCGATCCGGCTCCCCACGCCGGCGGAGGATGCCGAAGCCTGCCGCCGGGTCATCCACGGCGATAGTACCGGTGAGCTCGAGATCGGCGGCCGTCACCTCGGCCGTCGCTCCGGGCGCTGAGGGAGGTTTCCCAAAGAGCGCTGCCAACGACCCGAGATCCGGCGCGGCGGAGCCCTGAGTGACCGCAGCCAGCGCGGGTGCCGGCACCTGACTCAGGCGCTGTGCGACGCGACCCACGTCGGCCGCAATCGCGATGCCGACGGCCGCGCTCAAGATGGCGGGACCGTGCCGGGACAGCAGCATCACGAGCGGCGTGCGTGTCCTGGCCGCGTCCGATGCCGGAATCACGGGAGTTCCACCGCAATCGGCGCAGGTGCCTCCCCGGCCGCCGAGCGCGCGTGCATCGCGAGGTATGCCGCCTCGAGTTGCCGCGCCTGCCGGGCCGGATCGAAGGCGCTCGAGGCCCGCCTCGCAGCGACGAGCCGCGTCCGCAGTGCCGCCACTGCGGCCCTGTCAGCGGCGAGCGCCGTTGCGCGAGCCTCGAAGTCTCCAGCGCTGCTGGTAATCAGCTCGTCGATCCCAAGGCTCGTCAGCAGGCTGCCGGCGACACGCCCGGCGAATGCCCGTCCCGCGCAGGTGAGCACGGGCACGCCGGCGGCCAGCGCCTCCCGCGCCGTCGTGTGCGCGTTGTACGGCAGGCTGTCGAGAAACAGATCCGCGAGCGCGAGCCGCGCGAGATGGTCGGTCCGGGACGCAGCGTACCTGGCGAAGACCAGCCGGCCGGCGTCGACGCCCTGGGACGCCGCCCGCTCGCGTAGCACGGTCGCACGCCCCTCGCCGGGATCGCGAAGCCAGAGCACCGAACCGGGCACCGCTTTCAGAATCCGGAGAAACGCATCGACGGCCGGCGGATTGAGACGCTGCGCCTGATTGAAGTTGCAGAACACGAAAGCGTCATCGGGGAGACCTTCGGCGGCGCGCGATTGCGCCGCTACCCGTGCGTCCGATGGCGGCTCGCCGGGCATGAAGGTATCCGGAAGCCAGACGACCTGCTCGTCGAAGTAGCCGCGTGAGTCCGGCGGAATGACGAAGCGGTCGGCAATCACGTAGTCAGTCCAGGCGCTGCCGGTCGTCAGGGGATAGCCGAGGTAGGACGCCTGCACCGGTGCCGGGCGCAGTGCCAGCGCGCGCGGACGCGCATTCGCGGTGAGGCCGCCCAGGTCGACCAGCACGTCGAGGTCGAGACCGCGTATCAGCGCATCGAGCGCCTCGGTCTCGAGGCCGGTGCCGTCGACAAATACGTCGAAGGCGGACCGAATGCGCCTCGCCTGATCGCTGCCGTCGTCCGGATGGATGGCGATGCCGGCAATCTCGAAGCGGCTGCGGTCGTGCGCCTCGATGACGGGCGCCATGGCGTAGGCCACCGGGTGATTGTGCAGGTCCTGCGACAGGTAGCCGATCCGGAGCCGCGCGGTACCCCGCTGCACGCCCGCACGCGGTGCCGCGACTGCAATGCCGAGCGACGTGACGAACTGCCGGGCTGCGGCCTGGGCGAGTGCCGGATCATCGAACCTGAGCGCCACGTGCAGTGGCGGAACACTGCCGCCGCCCGACTCCACCGTCCCGCGGATCGCCGCGACCAGCGCCTCGTAGCGGCGCGGCTCAACGCTCATGCCCTCGATCTCGAGGAGCGCGGCGGCGGCGGCGGCAGTCTGCGCCTCCGTCGGGCCCGCGGCCAGCACCGCTTCGATGTGTGGGATCGCCTCCGCACCGCGGTCGCGGTCCGTGAGCGCGAGTGCCAGGGCGAGCCGTTCGGCGAGCCGCTCGGGTTCGATTGCGAGCACGCGCTTGAATGCCTGGATGGCGTGCTCGAGCCGACCCGTGTCGCGGCGCTCGGCCGCGTCCTGCAGCAGCGTGAAACCGAGAGACGACCATGGTTCCGCACCAGCGTCGTCGGTGAGGAGCGGCGCAACGAGCGCGCGGGCTTCGTCGTAGTGGCGGAGGGCGCGCTCCAGGCGCGCAGTCTCGAGCCGCAGATTCGCATGCCCGGGCGTCCGCTGCAGGGCGCTTCCGGCGAACGCCGCCGCGGCGGCGACGAATCCGCAGCGCTCAAGTTGCGGCGCGAGCAGCAACGCCACCGGCGCGGCGGCTGGCGCGGCGCCCGCGAGCTCGCGCAGCGCCTCCTCGGCGTCGGCACTGCGACCCACGGACGCGAGCATCACCGCATGCAGCGCGTGCGGGCCTGGCGCCGCCCGGTCGAGCCGGCACGCCGCGGCACATTCATCGAGCGCTGAGGTCACGTCGCCCTGCTGTTTGAGCAGGTTGGCCAGGTTGAAGTGTGCGAGCAGATGTTCCGGACGCAGGACGATGGCATGGCGGTACGCCGCTGCTGCCGCCTCGAGCTCCCCTGCGGCACGCAACGCGGCGCCGAGATTGACCCAGGCGTCGACGTGCACCGGGTCGAGCTCGACGGCGCGCTCGAGAAGCCGGCGCGCCTGCGCTGCCCGACCGGTCTGCACGTAGAGCCCTCCGAGATTGTTGAGGGCGCGCACGTACCCGGGCTTCAGCTGCAGTGCCTGCTCGAAGCACGCCGCGGCGGCATCGGTGTCACCCATCGCCTGAAGGACCGAGCCCAGATTGTTGTGTACTTCCGCGGCATGCGGCAGTTGTTCGAGCACCGCCCGATAGGTACGCGCCGCCTCGGCGTAGAGCCCGGCGCGCTGCAGGACACCACCGAGCCGGAACTGCGGCTGCGTTGCGAGCGTACCCGACCGCGTCGCGGCGCGCGCAATGTCGAGCAGCTCATCCGCCTCGCGATCCAGCCGCCCGCCGCGCGGCATCTGCTCACAGACGCGCACCGCATCCGCGAAGCGACGCTGCAACAGAAAGCGGTGCGCCTCGACCAGATTCGCTTGCGTCCCCATAGGCTCCTGCTGCGACTCGCCACGCGAAATCGTGTCGCGCAGTCGCAAGCCGCGCGCCACCTGGCTTCGGGCTGCGGAGTATACAGAGCCGATGTTCCCGTTCGTCGAGCGAGAGCCGACGACCGCGCGAGCGGGTCGGCCTCCTGCGTCACGCTGCTGTCATTTGCGTCACGGATACTCATCGGCTGCGCGCGCCGGTGCCGCCGGCTGCCACGCGCCCTGAGGATGCGCGACCGAGCGTCCCGGGACGCCGCTCGGCGGCTCGCACGATTGCTCGCGTAGCACGATCTTCGTACCCTGCCGCCTCTCAGGACTGGAAGCATCAGCATGGCGTCGCGCTCCCCAACGCTCGCGATTCTGGCAGCCTCGTGGCTGATCGCGGCGAGCGCCGCCGGCGAGCCCCCTGCAGCGGAGAACCCTGCGGCGATGGTCGGCGCGACGGCGATCCCGTGGCGCGAGGTGGAAGGCGCCGCGGCGGCCGATCTCGACCGGGCGCAGCGCGACCACGACTCTCAGGTGCGACGACTCGAGCTTCAGTTGGCCCAGAGCCGCGCGAAGATCATCGACGCGTCGGTCGGGCACCTCCTCGACGGCCAGGTGCTCGCCCTCGAAGCCAAGGCCGAACACTCGAGCCCGGAGAGGCTGCTCGCGCGACTCAGTGTGGCGGCGGTCACTGACGCGGCAGTGTCCGCGTTCTACGAGGCCCACAAACGCCAGATCGGACGGCCGCTGCCGGCGGTCGCGCCGCAGATCCGGGCGTTCCTCGAAAAGGACGCGCACGCGCAGGCGGAGGCGCTCTACCTCGCGAGCCTGCGCGCCAAGTTCCACGCCGTGAGCCTCGTGCCACCGCTGCGGGCCGAGGTGGCAGCCGACGGCCCTGCGCGCGGACCTGCGGATGCGCCGGTGACGGTCGTCGAGTTCGGTGACTTCCAGTGCCCGTACTGCGGCGAGATGGAGCCGGTCCTCGCGGATCTGAGAGGCGCCTACCCAACGCAGGTCCGCTGGGTATTCCGCCATCTGCCGCTGACCTCGATACACCCGCAGGCGGTGATCGCGGCCCGGGCCGCGGTGTGCGCCGACATCCAGGGGAGGTTCTGGCAGATGCACGACGCGCTCTATGCGAACCAGGCGGCGCTCGGCGAGGACGCGCTCAAGGGCACCGCTCGCCAGATCGGCCTCGATGCGGCGCTGTTCGACCAGTGTCTCGCGGGCGACGCAGCCGACGACAGGCTGACGCGCGACTCGGCAGCAGCCGACACGCTCGGGATCACCGGCACGCCCGTGTTCTTCATCAATGGCCGGATGATCAATGGCACCGCGACCGCCGCGGGCTTTCGCGCGGTCATCGACGACGAGCTCGGTCGGCTCAACGCCCCGCCGCCGCTCGCGACCGCGAAGGCCGCGCGCTGACGGCTGCGCCGGCGCCCAACCGGTCGTTCGCCGCCACGAGCTTCGTGCCCGCGAGCGAGCATGTACGCGTGACGAATGAAGGGGGCGACGGCGCCGAATACCACGCGGCGCCCCGCGGCCCCCGCCGTGCGCTGCTCGGTCGACTGCTCGCGACGGTCGCCCTGGTCGCGGTCGCGATCGTCGCAACACCGTGGTACGCGCCGCTGCTCCTGCCGGGCGTCGCAGCCGTGGTTCGAGCGACGGCGCCAGCCGGTCGCTATCGCGTCGAGGGTCTCGCCCTCCTGTCGAGGCCTGGACGGCACGCTCCCGAATTCAGCCTGACCACGAACGTCCGCGCGGCCGGCAGCGGAACCGCCAGCGCACGGCTGGTGACGCACAAGAGCGCCGCAGGTCCGCTGCGGACGCTCGTCATCGTGCTCGCGCTCTCCATCTGGTGGCGGGACGCACGACGGTGGCTGCGCCGCCTCGCGTTCGCCGCCGTCGCCGCCTATGCCCTTGGCGTCGTCGAGGTGGGACTCTCGATCCAGGGAACTTCGGCACTCACCGCGGCGGAGCTCTCGGGCAACCCGGACGCAGTGCCGCTCCTTGCGCGCTGGGCGGATTTCGCCGAGGCCGGCGGCTCGATCGTCATCGCGCTCTCGATCGGCGTCCTGGTGTGCGCAGCCAGCACTCGCTTTTCCAGGGTCGAGCCCGCGCCACCCAGTCGCTAGCCGCAGCACCACCGTACGGGAGCGTCACCACGGACGATCCACCGCCGCCCCTGCGCCGCGTCCGCGGTAAGGTGATCGACGCCAGCCTCTGAACCGTGAATGACGCCTGTATGACAATCGTCGTTCGCGGCACGGCGGTTGCGCTGCGGCGGCGGTGCCAAGGCGCCGCAGCTCCCGGTCCTCGCGCACATTCAAACAACCGAGTCACTGCGGGCGCCGCGCGCTGCGCTCGCCAAAGTGCCAACGTCGAAGCTTCGCGCGGCGCTCACATCGACATACCGACATGACCAACTGCCATTGGTTGCGTCCGCGGGCATCTGGGTACGCTGCGCATCCCCTGTGAGCGTGCAAGGAATCAAAATGCGCAAGCATCTCCTCGTTGGCGCGGCCGTTGCCGCGGCTCTCGCGGCCGACAGTGCCGCCGCCGCGAGCGCCAGCATCGACATCTACGTCAGCGGCGCATCCGTCATGACGACGTTCTTCGCAAGCGACCTGCAGTACAGCTTGTGCGGCGGCGCCGCCGTTGCGACCGCCACCTACCTCGACACTGCCTACAGCGCCTACGAGCCGTCGTTCTCGGCCTACCAGTGCACGAATGCCACCACGAGCACCACGTACACACTCCACTACTCCGCTGAACTCGGTTCCAGCTGGGGCGTGTACGAGGCTGCCAACCCGACCACGACGCGGCAGTTCCTGACGCCGAGCGCCGCCGGCTGCCCGGCGGGAAACTTTTCCGTCGCCGGCAAGACGGGTCTGCAGTCCGGTGCGGTCTGGCCGACCGTGGGTTCGACCAGCTACTGCACGGCAACCGGCTACAGCCACGTCACCGACAGCGTCGTCACCAACACCAATAGCATCCTGACGCCATCGCAGGCGGACATCGTCGTGTCTGACGTCGAGCCGGACCTGTTCCTGTCGGACAACTGGGAGAGTGCGAATTTCGACCCGAGCCTGCGTCCCGCAATCCTCGGCAGCGCACCGAGCGCCGCGACCGTGGCGGCGGCGACCAACCTCCTGAACCCGGTCAACGGCCAGATCTTCCAGGTCATTGCGCATGGCATCCCGGGCAGCGCCGACGGCACCACCCAGCCCGCGACGCCGTTCAACATCTCGAGCGCCTCGCTGCGCGCAATCCTCGTCGGCACCTTCAAGAAGTGGAGGCAGGTGCCGGAAGTCGGTGCGGCCGACACCGCCGCCGGCGGCACGCCGATCAACATCTGCCGCCGCGACCACGGCGCCGGCACCGAGATCGGCGCCGACATCACATTCGTGGGCCAGACCTGCAACCTGTCGACGGGTGGTACCGTCGCGAACACCCAGCCGATCGTCAGGGGCAACGTGACCACCTATGTCGGTGCAACGCCGCCGTGGGTCTACGAGGCGCCGGCCACGACCGACATGAAGGCCTGCGTCGCATCGGCTCCAGGCACGATCGGCATCCTCGGCAACACCAAGAAGGACTCGGGTTATGCGTACCAGATCCTGTACGTCGACGGCTACGCGCCGAGTGCGCACAACGCGGCGGCGGGCCTGTACCGCTATGCCTACGAAGTGAACATGGCGGCGACCGGCAACCCGACCGCTGGCGCGACGGCGGCGGCAAGTCTCGTGGCTGATGCTGCCAACTGGGCGACGCTCAACACCGATGGCTTCGCAAAGGAATCCGGCGCCTATGCCGAAGGCGGCAACGGCGTCGTCGGCGGGTTCGTGCCGGCCACGATCGGCAGTGTGGCGCTCTATACGATCCCGGGCGTCGACGGCGGAGCCACCGGCACCGGCACCGGCGCAACCGCGATGGCCAGCGGCGTCACGGTCGAGGCGCTCTTCAACCGCGGGCAGGACAACTGCAACACGCTCACCAGCACCAACAACTGAGCGTGCCGAGCGGTCCCGCAACCCGGAGCCGCTCCCGCCGCAGCGGCACCGGCGGGGAACGTGCGTATGTCTCGCGCCAGCAGCCGCCACTGCGCCTTCACGGCAGTGGCGGCGCCGTCAGCGACCCTGCGACGCGTGATTCCTGAGCGGTCGCTGCAGCGGCGCCGCACTCATCACGGCCGCCTGCTTTCAATGCGCGAGCAGCGCAGCGCGCTCAACCCGCGGCGCGCGCGGCAAGCGGAGCGTCGACGCCGCGAGCGGCCCGGAACTGCGCGGCATCGTCGCGACCGAGGAAGCGCACGAGCATGCGGTCATCAGCCGCGTCCAGATCGATGCCGAGCAGGACGTGTGGCGCGTGGCCCGCGGCCCGCTCGCTACTGACGGCGAGTACTCGCGCGCCGAGCTTCAGGTACTGGCGCAACATCTCGGGGATGCCCTTGCCGTCGCCGTCGATGCCGCCGAGGACTGCCTCGAGCGCCTCGAGCGACGGAATCTCCGCGGCCTCGCGGCGGAGCAGCCGGATGGCGCGCGGATTGGCCGGCCGCTGCCGCGCCCGAACCAGCCGTCCGAGGCCGGGATCAGCGTGCTGCGCGACGAGGTAGGCGGTGAGCAGCGAGCGCGCGGCCTCCGAGTACGTCGCCGCGAGGCCCACCGCGCCGAAGAGCACGCGAGGGCCGGGATGGCGCACGACATGCGCACCGATCCCCTTCCAGAGAAGCGCGAGGGGCGTGACGCCATCCGCACGGCCAGTCGCGACGAACGGCCGCCCGATTTCGAGTGCCGGCCCGAGCGCCGGCAGGAACCCCCGGTGGAAGCGAAACAGCGTCGACGTGTGGACACCGCGGCTGCCGAAGTGCGCGCGGATCCGCCCGACGTCCCCGAGACGGCAGCCAGCGACGACCGTGCGGGCGGCGGCATCCCAGACGACGAGCTGCTCGTAATAGCGATCGT
>Ga0181519_10004570_pt1 | contig 11161 bp, 8 predicted proteins | sample PEATcosm2014_Bin_26_FD_121102 | JGI IMG/M metagenome (GOLD analysis project Ga0181519, IMG submission 121102) | Peatland microbial communities from MTU Mesocosm Facility, Houghton, MI, USA - PEATcosm2014_Bin02_10_metaG | ecosystem: Environmental > Terrestrial > Soil > Wetlands > Peat | place... | reverse complement strand
TGGATGTCGTCGAATCCCACCACCGAGATATCCTCGGGTACGCGCAGCCCGTGTTGGCGGATGGCGCGAAGGGCGCCGATGGCGGTGAGATCGTTGGAAGCGACCACGGCGGTGGCGCCAGGCGAGCGTTCGAGCACGCGCTCCATAGCCTCGAATCCGCCGTCGGCTTGGTGGTTTCCCTCTTCGACCAGGAAATCGAGCCGCGCGCCGCCGCACGTCTCGCCGAGCCGATTGAGGAAGGCGTCGCGCCGCTCGCGCACCGATTCGAGCCGCAGCGGCCCGGCGATGAACGCGATGCGGCTGTGCCCCAGAGCGCGCAAGTGATCGACCGCCTGCGCGATGCCGTGGGCGTAGTCGATCTTGACGTTGCTGACGCCGATAGCGACCTGGCCAACGTCCAGGAACACCAGCGGCACCTTCCGCTTGGCGAAGGTGTCGGGAAGGGAGGGATCGATCTCGGAAGTCATGATCGCGACGCCGTCGATTTTGCGTTCGATCATGCGCTTCACCGAGAGCGCCGTGCGGGCGGGATCGTAGTTGGTGGAAGCGACGAACACGTCATAGCCCTGGCTCAGCGCCACTTCCTCAAAGCCCTTGACCAGCTCGGGGAAAAACGGGTTGGTGATATCGGAAACCACCAGTCCGAGCATGTGGCTGCGGCCCGAGGCCAGCGATTGAGCGTTTAGGTTCGGCCGATAACCGAGTTCCTCGATTACTGTCCGCACCCGCGCCGCGGTTTCCGGGCTCACCCGCAGGCTGCCGTGCAGCGTGCGGGAGACCGTGGCAATGCCAACGCCAGCGCGCTTTGCGACGTCTTTGATCGTCATCGCATCCCTGTGACGAGTCTACAACGATCGGCGGATTCTCACATCGGCCGTGGCCGGCGGGTTGACAGGCGAAAGCGCCTGTCCCACTTTGCGGGCGAGTGGGGCAGGCGCTTCCGCCTGCCAACCGGTACTTGCTCGCTGTGTTATAGGTCGGCCACGGCTGGCTCCGCGTCGGCGGGGTTGCGGAAGCGATAGCCCACCCAGGGTTCGGTGAGAATGTATTCCGGCTGCGACGGATCGTCCTCGATCTTCTTGCGGAGCATTCTCACATACGACCGGAGATACTCGAGTTCGCCCCCATACTCGGCCCCCCACACGCCCTGCAGCAGCTTGGAATGGGTAATCAGCGCCCCCTGGTGTTTGAATAGATACGACAGCAGGTCGTACTCTTTCGGCGAAAGATGAATCTCGGCGCCAGCCTTGGTCACCGTGCGCCGCTCCGAATCCAGCTCCAGCTCCCCCACGCGCAACACGCTGGTGGGAATGTCGTCGGACGGATTCAGCCGGCGCCTCACCGCGCGCAGGCGTGCGATCATTTCGCGCAGCCGGTAGGGCTTGGTCACGAAGTCGTCGGCTCCCGCTTCGAGGGCCTGGACCTTGTCTTCCTCGGCGTCCCGCACGGTCAGCATGAGGATGCCGATGCGCGGCGAGAGGCTCCTGATTCTGCGGCACGTTTCGATGCCGCCCATCCCCGGCATATTGACATCCAGCAACACAATATCGGTGGGTTTCTCGCGCAGCACGATGAGCGCTTCCTCGCCCGTGCGCGCTTCCGAGACATCGAATCCGCTGGCGGCAAGCGATGCACAGAGCGCCCGCCGGAAGGCGGGATCGTCGTCGACAATCAGAACCTTGCAACTCTCACTCGGCAACAGGCGCCTCACTTTTCGATAGCGGTAGAGTCAGACGGAAAACCACGGCGTCCCCGGCGGTATCGAGCAGGGCCAGGTCGCCTCCATGGGCCAAGGCGATCTTGCGCGCCACGTATAGTCCGAGCCCCGAGCCGGCGGCGTTTCTGTCGGCATTCGCACCCCGGTAAAACCGGTCGAAGATGTGGGCCCGCTCGTTTGGCGGAATCGGATCGCCGTCATTCCGGACGTCGATCGCGGCGGCGTTCCCAACGGCCGAAAACTCGACCAGGACCTGCGCATCCGGCGGCGAATACTTGCAGGCGTTTTCCAGGAGCTGGCTGATCGCCAGGCTCAGCAGTTCGGGATCCACCCGTACTTCGCTGGGCTCACCGTTCGCGTGGAACGAGATCTGGCGGTCGGGCCAGAGCTTCGCGTACCGGCGAGCCGAGTTCCGGGCGATCTCGGCCGCATCGGCCGGTTCCAGGCGCGGCTTGACTGCTTCGCGGTCCAACCGCGCCAGACGAAGCAGCCGCGAGGTCAGGTCACCCAGACGCGCGGCCTCGCCTTCGATCATACCGGTCAGCTCCTCCTGGTCCGGCGACATTGGTCCGGTAACGCGCAGCCCGCCCGCCGCGGTCACGATGGTGGCCAGCGGGGTCTTGAACTCGTGAGCCAGGGCGTCCAGGATGGCCGAGCGCAGCGTCTCGGCCCGGGCATTGGCGGCCGCGGTGGTGGCCAGGCGAAAAGCCCGCCGCCTCTCCAGCGCGGACGCAGCCAGGCCGGCCAGTGCCGGCGCCAACAGCTCCGGGTTGCTCAATCCTTCGAAGCCGATCGCTCCCAGCAGCGTGCCCCGCTCCCGCAAGCAGCGCACCGAGATCCCGAGTTCCGGATACGCCGCGTTGCGGCCCGAAATGTATCCGTCACGGGTCTTCGCAGCCAGATCGCCGTGGGATGTGCCAACCTCGTGCAGTTCCTTCGAGGCCTGGTCAAACAGGCAGACCGCATCCAGTTCGAAGCGCGTCCGGAAGGGCTCGAGCAGCGGCGGTCCCGGTGGCGCGGACGGCGCCTGGGCAAACAGGTCCGCGCCAAGCCGGTAGAGCTTTTCCATATTCTCCCGCTGGAGTTTCGCTTCGCTCGCTTGCGAGCGGCTGCGGGACTGAATTCTGGTCACCACCAGCGACGCGCTCAGCAGGCAGAGCAAGGTAACCGCATCGAGCGGATCGGTCACGGTGAAGGTGAACAGCGGGTCGATGAAGAACCAGTCCAGGCTCGCGGTGGCCAGAACCGAGACGATGGCAGCCTCCCAAAACCTGCTGTCCAGGGACTGCAAAACGATCGCGACCAGGAACAGTAAGGCCGTGGACGCCGAATTGAGGTGGATTCGAAAGCAGATCGCGGTGACCGCGGCGATCAACAGAGCGCCGCGCACCAGGACCAGGGCAGCACGGCGTACTGAATGGCTGGGTGGCATTCGATGCCGGTTCGGCTTCAGATCTATTGTAAACGCGTCTCGATGGCCGCCGCTTCGCAATCGTTGTTCCGACGCCAGCCCTGACGACGCCGAATTCCCGCAACGTGGCGCTGGCAGTAGAGTCGGCTTTGTATCAGGGCACGGCCTCGGCCGTGCCGAAGGATCGAGAGAAAGGACTGGGCTTTTAGCCCCCGGCCCCAAAATACCGAGCGCGCAAGCTCTTTTCAGCACGCTGAGCATACAGGGGCTAAAAGCCCTCCTTTTTGTTCCCCGCGCGGCACGGCCGAGGCCGTGCCCTGATACAAACTTCCGATGGCGGAAATTCGGTGTCAGTTGGGATCCGGAGCAGACCATAAGCCGGCGCATCGGAATCCAGAACCGGTTGCGGCGCGGGACAGACGATAAACCAATGCATGCGTGCTTGTCCACCGAGATCGCGAGATCTCTACGGCTTGTTCACCGGTTCCGGCGGCGGAGGCTCGTCGTTCTTCTTTGGGCGGGGGTGGACCTGGCGCGGAACGGGCCTGGCACTGGCCAGTTCGGTGTACGTCCGAAGAACTTTTTCTTTTTGCTCCGGGTCGATCGACAGGTACCTGTGCCGGCCATCGGGCACCTGGGTGAAGCGCGTGCGTCCATCTTCCAACACCGCGATGGTGCCTGGCGCGGATAGCTTGCAGTAGCCATCCGGACGGACTGCGTAAAGCACCGCCGCCATGGACGGGGCCGCGGCGTCGTACGGCATGGGCTGGAACGCGAGATAGGCGTCGACAATCGGATGGTCCGGCGCCCAGGCGAAATCTCTTTCGATGCTGGATCCAGGGAATGGCAGAGCATCGCCCACTTCCGTGCCGACGGCCACAACCGGAGTCGGCCATTCCGCCAGCAGCCGTTTGGCCGCGGGCGCATCGGCCTTCACGCGGAAGTCGGCTTGTCCTTGCGGGTAAGCGCCGGCCGCCATCACCAGCATTTTCACCTTCCGCCGGATCAGGGCGAGACCGCCATCGATATCCATCACCTTCACCAGGTTCGAAGCGGGTCCGGCCAGCACCACCACGCAGTTCCCGTCGTATTGAGCCGTCAGGGCATTGCGGATCAGCACGGCCGGCTCGGCGGTATCGTTCAGCTTATGAATGCGGTGCGGATAAGCGGGCAATCCGTCAGCCGTCTTCTTCTCCAGCACGGCCCGCAGAACGGCGGTATCGCCATCCCGATTGCCGTTGCCGGCCATGCCGATGGGAGGCAGCGGCCGCTCGAAACCGCGCGCTCCCGGCGCCGGCGGAGGACCGGCATAGAACCTCGACAGCACGTCGGCAAATGCCGCCGAGCTCAGATTCGACAGGCTGGTGCTGTTCGAAACCAGCCGCGCTTCGCCCTTGCCTTCGAGACCATAGAGCAGGGCGAGCGCCAGCGCCGCATCGACTCCATTGCCCAGATCGGAATCGAACACGATTCCGACCGGCGGCTTGGCTTCTCCTGGGAACGGCATAGCGGCTAAGTCAAAATCACGAAAGAAAAGCCGAGATGACTCTCGGCTCTGCAGCCTTGACAGGCCGCGCCACGATGCCTGGGTTGATTCTCTTGCGAGGGCCGGAGGCCCGTGGCCACCAGGTCAGCGGGCGCTTTCTCAATGGCATTCGGTTCCACTGTCATGACGTTAATCGAGATCCGCGAAGGTGAGTTGACCGGTCGCATCGCCGAAGTGCTCCATATGGACGCCCATCCGATCCATCATCGCCAGATGCAAATTGCACATCGGCGTTTCCTTACGGTATACGATTCGCCGGCCGGTCTTGATGGCGCCTTGGGCGTTGCCGATCACCATGGTCGGCAGATCCTCGTGCAGATGCCGGTTGCCGTCGGAAAGTCCCGCGCCGTAAACCAGCATCATGTTATCCAGCAGCCGGCGGTCGCCCTCCTGGATCGACTTCAGCTTGGCTACCCACGCCGCCATCTGGGTCGCGTGATAGGTGTTGATCTGGGTGACCTTCTCGATCAGCTCCGGCTTGCCCTGGTGATGAGTGCAGGGGTGATGGCCGTCGGAGATGCCCAGCTCGCGATAGGGCCGCGAGGTGCCTTCGCGCGTCATCATGAAGGTGACCACGCGCGTGAGGTCCGCCTGGAACGCGATGGTGATCATATCGGTCATCAGTTTGAAGTGCTCGGCGAAATCGGCCGGCACGCCGTAGGGCTTATCCATGTGCGGATCGATCTGCGCGTTGGTCTTCTCGCCGAGCTCGATCTGCCGCTCCACGTCGCGGATGGAGGAAAGATACTCGTCCAGCTTGCGGCGGTCGGTGGGACCGAGGGTGGTTTCGAGGTTCCTGGTGTCCTCACTGACAAAATCGAGAATACTGCGGCGATAGTCCGCCTGCCGCGCACGGGTCTCCGGGCTGAGGATCATGCCGTTGCCGAAGAGGCGCTCAAACAACGCCCGCGGATTGAGAATGGGCGGCAGCGGTTGGGTTTCGCTCTTCCACGCCAGGTTATTGGTGTAAGCGCAGGAGTAGCCGGAATCGCAATCGCCGGCCTGCCGCGCGTCTTCCATGCCAACCTCGAGCGAGGGGAACCGCGTCTGGCCGGCCACATGTCTGGCGACAATCTGGTCGCAGGAAATGCCGGCCCGGATATCCACCGTGGTCTTCTTGACCTGGATGCCGGTGAGGTACGAACCGGAGCAGCGGCCATGATCGCCCGCGCCATCGAGCAATGCGCGCCCCGTGTTGTGAGTCAGGTTGCCCAGCATGAGGATGTCGTCGCGGTGCGGCTCCATGGCCTTCAGGATGCGCGGCAACTCGGCCAGTCTGCCCTCGCAGGCGGGGTTCCACTGATCCATGATGATGCCGTTGGGCACATAAGCGAATGCCATGCGCAGCGGCGGCCTGGCGGCGCGCGCGAAGGCCATCGCCGGAACCATGGCGTCCAGGAACGGAAGTCCTACCGCCGCGCCCAAGCCGCGCAAAAAGGATCTTCGATGAAGCGCCTTGCGCGTGATCGTCATTTCTTGGCCTCCTCGGTGTTCGCCGGCGCCTGGGTTTGGATCAGTTCGCCGCGCCGCATCTGGAAGGGCGCGCTGCGTACGATCTCGTAAATCGCCGTCTGAAACGGATATCCCTGGTCAGCCAGCCTTCCGGTGATTTGATCGATGGTGCGCCGGTCATAGGGCGCGATACCCCGCCCCAGTGCATACATCATGAGCTTCTCGACCAGCGAACGCGCAAACTGCGGAACGAGCGAGACCAGCGCCGCGCGCATTTCCTCAGGGCTCGAGAACGTCTTGCCGTTGGGCAGCGTGCCGCTCGAATCCACCGGGAACTTGCCGTCCAGCGTGCGCCACTTGCCGACCGCGTCGTAGTTCTCCAGGCCAAAGCCGAGCGGGTCCATTTTCGCGTGACACGACGCGCACACAGCGTTGGCGCGGTGCTTCTCCATTTGCTGGCGCAGGGAAAGCGAGGTTCCCACGGCGGCCTCGTCGAGCGGCGGAACGTCGGGCGGAGGGGGAGCCGGCGGCGTCCCCAGAATCTCCTGCAGGATGTACTTGCCGCGAATCACCACCGAGGTGCGCGTGGCGTAACTGGAGACCGTGAGCACGCCGGCCTGGCCGAGCACGCCACCGCGCTCGCCGGTCGTCAAATCCACCTTGCGAAACTCGGGACCCTGCACGCCTTCGATCCCGTAATGGCGCGCCAGGCGTTCGTTGAGAAACGTATAGCGCGAGTCCAGAAAGTCCGCCATGGGCCGGTTCTCGCGCAGGATGTAATCGAAGAACAGGCTGGTTTCTGTGCGCATCGCGTCGCGCAGCTCGGGACTCCATTCGGGGAATTTCTTCGGATCGGGTGTCACTACGTCGAGGTTACGCGTTTCCAGCCATTGGGCGGCGAAGTTGTCGGCCAGGGCGGACGCGCGCGGGTCGGCCAACATGCGCTTCACCTGCGCATCCAGCGCGCCGGGCGCGTGGAGCTTGCCGGCCTCCGCCAGGTCGAGCAGTTCGTCGTCCGGCATCGAACTCCACAGGAAGTAACTCAACCGCGAAGCCAGCTCCACGTCGGAGATTCGGTGCGGCGCCGTGGGGTCGGTCGGGTTGGGATCGTGTTCGATGCGGAATAGGAAGTTTGGCGAGACCAGCATGGCCTGCAGCGCCAGTTGAATCCCCTGTTCCGCCGATTGGCCATGACCTATTGCGATGCCGACAAACCTGACGAGCGATGCGACCTCGGCCTTGGATACCGGCCGGCGATAAGCGCGGCGCGCCAGCCTGCTCACGATCCTCTCCACGCAGGCCGGGCTGGAATTGGGATCGCAGATCAGTATCCGGGCTCGGCTGGCCGGCGCGGCCTTCGGCTTGAAGGGACCCACGAAGGTGATTCCATCGATGAACTTGTTGTGCTTCCTGTTGTAGCGGTCGCGCGGCGCCAGGCCCTTCACAAAATCGTCGTCGATGAAGCCGGCGCGGAAAACATGGTCGCCTTCCGGCAGCGGCAGGCGGATCTCCTCTTCCGAGTAGGGATCGAAGAAGACCAGGCCGGATGGCTTGGTCTCGACCATCTTGTTGCCGATCGGCTTACCGTCCATCCAGAAGCCTAGCTTCACCGGCTTGGCGTCGGCCGGGCGTTCCCCCGGCAGAGCGAAGCGAACAATGTACTCGCCATCGAAATCGATCCGGTGACTGGCTTCGACGGTACTCAAATCCACCCGGCGTATGCCTTTGTCCTTGCCCGAGTATTCCACCGAGAACGGCTGGGGCAGCGGGTCGGCAGCCACGGCGCGCGAGGCGATCCGTTCAGCCGCCGCCAGGTACTTTTCCATCAGCACCGGCGAGATCGTCAGAATGTCGCTGATGTTGTCGAACCCCTCGCCGGAATCGTCGGTGGGGAAATCCTTCTGCGCGCGGAACTCCACGCCCAGCAGGTCGCGAATGGTGTTGCCGTACTCATTCCGGTTCAGCCGGTGAGCGGTGACGCGGCCCGGGTCGAGCTTGGTGTCGCGGTCCGCCTTGGCGAGTTCGCCCTGAACGTAGTTGACCAAGGCGTCCATCTGCGCCTGCGAACGCGGTATGCCCTTAGGCGGCATCTCTCCGGCTCGGAGCTTCTGTAGAATCCGCTCCCAGCCTTCGCGTTTGCTTTCGAGCGAAGCGGGATCGAGGAACGCCGCCGCGTCAAAACCGCCCGACGCCAATAGGTGGTTGTGACAAAGCGAGCAGGTGTTGGCAAGAACCGGAGCGACAGCGGTCGAGAACGTCGCGGCGCCAGACGCATCGGCGGACCGCGGGGAAGCCGGCAATGCCAGAATTGTCGCGGCCAAGACACCGGCCACGGAGATGGCGAAAACCCATTTGCGCCCTCGACGCATACCCTTCCTCTGACGCCCGCGTTATCTAGATGCTACCACGGCGAACCAGGATACCGAAGATCTTGGCTTGCGCGTGCGCCCGCTTGCGGAGTATCGTCAATGTCGACTGCCTGAGGTGAATCGTGCCACTTCGGGTTTGCTGGGGAAAAAGGAGAAATGTGACGGGAATTACGATCTTATTGCTGGCGTGGGGTTCCATGACGCTGGCATTCGCGGCTGCGCTCACCGCGTATCCCGAGGCGCGGATTTCGAACGGAACCTTGCAGGTGGATCTGCTGCTGCCGGACGCGCAGAACGGGTACTACCGCGGCACCAGATTTGACTGGTCAGGGGCGATCTCAAGCCTTCAATTCATGGGTCATGAATACTTCGGCAAATGGTTCGACCGGTATGATCCGAAGATTCACGATGCCATTATGGGCCCGGTGGAGGAGTTTCTGAGCAACGGCGTTGGGCTGGGGTACGAAGAGGCGAAACCGGGCGAGAGTTTCGTCAAGATCGGGGTGGGCGCGCTGCGCAAACCCGAAGAGCCTGCTTTCCGCCAGTTCGCCACTTATGACATAACCGACCCCGGAAAGTGGATCGTCCGCAAGGGACCCGATTTCGTGGAGTTCACACACGAACTCTCCGACACCCTCGGGTACGCCTACGTTTACAAGAAGACCGTTCGCTTAGTGCCGGGCAAGCCGGAGATGGTGCTGGAGCATAGTCTGCGGAACAACGGCAAGAAGCCGATCTTGACCAGCGTCTACGAGCACAACTTCTATATGCTGGACCACCAGCCAGCGGGTCCCGACTACAGTGTGCGGTTTCCGTTCCAGGTGCATCCACAGGCCGATCTGCGGGGGCTGGCGGAAGCGCGGGGCAAGGAGTTTACCTACCTGAAGGAACTCGAGGAGGGGCAGTACGTCCACACCGGCATCGACGGTTTCGGCGATTCGGCCCGCGATTACGATATCCGGGTCGAGAACCGGAAGGCTGGAATCGGCGTGCGGCAAACGTCGGACCGGCCCATTGCGAAGCTGGTCTTCTGGTCCATCCGCACCACCGTCTGCCCGGAGGCCTTTATCGATCTCACGGTCGAACCGGGACAGGAAGCGAAGTGGAGAATCAATTACGAGTTCTATGTGCTGCCGCAGTAGCTGGACGCCGGTCAGATCGAGAATGAGGCCACTGTTGTTCGGCTGCGGGTAGCGATCACCATGGCGGCGCCGCAGCCACGCTATCTCGTCAGGTGCGGGAGAATGGCTGCATGGTTCATGCCAAGGACAAAGTTGCCGTCTTGCGCCCCGCCGCCGAGCCGGCCGAGAAGCTGCGCGAGGGATTGTCCCGGAGGATTATCCGCACTGACCAGCTCATGTCGGTAGCGCTGGACATCGAAGGCGGCCCGTGGCAGGAGCCGGAGCCTTTCCACTCGCACCCTCACGAGCAGACCACGTACGTGGCCTCCGGCGAGGTGCTGTTCTGCAGCGACGGAACCACCCCGGAAAGGCTGAATACCGGAGATCTGATTGCGATTCCCTCCGGTGTTCCGCACTCCATTCAGTTGCTGTCTCGTTCCGCGCGGCTGGTGGACACGTTCTACCCGGTACGCGAGGACTTCATCAAGAAGAGCTGATCCAGTCCCACGCGCCGGCGGGAGATCTCCGATCGAGCGCGCGGCGAAACTGCGTGGTCGATTTGCCGGGCACCTACTGCACGGGCGTCGCAGCAGGCCGATGAACATGAGGCGGTCTCTTCCTGACCTTGGGCGGAAGCGGCGGCACATCAGCCAGGGCCGCCAGAAGATTGTTGGCTTCGCGGAAAAGATGGCGCGCACGTCCCTTGCCCTCAGTGGCCGCCAGAAAGACGCCCGCCTGCCGCTTGAGGTTCAGAGCGACGTATGTCTCAAACCCCGCGCCTCCTCCGGTCTTTTCCATCAGCGCGGATGGGCCGTCCGGATCTCCCAGTTGAATCCATCCCAGCCCAATGCCGGTCGGGTCTCCCGCATGGCTCAGACCCTGAACCGACTTCAGTTGTGACGGCTTCAGATAGACGGAGATCGGCGACCCAACCTGAGCGGTGGTTCCTGGAACATGCAGCAGATACTGAAGCACCCGGGCCATGTCGGCGGCGGTTGAATACACTCCTCCGCTGGCTCCCGATGCCTGGGTGTCGGTGCATGGGCCTTCATCCCCGGTTCCGCGCAGCAACCGGGTACATTGCTCGCTGCTGGGCGCGAGCGTCGTGTCGCGCAGACCCAGGGGCCGCACAATGCGTTCATTCAGAAGCTGAGCATAGGTCTTGTTGGCAGCGGACGCAAGCGCGTCCCCCAGTAAGTCAAAGCCAACATTGGAATATAGGGCAGCCGTGCCCGGCCGGGTAAGAAGTCTCTGCTTGGGGAGCCATGCCCAGCGAAAAGTCTGATCCGGAAAAGTGAAGTGCGGCGCCTTTGCAGGATAGGGGCCGACTTCGCGCGGCAGTCCGCCCGTGTGCGTCGCCAGGTCCCGCAGCGTGATCGGCGTCCGGCCAGCGCCTTCGGGCACAGTCGTTTTGGGCGGAGCAAACCGCTGCAAAGGATCGGTGAGCTGAACCTTGCCTTCTTTCGTCAACTGCATCAGCAATTCACCCGCAAAGACCTTCGATATGGAGCACAGCCGAATCAGGGAGTTTGGAGCCGGTCTGAT
>Ga0181519_10004568_pt1 | contig 11165 bp, 10 predicted proteins | sample PEATcosm2014_Bin_26_FD_121102 | JGI IMG/M metagenome (GOLD analysis project Ga0181519, IMG submission 121102) | Peatland microbial communities from MTU Mesocosm Facility, Houghton, MI, USA - PEATcosm2014_Bin02_10_metaG | ecosystem: Environmental > Terrestrial > Soil > Wetlands > Peat | place... | reverse complement strand
TGTCAAGCAATCCAGGTCGGCAGAGCCGCCCCAGGCAATGACTCTCTGCGACAGGACCTCGAGTCCGGCATCTTCGGCCATCGCCTTGAACAGCGCTGCCGACATGTATGCGCGGGCATGGGGGTTCCTCCCAAAGGGCGCATCGGGATCCTTATCGTAGTTGGAGTGGTGAAACAGCCCTTTGCCGCCGGAGGCGAGCAGGCGTCGCGTGTCCTTGAGATAAGATTTGACCGAAGTATGTCCATTCCCACCAGCGATTCGATCTGGGCGCCGAACCGAGCCAGCGCCATTTCGCTGTGCCTGCCGTGGCCGCAGGCAAGTTCCACGATTATTCGCGGATTGAGTTGCTCAAACAGTGGCAGGAAGGCGTGGTCTTCGCTCCAGAAAAGCCATGTCCAATTTTCCGCATCCTCGTAATAAGCGCTGTTCTCCCATACGACGGCCTCGCTGGCCGCCGTCTTTGCGGGCGTGGCCTGTCTTCGCGAAAACAACTTCATCGATCGCTTCCTTTGGCAAGAACGGGCCTTCGACCATCGGCGCAGGCTTCGGGGCGGGCCGCGCCGACAGTAGTTCAGTTCGGGATGACAAGCAACAGCATGGTCGCGAAGCGGGAATCGGAGGGAAGGCGAACGATCCCATGGCGGAAACGAAGAAACTCGACTTCATCGATTCGCTGCGCGGATTCGCGGCGCTCTATGTGCTCGTCTACCACTTCAGCCTGATCACCGATCCCAAGGCCGTGGCGCCCGAGTGGCTGGCTCCCTTTACCGGTTACGGAGGGTCGGGCGTGACGCTGTTTTTCGTCGTCAGCGCATTTACCTTGTCGCTTTCGGCGGACGCGAGGCGAGGCAAGGACGCAAATCCCTTGACCGATTATTTTCTGCGGCGGTTTTTCCGCATCGCGCCCCTGTTCTACGTGTGGATCGTCGCGTACTGCGTTCGCGACAAGCTCCTGTTCAACGCAGTTCATTCCTTGCGCGACATCGCGCGCAGCGCCCTGTTTCTCATCAATCTTTCGCCCGGCCACGAGACGGGTTTCGTCTGGGCGAGCTGGACGCTTGGCGTGGAGATGCTCTTCTACCTGATGTTCCCCGCGATCTTCCGGTGGGCCGACAGCATCGGCAAGGCCGGGGCCTTCTTCCTGCTTGCCCTGTTGCTTCGCCCGCTGTGGCACGAGGCGGTGATGCGCCTGGTCGCAGACCCGATGGTTGCGCAGAACTACTACGCGTTCAGCCTGTTTCGGCACCTGCCGACCTTCCTCTTCGGAATCGTCGTGTACCGTGCGTACCGCTTGCTGAACCTGGATTCGGCGCGTCGGCTGGGCTTGGGCTACGTCCTGGTGGGTGTCGCGCTGGCTGCCATTGCGGCGCTTGCTTATGGCGCCATGACGCTTCCCTCGCTCGACGGCCTGACCGGGCAAGCCGTCATTTACGGATTGCTCCTGCTGGGGTTGGCGGTCAACGCTCCCGCAATCCTGGTCAACCGGTTCACGTGTTTCTACGGACGAATCAGTTATTCCGTGTACCTTAGCCACGCCACGACGCTCTACCTGATGTCGAGGATCTTCGCCTTCGTGTACCGCAACAGTCCGCAGGTGACGGTCGCCTACGCCGTATCCCTGTGCCTGGGCTTGGCGGTGATAACGGCAATCTCCGTCCTGACATACCGATACATCGAGACACCCGGAAACAGCATCGCGCGCCGGATCATTCGGTCCCGGCAGGCGGCCCTGGCCTGCGCGGCGCCACCGCCCTAGGCAGCCAGCCGCCGCAGGACGAAACACGCCTGGTCGTAGCGCGCCGCATCGAAGGATGCCAGCGCCAGGTCGAACCTCCCGCGGCAGGCGTTCGTCACGTAGGCCTTGGGGATGAAAGTCTCGCCGTAGAACGCTTCGGTGCGCGGACCGCCGCCGCTCACGCCCTGCGAGGTGGCGTGCAGGAAGGAACCTTTGCGGTAGGCGCGGCGCGCCGCCGCGATATCGGGAAACAATTCACCGAGTGCGCGCGTATAGCCTTGGGGCAGGTCCTTTTGCGTGGCGGCCCAGGCGCAATAGTCCAGGAACGATTCATGGCGGGTGGTGAATGCCAAATGGCCACCGGGCTTGAGGATCCGGGCGAACTCGCTCAGCCAGCGGTTGAAAGCATCCTCGGAAAGGTGCGAGAACACCGAATACGCCGATACGAGATCGAAAGACGCGGTCGCGAACGCGGTGGGCGGGAAGGGCTCGCAGACGGAAAAATGGCCGCCGCCGAACGCGGCGGCGGAGATGTCGATGAAGGCCGGATCGACATCGATGCCGTAAATGCCGTCGAGATGGACATCGCGCAGGAACAGGCGCGCGACGCGGCCCCAGCCCACGCCGAAGTCCAGTACCTTCGCGCCCGTCCCCAATACCGCCCGGCCATCGGCGAGGGCACGGTGAATGTCCCGGTAGAAATGAAAGGCCTGGCGCACGCCGGCCTCGCCATCGAGCCCCGTGGTATTGCGCTGCAGGGCCTCGGGCGGGAAAGCCGGCAGCGGATCGCCCGTTGGCGAGCAGAGGCCGGATTCGCGCAGGCTGCGGATCACCTGCTGTTGCCAAGCCTCCATGCCAGCATCGGGTTTTGCGAAAAGTCCCTGCAGCAGCTTCATCATCTGGGCGGCGCGAATTCCTTGCGGGACTTGGAGCGGCGCGGACCGGTCGTGCGGAAGCCATGGGCGCCAACGGGTGCGGATGTTACCGCGGTTTGTGCCCTGCCCCCTGGTGCAGACAAGGTTTCCGAATTCGCTCACAATCGCGCCATGGGATTTGAAAAGTACCTGCCGCTGGACGTGGCTGTGGATCTCCCGCTCGAACCGTATCTGCATCGGTGGCTGGCGCACCTGGATCTGGCGTTTTACCGCGAACACCCCAATGGCGCCGGCGTTGCGGACCTGGCGCACCTTTCGGATCGCGAACTCACCCTGCATTTCCTGCAGCGCGGCTTCGCGGAAGGCCGCGCCTACAACCGGCGTTTCCTGGCCTTCCTCGACGTCAAGGATTACCTCGAGCGCTATCCCGAGCTCAAGCTTGCCAACGAATGGGAGGCGAGGCGCCACTGGATGTACCGCGGGGTCTTCGAGGGGCGCGTACCCAACAAGATGACGCAGGACCTGCTCGACGCCGACGTGCACCTTTTCCAGATGGGCAAGGTCGCCTCCAGGTCCATCGACAAGGCCCTGGTGCGCGCCGGACATCGCCGCCTGATACCCCACCTGCACTGGGCCAGCGAGATCGTACAGACCTATACGCAGAGCTTTCTGTCCTACGACGAGATCCTCAACCACGACCCCGACAAGGAGCTGATATTCATATCCGGGGTGCGCGAACCGCTGGAGCGCGTCGTCTCGGGCCTGTTCCAATCGGCCTCGGAGCGAAAATCCAGCCAGAGCGTGGGCGAGCTGACGGCGATTTTCAACGGCCCGAACGCGCAGCTTGAGGCCTACCTGCTGCCCCACCTTAAACTCGTACTCGATTGGTTCGCGCACGGCTATTTCCGTGGCATCGACGTCTACGAACATCCCTTCGACGTGGCCCGCGGGCATGCCTGCATCCGCAAGGGTCCGGTCACCGTGTTTCTCTACCGGCTTGACGCACTGGAGCGCTGCTGGGCGCCGCTCTCGGAGCTCCTGGGCCGAGCGCTGCGGCCCGAAACCGTCAACGAAGCCCAGGACAAGGACTACGCGGCGCCCCTGCGCGACGCCCTGCAGAAGCTGCGCGCCTTGCCCAACGGGCCGCTGCACGACGCGGTTCGTTCCTCGCGGTATTGGCGGCATTTTTTCGCGGGAGACGACGCGGTAGCGCCCATCGCGATCGCGGCGCAGCCATGGGCCGACGCATTGTCCCGCGGGTCATATCCCGGGACGGCCAAGCCGGATACTGCGAATCTCGTGCGGAATGAATGCGCTATTTTGCCCGCCGCGCACCTGGCCGGCCGCTGGGCAAACGTGGATGTGACGGTGCGAACCACCCTCGCGATGCCTCCGGCTTGCGTCCTGCACTGCGAGGCCGACAACGGCGCGTCGCTGCTGCGCCTTCCCGCGCGTTTCGGCGCGAACGGGCGCTTGCGCCTGTTCTTGAGGGTTCCCGCAGCCTGCGGCGTACTGCGACTTGAACCGGAATCGGCAACCGCCGACCTTGCCGTGTCGCATTATTCCGTTCGCCGCCGCCACTTTGGCCGCGTGCTGCTCGAGGTCCTGCGCTTCGAAATGGCCGCTGGGCCCCTTACCCTGGCGCGGCGCCTGTGGCGTGCCGCACGTGGCGCCCGGGTGCACGGCTGGGACACTCTGGGATCCCGTTTTCTCGAAAACCTCGAGCGCAATATCGCGGGCTACGGCTTCCTGTACGCCGTGTCCGCGAGCCCGGACTCTCACGCAGCCAGGGCTTGCAAACGCTGACACCGCTCCTGGAAGGCGCACAGCCTTTTCGCAAAATCCGGCACCAGCGCAATGCGGCGGTCGAGTTCAGCGTCGGCGCGTTGCCACAGGCGCTCGTCATGGACCAGTACGCGGGTGAGCCACTGGTATAGGGCGCTCCCCAGGAGGGACTCCAGATTGGCTTCGCCGGCCAGGGGCTGGCTCGTGTTGAGCCGCCGGTAGGAAAGATCCAACCCGTGGGGCAGGTATACCGGCGAATTGAAGTACTCGACCGTCACCATGGCCTCGTCATAGCGCTCCACCGGCGCGCATAGGGAATAGTTCTTGTACCGGTCCCAGGCCGTGTCCAGGTCCTCTTGGCTCACCGGGCGTCCATAGAACCCGTGGTTGGCGATGACATTGACCTGCGGGTTGTCGATCTCGTAGGGATGCTGGTCGACCAGCAATTGCACGAAGCCGCGAACGTCGAGTTCCATGGCCTGATTCCAGAGCGCCAGTGCCGAAGGCGTGCGGCGAATGTATTTGTACACGGACAGCAGACGATCCATGGGCCGGCGCACCAGCGCCAGGTCGAAGATGCGGTAGCCGTGATTGCGCAGGACGGGATTCAAGGACTCGCCGTGGATATGGTGGCTGCTCACTGCCTTGATGTGCGGATGCGCGTCGAGGAAGTCGATCACCATCGAATCGGGAACCGGATCGCCGCCGTTTTCCAGGCTGGCAAACCCCACACCGAATTGCGTCGCGAGGGCGGAGTCCAGTGTGGAGCCGGCATTCTTGAATATGTGGTGATGCAGGATGATGTGACGCATGGCCAACCGTCCGTAAGTTCAAGGCAATCTGTCCACGCCACATGTCCGATTTTCTGGCGCAATGCGTATTAACCGGGATGGTTGGCGCCGCCGGCGAGTGCCAGTGTACGTAACTTAACGGTCATTGCAATAAGGCAAAAATACGACACACACTTTTGCCGTGGCAAAATGCATTTATGTGCGGTGCGCCTCTATGCAGGGGCGGGGACATGGATACATAATCGAACGCACTTCTGCGAGGGCCGGAGTGCAACAAGAAAAAACTTCCTTGAAAGCAAGTTGGTACGGCGACTTGCCGTTAATTCCTTGATTCCGAACTTGCGACACCCATCGTTGATAAGCGTCGAACATGGGTCATAAATCGGTTACGGTCGTCATCGTCAACTGGAACGGCGGTTCGTTCCTGGCAGACTGCCTTGCCCATGTGCGGCGCCAGAGCGTGCAGCCGCAGCGCATCATCGTCGTCGACAACGGCAGCACGGATGGTTCCGTGGACTGCGCGGCGCAGTTTCCGGGCGTGGAATTCCGGCTGCTGGGCAAGAATGTCGGCTTCGCTGTTGCCAACAACCGGGCGGTGGCCGAGGCGGACACCGAGTTCGTGGCGCTGTTGAACCCGGATGCGAATCCCGAACCGCACTGGCTCGAGCGGCTGCTCGCAGCCGCCCAGGAAAATCCCGAGGTAGTCGCCTTCGGTTCGCGACAGATGATGCGCGCCACGCCCGCCACCATCGACGGCCTGGGCGATGTCTACCACGTGAGCGGCCTGACCTGGCGGCGCGGCTTTGGCCGGCAACTGGACGGCGGCGACCTTGAAAGCCGCGACGTGTTCTCGGCCTGCGGCGCGGCCGTGCTCTATCGGCGCGAGGAGTTCCTGCGCATCGGCGGTTTCGACGAAGGCTATTTCTGCTACTGCGAAGACGTGGACCTGGGCTTTCGCCTGCTGCTGGCGGGCAAACGTTGCCGCTACGTGGCCGACGCGGTGGTCGAGCACCGGGGCGCCTCGTGCAGCGGCGGGCACCGCAGCGCCTTTTCGGTGTACTACGGCCACCGCAACCTCGTCTGGACCTTCGTCAAGGATGTTCCAGCGCCGCTGTTCTGGCTGCTCCTGCCCCTGCATATCGCGCAGAACCTGGCCATCGTCGCCTGTTTCGTGCTGCGCGGCCAGGGGCGCACCATCCTGCAATCCAAGTGGGACGCCATCCGCGGAATTCCGGATGCCTGGCGCAAGCGGCAACAGGTGCAGGCCGGCCGCGCCGTATCGCTGGCCAAGGTGTGGGCCGCCATGGACCGGCGCGTGATCCCGCGCGACCGGCTGCGCATCCGCAAGGCCCTGAAACTCTCTGCCTGAGCTGTGCGCCCGGCCCCCAGGGCCGGCGAAGCGGGGGTTTTCCGGCGGTTTCGCGCCGATTGCACCGCGGCAGGAGTGTGCGAGACTTCCCGCTGAGCCGTTGGCGCTGCCGCCAACCCCCCCTTTTTTCAGCCGGATACCGCGCCGATCATCGTGACAACACCCCTGATTCCCGTAGTCCTCTCCGGTGGCGCCGGCACCCGCCTCTGGCCGGTTTCCCGCGAGGCCCTGCCCAAGCCGTTCATGAAGATGGGAGACGGCCGCAGCCTGCTGCGCACCACGCTCGACCGGGCCGCCCACCTGAGCCAGGAAGCGGCCGTGGTGGTCACCAACCGCGACTACTATTTTCTCTCGCGCGATGAACTCGCCGGCACCGCCCTGGCCAAGGCCGGCAAGCTGCGCTACCTGCTCGAACCCTCGGCACGCAATACGGCTCCGGCCATCGCCATGGCAACCCTGGCCGTTGCCGCCGCGCACGGCGACGACGCGCTGCTGCTCGTACTGGCGGCCGACCACCTCATCGCCGATGAAGCCGCCTTTGGCGCCTGCGTCAAGCGCGCGGCCACCCTCGCCCAGGAGGGCCACCTCGTCACCTTCGGCATCGAGGCCAATGCCCCCGAAACCGGCTTTGGCTACATCGAGTCGGGCAAGGCGCTGGCCCAGGGCGGCTTCGCAGTGGCCCGATTCGTCGAGAAACCCAATGTCGAGCGCGCCCGCGAGTTCCTGGCCGCGGGCAACTACTCGTGGAATTCCGGCATGTTCTGCTTCCGGGCCAAGGACATGCTTGCGGCAATGGATGCCGTGGCCCCGCAACTGGCCGCCGGCGCGCGCGCCAGCTGGGCAGCCTCCCAGGCAAAGACGGTGGGCAGCGACGCCATCGAATTCGACGCCGCTTCGTTCGGCGCCCTCGAGAGCATCTCCATCGACTACGCCGTCTTCGAAAAAGCCAAGCGCGTGGCCGTCGTCCCGGGCAAATTCGGCTGGAACGACGTGGGCGCCTGGCCGGAAATCGCCGAGCAGTTCCCGGCCGACGCTGCCGACAACCGCGCGGCGGGCCGCGCCCTGTTCATCGACAGCGAGCGCTGCTTCGTGCACGCCCAGGGCCGCCTGGTGGCGATGCTCGGCCTGAAGGACACCGTGGTGATCGACACGCCCGATGCCCTGCTCGTCATGCCCAAGGACCGCGCGCAGGACGTGAAGAAAGTCGTGGCCGCGGTGCGGGCCAGCGGCGACGACAAGCATATCTTCCACGCCACGGTAGCCCGGCCCTGGGGCACCTACACGGTGCTGCAGGAGGGGCCGCAGTTCAAGTTGAAGCGCATCGAGGTCAAGCCCCTGGCCTCGCTCTCGCTGCAGATGCACCACTACCGCAACGAGCATTGGATCGTGGTGAGCGGCACGGCGCGGGTCACCAACGGCGAGAATGTCTTCCTGCTCGCCACCAACGAATCCACCTACATCAAGTCCGGCACCCAGCACCGCCTGGAGAATCCCGGCAACCTGCCCCTCGTTCTCATCGAAGTGCAAAGCGGCCAGTACGTGGGCGAGGACGACATCGTGCGCTTCGACGACAAATACGGGCGGGTCGCCAAGGCGGGGTGAAGGTCCACTCGCCGCCGTGTCATCGAAGGCTGTAGTTGACATCAAGATGCTTTTTATCTAGCATCATGATGTGCGTACGACCCTTACCTTGGATGACGACATCGCCGCCCGCCTGGCGGCGGAAGCACGCCGCACCGGGCGCAGCTTCAAGGAAACCGTCAATGAAGCCATCCGCGGCGGGTTGGATGCCGCCCGCCACCGCCCTCAGGCGCAGCGTTTCGAAATCCGCGCCAAGGACCTTGGGCCCGTGCGCAGCCCCTTGCAACTGGACAGCGTAGCCCGCCTTCTCGAAGACGTCGATGGGCCCGCGTCGCCTTGATCGTCGTTGACGCCAACGTCCTGCTCTACGCCTATCACCGTGGCGTGCCCCAGCACGAGGCGGCGCGTACCTGGGTGGAGAATGCGTTTTCGGGGTGGGAGCCCATTGGCTTGCCCTGGCAATGCATCAACGCCTTCTTGCGCATAGCCACCCACTGCAGGGTCTTCGAACGGCCATATACAACTGCGGAGGCCATCGATATCGTACGTTCCTGGCTCGCCGCGCCCACGGTGCGAACCCTGGATCCGGGAGAGCGATACTTTGAAATTCTCGCGCGGCTGCTCGAGTCGTCCCAGGTAAGCGGGCCCTTGGTCATGGATGCCGCATTGGCATCGCTGGCCATCGAAGTTGGCGCTACCCTGGCAACTTCGGACCGGGATTTCCGCCGGTTCGACGGACTCAAATTGATCGACCCTCTTCTTGAAGGATGACCCCATGACCGCGCGCATCCCCGCAACCCTCATCCCCGGCGACGGCATCGGCCCGGAGATCGTCGACGCCACCCTGGCCATCCTCGACGCCCTGGAAGCACCCTTCGATTGGGACTGGCAGGTGGCGGGCCTGGCCGGCGTGCAAAAAGACGGCGACCCCTTGCCCGCGGCCACCCTGGCCAGCATCCGCAAGACGCGCCTCGCCCTCAAGGGCCCGCTCGAAACCCCGTCGGGCGGGGGCTACCGATCGTCCAATGTGCGGTTGCGCGAGGAGTTCCAGCTCTACGCCAACCTGCGCCCGGTGCGCACCCTGGTGCCGGGCGGGCGTTATGAAGGCGTGGATCTGGTGGTGGTGCGCGAGAACGTCGAAGGCCTGTACATGGGCTACGAGCACTTCATCCAGATCGGCGACGACCCGCACGCGGTGGCCATTGCCACCGGCGTGAACACCCGCAACGGCAGCAGCCGCTTGCTGGAGTTTGCCTTCGAGCACGCCATTGCCACCGGGCGCAAGAAGGTCACCATCGTGCACAAGGCCAACATCATGAAGGCGCTCACGGGCATCTTCCTGGAAACGGGCCAGCGCATGTGGGAGCAGAAGTACAAGGACAGGATCGCGATGGACACCGTGATCATCGATGCCTGCTGCATGAAGCTCGTGCTGGACCCTTCCAAGTTCGATGTGCTGGTCACCACCAACCTGTTCGGCGACATCCTCTCGGACCTCGTGGCCGGGCTGGTGGGCGGCCTGGGCATGGCGCCGGGCGCCAATATCGGCACGGATGCGGCCATCTTCGAGGCGGTGCACGGTTCGGCGCCGGACATCGCGGGCAAGGGCATTGCCAACCCCACGGCCCTGCTGCTGGCCACGGCGCTCATGCTCGATCACTGCCAACTGGGCGACAAGGCCGCGCGCCTGCGCAAGGCCATCGATGCCGTGCTCAACACGGACAAGATCCGCACGGGGGACCTGGGCGGCAAGGGCAACACCCAGGAATACACGCAGGCGCTCGTCGCCCGCATCCGCAACGGCTAGAGGCCGCCGCCCGTCTGGCGCAGCAGGTAGCGCAGGAACACCGCCTGCGTGCAGCCGTCCTCGATCTGGTTCGACTGGATCAGCCGCACGACCTCGCCGCGGCTGAAAAAGCGCATTTCGCCATGGCCCATCTCGTGGGCGCGTTGCTCCGCCACCGCCGCGGGGTCCAGCTCGGCGAGGAACAGCCGCACGCGGCTCGTCACGATGCCCGGCTCCGGCGCAACGGCGCCCAGGTCGACCAGGGCCTGCGCGGGGTGCGCGAAGCCCGTTTCCTCGTGCAGCTCCCGCGCGGCAGCCGCCAGCAGGCTTTCGCCGGCGTCGATGAAGCCCTTGGGCACCTCCCATTGCCAGCGTCCGAGGGCATGGCGGTAGACCCGCAGCAGGCCCAGTTGTTCGCCACGCACCGGCAGGATCGCGATGCCGATGACGAGGTCGTCGTCGATGCACTTGGGCACCACGGTCAGGAAAGCGGGCACCTCGTGCCGGGCATCGGCCACGTGGTCGGCAAACACATTCAACACGCTGTTCTCGAAGACGAGCGTGCGGGCAAGCAGGCGGACCGGCGGGTCCTCGGGACGGTCGCGGCTAGACATTGCTCGTGGGCGGGGTTGCAGGCATCGGAGCTCCTTGCGCGGCGCCTGTAGCCGCAAAACCGGGTATGCGGCGGCGGGTATCAGGCAGCAGGGGTGGTGCCCGATATTAGAGCCAGGATGCGGTCGACGCAGGCCTCGAGCGCCAGCGCCGAGGTGTCGAGCCGCAGATCGGGTGCGACGGGTGCCTCGTAAGAGCCATCGATTCCGGTAAAGCCCGTGATCTCCCCGCGGCGCGCCTTGGCGTAGTGGCCCTTGGGGTCGCGCGCCTCGCATACGGCGCTGGTCACATCGAGGTAAACCTCGAGAAAATCCGCGGCGCCAATTCGCTCGCGCGCCAGGCGCCGCTCGGCGCCGTGCGGGCTGATGAAGGCGCAGATGACGATCAGCCCGGCATCGAGCATCAGGCGCGCCACTTCGGCGGCGCGGCGGATGTTTTCCGCCCGATCGGCCGGCGAGAAACCCAGATCGCGCGTCAGCCCGCCGCGCAACTGGTCGCCATCCAGGATGAAGGTATGGCGTCCAAGGACCACCAGCCGGTTTTCCAGGGCGCGGGCGATGGTGGATTTTCCCGAGCCGGGCAGGCCGGTGATCCAGATGCAGACCGGTACCTGCCGCTTTTGCGCGGCGCG
>Ga0181519_10004566_pt1 | contig 11167 bp, 1 predicted proteins | sample PEATcosm2014_Bin_26_FD_121102 | JGI IMG/M metagenome (GOLD analysis project Ga0181519, IMG submission 121102) | Peatland microbial communities from MTU Mesocosm Facility, Houghton, MI, USA - PEATcosm2014_Bin02_10_metaG | ecosystem: Environmental > Terrestrial > Soil > Wetlands > Peat | place... | reverse complement strand
GCCAGCGGCACGACCACGATCAGCGTGGCGGCCAACACGGCCACCATGTTCGCGATCACCGCCACGCCGAGCAGCATCACTGCCGGTTCGGCGGTCACGGTGAGCGTGGTGGCGGACGATGCTTACGGCAACACGGCCAGCTACGCCGGCGCGATCACGCTGGGCGGTGTCAATGAAGGGACCTTCACGACCGTTTCGCTCACTGGCGGCACCTACAGCGGTGCCTTGACGCTGACCAAGGCCGGCACCGAGGGCGTCACCGTCCACGACGGTTTGGGCACCGTCACCAGCAGCCTGATCACGGTCACCCCGGCCGCGAGCACCAAGCTCGTGGTCACTGGCCCGAGCACGACGACGGCCGGCTCGCCGGTCACGCTGACGGTGACTTCGGAAGACATCTACAACAACGTCGAGACGGGCGACACTTCGGCCGTCACGTTCGCCGGTGGCGGCACGGGCGCGATCCTGCCGACCGGCGCCACGCTGACTGCCGGTGTGGGCACGTTCAGCTCCTCGCTGTTCACGGCCGGCACCACGTCGATCACGGCCAGCGACTCGACCGACGGCGACGCTTCGACTCTCACGCCGATCACGGTCAGTGCGGCGGCGGTGAGCAAGTTCGTGGTCACGCCAGCCTCGCAAACCGACGCGGCCGGCACCAGCAACGCGGTCGTCACGGTGACGGCCGAAGATACCTACGGCAACGCGGCGATCTTCGCCACCAGCGACGTGATCACCCTGACTGGCAGCACCGTCGGCTCGCTGGCCACGGCAACGCTCGCCGCGGGAAGCAGCACGCTCAACGCCACGCTGTCGATCACCAAGGCCGGCAGCCAGTCAGTGTCGGCTGCCGACGTCAGTAATAGTGGCAGCGCCTTGGTGACCATCACTCCGACCGCGATCACCAAGCTGGTGGTCAGCGGCGCCACGAGCACCGTGGCCGGTTCACCGATCACGCTGACCGTGATGGCCGAAGACCAGTTCAACAACATCGAGACGGCCGACAACACCGCCTTGACGTTCACGTCGAGCGATTCGGGCACCAATACGATTCTGCCGCTCAGCGTGTCTCTGTCGGCTGGTCAGGGTGCGTTCAGCGCCAAGCTGACCACGGCCGCCACGAACGCATCGATCACGGTCAACGACTCGGCCGACGGCAAGTCGGCGACCCTTTCGCCGATCACGGTCACGGCTGCGGCTCCTGTCCACTACCAGGTCACCGTGGCAAGCGCCGCGATTGCTGCCGGCACGGCCGACAATGTGACGTTGACCGCGGTTGACCAATACGGCAACGCCACCTCATTCGCTGCCAGCCAGGTCGTCACGCTCTCCAGCAGCACGAGTGGTCCATTGACCACGGTAACGCTGGGAGCGAACACCAGCTCGATCAGCACGCCTGTCACGCTGACCAAGGCCGGCAGCCAGACGATCTCGGCCGCCGATGGCGTCTACGGCAACAGCACCTCGGTCTCGGTCACTCCGGCCACGGCCAGCAAACTTGTCGTCGGCAGCCCAACGAGCACCGTGGCCGGCACCCCGATCACGCTGAGCGTCACGGTCGAAGACGCCTACAACAACATCGAAACCACGGACACGGCCGGTCTGACGTTCACTTCGAGCGATTCGGGCACGTTCACCCTGCTGCCGACCGGCTCGCTCACGAGTGGCGCCGGGGCGTACAGCGCCAAGCTGACCACGGCTTCGACGAATGCGTCGATCACGATTGGCGACTCGACCGACAGCCTGTCGGCGACGATCGCTCCGATCACCGTCTCGGCCGCGGCTCCGACGAAGTTCGCCGTTGCTCCATCGTCGCAGACGGTTGCGGCAGGTACGACCAATGCAAGCTTCACGATGACGGCCGAAGATCAATACGGCAATGCGGCCACGTTCGGCGTCAGCGAAGTGATCACGCTCACCGGCAGCACCAGTGGCTCGCTGGCCACGGCCACCTTGACCGCCGGCAGCAGCACGGTCAGCTCGGCGGTCACGATCACCAAGGCCGGCAGCCAGACCGTCTCGGCCAGTGACGGCGCGCAATCGGGCAGCGGTACGGTCACCGTCACTCCGACAACTGCCAGCAAGATGCTGATCAGCGGTCCGGTGACGACGGCGTCGGGTGCTCCGTTCACCCTCTCGGTCACGGTGGAAGACCAGTACAACAACGTAGAGACCACCGACTCGGCCAGCATCACGCTGGCGTCGAGCGATCCGTCGGCGACACTGACCAATGGCACGCTGACCGGTGGAATCGGCCTGTTCTCCGGTAAGCTCGCCACGCCGACGAACTCCGCGTCGATCACGGCCAGCGACTCGACCGACAGCCTGTCGGCGACCCTCACGCCGATCGTCGTCGTCGGCACGTCGGCTGGTACACCGGCGCAGTTCGTCGTCACGCCGGCGGTTGCCAGTGGCACGGCCGGTACGGCAGTGACGGTCACGCTCGAAGCCGAGGACACCCTCGGCAATGCGGCCACTTTCGGTGCCAGCCAGGTCATCACCCTCAGCGGCAGCGTCAGCGGTTCGCTGACGACCGTCGTCCTGCCGGCCGGGCAGAGCACCGTCACGGTGCCGCTGACGATCACCACTGCCGGCAGCCAGACGCTGACGGGTGCCGATGCTTCGGTTCACGGCAGCGACACGGTTTCGATCGCCCCGGCTGCCATCAGCTCCCTGTCAGTCATCGGTCCGTCGAGCACCGCGGCTGGTGCTCCGATCACCTTGACCGTGACGGCCAAGGATCAGTACGGCAATGTCGAGAGTGGCGACAACGCGGCGGTGACTTTCACCTCCAGCGACGCCGGCACGGGCGTCTCGCTGCCCAGCGGTGCTTCGCTCACGGCCGGTGTCGGTACGTTCAGTGCTACGCTGGTCACGGCCAGTACGCACGCCTCGGTGACGGCCGCCCAGAATTCGGTGAACGCGACTCTGAGCCCGATCACGGTCACGTCTTCGGTCACCACGCACTTCCAGGTGACGACGGCATCGAGCACGACGGCCGGCACGGCGGTGGGTGTCACGGTCACGGCCGAGGACGCCTACAACAACGTCGTGACGAGCTTCCCGAGCACGACGGTCATCACGCTGGCCGGCAGCGCCGATGGCACGCTCACGACCGCCACGCTGACCAGCGGTACGGCCACGGTTCCGGTGACACTGACCAAGGCCGGCAGTGAGACGATCACGGCCAGCAACTCGTACCGTGGTACCAGCTCGGCCATCTCGGTCGCGGCGGCCGCGGTCAACAAGCTGGCCATTGTGGCCCCGTCGAGCACGCCGGCCGGTTCGTCGTTCAACTTCACCGTGTCGGCTGAGGATAAGTACGGCAACGTGGTCAGCAGCGACAACGACCACGTGACCTTCACGGTCAGCGACACGGCTACCGGCGTCGTCGATCCGGTTGCGGCCAACCTGGCCAGCGGCACTGGAACCTTCAGTGCCACGCTGATTCGCTCAGGCAACCAGACGATTGCGGCCAGCGACACGACCAACGGTGGTGTGAACGGCGCGACCGCGACCGTCAATGTGGTGGCCTTGACTGCCACGCACTTCTCGGTCGGTGTGCCGAGCTACGTCACCAACTCGACGAACGCTCACTCGTTCCCATTCACGATCGTGCTGTCGGCTTTGGACCAGTACAACAACGTGGCCACCGGCTACACGGGCACGGTGACGTTCAGCACGAGCGATACGGGCAGTTCGCCGTCGCCGACGCTGCCGGGCACCTACACCTTCACGGCCGGTGACAACAGCGTTCACGTGTTCGCTAACGCGGCCACGCTCGTCACTCCAGGTCTGCAAACGATCTCGGCTACCGACACCACGATCAGCGGCACGAGCGATGTGAGCGTGACCGGTACGCTGGCCACGCACTTCGCCATCCTGCCGGCGAGTACCGCCGAAACGACCGGTTCCGCCTTCGCAGTTACGGTCGAGGCCTTGGACGCCGCGAACAACGTGGATCCGAGTTACAGCGGCACGGTGACGTTCAGCTCGACCGATTCGGCCGGCGGCGTCATCCTGCCTGCCAACTACACGTTCACCACGACCGGACCCAATGCCGACGATGGCGAGCATGTCTTCTCGTCGCCCGGCGTCGAGTTGATCACGGTCGGCACGCAGACCGTTACGGTGAGCGACTCGGCCAACACGCTGACCGGCAGCACCAAGTACACGGTCGTCAGCGCCACGCCGACCCACTTCGTCGTGAGCGAAACGCCGACCAGCCTGACGGCCGGTTCGAGCGTATCGCTCACCGTCACGGCCGAAGACGCCAACAACAACGTGACGACGGCCTACTCCAGCACGACGCCGGTCACCTTGACCGACAGCGTGAGCGGGTCGCTGACGACGATCTTCCTGACGGCCGGCACCGACATCGTGAGCCTGGCTGCGACCAAGGCCGGCTTGCAGACGATCACGGCTGCCAACACGATCAACGGCACCAGCAATTCGTTCAGCGTCACGCCGGCCGCGACCTCGCAGTTCGCCGTGACCGGGCCTTCGACCACGACGGCCGGCTCGGGAGTATCGCTCACCGTCACGGCCGAGGATCAGTACGGCAACCCGACGCCGAGCTACTCCAGCACGACGCCAGTCACGCTGAGCGACAGCATCACGGGCTCGCTGACGACGGTCACGTTGACGAACGGCACCGCCACGACGGGCGCGACGCTGACCGTGGCCGGCAGCCAGACGCTCACGGCGACCGACAGTGTCGATTCGGGCACCCTTGGGATCTCGGTCTCGCCGGGTGCGCTCTCCAAGTTCGTGGTCACGCCCAGCTCGACGACGACGACCGCCGGCGTGGTCGATCAGATCACGATTGCGGCCGAAGACGTCTACAACAACGTCGAGACCGGTTTCTCAAGCACGACGCCGGTCACCGTGTCGGCCAGCCTGAACGGCTCGTTGGGCACGACCACGCTCTCGTCCGGCACTGGCACTTTCAATGCCACGCTGACCAAGGCCGGTGTGCAAACCGTCACGGCCAGCGGTGCGGTGACGGGCACCAGCACCGCGATCACCGTCAACGCCGCTGCGGCATCCCAACTCGTCATCTCGGCTCCGTCGAGCGCCTTGGCCGGCACGCAATTCGGTGTCACGGTCATCGCCGAAGATCAGTACAACAACGTGGCTACCGGCTATACCGGTTCGGTCGCGGTAACCGGCTCAGGGTCAGCCGGCACGGGCACGGTTTCTCCGACCAGCCATAGCTACGTGTCCGGCGACGGCGGTGAGTACGTCTTCGGCGTCACGGCTCCGAACGTCGGCACGGAAGCGATCACGGCCAACGATGCGACCAACCACCTGCTCGCTTCGGCGAACGTGACGATCGCGACCACGGCTGCCGCGCCGGTGATCACGCTCAACCCGACCGCGAACACGTTCGTGGCCGGTAGCAGTGGCGTGCTCATCTCGCCGAACTTGACGGTCAACGAGGCGACCGCCGGCATCAACATCACCGGTGCCACGATTGTCATCACCAATGTCAAGGATCTCGGGTCCGAGCAGCTCATCCAGACCACAACTGTCCCAGGCATCAACTTCAGCTACTCGGCCACTGGCCCGAACGCCGGCACGGCCACGTTGTCCGGTTCGGGCACTGCGGCTCAATACCAGTCGATCTTGGAAGGCTTGGAATACGTCGATACGGCTGGCACGCCGACTGCGACCCCGGCCCGCACGATCACCTTCCAGGTGACCAACTCGGTCAGCGAGGCGAGCAATGTGGCGACCTCGACGATCAGCTTCGCCGTCGCTCCGACGATCTCGCTGGCTTCGACCAGCGGTACGTACCTCGAAGGTAGCGGCTGGCAGATCATCGACGGTGGTGTGCAGGTCACCGATGCCGAAAGCAGCACGCTGCTGAGCGCTACGGTCGCGATCTCCAGCGGTTACCAATCCACCGATGATCTCCTGCAGGTCAATCCGAAGTTCCTCCCGCCGGGCTCGAACACGACCAGCGGTACTTACGAAGGCGTCACGTATACCGTAAGTGGCAACCCGCTCCAGCTCGTACTGACCGGCAAGGCGTCGGTTGCGATCTACGATTCGTTCCTGCAGAACATTCAGTATGAGGACACGAGCCTGGATCCGAGCCACCAGCAGACGCCGCCGGCCCAGCCGCCGGTGACCCGTCAGTTCAGCTTCTCGGTGAACGACGGCATCACGACCAGCAGCCTGGCCACGAAGACGGTGACGATCCAGACGATCGACAATCCGCCGACCGTGGTGACCAGCAGCGGTTCGACGACCTTCACGATCGGTAGCGGCACCCCGGTGACGATCGATCCGAGCGTCGTGGCCACGGATCCGGACACCTCGACGATCTCCGGCGCGACAGTGACGATCAGTAGCGGTCGGGTGGCGACGGAAGACACCTTGTCGCTCGGTTCGGTGAGCGGTGCCTCGACCGTCGCAGGCGTGACCACCTTCACCGACGGCGACACGGTCACCGGCACGGTATCGAGTGGTGCGCTGGTGTTCAGTGGCACCGCCACGCAGAGCGACTACACCGCGTTGCTCGAGGGCGTGCAGTACGTCGATACGAACAATGGTGCCGCGGCTGGGACGCGGGCCGTCACGTTCGTCATCAGCAATGCTCTCAACTCGGGTACCAACGCCAATTCGACCAATACGAAGACGATCAGTCTGGTCACGCCGACCCAACGCCGCTTCGACTTCGTGTACCAGGCAGGGGCAAGCAGCTACACGACGACCCCGACCGGGTTCATCGCCGTGCTGCCGACCACCGGCTACGGGGCCAATGGCTACGGCTGGAGCAACTCGGTCAACTCGTTCAACGACGCGGTGCCGGCTGGTGCCGGGATCACGGCGTCGGACACCTCGCTCTACCAGACCGGGGCCACGGGTATCCCCGGCAGCTCACGTACGTTCACGATCTCGACCGTGGCCGGCAATACCTACGACCTGCGGGCTTACGTGGGCGACTCGTCCACCAACCGCAGCACCACGGTGACCATCGGCAATGCCACGTTGCTCGGTACATCAGCCTTGACGGTCAACACCACCACCAGTCCGCAGACGAACATGTACAACAGCACCGGCGTCCTGTTCTCGGGTGCGAATGCGTTCGTCGCCAACGGCTCGTACATCACCGTGACGCTGTCGAGCACGGCGGGTGGCTGGGCCATCAACGGCCTCGACTTCGCCGTGGACGCCAGCAACTCGGGTTCGCTCGGGTCTGGTTCGGGTCTGCCGAACGTGGCTCAGGAGGCTCCGGCCGCTGGGCCGAACACTTCGGCCAGTGCCGCCAGCGTACAGCCGCTGACGATGGCTCAGTTGCAGCCGGTGGTGAACCAGGCGATCGCCCTGTGGGCTTCGGCCGGTCTGACGCCTGCCCAAATCGCCAAGCTGGAAAGCACGCAATTCGTCATCCAAGATCTGAGCAAGCAGGGTGACCTGGGGCTGACGGGTGCCGACGCGATCTACATCGATCCGACGGCTCTTGGCTACGGCTGGTACATCGATGCCACGCCGGGCGATAACTCGGCCTTCGGTGTTGCTGCCTCGCAATACGAGCTGCATGCCGGTGTCGATAGCCCTGCCTATAACAAGATGGACCTGCTGACGCTAGTCGCTCACGAACTCGGCCACATCATCGGCTTGCTTGATTACGCGGGTTCGGGCGACTTGATGGACGGCACGCTGGGCACTGGCACGCGTCGTCTACCGTCGGCTGCCGACGTGGATGCCGTGCTGACGGGCGACTTCGGAAGCCTGTCGCAGGCCGGCAATCTGGTGACTGCTTCGCAGAAGCCGGTTGCCATGGTCCAGACGCCACCGTCGCTGCAATCCGCCCAGGTCGACGATACCTTGGCCCAAGATTGGGTGGCCAGCGGCGTAAGCGGTTCAACGCCAACGTCGCACCATGACAATGGCTCGTCGAATTCGAGTAGCGGGTCGAGCGGCTTCTTCTCGAAGCTGGGCGGCCTCGGTCGCTGGTTCCACTCGTAACGCTTGATTCGACCGTCTACGGCCCTTTCGCCGGCCGTGCCCGGAAGCTATCGTCCTCGACGACGAAAGCTCCGGGCACGACCGGCTTTTTTTTCGCGCATGACCCGACCGGGCGAGTCGTCGTTGCGTTGTGAGACGGCTTGATTCTTGCGTATGATAGTCGCTGGGATGAGCCGAGTTTCCGCCGACGGGAGCACCTGTGAGTTCGACTGCCGAAACGCTGGCGACGGCCTTGCGCGAGCATCAGGCGGGACGTCTGGACCAGGCTGAGTACGCCTATCGGCGGATCCTGGCCGTCGAACCACGCGAGGCCGAGGCTTGGCACTTGCTGGGCGTCGTCGCGTGCCAGCGTGGCCGCTTTGCCGAAGCTGCCGAGCTGATCGCGCGGGCGGTCTCGCTCGAGTCACAACGGCCCGTGTATCACAACAACCTGGGCGTGGCTCTGCGGTCGCTCGAGCGTACTGCCGAAGCAGCGCAGTCCTTCATCGAGGCGTCGAGGCTGGCGCCCAGCTATGCCGAGGCTCACGACAACGCCGCCAGCACGCTGCGCGACCTGGGCCGGCTGATCGAAGCCGAGACGCATTGTCGGCGCGCCATCGAATTGAAGCCCGATTACGTCGAATCGTTGACCCGCTTGGGCACGATCCTGCGCGACCAGGGACGCTTGGCCGAGGCACTTGCGCAGTGGCAAGCGGTGAATCGGCTCGCCCCAGCCTACCTGCCAGCCTATGCGAACATCGCGGACCTGCTGAACCAGCAAGGGCGCCCCGATGAGGCGGTCGCGCTGCTGGAGCGGGCGCTCGCGATCGATCCCAACTCGGCGATGATCGCCAATAATCTGGGCATGTTGCTCAGCGAACAGGGGAGTCTGGAGCGTGGTGTCGAGCTGATCGAGCAGGCGTTGCGCCGCGAGCCGCAGTTGGCCGAAGCGTATACCAACCTGGGGAACATCCGTTTTCGTCAGGCGCGATTCGCCGAAGCGGTCGACGTTTATCGCCGGGCGCTGGCGGTCCGGCCGCGCTATGCGACCGCGTTCAGCAACCTGGGAGCAGCCCTTGTCCGGCTCAAGGATTTGGACGGCGCCATTCGAGCGTTCGGCGAGTCGCTCCGACTCGAACCCGACAACGCGGCCGCCTACAACAACCTGGGGACCGCGCTCAAGGACCAGGGACGGCTCGAGGAAGGCCTGCGCGCCATGCGCCGGGCCGTCGAACTCGACCCTGCGCAAATCCGAGCTCACAGCAGCTTGCTCTACTGCCTGAACTATTCGTCCATCTCGCCAACCGAGCTGTTGGCCGAGCATCGTCGATGGGAAGAGCGCCATGCGCCGATGCCCGGCCGGCTAGGACCACTTCCGCAAGCACGCCAGCCGGAACGTCGCCTACGGATAGGCTACGTCTCGCCCGATTTTCACGACCATCCGGTGACGACGTTTCTGGAGCCTGGGCTCGCGCACCACGATCGCTCGAACTTCGAGATCGTGATCTATTCGGATACGATGTTGCGCGATACGGCCCATGAGCGATTGCGCGCCCTTGGCCACACCTGGCGCGACACGTTCGGCTGGTCGGATGCCGATCTCGCCGACAAGGTTCGCGCCGACCGGATCGATGTGCTGGTCGAATTGGCGGGGCACACGGCCGGTCACCGGCTTCGAGCGTTGGCCGAGCGACCGGCGCCAGTGCAAGTCAGTTACTTGGGCTATCCGGCGACCACGGGCCTGGCGACGATCGACTATCGGCTGACCGACGAAGTGGCGGATCCGCCCGGCGCGAACCCCTACCTGGCCGAGCGGCCCTGGCGCTTGCCGATCGGGTTTTGCTGTTTTCGGCCGCCGCAGTCTGCGCCTTCGGTGTCGCCGCTCCCGGCGGCCAGCCGCGAAATCTTTACGTTCGGTTCGGCCCATCATTTGGCGAAGATGAACGATCGCGTGCTGGCGTTGTGGGCGCGGCTGCTTGCTCGCGTGCCGCACTCGCGCTTGATGCTGGTGCGCGATACCCTGTTCGACGGCACGGGCGATTTCTGGGCTGAGCGGCTTCAACGCCACGGAATCGCCCCCGACCGCTACGTGTTGATGCATACCGTCGAGGGGACGGTGCATCTGCCCCTCTATCACGAGTTCGACCTGTCGCTCGACGTATTTCCTTGGAGCGGGCATACGACGGCTTGCGAATCGCTCTTCATGGGTGTTCCGGTGGTGACGCTGCGCGGCGAGCGGTTCGCCGGGCGGATGGTCGCCAGCGTTCTGACCACGGCAGGAATGGGTGAATGGATTGCCGACGACGAAGAAGCCTACCTGGAGATCGCCACGCGCTTGGCCGGCGACCGGGTGGCGCTGGCTCGCATCCGGGCGACGCTCCGCGAGCGGATGGTCGGCTCGCCGCTTTGCGACGGAACTGGCTTCGCTCGCCGTCTGGAATCGGCCTTTCGCCAGATGTGGCGAGACTACTGCGCCGGGTCGAGCTGATTGGGCACGGTGCTCGCACGGTTTGCGAGCTTGGGGTGCGCGAAGACCTTATCGAACGCTTCGACCGAAGCGGGCTTCACCAGGTGCTCGTCGAATCCGGCTTGCAAGGCACGCTGCCGGTCGGAATCCTGGCCGTAGCCGGTCAGCGCGACGAGCAACGAGTCACGCGTCGCCGCGTCGGCTCGCATCCGAGCGGCCACTTCATAGCCGTCCATGCCGGGCAGCCCGATGTCGAGCAGGACGACATCGGGGCGGAACATTTCAGCTTGTCGCAGGGCAGCTTCGCCATCGTGAACGATTTCGACCTGGTGTCCCCACAATTGCGAAACGAGCCGAGCCAGCGTCTGCGCCGCTCCAGCATTATCGTCGACGACAAGCACGCGGCGGGCCGTGGTAACGGTCGGCTTCCAAGCGGTTCTCATGGGTGTCTCGGTCTCTCGAACAGTGGTCGGTAGGACAACCGTGAAAGTACTTCCATGCCCTAGGCCTTCGCTTTCGGCGCAAACGCTTCCGCCGTGTAGTTCGACCAGCCGCTTGACCAGGGCCAGGCCGATGCCCAAGCCGCCTCGCGCGCGGTCGAGCGAGTCGTTCAACTGCGTAAACGGCTCGAAGATCTGCTGCAGCATCTGCGGCTCGATGCCGATCCCGTTGTCGCGGATGCGAATCGTCACCGACCGGTCGCCAGGCTCGACTTCGAGTGTGACGCGTCCCAGGGCATCG
>Ga0181519_10004565_pt1 | contig 11169 bp, 7 predicted proteins | sample PEATcosm2014_Bin_26_FD_121102 | JGI IMG/M metagenome (GOLD analysis project Ga0181519, IMG submission 121102) | Peatland microbial communities from MTU Mesocosm Facility, Houghton, MI, USA - PEATcosm2014_Bin02_10_metaG | ecosystem: Environmental > Terrestrial > Soil > Wetlands > Peat | place... | reverse complement strand
GGCTGGAACCAGGCCGAGACTACCCTCACCGCCGCCAACGTTGGTGGCTCGAGCTTCGGCCTGCAGCACCAGGTGGCGTTGGACGAACAGGTGGACGCGCAACCTTTATTTGTTGCCGGCATGACGCTTGCCGGCGTGCCGGGCACCCACGACGTGGTGTATGTGGCCACCGAGAACAACACGATCTATGCGATCGACGCCAACAGCGGCGCGGTGCTGCTAAGCCAGAATTACGGCACACCGGTGCCGGTTTCCGCGTTGCCTGGCGGCTGCAACAACAATTCCAACAATATGGGCATCAATTCGACCCCGGTGATCGATACGGCGGCCGGGCTTTTATACGCGATCACCTACACCTATGAGAGCAACGTTCCCACCTTCCGCATCCATGCGATCAATCTTACCAATTTGCAGGACAGCGTTCCGCCACCGAAAATCGGCGGCAGCGCCGACCTCAAGAACCATGACTCGCTGCCCTTTATCGGCGCCCATAACCGCCAGCGCGCGGCGTTGATCGAAACCGGCGGCGAGGTGTTCGCGGGCTTCGCAAGCTGGTGCGATATCAACGCGAACGTTTCGCGCGGTTGGGTGATCGGCTGGAACACCGCCACGCTCACACAAGCGGTGCCGCAGGAACTGATCGATCAGCGGCCGAAGTCGCCGGACAATTTTTACCTGAGCTCGATCTGGATGTCCGGCTACGGCATTGCCTCGGACGATGCCGGCAGCCTGTTTTTCATCACCGGCAATTCCGACTATAGCGGCACCACCTACAACGCCACCTACAATTTGGCGGAAAGCGTCGTGCGCATGTCCACCGACCTCAGCACCGTGCAGGGCTTTTTCACGCCGAACGGCGGCAGCGACGGCTGGCGCAATCTCGACCACAACGACAACGATTTCGGTGCCGCCGGCGTTCTGCTGCTGCCGCCGCAGGCCGGCACCTATCCCCACCTCGCGGTGGCGGCGGGCAAGGCGGGGCCGCTGTATTTGCTCAACCGCGACAGCCTCGGCGGCCTCGGCAACGCGCATGTCACGCTGGGTGCCTACAACAACAACGGGTGCTGGTGCGGCCCATCCTATTACGTCGGCGCCGACGGCACGCCGCGCATTGTCGAAAGCACCGGCGATTCGCTGGATATCTGGAAGCTGCGGACGACGCCGAGCACGGCGCTGGTGCACGATACCGGCAACGGTTTGCCGGGCGGGCAGGATCCCGGCTTCTTCACGACGATTTCTTCCAACGGCACGGAGGCCGGCAGCCATGTGATCTGGGCCGTTGCGCGCCCGACCGATACCGATCCGGCCGACGTTCTGCTGGTGGCGTTCGATCCGGCCAACGGGGCCACGCAGCTGTTTTCAGGTGTCGCTGGAACCTGGCCGTTCGCCGGCAGCGCCAACGCCAACCTCGTGCCGGTCGTCGCGAACGGTCACGTTTTTGTTGCCAGCTACGCCAACCTTTCGATTTTCGGTTTGAGCCCGGGCGCCGGCGCCAAGGTAGCGTTCCGCGCGCCAGCACGCCCGCCGATGCCGATTTTTGCCGGCGCGCCGCATGAGCTGTACGGCATCGTTACCGCGATAGACGGCGACACGATCACGGTGCGTACCCGCGGTGGTACGGATGTGCGCGCCGATATATCCGCGGCCCGCGCGGCCTCTGCCTATGCCCCCGTTGCGATTGGGCGCGCATCGTTGATCCGTGGCGACTACAAGGACGGCGTGCTCGTGGCCCAGTATGTGCTGCACGCTAAACCCCAGCCCGCGATGTGGGCGGCGGATCGGTGAGGGAGGAAGGCCAGGGGCTCTGCCCCTGGACCCCGCTGGGGCCGGCGGCCCCAGACCCCCATTAGCGCTGCGCGGCTTTTCCACGCGTTGTTGGCGAAGCCAGTAAGCGTCATGGATTTTCTAGCTTCGCCGTTCCCTCAACGATTGTTATTGAATGGGGTCTGGGGCCTCCGGCCCCAGCGGGTCCAGGGCAGAGCCCTGGCCTTTCTGATTAACGTTGGTCAGTTGCTCTGGCGGCGCAGAAATGCCGGGATGTCCAGGCCTCCGGCTTCCGGTTCCACCGTAGCAGGGCGCACCAGCGCGGTTGGCTCGGCTTCCTGCTCCATATGCGGCTCCGCGCGCGCCGCGCCTGGCGCGGACGGGCTGCGGCGCAGCGCACTGGTAACAGTGCGGAATATGCTGGGGCGGTAAATGCCAGGCGCGGTCGTGGCAGGCGGCGCCGCCGTTGCCGGTGCCGCGGTGAACAGGCCGCCGCGCGGCGGTGCGGCCGGGTTTGGTGCCGAAATGGCCTCCGCATGGGTGGCGTAGTCTATCTGGGCCGCTAACGAACCAGCCGATACGCTTTCCAACGCCACGACATTGGAGGCGACCCCTTGCGTCGGCACCGGCTGCGCCATGGCTTGTGTTGCCGGTGCCGCGACCGGCGCCACCAGCGGCGCGCCACCGGCGACGGCAACCAGCCGCGGCCGTGGAATATTCTGCTCCGGGGCTTGCGCCACTTGCGTATCGATACCGGTGGCCACGACGCTGACGCGAATGCGCCCGGCGAGCCCGTCATCCACGGCACTGCCGAAGATGATGTTGGCGTCTTCCGCGACCTCCTCGCGAATGCGGTTGGCGGCCTGATCCACCTCGAACAGGGTCATGTCCTCGCCGCCGGTGATGTTGATCAGCAGGCCGCGGGCGCCCGCCATATTGGTTTCCTCCAGCAACGGATTATTGATGGCGGCTTCCGCGGCCCGGATGGCGCGGTTCTCGCCTTCCGCTTCCCCGGTGCCCATCATCGCCTTGCCCATTTCGGCCATGACGGTGCGGATATCGGCGAAGTCCAAATTGACCAGGCCGGGTGCCACCATCAGATCGGTGACGCCGCGCACGCCCATGTAGAGCACCTCGTCGGCGAGTTTGAACGCTTCCTTCCAGCCGGTCTTTTCATTTGCAATACGGAAGAGATTCTGGTTGGGGATCACGATCAGGGTATCGACGAACTCCTGCAGCTCGGAAATGCCGAACTCCGCCGCGCGCGAGCGGCGGATGCCTTCGAAATTGAACGGCTTTGTTACGACGCCAACGGTCAGGATGCCGCGTTCGCGCGCCATCTTGGCGAGCACCGGGGCCGCCCCGGTGCCGGTGCCGCCGCCCATGCCCGCGGTGATGAATACCATGTGCACGCCGTCCAGATGGCGCGTGAGTTCTTCGGCGGCTTCCTCGGCGGCGGCGCGGCCGATTTCGGGTTTGGCGCCGGCACCGAGGCCCTGAGTCAAATGCGGCCCAAGCTGGATGCGGCGATCGGCACGGCTATGCATCAATTGCTGTGCGTCAGTATTGGCAACGACAAAATCCACCCCCTGGAGATTGAGACGGATCATGTTGTCGACAGCGTTGGTGCCGCCGCCGCCGACGCCGAAGACGGTGATGCGGGGCGTGAAGTCGGTATGCATGATTTTCGGGATCGTGAGGTTCAGGGTCATGGTGGCGGTTCCTGTGCCTTTGGGTTTCGGGTGAGAGGGGATCGGGCGGGCGCTAGACGCGCTCGCGCAGGAAATCGACGATGCGGGAGAGCACGCCGCGGGGTTTTTCCGTTTCGAATGCCATATCGTGCAGCGTGCGGCCTTCGCCGGCGGCCCAGCTGAGCAGGCCCGTGGCGGCGGCGAACGCGGGGCCCGAGGCGCTTTCCGGCAGGCCGCGGATGCCGGCCGGGCGTCCTAGGCGAACCGGACGTTCCAGGATACGCCCGGCAAGATCGCGCACGCCGACCAGTTGGCAGGCGCCGCCGGTGAGCACGATGCGGCCGCCCGCGGCGCGGCCGAGGCCAGCGGCTTCAAGACGATCACGAACCATTTCGAATGTCTCCTCCAGGCGTGGGCGGATGATGCCGATCACCATGCTGCGCGGAATTTTCGCGAATTGATGGTCTTCCTCGCCGATCAGTTGCACGGCGAGAATTTCGCGCTCGTCTTCCTGGCAGGCATGCACGTTGCCGTACAGCGTTTTCAGCCGCTCGGCATTGTCGATCGGCGTGGAGAGCACGCCGGCAAGGTCGCGCGTGACGTGTTGGCCGCCGACCGGGATTTGCGCCGTGTGCAGCAGCTGGCCTTCGAAGAATACGGCAAGGCTGGTGGTGCCGCCACCCATGTCGATGATCGTGGCGCCGAGTTCGCGCTCGTCTTCGACCAGGCAGGACAGGCCGGCGGCGAACGGTGCAGAGACCACTTCGGAAATTTCCAGGTCGCAACGCGAGACCGCGGCGCCCAGGTTGCGCAGCGCCATGGAGAGCGCATCGACGACATGCAGGCGCGCCGAGAGCACATCGCAATGATGCCCGCGCGGATCGGCGACTCCTGCGGTTTCGTCCACCGAAAAGGTCACCGGCAGGGAGTGGATCGTTTCACGGCCTTCGGTGACAGCGCGGGCACGCCCTTCGCTGATTACGCGGCGCACATCGGCATCGGTCACCTGGCGGCTGCCGACCGGCCATTGCACGTTGAACAGCCGGCTTTCCGGTTGGCCGCAGGACAAATTGACCGTAACGGTGCGCAGCCGGTAGTCAGCCATTTCCTCGGCCATGGCGACCGCCGCGCGGATCGCGCGTTCGGCCTCTTCCAGATCGGTGATGCCGCCGCCGCGTACGCCGCGCGCGCGGGTAAGGCCGCTGCCGAGCGCGCGCAATGCTCCATCGGAGTCGGTGCGGCCGATCAGACAGGCAATTTTTGTGCTGCCGATATCGAGCACACCGAACGGGCCGGCGCGCAGATTGCGGGGATGCGCCGGCGGATCGGGTGGCATGGCGGGCGGCAGGGAGAGCCCGGCGCGACGCGAAATCTCGTTCATGTCGCCCGCCTGTTCGCGACGTCGGTTGAATGGGCATCGGCAGGGGTCTGATCGGGCAGGATCTGCGCCGAGGGTTTTATCCGCACTGCGAGCCGGTCGGGCAGGCGTAAATCGATAAAGACGAGCGGGCGATCGAGCAGCGATTGGCTCGCTTGCAGATCATGCAGACGTCTCAGGCCCGCTTCCTCGTGGCCTTCCGGCAGCATGACCGTAATGCCGTTCTTCAGTTGCAGGTTCCACCGGCGTTCGCCGACGCGTACCGCGGCGGCCACGCGGTCGCGAATATCCGGCACGGTTTCGAGCAGATCAAGCAGCGACGCAGCATGAGCGGGGGCGGCAGCGCCAACCACCAGGGGCAGGTTGCCGAACGCCGCCACGTCTTCGTTGGCAACGATTTCGCCGTTACGGTCGATCAGCAGGAATTTACCCTGACTTTGCCAGATTGCGAACGGACGGCGTTCCGCCAGATCAACAAAAATCGTCCCGGGCAAACGTCGTTCGACGGCCACATGCGCGACCCACGAAAGGCTTTCAATACGATCGCGCGCGGCACTCACCGAAAAGCCGAGAATCGGGTCGCCGGTGGAAACCCCGAGCGCCGCACGTAGCAGCGGTTCCGGTGTATTGGCGCGGCCATTGATGACGATTTGCTGCACCCGCAGATCGACGTTGCGCGCGAAGGTTTTCTGCAAGCGAGCGGCCCAGCCGCCGGTTTGCGCCGAGTGGGCGACGAACAGAGCTGCTATGACGATCGCGAAACTTACGCCGCTCAGCGTCAGCGGACGCAGCAGGCGGCGCTGACGCCGTAACAGAAGTTTCAGGCGGCTCGGGCGCGCAATTTCGCGTTTCTTCACACGCGGCATCGTGCCTCCTCCACCATCCAGGCGCAGAGCGAGGGGAACTCGATGCCGCAGAATGCCGCCTGCTCGGGCAGCAGCGACGTGGGGGTGAGGCCGGGTTGCGTGTTCACTTCGAGCAGCACGAGGCGGCCGGGCTCACCCTTCGTGTCATCGTAACGAAAATCCGCGCGCGTGGCGCCGCGGCAGCCGAGCGCCGCGTGCGCGGCGACCGCGAAATCCATCGCCTGGGCAAATGCATCTGCGTGAATGGCGGCCGGTACGACGTGGCGCGAGCCACCTTCCGCGTATTTGCTTTCGTAGTCATAGAACGCGTGTGTCGCCGCGATGTCAGTCACCGTCAGCGCGCGATTGCCCATGACGCCCACGGTCAATTCACGGCCCGGCACAAATTCCTCGACCAGCGCTTGCGGTCCGAAGCGCCATTCGCGAGCAATTTCATGCCGGCGATTTTCGCCACGCCGCAGGATTTCGACGCCGACCGAGGAACCTTCATTGAGGGGCTTGACGACGTAAGGGCGCGGCAACGGATCGGCGTCGGCGAGCGTGCCGATTTCGATGACTCGGCCGCGCGCGATCGGCAGGCCGGCGCCGGCGAACACGGCGCGGCTGGCCGCCTTGTCCATCGCAAGCGCCGATGCACGCACACCGGAATGGGTGTAGGGGATATCGAGCCAGTCCAGCACGCCCTGAATGACGCCGTCCTCACCGAAACGGCCGTGCAGGGCGTTGAAGACGACATCGGGTTTCGGGTCCAGCGCGCGGATCATTGCACCGAGATCCTGCGTGACATCGAACGGCTGCACCTGGTAGCCGGCGCCTCGCAGGGCGGCAACGACCTGGCGGCCGGAGGATAGGCTGACCTCGCGCTCGGCGGAGATGCCGCCAAACAGAACGACGACATTCTTCATGCCACGGCCTCCGGCTTTGCCGCGGGCAGGCCGATGCGCTTGATTTCCCAGGCGAGCGTGATGCCGCTGGCGGCATGCACGCGGCGACGCACCTCCTCCCCCAGGCCTTCGAGATCGGCGGCCGACGCGCCGCCGGTGTTGAGCATGAAGTTGCAATGTTTTTGCGAAATTTCCGCGCCGCCGCGCGTGAGGCCACGGCAGCCGGCCGCATCGATCAGTTCCCACGCGCGGGCGCCGGGCGGGTTGCGGAACGTGGAGCCACCGGTGCGGGCGCGCACGGGCTGCGTCGCCTCGCGGCTGGCTCGGATTTCCGCCATGCGCGCGGCGATCGTGCCGGGATCACCAGGGCGTGCGCCAAACCGCGCGCGCACCACAACGCTGCCGGCGGGGAGGCCCGATTGGCGATACGAAAATCCGATGTCGGTGACCTGCAGACGTTGCAACTCGCCTTGGCGGGTCACGATCTCCGCCCAATCGAGCGTTGCCGCCACATCGCTGCCATAGGCGCCGGCATTCATGGCGACCGCGCCGCCGATGGCACCGGGAATGCCGCACAGAAATTCGAGACCCGCGAGGCCGGCCTGCGCCGCGTGTTCGGCCACCACCGCATCGAGTGCAGCGGCACCCGCGATGACGCCGTCCGGCTGCACGGTTATTTCACCGAAACCACGCGCGAGCCGGATCACTACGCCCGGAATGCCACCGTCGCGGATGATTAGGTTGGAAGCGGCACCGATCACGGTCATCGGCACATGCAACGGCAGCGCGCCGAGGAATGAAGAGAGGTCGCCGATGTCGGCCGGTCGGAACAAAACCTCGGCGGCGCCGCCGACGCGGAACCAGGTGTTGGCCGCCAGCGCTGCGTCCGCCTGGATGCGGCCGCGCACCGGCGGCAACGTTTCGATCATGTGCGCAACGGCCTGGGCGGCCATCATGCGCCACCGCCCACGCGCCGGCGCGCACCCTGCAACTCGGCCAACTGCGCCGGCAGCGCCTGCGCCCAGTTGGTGATGGTGCCGGCACCGAGGCAAACCACGAAATCGCCCGGTCGCGCGATCGCATGCACCATTTCGGCCAGATGTTCCGGGGCCGGCAACGCCACCACGCTGCGATGGCCGCTGGCACGCAACCCATCCACCAGCGCATCGCGCGTCACACCTGGAATTTGTGCCTCGCCGGCGGCGTAAACATCGGCGACGATGACGGTGCCCGCATCGTTCATGCACGTGCAGAATTCGGTGAACAAAGAGGCGAGCCGCGTGTAGCGATGCGGCTGCACGACGGCCACGACATCGCGCGCGCCCGCCTGGCGGGCCGCTTTCAGCACGGCCGCGATTTCAACCGGGTGGTGGCCGTAATCGTCGATCACGGTAATGCCGCCGGCCTCCCCGGTGCGCGTAAAGCGCCGCTTCACGCCACGAAAATTCAGGAACGCGCTACGCAGCGTCTGGTCATCGATTTCCATTTCCACGCCGACCGCGATCGCCGCGAGCGCGTTCTGCACATTGTGCTGGCCGAGCATCGGCAGCCGATAGGGGCCAAGGCGGCGGCTACGGCGACGGAAACGGTCTGTCACCTCCACCTCAAATGTTGCGCCGAGCGTATTGGCAACCATCCGGTCGGCCCGCACATCGGCTTGCGGCGAGAAGCCGTAGGTGACGATGCGGCGGTCCACGCGTGGGATCATGGCCTGCACGGCGGGATGATCGATGCAGAGCACGGCAAAACCGTAGAACGGAATGTTGCCGACAAACTGGTCATAGCCGGCGACCATGGCTTCCGGCGTGCCCCAATGGTCGAGATGTTCCGGATCCATGTTGGTGACCACCGCAATGGTGGCCGGGAGGCGCAAGAAACTGCCGTCGCTTTCGTCGGCCTCGACCACCATCCAGTCGCCGGCGCCCATGCGCGTGTTGCTGCCATAGGCTTCGATAATGCCGCCGTTGATCACGGTGGGATCGAGTTTTGCCGCTTCCAGCACGGCGGCGACCAGGCTCGTTGTGGTGGTTTTTCCGTGCGTGCCCGCAACCGCGATCGACCAGCGCAGGCGCATCAGTTCCGCAAGCATTTCAGCGCGGCGTACCACCGGCACCAAACGTTGGCGAGCAGCAACGACTTCCGGGTTATCGTGTTTGACCGCGGTGGATGTCACGACCACCTGGGCATCACCGAGATTGTTCGCATCATGCCCGACCGCGACGCGGATGTTTTGCGCACGCAGCCGGCGCACATTGGCGTTTTCTGCAATGTCGCTGCCCTGCACGTCGTAGCCAAGCGTGTGCAGCACCTCGGCGATGCCGGACATGCCGATGCCGCCGATACCGACGAAGTGAATCGTACCGATGCTGAGCGGCAGCGCCCTCATGTGCGCGCCTCCGCGAGAGCAACCTGGCGCTCGACCAGATCGGCCAGGGCGGCGGCCGAAGCGGGACCGGCGATGGCAGCCGCGGCGCCGGCGGCGCGTGCGAGCAGGTGTGGGCGCGCGAACAAATCGTTCAATTGTGCTGCCAACGTGCCGGGCGTAAAATCCCGTTGCGTGATCACGCGGGCGCCGCCGGCGCGCCCCAGTGCCTGTGCGTTCGCGGTCTGATGGTCGTCGATCGCGGACGGCAATGGCACCAGAATGGCGGGCCGGCCGACGGCGGCAATTTCGGCGCAGGTGGAGGCGCCGGCGCGGGCGATGACCAGATGCGCGGTTTCGAATCTGGCGGCGACATCATCGAAAAACGGCGCTAGCTCGGCGGCGATCCCGGCTTGCTGATAGATTGCACCGACGCGCGCAATATCCTCGGCGCGGCATTGCTGCGTCACGGTAGTGCGTGCGCGAAACGCCTCGGGCAATGCCGCCAGTGCCGCGGGGACCACGTCGCTGAATATGCGCGCGCCGAGCGAACCGCCGAGCACCAGCAAACGGATGGCGTCCTGCGGCGGGGTGTAGCCGCGGCCGGCAAGGAAAGCGATCGCGGGGCGCACCGGATTTCCGATGAATTCGGTGGTGACGCCGGCGGGAACGCGGCTTGTGCCGCCGACGCCGAGTGCGACAATATCGGCGTAACGACTGAGCATTCGATTGGCCCGCCCCAGCACGCCATTCTGTTCGTGCAATAAAATGACCGGACGGTCGCGCAACGTGCGCGCGGCCAGCACCGGCGCCACGCACGGGTAGCCGCCGAAACCGACGATGGCGGCGGCATCGATCTTGCGAAGAATACTGCGTGCCTGGACCGTGCCGGCGGCAAGGTTCAGCACGGCGCGCGTGGCGCGTACCATGCCGCGCCCGGCAATCCCAGCTCCGCGCAGCACGAACTGCTCGCGGCCGGCGAATACGCGGCTGTTCAATGCAGCGGAGCGTGCGTCGGTCATCAGCACCACGCGATGACCGCGCGCGAAAAGCTCGGACGCCAATGCCTCGGCGGGAAAGAAATGACCGCCGGTGCCGCCAGCGGCAATCACCACGGGTTTCACGGCCGGCCCCCTCATGCTGGATCACCGTGCGTACGCCGGCGTGTGAGCGCCAACAGCATACCCATGCCCAGCGCTACGGAAATAGCCGAACTGCCGCCATAGGAAATGAATGGCAACGTCATACCCTTAGTCGGAATCAAATGCAGCGTAGAAGCCATGTTCACGAAGGCCTGCAAACCGAACCCGGTTAGCAGGCCAGCGGAAGCCAAAATGGTGAATTCGTCGTTCTCTTGAACCAGGCGCAGAAGACCGCGCAACACGATGAACCCGAAAACGCCGAGGATCAACAGGCAGACAATCAGCCCAAACTCCTCGCCGGCGACCGCGTAGACAAAATCGGCGTGCGCATCTGGCAGCAGATCTTTTACGCGCCCCTCGCCCGGGCCGCGCCCGACCAGGCCGCCGTTGCCGAACGCCTGCAATGCCATATCGACCTGGTAGTGGTCGCCCTGCTCGGGGTGAATGAAACGCATCACGCGGCTGCGCACATGCGGGAAAATCACGTAGGCGCCGGCGGCGGCACTCGCCATGCCGGCGGCGCCCAGGCCGACAAATCCAACATTCATGCCCTGCACGAACAATTGGGCAAAGAATACGGCGGTAATGACCGAGAGCATGCCGATATCCGGCTGCGATTTGAGCAGCAGCAGGATCACCCCGAACACCAGAAAGGCTGCCACCGTGCCGGGGAAGATAGAGTTGCGCTTGGCGTCGGTGAGCAGCCAGGCGGTTACCACCGCGAAACACGGTTTTAGAAATTCGCTGGGCTGGATCTGCATGCCGGGCAGGTGGATCCAGCGGCGTGCGCCTTTGATTTCGATGCCGTGCACAAGTGTCAGCGCGGTCAGCGCCAACGCGATCAGACAGCCGACCAATGCCAGGCGGCGGATGCTGCGGGGCGACAGCAGGGATACCGCAACGACGACGCCGCCGGCCAGCGCCAGAAACACCACCTGCTTGAGGATAAAAATGTCGCGCGACTGGTGGATGCGTTCGGCAACCGCGGGGCTTGCCGCCAGCACGAGCACATAGCCGAAAAATATCAGGCTGACGATGGAAAACAGCGTCAGGCGGTCGACCGTCCACCACCAGCGGCCGAG
>Ga0181519_10004564_pt1 | contig 11169 bp, 7 predicted proteins | sample PEATcosm2014_Bin_26_FD_121102 | JGI IMG/M metagenome (GOLD analysis project Ga0181519, IMG submission 121102) | Peatland microbial communities from MTU Mesocosm Facility, Houghton, MI, USA - PEATcosm2014_Bin02_10_metaG | ecosystem: Environmental > Terrestrial > Soil > Wetlands > Peat | place... | reverse complement strand
GGCCGGACGAATCTTTGTCCCACCCGCGGCTTCGCCGGCGCCACTGCGGCCACGTGGGGGCTCTTCAGGTGAATCCGTTCCATAGCGTGATAAAGGCCGGCCGTTCAACAAGCTGCAGGTGGTACGACGTTTGGGGGAGCGATCGCACGGATTCTACAATAACCCGCCCGCCACATTTGGGGTGCGTAACGCATTCGCCGGCAGCTGCCGGTCGAACTGCACAATACATCACAGTTCGGTTGAAAACCGCTGAATGTGGTGGAAATCTCATCCGCCACGACGCGCCGCCGGCACGGGCAGCGCCCGGGCGGATCGCCCGGGCGCTGCCGGCCTCTAGGTACAGTCGGGCTCGTTCTGCATGGCAACGCAAAACGCGGTATTGGTCGCACCGGGCATGAAATCGACCTCGAAGTCGCCCTGAATGGTGTTCAGGTACAGATCCGGAGTGAGCACCGGCGTCGTGATCGGCGTGCCATTGCCGTACAGGATCGGGTTGCCGGCGTCATCCTTGGGATTGGACTGCATCCAGAACTGCACCAGTGCAGCGACGTCCGTCACGGCGTCCACCTGTCCCCAGACCCCGAGGGCGTTGTTTCCGGTCGACAGATTCGTCGGCCCCAGGAACATCATGATGGTATGGCCGCCCGGCTGATTGAAGACCTGGCTCGGATTGTCGACGTACGCCGTATAGGTGGTCCCGGCGATCGTGATCTGCGTGCCGTGATACTTGTTGACCCAGCCGGCATAGAACGAACCGTTGCTCATGACCTGATCGACGATGTACTGCATCACCACCAGCTGGTCGCTGGCGTAGTACGCGGAGGCCGGCGGATTGTTGGTCTTGTGGAAATCCGTCTCGAGCAGCGCGTCCCAGCGGGTCGCCGGGTAGACGGCCGCCGGCGGCGTGAACGCCCAATGCACCTTGGCCTTGGTGAGCTGCGGCAGCGGGATGCCCATGCCCGACGCAGTGGTCCAGTTGGTGACGCCGGCGGCCGACGCGGCGGCGTTCATCAGGCCGCCGTTCTGGCTCCAGCCGCGCTCCACCTGCGGCGCGCTGGAGATGGTGTAGCGCTCGCTATTGGCCGACGTGGTGAAACCCCAGCAGTTTTGCGAATTGGCCCACATGGATTGATTCGGCGCCCCACCCCAGTCATTGTTGTTGACGATGTAGTTTCCGTACACCGCACCGCCGTACGCATTGCCGGTGGTGAAGGAGCTCGAGGTCTTTGAACATGCCGGGGTCAGGCTGCCGGTGATGGCCGCGGTGGCCGTGTTCGGCGATCCGAGGGTGGCGCCGCCGGCTGCGCTCGACAAGGCGATGGTGAAGCTGCGGGTCCCGGAATACGCCGTGGCATTGCTCACCGCGACCAGGAAGCTCTTGGAGGAAGCATCGCCGTTCGCCCAGTTCAGGGTGCCGGAGGTGGCCGAGTAGTCGGTGCCGGCCTTCGCCGTCCCATCCGCCGTCGCATAGGCGACGCTCACGGCGCCGACGGTTCCGCTGGTGCGCGTCACGGTGACGGTCAAGGCACCCGCCGTCTGACCCACGCTGTAGGTCGATTCCGACAGGGCGATGACACCGGGTCCGATCACTGCGCCGCTGCCCGTGATGGTCACGGCGGCGGTGCTCGGCGCCCCGAGAGACGCGCCGCCGGATGCGCCCGACAGGGCGATGGTGAAGCCGCGCGTTCCCGTGAACGGCGTGGCATGGCTCACCGCGACCGTGAAGGTCTTGGCGGAGGAGTCGCCATCGGCCCACTTCAGCGTACCGCTGCTCGCCGTGTAGTCCGTTCCCGACTTGGCGGTGCCGTCCGCCGTCGCATAGGTCACACTGACCGCGCCGACGGAGCCGCCCGTGCGGTTGGCCATGATGGTCACCGTGCCGGCCGACTGCGCCACGCTATAAGAGGTCGCCGACCATGCGAGCGCACCCGAGCTGCTGACGGCACCGTCGCCGTTGATCGTCACGGTGGCCGTATTGGGCGTGCCCAGGAAGGCACCGCCCTGGACGTTGGTCAAGGAGACCCCGAAGCTGCGCGTGCCGGCGAACGGCGTCGCGTTGGAGAGCACAATCGTGAAGCTCTTCGGATCGGCATCGCCGTCCTGCCAGATCAGCGTGCCGTTGGCCGACGTGTACTCCGTGCCCGCCGTCGCCGTGCCGTCCGTGGTGGCGTAGTCGACGGTGACCACTCCGGCGGATCCGTCCGCGCGATTCACCGTGACGGTCACCGTGCCGGAGGACTGGGTCGCGCTGTAGGTCGCCTGCGCCAGTGACAGGGCACCGTTGGCCGAGGCGTCGACGGTGCTCAAATTGCTCGTGGCTGTCGAGGAAGACGACTTGTCCGAGCCGGCGCATGCCGACAGCACCGCCAGCATCAACCAGGCACCGGCGAAACGGCGAAGATTCACTGCAACCATACGCGTCTTCCTGTAAGCAAAATCCTACGAGTGGCAAAACTTATAACGTCAATTCTTCGCGCGAACAATTGTCTCGGATCAGCGACGAGTCGCCAGCAAACGACGATCGTCTTTACATATTGTCGGATCGCCATCGCACTTCGCATCAATGCATGCATCTGATGTGCGCAAGATCACGTCGAGCGGCGGGTGCAGTTGCACCCTCGCGTAATCAGCACGCGTGCTCGGATCCATTCCGACGCGAGGTCTTCGGTCCCGTGATAGTCTTCGCGCCATCATGAGCGCCGCAGGCCGCAGCTTCGCAGGTCAGGCCGCCGTCGCGCTGCTGGCGCTGTCGGTGCTGCTCGGCTCTTGTGCGCGCTCCGGCGGCGGCAACTCCGCCCCCCGCAAGAATCCGCTCGACGGCGCCGTCGGTGCCACCCTACCGGTGGCTCCACAAATCCTGGTGGATCAATTCGGATATCGTCCGGGCGACGACAAGGTGGCCGTCATCCGCAATCCGCAGGTGGGCTTCGACGCGGATCAGAAGTTTTCGCCGGGTGCCGCGTACGAAGTGCGCCGCGCCGCCGACGGCACCACCGTGTTCACGGGCACCTTGCAGGCGTGGAACGCCGGCGCGGTCGAGGAGTCCTCGGGGGATGACGGCTGGTGGTTCGATTTTTCGTCCGTCAAGGTGCCGGACCGGTATTTCATCTATGACACGCAGCGCAAGCTGCGTTCGCCCACCTTCTCGATCGGCGACGATGTCTACAAGAAGGTTCTGGCCGCCGCGCTGCGGGTCTTTTATTATCAGCGCAACGGCATGGCGAAGACCGCGCCGCACGCCGAACCCTGCTGGACCGATGCCGCGGCGTATCTGGGCCCGGATCAGGACTCCCAGGCACACGACGTCAACGACCGCGACAACCCCGCCAAGGTGCGCGACTTGCGGGGGGGCTGGTTCGATGCCGGCGATACCAACAAATACGTGACCTTCGCGGCCCAGCCGGTGCACCAGCTGCTGACGGCCTATCAGGATCATCCCGCGGCATTCACCGACGATTTGAACATTCCGGAATCCGGCAACGGCATTCCGGATGTGCTCGATGAGGTGAAATGGGAATTGGATTGGCTGCAACGGATGCAATATCCGGACGGCAGCGTCGCCCTCAAGCTCGGGGCGATCATCAACGTCAATCCCAGCCCGCCGAGTTCGGATCGGACCCCGCGGTTCTACATTCCGGCGTGCAGTTCGGCGACCATTGCGGCCGCCGGAATGTTCGCGCACGCCGCCTATGTGTTCGCCGGCTTTCCGGCACTATCCGGCTATGCCGAGCAGCTGCGCTCGCGCGCCTCCAAGGCCTGGAGCAATTATCAATCGCTACCCGTCAAGCAGGCCGATTGCGACCAGGGCATCGTGCATGCCAGCAACGCGGACTGGAGCGCGGAGGATCAGGCGGGATATGCCGTCGAGGCGGCCGCCTATCTGTTCGCGCTGACCGGGGAGCCAGCCTATCAGGATTATGTCAAGGCTCATTACAAGGAGGCGAAGCCCTACCACGACTCCGGCTGGTCCCGGTACCGTCCGGATCAGGGCGACTCGCTGCTGTTTTACGCCTCGTTGAAAAATGCCGACGGCGACACCAGCCGCGCCATCCTGGCGGACAAGCTGGCGGACGTGAACGCCGCCACCGGCATCTACGGATTCTCCGCCAATGACGATCTGTACCGCGCCTATTTGAACGATGCCCAATATCACTGGGGCAGCAACAATCCGCGCGCCAATTACGGCAGCTCCAACCTGGATGTCATCCAGCACGCGATTCAGGTCAAGGATCCGCAGCCGTACCGGCAGCGGGCGCTCGGCATGCTGCATTACTTTCACGGAGTCAATCCACTCGGCATGACTTATCTGACCAACATGTATTCGCTCGGCGCCACCCGCTCCGCCAACGAGATCTATCACACCTGGTTCCAGCCGAAGACGAAGTGGAGCGACGCCGTCACCTCGGAATGCGGACCGCCGCCGGGATACGTGCCCGGCGGGCCCAACAAGAACGCTGCGCAGGATGGCGTGCCCGCCACCTTGATTCCGCCGACGGGCCAGCCGCCGCAGAAATCCTACAAGGATTGGAACGTCATCTGGCCGGACGCCTCGTTCGCCATCACCGAGCCGGCCATCTACTTCCAGTCCGCCTACGTCAAGCTGCTGTCCGCGTTCGTTCAGTAGTCGCCGCAGTGCCCCCGGGCGGATCTACTCGCGGTGCGGCGCTTCGCGCTTCGCCTCGGGTTTTTTCTCCTGGGTGGCCCGCAGCGTCTGCTGCTCCGTCGAATGCCGTTGCACCAGTTGTTGGGTCTGCATCTGGTGCTGGCGCTCGAGCTCCTGGGGATTGGCGCCCGCAGACCGCTGCCTCGCGGCCTGCGCGTGATCGTCGGCCTGCCGTTGCTGCAGATCCTGGCGCTGTTTTTCCTGACCGTCGCGCAAGGCATCCTGCTCCTGCTGATTCGCGTGGTCCCGTGCCGCATTGCCGGTGCGCGCCGTTGCCTGATAGGCCACCGGCGGCAGATCCGCCGCGTGCACGGGAATGGACCTCGCCGCCGGCCCGGCAGCCGCGATGGTTGCCGGTGCAGCGCGGCTGTTGGGTGGCGCGAGCGCGCGCTTGTCGAGCGATGCCACTTGGCGATGCTGCATCTGCACGACCGTCGCCGGCTGATGGGGCACGCGTGCCGCGGCTTGCTCGGCCGCAGTGGGCCGCGCCGCCACGCCGCCCGTCCCGCCGTTGTAGCTGACGCGGTTGATCGTGGTGTCGTTGACGACGGTGCGACTGTACACATTGTGCACGTCGGCGGCATCGACGTGACTCACCGCGGTGTTGTAGTAGAAGTCCCCGCCCTGCCAGTGTCCGCCGGTATAGCCCTGGCCGGAATAGCCGAAGCCGTAGGCGATGCCGCCGTAGAAGCCCACGGTCGGTCCCCAGTAGCCTTCATTCCACGAGTATCCGCCATCGCCCCATCCCCAATATCCGGGCGTCCACAGCAGGCCGACTTGCGGCGGCTGCACCCAGCCGCCGGGCACCCAAAAGTAACCGTCTGGGCCGTAGGCCCAATACCCGGGTGCCCAGATCCCGCCGTCCTCGACCAGTGCCGGCTGTTCGTACACTGGTAAGGCCGGCGGTGCCAGCGTGATGGACACCGATATCTGTGCCAGCGCATGGCCGGGCATGTCGCACAGCGTCAGACACAGGGCCAGCGCGCCGGCAGAACGAAGCATCAGTGAATTGAAAGTGAATTGCATGATGCAACCCTAGTCGCGTCTGCTGCATTCGTCCGTACGCTCCCGCGCATACGGCGGCGCGCTGCTGCGCACACGCATGAATGCAGCTTGCGCTGACGCACCGCCGCGCCACCTATGTGCGAAAGCGTACCGACAGAACCCTCCGCCGCCGTGCAGGATGGCTGCTCATCGGCGTCCACAGGCATTCCCGGAGAGTCATAATGGATCTCATCATCGTGTTGATCATCCTGCTGTTGCTGTTTGGCGGCGGCGGTGGCTTGTACTGGGGCATGGGCGCGGGCTGGGGAATCGGCCCCATCGGCCTGTTGATCGCGGTGTTGGTCATCGCCTACCTGGCCTACGGATATCGCGGCAGACGCAACTGATGCCGAGCGCGTCGCCGTCCGCCTCGGCATCACTTGGGTCTTACCGGGCGGTCATCACCGGGCGATGAGCAGGATTGCGCTGGCCGCGGGAGCGGGCACCTGCAGCTCATTGGATGAGATCGGCAGCCTGGGTGGCGTGAGCGCCGGCCAGCTGCCGTCAGGCTGGATCGCCGCTCCGTTCATGAGCGCGGCCGTGCCGCCCAGCGACGGGCCGGTCAAGTCACGAGCGATGCGCGGCTGACCGGGTTGCCAAATCGAATCGCAACGTCGTATGACGTGAGGGCGCTGGTGTTGACCAGCAACACCTGGGTGGCGCCGCCCGCCGCCACCGCATACGCATACCGGGAACCCGAGGTTGCCGTGGTCGTGGTCGCGAGCAGCAGGCCATCGGCGGCCTGGGAAAACAGGTAAATACCAATCCAACTCCGACGGTTACGCGCATGCCGGTCTCTTCGAATATCGGCGCTGCCGGATCCTGTCGTCAACGTTCGCGCCCGCCGCGCGTCGACGGGTGTGATTGAAAATTTTAACCGCGGATTCACACAACCGCAGCATTGAGCGGCGATCCTGCATCGGCGGGCGGCGCCTGAGAGCGGTTGTTGCGCGCCAATCATTCAGGAGCAGTCATGACGCGCAGCTTGGTATTGTCGGCCGCAGCTTTTGCCGTGACGATTTTCGCGGCTGTGGCCCCGGCCCAGACGACGGTCCAGACGACGCCCCAGGCAAACGGCTCGATCGGCTTCACCGCATCGGTCTACAGCACGGATCAATCGACGGGTGTGGCGGAGATTCTGATCCAGCCCCAGGCAGGCACGTCGGGGGGCGTCAGCGTTTCCTACGCCACGGTTGACGGCACGGCCGTGGCCGGCGTGGATTACACCGCCAAGAGCGGCACGCTCAGCTGGTCGAACGGCCAGATTTCGCCGCAAAGCTTCAATGTGCTCCTGAGCTTCACGCCGTTCTACGGCACGCGCACGTTCACGGTCGTGCTGTCCAATCCGACCAATGGCGCGGCGTTGGCGACCCCCAGCACCGCCACCATCACCATCAATGGCAGCGGCGGACCTCCCTGCGGCGGAAAGGGGCCCGGCTCCTACGTCACCAGCAATGCCTTTGATTGGGTGCAGGACGGCAACTTCACCGTGCAGCAGAACAACTGGGGCGGCGATGCGGGACAGGCTCTGTGGGTCGATTCGGCCGAATGCTGGGGCGTGTCCAACACACGGACCACCGAGATCTACGGGATCAGCGCCGACCCGGGCGTACAGCGCGGCTGGACCCAGAATTGCACCGCGTTCAATGCGCTGGGCGGAGCGGCATGGACCGCGCAGTCGGGTATGGGGATTCAAGTCTCGGCGCTCACCAAGGCGCGGGTCCATTGGGCCTTCACGGCACCGGCGCCGTATCCCGTTTCCCGCTGGAACGCGCTGATCGACACGTATTTTTGGACCCAGATGCCCACCACATGCTCGGGCGATTCGCACGAGTGGAATTCGAAGATCGTGGATCTGATGGTGGATCAGTCCATCAACGACCAGGTGCTCAACGGCCAGTCCTACTACGCACAGGTGGCCGCACAGAACAACGCCACGCTGGTCATCATTTACCCCCTCAATCCGTCGGACCCGCCCAGTGCGTATCTGGTCTACGTGGATAATCCGAACCAGGTGTTCAACGCGCCGGGCGGCCACACTATCGAGATGTTTCTGCTGCCGAGCGCCTGGTTCACACCCGGACTCGCCGTGTGGGGCTCGAACGATTCGGTCACGGATCTGGCGGCCATCGTGAAATTCTGGAGCCAACCCAACCCGCTCGACGTGTACGGCAATCCCATCCTGTATGGCAACGGCACGCCGATCACCGCTCCGGTCATCTCGCCCAGCTATTATCTGGGCGAGACCTACGCCGGTTTCGAACAGGATTTCGGTTCGCCTTTCGTCACGACCGCATTCTGCATGGCCGTGCAAAACGAACCGGACTGCCAGTAGCGCCCCGGTAGCCCCTCGGTGCAACGTCGCCGGACGTCCCGTCGCTGCCGCGATGGGGGTCCGGGCGGCTGTCATTAAAATTTCTCATCGCACCGGTAATCTCTGCCGGCCGCCGCGCAATGGTCATGACCGGCCGACATGCAAACTATCGATTCCCACGCGAACGGCAGCGCCGGCTTCGATGCCGCCTTGAAGAAATTCGAGGCCATGACGCTTGCCGAACAGCTGCCGATCCTGGCGTTCGTGCTCGAACAAGACCTGCGCCGCAACGCCATCGGTTCGTCGCGGCAGCAGTCGAGGCGAGGCACCCGGCCCATCCAACCCGAAGCGGCGCGGGTCGCACCCCAACGGCTTGCCCGCTCGCCGGCCACCCTGCCAGCGCCGACGCCGACGCCTACGCCTACGCCGATACCGATTCCGACACCGACGCCGGCTGTCGCACCTGCCGGGGCACCGGCGATAACGCCGGCGGCACCGTCGGCACCAGCGCTAACGCCGGCCGCGCCCGCCAAGCTGCAGGTCATTGTCAGCGAAGTCCTGGACGACTATGTCCGCAATACCAGCGCTCGCTGGGCCAAGGCACGGCGCGTGCGCAGCTTCGGAGCCGCCTATTCGGCGGCCGCCGGTCCGGGGACCCGCTCCATCCTCTTGACGATGCTAGTCAGCTTTGCGCTGGCGTTCCTGGCGATGTATTGGCCATTCAAGGCCGGTCTTTTGGCTGATGATCGGGAAATCATGCCCTTGGCTGCGACACCTGCGGTTCCCGCCGCCTTGCCGAGATTGCAGCCCGCTATTCAGCCGCCGCCGCAGGCCCCGGACCCGCAGCCGCTTCCGGCAACGGCGAATCGGCGCCCGCGCGATTCGACCGGCGGGATGCCGGTGACCGTCCTGTTCCACCGCAGAGCATTCCACAATGACCCGAACGACCGGCGGAAGCTCAACTGGTTCATGGAGGGAAGGGTCACCAACCAGTCGGACCTCGCGATGAATATCGAGGTGCGCGTCGAAAATCCCGCGGCCCTCAGTGCCTCGCAGATTCAAATCGACGTCGACCCGCACAGCGAGAAATCCTTTGGTATCGACGATGGTCTGGAAATGCACCCCGGCGACAAGGTTACCCTTCTGAGTGCGCCCTATCCGGATCTCGTGGTGGCCGGCGTTCATTAGAGTGCCGCCGCGGCGGGGAACACGGGAGTCACGCGGCGTTCATAATCCGATCCTAAGCTCTCGCCACATTCGGATGGGACACGGGGCGTCAGCTTGCCGCGCTGCGATCGAAAAACCGTCATCGCGCTCGGGATTCTGTTCGCGAGCGCCGCCTGCGTCGTCCGCGAGAGCCCGGCGGCGTCGGCCGCGCTGTCGGTCGATCCGGGCCCGCAGGCTCCGTCCGAAGCCCAGCTGACGCAGCTGGGCCGTCTGATGTTCTTCGACCCGACTCTGTCCGCGTCGGGCAAGCTCGCCTGCGGCAGCTGCCATGATCCGAAATATGCCTACGGTCCGCCGCCGGGCAAGGCAATCGCCTCCGGGGGTCCGGACATGTCGCAGCCCGGCACTCGCGCCGTTCCCTCGCTGCGCTATCTGCACGGCGCACCGCAGTTCCAGGAGCAATACCATTTCATCGACGGCGACGTCGGTCCCATCGGCGGATTCACCTGGGACGGGCGCGCAGGCAGCCTGCACGAGCAGGCCGCAATTCCGCTGCTCGCCGCCAACGAGATGGCCAATGGCGGGCCGGCCGACGTGGCGCGCAAATTGAGCCGGACGTCGTACGCGGCGCAATTTCGCGCCGCCTTCGGCGCCGACATTTTCAAGGATCCGCAGCGCGCCTACGAAGCGGGATTGCGCGCCCTCGAGGCGTTCCAACAGCTGCCCGAGGAGTTCTATCCTTACAGCAGCCGCTACGACGCTTTCCTGCGCGGCGAAGTCGAACTCACCGAATCGGAGGAGCGCGGCGCCAAATTGTTCAAGGACCCGGCGAAGGGCAACTGCGCGAGCTGCCATCTCGGCGTCAGCCGCGCAGGCACGCCGCCGCCGTTCACCGATTTCGATTTCGTCAATGTCGGGGTGCCGCGCAATCCGCGCATTCCGGCAAACGCCGATCCCGATTACCACGATCTCGGACTGTGCGGCCCCAATCGCCGGGATTTCGTCGGCCGGCGCGAATATTGCGGATTCTTTCGCTCCCCGACGGTGCGCAATGCCGCGATCCGCGAAGTGTTCTTTCACAATGGCGTGTTCACCTCGCTGCGCGCGGTGCTCGAGTTCTACAACGAGCGCGACCTGCATCCGGAGAAGTTCTATTCCCGAAAACCGGACGGCAGCATCAACAAGTACGACGACATGCCGCCCGACTATCCGGACAACATCGATCACGACCCGCCGCTCGATCGCAAGCCGGGTGATCAGCCTGCGCTGTCGGAATCCGACATCGACGATTTGATCGCCTTTCTGCAGACCTTGACCGACGGATACCGCGCACCATGATTGCAACGCGCATGCTGATGCTGCGGATGGCCGTCGTGCTCGTCGCGCTCGCGGCGCGGCCGGCGTCCGCCCTCGATTGGCGCAACCCGTGGGCGCAGCCGCAGGATGCGGCCACCGCGGGCAACGACAGCGACGAATATGCGTGGCGCCTGTTCGTGGCGCTCAATTGGCCCGCGGCGGCGGCGGGCACGGCAGATCCGGCCGCGCGCTTCGGGGCGGAACGGCCCACGGTGTGGGAAAGCTGGCGCAATGCCGCAGAGGTCTATCGGGCGGGCGGCGCGGATCCCGGTGCCTGGGAGAGCGGCAGTCGGGCATCCGCGGCAGCGGTTCGCTTCGAGACCCTGGCCCTCGAGGAGCTGCCCCCCGTGCGACACATCGTCGCCGGGGCGATGGTGCCGCTCGTCGATCCGATCGCAGCCGCGCGGCGCTTGACGGAGATTCGGATGAACCGTCTGACCTTCGATTACATTCGCGACCACGGTCTTTACAGCGTCGAGGGTCAGCTGCATGCCGTCGCCGGGGGTCGCGCCGTGTCCTTTCCGTTCGGCGCACGTGAGGTCAAGGCCAAGTGGCGGCCGATCGGCGAGCACGACCGGGCGCGGTATCACACCACGGAGGTCACGCTCGCGGATGGGACGCGGCG
>Ga0181519_10004563_pt1 | contig 11169 bp, 10 predicted proteins | sample PEATcosm2014_Bin_26_FD_121102 | JGI IMG/M metagenome (GOLD analysis project Ga0181519, IMG submission 121102) | Peatland microbial communities from MTU Mesocosm Facility, Houghton, MI, USA - PEATcosm2014_Bin02_10_metaG | ecosystem: Environmental > Terrestrial > Soil > Wetlands > Peat | place... | reverse complement strand
CGGTGGACTTCTCGAGCGAGGTGTTCCCGGCCGTCCTCGAAGCCGGGCGGCCCATCTACGGGTACGTGGCCGGCGGCTACTGGGAGGACGTCGGGACCACCGAGGCATACCTCCGGGCCCACCAGGACATCCTCGACGACAAGGTCCACGTCGAGATCGACGGCTTCGTGCTGCGCCCCGGGGTGTGGCTGGGCCGGGGCTCGGTGGTCGACCCCACGGCCCGGGTGGTGGGCCCGGCCATCATCGGCGACAACTGCTCGGTCGGCGCCGGGGTGGTGCTGGGCGAGTACACGACCATCGGCTCGAACGTCCGCATCGCCGACAACGCCGAGATCCGCCGCACCGTGGTCAACGACAACGCCTACCTCGGCGCCGGCTGCCGGGTCGAGGGGGCGGTGGTGGCCCGGTCGTGCGACCTGCGCCAGGGGGCCCGCCTGGAACCCGGGGCGGTGCTGGGCGAGGGCTGTCTCATCGGCTCGGGGGCCGAGGTCCGGGGCGGGGTCAAGGTGTACCCGTTCAAGACGGTGGAGACCGGGGCCACCGTCAACTCGTCCATCGTCTGGGAGTCCCGGGGTTCGCGCATCCTGTTCGGCCGGGAGGGCGTGCGGGGCATCGCCAACGTCGACATCAGCCCGGAGCTGGCGGTGCGCCTGTCCATGGCCTGGGCCTCGACCCTCGACAAGGGGACCACGGTCACCGCCTCCCGGGACACCAGCCGGGCCGCCCGCATGCTGAAGCGGGCGGTGATGGTCGGCTGCAACGCCGCCGGCGTCAACCTGGACGACCTCGAGGTGGCCACCGTGCCGGTCACCCGGCACCAGGTCCGGACGACGGCCAGCCAGGGCGCGGTCACCGTGCGGCTGGCCCACGACGACCCCCAGTCGGTGGTCATCCGGTTCTTCGACGCCGAGGGCCTGAACCTGACCGAGACGGCCCAGCGCAAGATCGAGCGCCTCTACCACCGCGAGGAGTTCCGCCGGGTGCTGGCCGGCGAGATCGGCGACATCGACTTCCCGGGCCGGGCGGTCGAGCGCTACACCACCGACCTGGTGGGCGCGGTCGACCTGTCCCGGGCCCGGGAGGCCCGGTTCAAGATCGTGCTCGACGTGTCCTACGGGTCGGCCAGCTTCGTGCTGCCCAACCTGCTGGCCAAGCTGGACGCCGACGTGCTGGTGGTCAACCCCTACGCCCACACCCCGGGCATGATGTCGGTGGACCGGCTGTCCAGCGCGGCCCGCGTGGCCGACCTGGTCCGGGCCTCGGGGGCCCATCTGGGGGCGGTCATCGATCCCGACGGCGAGGACCTGACGATCGTCGACGACGAGGGCTCGGTGCTGTCCGACGACCAGGCCCTGCTGGCCCTGCTGCAGCTGGTGGTCGACACCCAACCCGACGCCCGGGTGGCCCTGCCGGTGGCCGTGAGCCGGGCGGTCGAGGCCATCTGCGACCGGGCCGGGGCCGAGATCATCTACACCAAGCTGTCCTCGGCCCATCTGATGGAGGTCTCGGCGACCGAGGGGGTGGCTTTCGGAGCCAGCCAGTCGGGCAGCTTCATCTTCCCGGGGTTCCTGCCCGCCTACGACGCCGCGGCGACCCTGGTCGAGCTGGTGGCCATGCTCTCGGACACCGGCCAGACGCTGTCCAAGCTGGTCCACTCGCTGCCCGCCGTCCACATCGCCCACGAGTCGGTGGTCACCCCGTGGGAGCACAAGGGCCTGGCCATGCGGACCATGGTGGAGTGGCTCGGCGACCGGGACCTGGTGCTGGTGGACGGGGTCAAGGTGCTCGAGGACGACGGGTGGGAGCTGGTCCTCCCCGACCCCGAGGAGCCGATCACCCACGTCTGGGCCGAGGGTCCGAGCGAGGCGGTGGCCCGCAGCCGGGCCCAGCAGTTCGCCGTCCGGCTGCGCCAGCTCCTGCCCTGATCCCGTGTTTCGGCCCACAGCCGGCCGTTGCTAGGGTCGCCCCCCATGAACGTTCCCGACGACCTGCGGTACTCCTCCGACCACGAGTGGGCTCGCCTCGAGGGCCGTCGGGTGCGGGTGGGGATCACCGACTACGCCCAGGACGCCCTGGGTGACGTGGTCTTCGTGGACCTGCCGGCCGTCGGGACCGAGGTGACCACCGGGGGCACCATCGGGGAGGTCGAGTCGACCAAGTCGGTCTCGGAGATCTACGCCCCGGTGGCCGGCACCGTGGTGGCGGTCAACGCCGAGCTGGCCGATGCCCCCGAACAGCTCAATTCGGACCCGTACGGGTCGGGCTGGATCTGCGAGATCGAGGTGGCCGGGGACGACGCCGCCGGGGCCCTGCTCGACGCCGCCGCCTACCGCGAGCTCATCGAGTCCTGATCGGTGATCGCCGCAGGTGGCGACCGGTGGCGGCCGGCCGATCCCTGGTCGCCGGGCCCAAACCGGCCGGGGGGAACCGGCTACCGTGGTGGGTGTGTTCTGCCACAACTGCGGGCATCGCAACCCGCCCGGGGTGAACTTCTGCTCGTCGTGCGGGACGGCCCTGCCCACCGACTCGACCGACACCACCATCGTCCTCCAGGCGGTGGACGACCACGGGGAGCTGGCCGAAGAGGAGGCCTTCGTCACCGCCGTCGAGGTGCCCAGGGGGCCCGGAGTGCTGGTGGTGAAGCGGGGTCCCAACACCGGCGTCCGCTACTCGCTGGAGGCCAAGGTGACCCAGGCCGGCCGGCACCCCGACAGCGACATCTTCTTGGACGACATCACGGTGTCGCGCCAGCACGCCGAGCTCGAACGGGGCGACGACGACCGGGTGGTGCTGCGCGACGTGGGTTCGCTCAACGGGACCTACGTCAACCGGGAGCGCATCGAGCGCGACACGCGGCTGGCGGCGGGCGACGAGGTGCAGATCGGCAAGTTCAAGCTGGTCTATCTGGTGGCGGGGGACGAGTGAGGGCGCCACGAGCCAGCATGGGCTCGGTGGGCCAGGAGAGCCGGCGGTGAGCGGCCGGTCGTACCTGTCGATCGGCGACGTGCTGAGCATGCTCCGCCAGGAGTTCCCGGACGTGACCATCTCCAAGATCCGCTTCTTGGAGAGCCAGGGCCTGGTCAATCCGGAACGCTCACCCTCGGGCTACCGCAAGTTCTACGACCACGACGTGGAGCGTCTGCGGTGGGTCCTGCGCCAGCAGCGGGAGCACTTCCTGCCGCTCAAGGTCATCCGGGACCGGCTGGCCAACGGGGACGACCTGACTGCCGCGGCCGCTGACCTGAGCCGGACCAGTCACAACGGGACGTCGGCCGAGCCGTCGGTGGCCGTGGTGGCCGTCGAGGTGGTGTCGGCCGAGGTGGTGGTGACGGCCGGCCCCCCGGGACCATCGGCCGAGGCGCCGTCGGCCGGGACCGCGGCGCCCGACCCCGTTCCGGTGGTGGCCACCCTCACCGCACTCCCCGGCCTGGTCCAGACGCCGGTGCCGGCCGACCCGGGAGCTCACGACCTGCCCGCCCCGCCCTTGCGGACGGTGCCCGCCCGCTCGGGACCCCAGCCGGCGGCCGACCACCCGGTGGCCACCCCGGCCATGCGGGCCCACGCGCCCACGCCCGACGCCCAGGCCCACCCGACCCCCGCCACCCCGACCCCGGCCGACCCCACCCCGGCCGACCCGGTGGCGGCCCGTCGGCCGCCGGCCTCTCCGGTGCCGGCCGACCCCACCCCGGCCGACCCGGTGGCGGCCGCTCCGGCCCCCCGTCCCGCGGCGTCGGTCAAGCAGTCCCCGGCCGACCCCACCCCGGCCGGGCCTTCCTCCACCGGTCCCTCGTCGCCCGGGCCGTCGGTGGCGGCGCCCGGTCCGGCCCGGGGCGCTTCGGGCGGGTCCGAGCGACCGGCGGTGGAGCGCCCGCCGGCCACCCCGTCGCGCCCGCCGGCGCCCGAGCGGTCGGCGATCTCCCCATCCCTCCCTGGGGGCGGGTCCGGCCTGACGCTGGACGAGCTGTGCGCGGCCACCGGCCTGTCGTCGATCGACGTGGCCTCCCTCGAGAGCTTCGGGCTGGTCGCCCCGACCACCGTGGCCGGCGAGCTCTACTACGACGACGAGGCCCTGGCCGTGGCCCACCTGGCGGCGGAATTCGCCCACTACGGCATCGAACCCCGTCACCTGCGGCTGTACCGCAACGCCGTCGACCGGGAGGTCGGCCTGGTCGAGCAGATCATCACGCCGTTGCTGCGCCAGCGGAATCCCGAGGCCCGGCAACGGGCCATCGACACCGCTGCCGACCTGGGACGACTCGGTCAGAGCCTGCGCGGCGCCCTCCTGCGCAGCGAGATCCGTCGGCAACTCGGCCCTTGACCCGGGCCGTCCGGTAGCCGACGGCGTGGTGGGCACATGTCGCGCGGCGGGCGCTACATTTCATTCATGGTCGAAGTCCGACTCCGAGCTGTCCGGGTCGACCTGCAGTCCCAGACGCCGGTGCTGCTCCTCCAGGAGACCGAGGGCGAAGGGCGGACGCTTCCCATCTTCATCGGCACGCCCGAGGCCCAGGCCATCGCCTACGCCATGCAGGGCGTGACCATGCCCCGCCCGATGACCCACGACCTGATCAAAGACGTGCTCGGGGTGCTCGACGTGGAGCTCGAGCGGGTGGTCATCACCGAGCTTCGGTCGGCCACCTACTTCGCTGAGCTGCAGTTTCGCCGGGGGGCCGCCCGGACCAGCGTGTCCAGCCGCCCGTCGGACGCCGTGGCCGTCGCCGTGCGGACCGGCAGCCCGCTCTTCGTGTCCGACGAGCTGATGGACGCCGAGGGGGTCATCTTGGCCCTCGAGAGCGGCGACGGTGACGAGGACGACGACAACCCCGAGGAGCTGGTGGGCCAGTTCCGCCAGTTCCTGGACTCCATCCGGCCCGAGGACTTCGAGCAGTGAGGCCGGGCGGGCGACGGGCCCGGCCGACGACCCGCCGCCCCCGGACCGCCCTGGTGCTGGCGGCCGCCGTGGCCGGCGGCCTGGGCCTGGCCGCCTGTTCGTCCCCCTCCTCGTCGTCCCCGCCGACCTCGGCCAGCACCACCACCTCGACCGCTCCGGCCACCACCACGACCGGCTCGCCGGCCTCGACCACCACCACCGCCGGCTCGACGGTGTGCCTGGCCTCGGCGCTCAAGATGGCCGCCACGAACGGCAGCGGGGCCGCCGGGACCATCGAGATGGCCGTCACCATGGCCAACCAGGGCTCGGCGTCGTGCACCCTCAACGGGTACCCCGGGATGCAGCTCCTCGACGCCTCGGGGGCCGACCTGCCGACGACCGTCATCCGGGGCGGCGGTCCCATGTTCGCCGACGCCGCGGCGAACCAGGCCCCGGCCCAGGTCGTCCTGGCTCCGGGGGCCGTGGCCAAGTTCTCCTTCAGCTACGAGGACGTGCCGGTGGGCAACGAGACCTCGTGCCCGACGTCGACGTCGAGCGAGATCACGCCGCCCAACGACTACAGCTACGCCGTCATCGCGCTGGCCATCGCCCCGTGTGGCGGGGGGACGATCCACGTCTCCCCGGTCTACCCCAACCCCGGCTGACCCGAGCTCAGGCGGTCGGCCGGACCAGGATGCGGCCTCGCACCCGGGCGGCCAGCACGTCGGCCATGGCCCCGTCCAGGCCGTCCAGGCCGACCTCCCGGGCCACCATCTGGTCCAGCACGGACAGCGGGAGCTGGTCGGCGATGGTCGCCCAGATGGCCCGCCGGGCCTCGATGCCGAGCAGCACCGAGTCCACCCCGAGCAGGCCGACGTGGCGGATGATGAAGGGGTAGACGGTGGTCGCCAGGTCGGTCCCCCCGGTGAGCCCGCTGGCCGCCACGGCCCCGCCGTAGCGCAGGGTGCGCAGGATGGAGGCCAGGGTCTCGCCGCCCACGCAGTCGACGGCGGCCGCCCAGCGCTCGGCGCCGAGGACCCGTGACGGATCGGTGGCCAGGTCGTCGCGCCCGACGACCTCCGACGCCCCGAGCTGGCGCAGGTAGTCGTGCTCGCTGGCCTTGCCGGTGGAGGCGACCACGGTGAAGCCCTGATGGGCCAGGACGGCGACGGCCACGCTGCCCACCCCTCCGGTGGCCCCGGTGACCAGTACCGGGCCCTGCTCGGGCGTGATGCCCACCTGGCGCAGCCGTTGCACCGACTGCACGGCGGTGAAGCCGGCCGTGCCCAGGATCATGGCCTGGCGGGCGTCGAGGCCCCGGGGAAGGGGCACGGCCCACTCGGCGGGCACCGTGGCCCGTTCGGCGTAGCCGCCGTGGTGGGCCACCCCGATGTCGTAGCCGTGGGCCACGATGGCCGACCCCACCGGGAACCGGGGGTCGGTGCTCTTGACCACCGTGCCCGCCAGGTCGATCCCGGGCACCAGCGGTGAGCGCCGGGTCACCCGGTTGCCGGACTGGGTGACCAGGGCGTCCTTGTAGTTCACGCCGGACCAGGCGACGGCGACCTGGAGCCCCTCGGGGGCCAGCTGGTCATCGTCGAGGTCGGTCACCGCGGTGGTGACCTCGGCGTCGTGGCGCGTGGCGACGTAGGCACGAAAGGGCATGTGGCTACTGTACGGCAGGGTCGGCGGCCGGTCGCCCGGCCGGTCGCCCGGCCGGGGGCCCGATCGGGCCCGGCCGGGCCCGCAGAAGGCGTTCACCCCCGCGAAGGCCCTGGTAGGGTGGCTCGACGGGCGGCCACGCGGTCGTGGGGAGAGACGGGTGCGCATTCTCCGAGGATGGCCAGCGCGACGACAGCATCGGTGGCTGCCCGAAGAGGGCGACGCCGCGCTGTACGCCGCCTCGGCCCTGTTCGCCGGCCTGACCGCCCAGTTCTCGGGGATCGCCCTGTACGCCCAGTGGGGGAAGCTGGCCGTCGGCCCGTACCTGGCGGCGGCCGTCGTGTCGGCCCTGGTGGCCCGGCACCGCCGGCACGCCGCGCCGGTGCCGGTGGCCGCCCTGGTCGACGAGGGGCCGGGGGACGCCGGCCGGCCCGGCCGGCCGGCCCTCCACTGGAGCCGGCTGCGCATCTTCATGTTCCTCGTCGTCCTGGTGGGCGCCACGCTGGTTCCCCTCGGCCTGGAGGTGGTGTGGGCCAGCGAGGGCAACGCCTCGCTCCACGTCCAGCCCGAGGTGTCGGTGGTCCAGCAGGCGGCCCAGCAGCTGACCCACGGCCGGAACCCGTACTACCTGCCGACCCGCCAGGGCCACGTCCTGCCCAAGGAGCCCAACGAGCCGGTCTACGAGTCGTTTTTCCCGTACCTGCCGTTCATGACCATCTTCGGGCTCCCGTCGAGCACCAAGGTGCCCGTCCGCCTGGGTGACGCCCGCATCTACTTCACCATTGCCACCCTGCTGGTGACGGCGGGCGCCCTGGCCCTGTGCCGGGCGCCCAGCGAGCGCAAGATCCGCACCCTCATGGTGCTCACCGTCCTGCCCACGGCGGCCCTGCCCCTGGCCACCGGGGGGGACGACATGCCGGTGGTGGCCCTCCTGCTCATGGCTATGGTGCTGGCCCAACGGCGCCGTCCCGGCCTGGCCGGGGTGGTGCTCGGGGTGGTGTCGGCCATGAAGTTCACGGCCTGGCCGCTGGCCGCTCTGGCCCTGTTCGCCGCCCGGGACCGCCAGGGCCGGCGGACGCCCGGCCGGATGCTGCTGGGCATGGTCGTGGTCGCCGGCCCGGCGGTGGCCCCGTTCGTCTGGCGCAATCCCCACGACTTCGTCCAGAACGTCATCATGTTCCCGCTCGGGTTGGCCAACGTGCCCTCACCGGCGGCCAGCCCGCTCCCCGGCCATCTGCTGGTCACCGCCTTCCCGCACCTCCACCGGATCCTCCCGGTCACCCTGGCCGTGGTGGGAGGCCTGATCCTGGCCCGGCACCTGGTCCGGCACCCGCCGAGCACCACCGGCCAGGTCTGCACCCTGGCCGGCTGGATCATGACGGCGGCCATCCTGCTGGCCCCGGCCACCCGGATCGGCTACCTGCTCTACCCGATCAACTTCTTCGTCTGGGGCTGGCTGCTGGGCGGGGCCGACGAGATGGCCGAGCTGCCCCCGGCCGAACACGACGATCGGGGCGACGAGTTGTCCGTGGGGGCCGGCGACGCCGGGGCCGGGGCGGCCGGGTTGACTGGCTGAGCGGCCCCCGGCTCAGCCGCGGCTACGCCGCTGGGCCGGGGCCCTCAGTTCGAGTCGGGGACCTGGAACAGCCGGACGGTGAACCGGGTGACGTCGGCCCCGGCGGCCGACTGGAGGCCACCGGAAGAGAACGTGGTCGGCGAGACCACCGCCCCCATCTCCCAGTACCAGCCGTCACTGCCACCCTTCTGGCCCAGGACCTCCACCGCATTGGCCGGGGAGCGGGCCGGGCCGGTGCTGAAGATGTGCCAGCCCAGCCGATCCATCTCGGCCTTGTAGAAGTCGACCACCTGGAGCTGGGAGGCCGGGACCGAGAAGGTCACCTGCTGGTCGTACTGGTCGGCCTCACCGGCGTTGTTGGTGACCTGGACGGTGGTCGACCGTTGCGGGATGGCCACGGCGTCGACGATGTTGCCCGGGGGCTCACCGAGCTGCTGGATGGGCCGCAGCGCGCTGGTGGCCGGGATGGCCACCAGCCCGGTTCCCGGGACCGTCCGGGGGGCGAAGGGGTGTGTCGAGGGGGGCGGGGTGGTCACGTTGGTGACCACGGCCAGCACCCCGAAGAAGATGATGATGAGCAGGGCCAGGCCGGCCACCACCAGGGCCGGGCGCAGGCTCGGTCCCCGGCGGGCCGGCGGGGCGGCGGTTCGGCCACCCGGGGCCGGATCGGCCAGCGTGGTGACCGGCCCGGGGGCCGGAGTGGGGCCGTCCATCGACGGTCAGCCTACCCCCGGGTGCCGGCCGGCCCGGCGGCGGGCGACGGGGGGCGATCGGGTTCGTGGGCGGCCCAGCCCAGGTGGTCGATGGGCCCGTGGCCGGCCCCCAGGCGCCACCCGGCCGACCCCACCAGGCCGCGGTGGACGAAGGCCTTGGCCTCGGCCACGGCCCGTCCGGGGGCCACGCCCAGGGCCAGCTGGGCGGCGATGGCCGCCGACATCGAGCACCCGGTGCCGTGGTCGTTGGCCGTCTCCACCCGCCGGGCGGCCAGCACCTCGACGCCGTCCGGGCCGGCCAGGACGTCGGGGGCACCCTCGGGCCCCAGGTGGCCGCCCTTGACGACCACCCAGGCCGCCCCGAGGGCCCGGATCTCCTGGGCCGCCTCGGCCATGGCCTCCACGCCGGACAGGGCACTGAGCGGTCGGCGGGTCAGCACCGCGGTCTCCCGGAGGTTCGGGGTGACCACCAGGGCCCGGGGGATCAGGAGCTCCCGGTAGGCCTCGACCCCGCCCTCGTCCATCAGCGGGTGTCCGGTCGACGAGACGAGGACCGGGTCGACCACCAGCTCGGGGAGCAGGCCCTCGGCGGCCAGGCCGGCCACCGTGGCCACGGTGTCGGGATCGGCCAGCATGCCCGTCTTGACCGCCGCCACCTCGAGGTCGGCGGTCACCGTGCGCACCTGCTGGGCCACGAAGGCCGGGTCGATGGCCACCACCCCGGTGACCGCCGTCGTGCTCTGGGCGGTGACCGCGGTGACGGCCACCGCCCCGTGCACCCGCCAGGCGGCGAAGGTCCGGAGGTCGGCCTGGAGGCCGGCGCCGCCGCCCGAGTCCGACCCGGCGATGCTGAGAACCACCCGGGGGGTCACCGGGTCAGTCTACGGGGCCGGCCGGCCGGCTCCGGGGTCCACCCCCGGGCCCCGGCGGGCCCGGCCACCGCCAGCCCCGCCCGGCCCGGTCGGAGGGTCCGGGCGGTCGGCGGTCCGTGGTCCGTTCCCGTCGCCCTTCCCGTCGCCCATTCACCGGTGAAGCGCCGTAACCGCGGCTGGCTGACGAGGTAGAGTCGGCGAAAAGGTATCGGGTGGCTCCGGAGAGGGCCGCGGGACGCCCGGACGGGAAAGGCAGTCTTCGGCGGAGGCTGATGCTTGGCCGCGACTCGTGAGGGGGAAGCGCCGCAACGTGACACCGGTCATCCATCGGATGACAGTGGGATGGAGGCACGTGGGCCCGCTGTGGCGGGCTGCGGCGGCGCGGCGCGGGCGCTCGGCGTGGTCGGTCGACCGCCGGCCCACTGACGAGGGCGTCGGCCTGATCGACGTGCTGATGGCCGTGGCCATCCTGCTCATCGTGCTGGTGCCGGCGGCCCTCGTTCTGACCTCGGCCGGCTCGTCGTCGGGCCAGTCCGAGCACCGGCTGACGGCGTCGTCCATCGCCAGCAGCTACGTCGACGAGGTCCAGGCCCTCCAGGGTCCGGACGCCCCGGGTGGCTACGCGCCCCCCTTCACCGACAACACCGACAACTCGATCGTCTACGACGCCTACCTCGGGGACTGCGGGGGGATCACCCAGTGCGTGTCGTTCCCGGCCACCCCGTCGGGCGACGGCCAGACCTTCCCGAACCAGACGGTGGGCAGCCTGACCTACTCGATCACCGCCGCCGGCGGGTACTGCGAGGAGGTCACCCAGGGCAGCGGGGTGACCGAGTGGGTCGAGCCGGACAGCGGGGGCACGGCCGTGTTGACGACCTACCAGCCGGCCGGGCAGCCCCAGCCCACACCACTCCCGACCTACGCCTACTGGATCGCCGTCAAGGTGTCGTGGGGCGCCACGGGAGCCAACTCCGAGGCCGGCGATGTCGTCCAGTACGCCCGGCTCGTCCCCACGCCCAATGAGAACTGGCCCGACCTGTCCAAGCTCCAGGGCATCGTCCCGACCGGCGTTGGCCAGACGCCCATGTGCCCGACGAGCCTCCAGCCGTGAGCGCCGTGAGAAGGCCTGGGCAGCCGACGCCGGCGCTGGCCCGAGCCCTGGCCCGACGGCGGGCCCGCACCGGCGGCCAGGTCTCGGTCGAGGCCGGCTTCTCGTTGATCGAGCTGCTGGTCACCGTGATCATCGTCGGCATCGTCCTGTCGATGACGGTGATCATCGTGTCGACCTTCATCCTCCAGGCGGCCAACACCCAGCGGGTCGGCCTGGCCTCGGAGACCGCCCAGAGTGCCATGGCCCAGATCGACCAGTACCTGCGGGCTGCCGTGTCGCCGGCCAACGTCCAGAGCGCCGCCGCCGACTCCGGTAGCCCGAGCACCAGCTGCTGGGGAGCCCAACCGCCGGGTCCGGCCGGCGGG